>Ga0326727_10003226_pt1 | contig 52906 bp, 46 predicted proteins | sample MB2enrmetagenome_FD_207643 | JGI IMG/M metagenome (GOLD analysis project Ga0326727, IMG submission 207643) | Lab enriched peat soil microbial communities from McLean, Ithaca, NY, United States - MB29MY | ecosystem: Environmental > Terrestrial > Soil > Wetlands > Peat | place: USA: New York...
AAAAACACCAAGGCCTCACAAGAGGCCGGGCCTTACCATACACATGCAGCATCTTGCTTACCGCTGCTCCCTCCCGGGCCTGACGGGGTTCACAGTGCTGTATTGTATGAGACCCGGCCTCTTGCAAGGCCTTGTTCATATGGCGGAGAGAGAGGGATTCGAACCCTCGGTACCGTTATGAGCGGTACACGCGATTTCCAATCGCGCCCCTTCGGCCTCTCGGGCATCTCTCCTGACGCATCAGTGTTTATGGTGGCGGAGAGGGAGGGATTCGAACCCCCGGTCCTTGAAAAAGGACAGCCGATTTCGAGTCGGCCCCGTTATGACCACTTCGGTACCTCTCCTTACCTTCTTACGTGGAAAAAGGCCTTCATCAAAGAGCTTGCCTGATCTTCCATCAAACCGGCATTGATATTGGGTTTGTGGTTAACATCAAGCATGAATCCCTCAATCATGGATTCCACAGCGCCATATCGCTTATCTCTCGCACCATAGGCGAGGTACTCAATGCGTGCCTGTATGATCGCTCCCACACACATGATGCACGGCTCAATAGTAACATACAGTCTCGATCCTGAGAGTCTGAAATTATTAATCAGCCGTGCTGCTTTACGGATAACCACTATCTCGGCATGTGCAGTCGGGTCGTTATCCACAATGACCCTGTTGTGGCCCTTAACCAGGTGCTCATTAACCACAAGCACTGCCCCTATAGGCACTTCGCCGATACCTGCAGCCTTTTGTGCCTCTTCCAATGCCATTTTCATCAAAGAGCAATCATCAAGACCAAGCATGTATCACCCTGACCCTGTTGCCGTCAAGAGTTGGGAGGCTGCCCGATAATATTCTCTGGCGACAAGAGTCAATCATTTCGTCACGAATAAGTAATTTGATGAAGGGTATGCTTCCCAATCCCGGATCAGTATTCTTTGGATTGGGCCTTGGTGGGATCACCAGGAGCATAGGGATTCGTTACATTTGTTTGTGAAACAGAAGTGATTTCTCTCTTGAAATCGGGAACAAGTCTTTCAAGGATTTTAAGAGCTGCATCAGAGCCCTCGGAGTTCTTCAAGAGGAGGCTGAAATGCTCTATACCCTCAAAAAATTCTCTTTCATCGATTCGGCTGCAGGTGTTACAGACCTTTATCTTTTCATAGGGTGTATCAATAATTTCTTCACCTTTTATGAGCAACTCCTCATAGAGCTTTTCTCCAGGCCTGAGGCCGATATATTCAACCTTGATATCTTTATCCGGCACAAGCCCGGAAAGACGTATCATGTTCCTTGCCAGGTCATCGATCTTCACCGGCTTGCCCATATCCAACAAGAACAACTCTCCGCCTTTTCCAATGGCACCTGCCTGGAGGACCAGCATGACAGCCTCGGGTATGGTCATAAAGTAGCGGGTGACTTCAGGATGCGTAACCGTTACCGGCCCTCCTGAAGCAATCTGTTTCTGGAAAAGGGGCACCACACTACCGTTGCTCCCCAGCACGTTGCCGAATCTTACGACTACAAATCTTGTTCCGTTTCCGGTGATGGCCTGTACAACCAGTTCTGCAACCCTTTTAGTCGCACCCATGACCGATGTAGGCCGAACAGCCTTGTCTGTGGAGATCAGGACAAATTTCTTTACATGATACCTGCACGAAAGAGTGGCCAGTTTAAATGTTCCTATGATGTTGTTGTTAATGGCATCTATCGGAGACAACTCCATCATAGGCACATGTTTATATGCGGCTGCGTGGTAAACATACCGGGGTTTATACATGCGGAATATTCGCTCCAGACTCCTCCGGCTCCTCACGTCTCCTATGCAAGGTACAATCTCGGTTACACAATCAGTAGCTCTTAAGGTATTCAGTTCCATGTCGATCTGGTAAAGCGGTGTTTCGGAATTATCGATCAAGATAAGTTTTGCAGGATTGTATCTGAAAATCTGCCTTGAGAGCTCGGAACCTATGGACCCACCGGCACCGGTAATAAGTACCGTATGACCCTCTATCTCCGATTTTACTATCTCCATATCCAGCTTGACAGGCTCCCGGTCCATGAGATCTTCAAGTTGTATGTCCCTGAGGGTGTCTGACTTACCTTGAAGCATTCTCTCAAATGGGGACGGGACTATCTTGAATCGGATACCGCAATCTCCACACAACTCTATGACCTTACTGATATCATGTGCCTTGAGATTCGAATCGGCGATGAGGATATCCTCAATGTTATAATATGAGACAAACTTGGGAAGATCCATTACCGAGCCCAGTATGGGAACCCCATGAATCTTCATTCCCTTATGAACATTCCGCATATCAATGAATCCAATTATATGGTAGTTTATCTTATTGTTCTCATGAATCTCTCTCATAAGCCTTTCTGCCTGCGGACTTGTACCCAGGATGAGGATATTCTTGCTGTTCCGGATCGACTTTCGCCAGAACATCAATTCATCAACAAAGGCTCTGTCTCTCTGATAGTAAAGGCGAATCATCAGCCGTAATCCGCCGATGCTTAGCATCGTAAGCAACAAATCTATAAAAATAACACCCCGGGACACATATTGGAAATGATGGAACAAGGTGAGATAAATAATAAATAACAGTGACCCTGAAACAGAGCCCTTAATGATATTCATCAAATCACGAATGCCGGCATAGCGCCACATTCCCCGATAAATATCGAATGAGAAGAAACAGCCAATTTTCAAAGAGAGCAGTGGGATGAGCGTATAGAGCAACTGATATTTGAATTCCTGAGGGATATCCCCTTCAAAACGGATCAAGTAAGCACCAATATAACAAAGAACAAGGATTGCCATATCCGTAAGAAGGATAACCCAGAAATTTTTTCGCATAATGAGTGACATTGTTATTGAAATGGTCTGAATGCCGACCTAGCCCTCCGAATTAAATCGTTTAGTGAATATGCCCTATCTCCCTGCTTGATGAAGGTTATCTTGGCTCTTTGCAAACTCTGATATTCATGCTGAGTAACATTGTTTAAGAACTTGATTATCCCCAATAAATTCCAACTCTGTCATGTCTTATTAACGGCTACCCTATCACACCCCATTATAGGTAGTATAGAATTTTTATTATGAACTAGTCTGCAGAATATATGCGGGGTTAATGTAGAGAAAGCATGTGAATCTTGTGACTTGAATACATGGGGCTTCTACTTTATTCCATTAGCGGATGGCGCCGCTCATAACTTTATCCATTGCCCGAACCACATCTTCCATATCATCCGACGACAGCGTTGGATGCACCATGAACATCAGGCTGGTTTCCCCAAGTTGCTTGGCAACTGGAAGCCTATCTCTGGGCCTAAACGCGTCCTGATCAAATGCCTTTTCCAGGTAGATCTCACTGCAACTGCCTGAGCCGCAGGGAATGCCTTCCTCCATGAGGGCAACCATGATCCTGTTCCGGGACCAATCGGATTTCAGGGCTTCCGGATCGACAAAGACATAGTATTTGTAGTAAGCGTGCTCAATCACTTGCGGCGGATTGGTCAGCCGCAAACCGGGGATTCGTAAGAAACCGTCCGTGAGAACGGTCGCGTTCCTTCTTCGCAAAGTCAACCATTGCGTAAGCTTTCGAAGCTGCACCCTGCCAATCGCCGCCTGCATCTCGGTCATGCGCCAGTTTGTGCCGGAGCTGTCATGCAGCCATCGGAATCCTGGCAGATGTTTCTTGTTGAAAACACTTTCATAGTTCTTGCCATGGTCCTTGAATGACCAGGCCGATGACCAGATTTCATCGTCATCAGTAAGGAGCATGCCACCTTCACCGCCGGTAGTCATGATCTTGTCCTGACAAAAGGAGAAGGCGGATGCATGACCGAAAGAACCGACATATCTGTCTTTATATTTTGCTCCGTGAGCCTGGGCGCAATCCTCGATAACTTTCAGATTGTGCTGCTCTGCCAGTTCCATGATTGCATCCATGTCGCAGGGCCAGCCTGCAAGATGGACAGCTATGATGGCCTTTGTTCTGGGGGATAGTACTTTCCGGATTGATTCCCTGGTAAAATTCTGGCTGTCCCTGTCGACATCGGCAAAAACAGGTATGGCTCCCTGAAGAACTATGCAGCTTACTGATGCAATGAAGGTTCGAGGAGTCACAATGACTTCATCACCGGGGCCGATACCCAAAACGCGTAAGGCCAGCTCCAATGCCACCGTGCCGTTGGCAAGTGCAATGGCGTGCTTTACACCGTGGAAAGCAGCAAACTCCCGTTCAAAACTGAACCCCTCCTCACCGGTCCAATAATTCACCTTTCCCGAATGGAGGACCCTGTTGACTGCATCAATTTCATCCTGATCAAAGGATGGCCATGGCGCAAAGTTCCGCGTAGGGGTTTGAACGTTAACTGGCATATCTGGGGCTTGCTTGATTTCTTTCATCCTCGATTGTCCGCCCAACGCGACCCGGCTGCTTCATTCTCGACCGGCGCCTACCCATGTAAGGCTGTGGTCAACATAACAGATCATCACCTAGAACGCACAACCCTGGTCGGCACACCGAAGGCCACGGTGTTATCTGGAATGTCAGAATTAACGAAGCTGCACGCGCCGATAATGCTGTTTTCACCGATTGTGACACCCGGCATCACAACGCTATGGCTGCCTATGCGACAATTCTTCTTCAGTCGCACAGTGCCATTCTTGTCATCGATCGTGGAGATGGAATAAATGGAGCAGTGTGAGCCGATCTGTACATAGTCCTCAACAATAACACCATATTTCGCATTGATATAGGTGAATGCGCCAATATCCGTTTTATAGCCAAGGTGAAAATTCTGGATGTTCTGCACTACCCAATGATACTTGGTGGGTACACCTTCTTCGATATCCGGAAACTGCCAGTCGCTGAATCTTTCATTATCTCTGTCATTTTTCATGGTTAGTTCCCTTGAACTCTTCCATTGTCGCCTGTCCTGGGTGATTAATCCCCTCCCGTTTCAGGATCTTCCATATCGTCATCCCGATGATTTTAACATCCACCCACAGAGACCAGTGATCAACATACCATACATCCAGCTTGAATTTCTCTTCCCATGTGATGGCGTTGCGGCCGTTGACCTGCGCCCAGCCGGTAAGACCCGGTTTGACTTCATGCCTGCGCATCTGTTCCGGCGTATAACGATCCAAGTATTGCATCAAGAGGGGCCGCGGTCCGACCAAGCTCATATCACCGTGCAGGACATTCCAAAGCTCCGGCAACTCGTCCAAGCTCCAGGAACGCAACCACCTGCCGATTCCGGTCAGCCGCATCCGATCCGGGAGAAGATAACAGTGCGCATCATGTTCATCACTCATAGTGCGGAACTTGTAGAACTTAAAAGGTATGCAATGAAGACCCGGCCGGATCTGCCGGTAGATAACCGGATGCCCCATAGTCAGGGCGATGACCATCCCTACAAGGACAAACAAAGGTGTCAGCGCGATGAGGGCTATAAGAGACACGACGACATCCATAAGACGCTTGATCATCATCTCATATCCCACCAGCAGATAGGCGCTCAATAAGATCTTTGAACGCATAGGCCTGCGATTCGCGGTTAAAGTGCTTTTCAACATATGCACGCGATGCCTGTCCCATCTGAGAAATAGTGCTTCTATCCCCAGCTAGCCTGCGTATGGCAGCTGCCAATGCTTCGGCATCACCCGGCGGCACGCACACACCGCCGCCGGCTTCTTCAAGGACGGCTCGGATGACACCACCGATGGCCAGAAGCGTTGGTCGACCTGCAGCCATGTAATCAAAGACCTTGTTGGGGTAGGTCATGGTAAACATGGGTATGTTTTGCAGCGTTGCAAGGCATAAATCCGCAGCAGCAAGAACGGCAGGGATATCCCGCTTGGGTACTGCCCCGGTAAACAGAACATTGGAAAGGCCCATATCCTGCGCTATTGCTTCCAGTTTCACCCGATCCTTTCCGTCACCCACGAGGACGAAATGAATGTCAGGTTCATCTCGCAGGCGGTCCGCCGCTAAGAGGATGGTCGGGATATCATTGGCCTGACCTAAAGCACCGGTATAGACTACCACGAACTTGCGCTCCAGGTTCCACGACCGGCGCATACTATCTCCTGTGTCAAGCGGATTGAACAGGGTGGCATCAACTCCATTGGCAATGACCGTGATCTTTTCGGGCTTAATCCCCAGGCCGAGCAAGTAATCTTTGTATGCTGGGGAATTTACCATAATATGATTAGCTGCGTTGTAGAGGAACCGCTCGAGTCTTTTCGATAAGTTGATCAGAATCGGGTTTTTCAACACCCCCATGTCTATGGCAAAACCCGGCCACAGGTCACGGATCTCCAGGAGGAACGGACACCGATGGAGTTTTGCTGCCAACCACGCAGAAACGGACTGGAAAATGGGTGGTGAGGTACCCATGACCACATCCGCCCCTTTCACCCGAAGCGTGGCGATGAAGGAAGTAGCCATAAAGCAAATAAAAGATACCACCCGCCAGACAAAACTGTGATGCAGAGTAGGGGTGGTATAGGCCCGAAGGAGACGTATGCCATCTAGGTTCTCGTCCGTCACTAGTTTTGTTTTGGAGGTGATGCGCTTCCCGGTAAGATAATTCAAGTCACTGGTGACGATAGCTACGGTGTGTCCATGATCAACGCAGTATCGAGACAGTTCATAGTGCCTTGTACCACCTCCTTGCTGAGGTGAAACGAAGGCCTGATGAACGAGCAACAGTTTCATTTTGGTGACCTCATTGATTCGGGACGAGTCCTGTGCAGTTCGACTGTTGCGATCAGCCGATCAGACCTGTCAATGCCATCATGTGAAAAACGAATATTCGAATGAAAACCAGCAGTGGTTATGCTGAGCCCGAAGCTGCCGGATTCCACATTGAGCGGTTGTGGACCGAGCACGGTCCAGAAGAAGACCTCCGAGGTGTTTATACACGCATCCATTGAAAGGGCCGACTGGCGATCAAAATAAAGGGGTGAATACCAACCACGAGGTGTATACGGATCGGCTCTGATTATTGAGAAAACCGGTTGTTGATGTAGCGCACCTATGCGAATTCCATAGCTGCCATGTTGAGTTGACAGCTCTGCAATCCCGGACTGGTCGTCAAAGCAAAACGGGTAATCACCGAACAACCAATGCAATCGGTAGGAATGCGCACTACTGGAGCAGAGGAAATCACAGATCAACCAATAGTCATCACCCAAGTGAAGCACTGACCGCCGGTATGTGACCGGATTAGGCAACCTTTCATAACCGTCGTGGCTACCTTCCCAGTATTGTTGGGGGGCAGAAACATCCCGTCGGTGTACCGAGCCCTTGATCCATGGCAGCCAGAGGAATCTTCCCGATCGTCGCATCTGGTTTAAACCATCCACCGTCACGGTATTGTGATAGGTCGTATCACCCAAGGAATTGTCCCAAGGGGGCTCTGCGTTATACCCGAACGTTCCAGGATCAAGAGCAATATTGATGCCCTTCCACCACAGATCCACATGGAGCAAGTCTGCCTGGGCGGGTCTGTCTTTAAACTCCGCACAGCGGATGAAGGCAAAACCATCGGGGCCTCGAACGGTATAATATCCACCCGTAACGAATTGGCAATCCATCCGTTCAGGCTGGTCGATTGTGGAAGATAGCGCCTCAGGACCAAAGAGCCATAGCAGATCCTCATCCCATGGGCCGGGAGGAAAGCAACGATGTTGGGTGGTATAATAATGCATCGCCTGGATTACCGGGCGATAGTCAGGATATGTGCAGGCATTCAACGGTAAGATTTGAGCGCTGTCATTATGACCGTAATTGGGAGCCCGGCCGGTATTCGCATCTTGAACCTGGTACAAAAGTCTGCATGAGCGTGCCACGCGCTCCTTGAGACCAGTGCTGAAAGGTTGATTATTAAGTTCCGCCAGTCGCATACACCATAGGTATCCATGCAGCATGAGACGCTGATAGTTGAAGGAGTGCTGGGAGAATGCCCCATCGTCATAGATCAGTGAGCGACCCAAGCTTTCCAGGATAGCACGGCCTCGCGACTGCCATGTCCCGGCAGATGTGAACTCTGGAAAGAGCATACCAAGCGTGAAGAGTCCCAAACCTTCGATGATGCCGTGGTTATTACGTTGACTGAGGGCATAGTTGACATTGGCATAGATGCGTCGACCTGATACAGCCAGTGCTTGTACCAGGCGCGTGAGACGTATAGGGGTTGTAGCGGGTGCATCCAGAAAACCATAGAGTCCAAACACCCAGGCCATGACTCTAATGCTGATCTCCTGCCCGCATTTCCAGTTTAGCCCCCTTTGGGGCGGATTATGCTCGATCCAATCCTCCACCAGACGCCAGAAGAGTTCCGGGTAACACGGATCGTTGGTGCGCCAATATGCCCTGACAAAGGTATAGAAAAATCCGAAGCGGTTTGGCTCCCAGACAACCTTTATGTCACCCTGTGCGAAGTCATCGATGCGACTCCAATGTTCATCGCAGGGGTATTGTATGCCTGAGAACGGATCGGTGTGCCAGGACGGAGGAATCCCTAGATACTCCCTTCTATGGTTGAAATACGTGAAATATCCTATTGCAATATCATCCGCTAAGGTCCCAGGGCTACCTTCTGTATCCCACCCGGCGAACAGATCTTTGAAGATTGTCCGGTCTTGTGGAGAAAAAAAGAACCGCGGTGCTGCAGTGCGCCGGTAATCCGCGTACTCTTCAGGCTCAGCTGGCACACCTGAGTGGAGCATGTCTCTGAGTGGTTGATCATCCCAGCGGGTAGCGGGAATGCGAGCCTTGGTCAATCCGATACGGCCCGCAGTTGCATATGCCGCTCGGTAAGCCAACCAGCGCGGCCCGAGATATCGCCAGATCAGTGCGAGATCTCGAACTCTCATTGGCTCATGACAATGTCTGCGATGCGCTCAGAGGCCTTTCCGTCCCAGAGTTGAGGCACCACGCCTGACTTTCCCCGACCATCCAGGATATCCATAACACAGTTCCGAAGCATTTCCATATCCTGACCGACCAGCGTATTCGTTCCCTGGGTCACGGTCACTGGGCGCTCAGTATTCTCTCGTACTGTCAGACAGGGAATCCCCAAGTAGGTCGTTTCTTCCTGAATGCCACCCGAATCGGTAATCACAAAGGCGGCATTTGCCTGTGTAGCGATGAAATCAAGGTAACCAAAGGGCTCGACGATGCATATTCCTGGATGGGTGTTCTGAAGACCGCTGTCCTGCATTCGTCGCAGCGTACGTGGATGGATAGGGAAGACCAGGGGGATGTGCTGGGCGATCTCATGCAGGGTTTGAACGATGCGGTTTAACATGCCCGGATCGTCCACATTGGATGGCCGATGCAAAGTGATTAGGCCGAAACCATCTGGAGTGAGGCCGTATTGGTTCTGCAGTGCTGGCCAGAGCTCTTTTGCCCTTGGCAAAAGCCCCACCAAAGTGTCGATCATCACATTTCCGATCAGACGGATTTTTCCCAGAGCTATTCCTTCATGCATGAGATTCTCGTCTCCATCGGCTGAGGGCGTAAAGAGCAGGTCGGCTAGCTGATCAGTGACGATGCGATTGATTTCTTCAGGCATTGACCGGTCAAAGGAGCGCAGCCCAGCCTCGACATGCCCTATGGGGATATGTGATTTTGCGCATACCAGGACAGCTGCAACGGTGGAATTGACATCACCATAAACAAGCACAAGATCGGGTTTTGCCTTCGATAAAACATCCTCGATGCCTATCATAATTTGCGCCGTTTGGACGGCATGAGAGCCTGATCCAACCTCAAGGTTTATATCCGGTGCAGGAATGCCCAACTGGGAGAAAAAAATATCGGACATATTAATGTCATAGTGTTGGCCCGTGTGAACAAGGACTTGGGATACGCCATCCTTATCTCCAAGCGCTTTGATAACAGGTGCAACCTTCATGAAATTCGGTCTGGCGCCGACGACATGCAATATATTCATACCCTGCTCTATACCCTAATTATTCCATTACTACCTTGAAGCATTGTTGCAATGGACATGAACTACAATTGAATGGTCCTACCCAACCTTGCCGATTCCACCGCTGCAAAGCTCGCTCGCGTGACATTCACGAGTTGATCGATGGGGATCATAGCCATGCCACCCTCGGCCACCCGTTCAACGAATGCCTGGATCTCTGCTTGGTGGCCCTTATCTTGCCGCCATGTTCTAAAGGAACGGAATCCCTTGAAACCGTATCCTGTCGTTATCCGGAAGTTCTCCATGCGGATCACCCGGCCGGCTCCGAAGACCTCCAGGGTTTCCTTGGGATAGCTCCTCGAGCCATTGGCGAAGTAATGCAAACTTCCCACGGAACCATCAGTAAAACCCAAGAGGATGGATATCATGTCCTCCCTTGGGGATCCGCTTCCCCCAGCCTTCATGGCAGAAACCATTGCCACCGGATACCCCGCCAAGTGAGACATGAGATCGATAAAATGGCAACCCTCCCCTATAATACGTCCACCGCCGCGATCCGGATCTTGGGTCCAATGCTCAGGAGGGATGAAACCGGCGTTGACAGTCATGGTCATGCAGAGAGGTCCCGTACGGCCTGCGAGCAGTTCCTTGATCTTGACAACGTGAGGACTGAATCGGCGATTGAAACCAACCATGAGGAGTCTATCCGGTGCCTTGGCGATGGCTTCCATTACTTGGGAAAGTCCCATCTCATTGATTGCCAAAGGCTTCTCGACAAAGACGTGCTTACCTGCTTCCAGGGCTTCGCAGACGAGCCGGGCATGGAGATGATGTCCAACAAGCACGAAAACCGCGTGGACCCCCGGGTCATCCAAGAGCAATCGATAATCGGAAATGACCTTCTCCGCCCCGAACTTCCGGGCAGCATGAGTTGCGGCAACTCCATTGATATCGGCTACAGCAGCCAAGCTTGCCTTCGTCTGATTCAGGGCAGGCAATAAAGTGGACCGGGCGTAATTCCCAGCACCGATGATCCCTACACATGGCACTTTGACTGTTGGTGGAATTCTTTGCGGATAAGTTTGGAAAGACTTAAGATAAAGGGGATTGATGTTATCCTCGCCATGGGTGCGAATATTGATATCCTCTTTTGTGCCCTGATTCTGTTGCAGGGCCGGGTACTCAATTATAATCCCCAGCGCCTCAGGATCATGCAAAACCTTTTCATACATCCCAGGGGCCTCTTCCAAAGAAAACCGATGGGTGATCAATTCCTTCACCCGTAGCTGTCCAGATCGAATCGCCTCAAGGACTGCCTCAAAATTCCGGTGCTCAGTCCAGCGAACGAACCCTATTGGGTAATCCTGCCCCACTTGCTCGTATTTCTCATCGTAGCGCCCCGGACCATAGGAACAGGAAACCTGGAAGGTGATCTCCTTCTCGTAGAAATCACTCCGCCTGAGGTTCATATCGACCACGCCCACCAGTACGATCCTTCCCCGTTTCCGGCAGGCCTGAGCAGCCTGGTGGACGATGTCGTCCCCCTTGGCCGAGGCGGCGACGAGCGCTCCGTCCACTCCCTGTCCGCTTGTCCAGGTTGTTGCAGCAGCCACAGGATCCATTCCTTTTCCAAGATCGACCGTTTCCGCCCCGTACACCTCCGCCAACCCAAGGCGTGCTTCGCTGATATCCACTGCCAGAACGGCACAGCCGTTGCTCCGCAGGAGCTGAACGGCCAGCAGCCCCACGAGGCCCAGGCCGAAGACCATGAACCGTTCCCCCAAGGTCGGCGCAGCCAGGCGTATCCCCTGCAGGGCTATGCTCCCCAGGACCGTGAAGGCCGCCTCCTCATCCGTGACCCCGTCCGGGATCTTTGCGCACAGATTCCGGGGCACGCAGACGACCTCCGCATGCGGCCCGTTACTCGCCACCCGGTCGCCAGGCTGCAGATCCGTGATCCCAGCCCCTACCTCCAGGACAACCCCCGCATTGCAGTAACCCAGCGGCATCGGTTCATCCAGCTTGTTGAAGACTGCCTCCACTGTAGGGATTAACCCGTCCGTCCGCAGTTTATCCAGGACCTGCTTAATCTTCTCCGGCTGCTGAAGGGCTTTCTCTATCCAGCCGGCTTTACCGAAATCCAGCATGATACGCTCAGTACCAGCCGATATCAGCGTGCAAGAAGAACGAATCAAGATGTGTCCATGCCCGACTGCGGGACAAGGCACTTCAACAATCTCTGTAACACCGGTTTTAAGGTTTTGGAGGAGCTGCTTCATTTTTTTCAGCTATCCTGATAGTATTTGGTAACAAGCGCATCTTTTTCAGCCCGGCTCGGGTAGTTGATCAATACAGCCCTGTAAATTCCTTTGAAAACGAATAGACTTCCTGCTGCTGCACCAATGATGCCGAAAGAATGAATTAACGCAGCGATGTCTTTTAATGATCCTGCTCCGCCAAGCACGGTGATCGGCAGGCTTATGGCCTCGCGGATTGTGTTGACCAGTTCAAGATCATAGCCCTTCATGACGCCATCACGGTCGATAGAGTTAATGACAACCTCTCCTGCCCCGAGATTCTCCATTTGTTTTGCAAGATCGACAGGAGACTGACCCGCTCGCTTTCCTGCGTTATGGGTCCACAACTCGTACTTGCCGCTACGCACGGATTTTTTTACATCCATGACCACGGCTATGCTCTGCGAGCCGACAACCTTCGCTGCCTGCGCAACAATCCTTGGGTCATAGACAGCAGCCGAGCTCATGGCAACCTTCTCGACACCAACACTGATGATTCTCTCCACCTGCTCCACTGTCTTAACACCACCGCCATAACAGAGCGGCATCCGACATTCGGCGGCCAGATTCTTGATCATACTATAATCCGGATCTCTATTTTGCACAGTAGCATCAATATTCAACACAATCAGTTCATCGACTTCCTTTTCGTTAAATATCTTGACTGCATTGATCGGGTCGCCCACGTACTTAGGGTTGGCAAATTTGATGGTTTTGACCAACCCGTTGTTTTTGACCAGCAGACAAGGAATAATTCTGGGTCGTAACATGATTTAGAGTTCAGCGAAGTTTTTCAAAAGTTGAATGCCCCATTGGTGGCTTTTTTCAGGATGGAATTGGACACCATAGATATTCTTATGATTTAACGCACTAGTGAATTGAATGCCATATTCCGTTGTGGCAGTCGTATCGTTATGGTTATTGCATTGAAAATAGTATGAATGTAGGAAATAAAATCTGGAATTGTTGTCAAAATTTACCAGCAGCGGATTAGCATTATTCGGATGAATTGTATTCCAGCCCATGTGCGGCAATTGTGTTTTAGAATTCAAAACAGAGACATCAAACTTTTTTACAGTGCCATCAATCCATCCCAAACCAGGCAACATGCCCTCATCACTTGATTGAGCCAGCATCTGCATCCCAACACAAATTCCAATAACAGGTAATTGATGATCCAATACCAGTTTGTCAAGGGTTTCGCGCATACCCGAATTGTTTAACCGGCTTATCGCATGATCAAACGCACCGACCCCGGGTAAAATAATTTTTGTTGCGGCTTTCAGGTCATCAGCGGTTCTTGCAACTGCAATGGGGATATTCAGTCTTTCATAAACATTTGCAAATGCACTGATATTGCCCAAGCCATAATCAATTATTGTAATCATCTTTTTATAGCTTGTTCGGCGCCGATTGCTTTTAATACTTTCGCTCCCAACACAAACATGCTCTCCTGGTTTTTATAATCTTTGTAAGTCTTGTTTGGCGCATTCAAGTAGGAGCGCAACTCTTCTACTGTAATGTTAAGCTTTGTCGCAATGTATTTGAACTCATCAGCAATGGTTTCAGGGTCATAAGGCGGAACCTTTAACCTCTCAAGGGCTTCGTCCCGGGTCATCTGCCCAGTAAGTATCAGGCTTGAGTACTGCACTTTCCGTGTGTCATAACCGAATTTCAAAGGCAGCCAGTATCCCTCATAGAATTTTGTAAACCTCGATTCAAAGTGTTTCTGTGGGTACTCTTTCCATCCGTATGTTTCCGATAGCAATTTAACTGCCTCTTTTTTTATGTAGGGAAAATAATTCAATGGCTTTACCACTTTTATCCCTTTGATATACCTCAGGTAAAACTTGTGTTTCAGGATGGGGCTCAACGGATAGTTTTTTAAAGGAATTGTGCCGAATCTGCGGTGAATGTCTTTTATCTGAGCCATATCTGTGCCGTAATACAACCACTCCATGGGATTGCGTACACACTCCGTTGAGATGTTGCCTCCGTTCAAAATATATTTGATGTTATATTTGTTGGCAAAATTGTATAAGGTCGCAATAAAAGCATGATCCTGGGGGATGTCAATATGAGGTACGCCTGCCTTAATAAAGGCAAGCTGGAAATCCCGCATTTCTTCCCAGTTAATTACCTCGGTGTAGAGGTCAAGCCCAAGTTTATCAATCATGACCTCAATATTGTTAACCGCCAATTCTGAATTCCAACCACCATCCACATGAAAAACCAGTGGTCTCAATCCAAACTCTTTAACAGCAATATGCAACATGTAGGAGCTATCCACACCGCCGCTGATTCCCAAGAGACAGTCGAAATCGATTCCCTTACCGCTCTTTTTTATATTTGTTACAATTGCTTCAAGTTCAGCCCTGCCGCGTTCATCCGTATGCCAGTTCGGCCGTACGTTCTTGTAAAAATCATTGCAGTGATCACATACCCCATTAGCGTCGAATGTTATTTTGGTATCAGTGGTGTCCATGACGCAATTTGTACAGATTTGATATTCGCTGTTCTTCATTTGCTTAATTCAGGGATCGTTTCTCAGATACTCTTTCCAGTAGCTCATTATACCTCCTAAAAACCTGTTCCCGAGTTAACAACTGACTGATTCTTCTCTTGCCCTCTTCAATTTTTGCTGATCTTCTTTGATTATCTGAAAAAGCCTGTTTGATCGAAGCCAAAATTGAGTTTTCATCCAAAGGATCAAAGTAAAAGGCCGCATCTCCGCAAACATCTTTTGCGAAATCCAGATCCGACGTTATGATGGTCTTATTGTGATACATAGCTTCTGCATATGGATTTCCATAAGATTCCAAGAGCGTAGGCATGAGCAAGGCATCACACTGATGGTATAGATCAGGGACATGGTCCATAGCGACACGCCCAATATTCATAATGATAGAATCCATTTCAGACTTCTTTATACTGCTAATAAACCGCTTTGCAAGCTTATGGTCGGCTGGTTCAATAGTGATAATAATACAGTATGGTAAGCCTTGATCTTTTATTTTTCTTGCAAGCGAAACAAGCACTTCAAAATTCTTATGTGAGGAGTAGTTAGACAAATATAGCAGTTTGATTTTGTCTTTTGGAAATCGAAAATCATATGGTTGCCCCCCACTAATATGCTCAACAGAAAGAGCATTCGGAACCAGTTCGACGTTTCTTAGCCCATAGATAGACATTAACCGGTCTTGCATGGTTTTTATTTGGGCGATGACTATAGCGGCCTTGTTTATATATTTCCTTATGACAAACATCTTTATTTTTCGAGTCAAATAATCTTTGAAGTCCATTCTTCTCCATACAATACTATTTGGATACAAGGCATATGCCCAATCAAAAAGATAAAGTTGGGAGAGGTTGGTGGGGATAACAATATCTCCCAAATTGAAAATTACATCTATATTATAGCGCTTAAGTAACCTCGGTATTGTTAGATGATACAAGAAGGGAAACAGTATATTATGTTTAAACAAATTGTTAATATCAATAATTTCAATAAATTCACAAGAGAACTTAGAATATTCATTTTTGTCAGGGGTCAAAACAAAGAACTTGTTACCTGTTCTGCTTTCCTTTAACAGGGCTAGGTAGTTATACAAATTGCTTTTACCACCTCCTGTTCTTGATTTTAGACCGTTAATAAACACATTAGCCATTATTGTTCCTTTTCCAGGTTTTATTACTATAAAAGCTTAACGGGACAAGAGATACTTATTCAGGCTTCTAACCTTATTGTTACTGCTGTTGACCCTCCTATAGAACAGCTCCATTTGCCAGAATAGACAGAAAACTAGCAGCAGTAATCTCTGGGGTGATTCTTTGTGATAACAAGAAACTATTCTTACTCATTATGACCAACTCTTCATCACTCTTCTTCGAAATCAAGTACATTGCCTTTGCCAAATTACTTGACGAATTGGTCTTATAGCTAATTCCATTAAACTTCTCTATGAAGAATTCTGGCATAGCACCGACATCTTCAGAAAGTATAAGCGGCATGGCAGCGCAGGCAAATTCTTGAACAACCACGCCCCACTGCTCAGACCGACTCGGGAGTACAAAAACACCAGCTCTTCTTGTTATTTCAACAAGCTCATCTTGATTCATAAATCCTAATATCTGAACATCTGGTACTCCTTCTAACAAAGGCCGCATCTCGCCATTGCCGATACAAATCAATTCCCAATCACCATTATACTTTGACCGATACTCTTTAAAAGCTTCAATAAGTATGTCTGTGCCCTTTACATATCGAAAATTACCAACGTAAAGAAATGCCCTTGGGTAATGAGATGCTTTTTCCTTTAGGTATTGGACCCCCCTGCTAAATACTCTCGTATTGCAACATAGTAAGTTAAGAATGATTTCTTTCTTTTTAAACCCTAATCGTTTAGCGAATTCATATTGATACGGTCCAGCTACCCATGCATGACTGTAATACTTTTTTCGAACAAAGGGGAAAAGAACTGAGGCTAGTCTCTGTCGCAGCGTTCCCTTCCACTGATCATCAAAACCAGTCACCACTGGAACCCCTTTTTTTAGAAAATTCCTTACAACACTCAGATAAACCCGATCCATCCAGCCTGAAATATAGATTATGTCAGGATTGATATCTGTTACTAATTGAGTCAGTGTATTTTTAGTGTATTCTGATCTTTTATAATAAGTAACATTATTTAATTCAGGTGGATTATATGGTTTAAGTTTATTTTTATCCCAACTTACGACATGCACCTTTGCATTATACTTTGTAGTATATTCCACAAAAATTGGAATCTGATAAGCTACAAGTTCGGAATATAGGTATAATATTTTCATTTATTTAACAGATACCGTTATGTGGTAAATTAGAGTATCTAACAAACAGGTAAATAAAATTTTTGCTCGATTGCCTCAAGCTTTCACCCTTGAATTGAACAGCATTATCGCTGTAACACTACATTTTGCTATAAGCATTTAATCCTAGAATATCATTTATTTATGTTTCATAATAACAGGAACACTGCACTCAAATGTCATCATTCATCGTTTTTCTATATTACAACCAAAAAACTGAAACCTCCGCCTGAGTAAGCGTTGAGATAGTTATACTTTTGAACTGCCCCTCTAAAAGTGAGAAAAAGTACCCTCACTAGACTGAACTTAAAGTGGCTTTGACTTTAGGGCATAAATCTCATCACTCCGAAACGGCAAGGTATCTGCCGCGGAGCTATCAAGGTAATAGAGTCTGTAGCCATGAGAAACCAGAATCTCCCGGCACTCCCGACATTGAGTCTCACCATGCAAGGCCAAGAGAATCGCAGGACCGAATTGATTCAATAATTGGGACGCCCCTGACAAAAGGCCTGCTTCCGCGCCTTCAACATCAATCTTGAGGAGTTGTGGGCATGCATCGGGAAAATATCGCAAAAACTCATCTACGGCATATGTTGGAACCACATAAGGTGTGTGCTCTTCCGAAATGCATCCCATCGAATTTGATGCCGCGATAGAGAATCTTGCTAAGCCAGTTTGGTCTACCAATGCTGCCTGAACGACTGTAGTATTTTCCAAACCGTTCAGCCGAACGTGTTTGAGCAAATTATTGACGTTTTCAGCAAAAGGTTCAAAGGCATAAACCCGACCGGTCCGACCTACCAAATGCGAGAACGCCAAGGTGTAAAATCCAGCATTCGCACCAACATCCCACACGACCATACCTGGATGCACGACACGTGACACGAGAGCCTGCTTGTCATTCTCATATGTGCCGAGCCAGCACCCATGATTACTTGATCCAACTATCCAGCGCGCACCTTTATTAATCCCCCCTCGTACTTTTGCGATATGAGTGGGCGGAACAAGACGAAGAGGAAGCCGAACCAGGCGTCCCAGTAACGAAGCCGGATTTAGTTTTGTAAGGGTCTTAAGCATGACGTGCTATATCTTCTAATAGTTGGTCACTGTGCCATAAGCATCTGCGAATCAGCACCTATGGCAAAAAAGTGTATATGGAGATTCAATAGACATAAAAGATTGCTACCGGCTTGTTTCATATCCTGGGTCGTCGGTTTTTGCAGCGCTATCTAGCCGACTCTTAATTTGGGCAGGCACTCCGGTAAGCAGACTATTATCAGGATATTCACCCGCTTGTACAACACTTCCAGCCGCGACCAAAACACCACTCCCAATCCTCGTACCCGCCAGAATAATTGCTCCGGTTCCTATCCAACACCCATCACTTATGACAATTTCCCCTGCATAGGTATTACCTGCGCGGCGGAAGCTGTTACCTATCTCGTGACTGCCTGCATGCACAATGACTCGTGGAGCGAGATCGCAACGGGCACCTATCACGATTTTGCCGCCTGTAATCATAACCTCTTCACCGATAAAGGATTCTGGACCGATGGTAATGTCGGTACAGATCAGTGTGGCTGTTGGCATCAGATTAGCAGTACTATCCACGCGGAACCCAACTGCCCGCCAGAGTGCGTTTCGAAGCTTTCGAAAAGGTGAACCGGGAAAGCATCTGACGACGTATTGCATTGAATATCGGCAAAAAGACAAAACCATACTGTACCAGCTAGAAATCAATTTGTCTTATTTATATGTATCTCTACAACTTAGGTTGTCTCCGCCTTAAGACCATCAGTCAAGTCTATACCTCTCCAAAACCTAAGTAATTTATTACCCACTATTGTCGGTGCAAGCAACTCTCTTATTTTTCTTTTCCCATTGCAAGCCATTTGTCTGGACTTCTCTGGATTATTCAGAATATGTACGAGGCTCTCAGCCAAGGCGTTTGGTGTGACTTCGTCTAAGAAAAATGCTTCGCTATCGGCAAATACCAATGGAACATCGCTTACCCGTGTCGACAGTAAAAGCAGGCCATTTGTGGCAATCTCGACAACTTTGGAAGGAAAGGTCGTTGCCCCCATGGGGCTGGAGGGCAACTTTAGACATAATCCAACATGAGATTCGCGCAGTAACTGTTTATATTTCCCCTTGTCAACGTTTCCAAAGAATACAATAAAATCCGCTGCTACACCTTTTGAAGCCTTTTCTATTTTCCCGGTATAATCACCGGTGCCTGTTATGAAGAATTTGATTCGACCATGGACTTGAGGGTAGTCTGTAGTGATGACTCCTAATGCTTCAAGAAATAATTCAGCTCCAGTATCACGGAGCAAAGAACCTCCGAAGAGAACGTTTAACTTGTCTTTTGACCAATGTCTCTCTACATCCACAATAGGCGCTACTCCGTAAAAAACGCGTTTTGGCTCTAAAGGTGTCTGCGATTTAAGCGAGGTAGAGGCAACCATGGCGCCACCATCAATCAGAATGTTATATAAGCGGAGCAAATATCCGTTGATGACGCCACGTAATGATTTATCATCACTTCGATATCCGTCTTCCAAGTCAAGGATACATCGTCGGCCCATAATTCGGTTTAAAACCAATGCTAATGTGTAATGAGGTTCGGAATTATAAAATATCAGAACGGAGTTTCTGTCTGTAACCCTCCATAACACGGTGCAAAGTGAGAGAGCAGTGATTATATGGGTTAATATAGGCACATTGAGATAATGCAAATAGACAATGGGAACTCTGCCAGACCTTCGTATGGTTGGGGCGAAAGCCTTCCATGTGCCGCTTTGACGCCCTCTTCCAAGACTTATAATGGATACAAAACCTCCGGCGCTACGGACTGCTCGACAGAGGCGTATGACTTTGCCTGATGCTGCAGGGGAATCAGTAGATATATGACGCTCTTTTTTTACCTTTTCTTCAAATACATTGCAGATATAGAAGAATTTCGATTTCAATTGAGCATTATCCATAACCTGATGTCCTTCAATTTCAGTCAGAAGACCAACTGAAGATTACTCACACACAAATATTATCTTGATCAGCGCAAATTCATTAATGAAGACTTCGGAGCTGCTTCTTTATGACATACTTTCCCATTAAATTTTATAGGTTACAAGTAACTCTTTCACGAAATAGAAGGGTTTCATCTTGCCCTAGTCATTGAAAGTAGGGAAGAACCGGCCCTACGTTTACTCTTTGCCTGCAAACCTAAACCCAATCCGATCAGTACTAGCATCAAGCTTATTTCACCAAGAGGTTCGATCATTGCAATTGATAACCCAGTAACCAAGCCTACAAACAAACCTGCAATATTATGATGGGCCTCAGAGGGACAGACAGGAAGAAACCGATATAAGCCCCTTATGGAATTCACGCAGAACAATATATAAATCAATCCCATCAGCAAACCTCTTGTCGCTAGTACTTCGACTATTGCGTTATGTGGCTGCACGTAATACATGCCATCGAAAGCGCCGACTCTTCCATCTGGGCTAATAGCTAGAGCTCCCCACAATGGCTCATCTAGAAGAGCATTTAAACCGCTAATCATTCCGAATTCCCCATACATTCTAGTGTCCACATCTCTGGATATCACATCCTGTGAAAAACGTAAGTCAATGGTTTCTAAGTATTCCGTCTTAGAAATCACGAGGAATGCAATCCCAAACAGTGCTACTAATATAAAAAGTCCCTTAAGCATAGACAAGAAACTCATTGTTTTGTCGCGGACAGATATGATTAACAAGCAGGAGATAGCCACAGCAACGCCCAAGATAAAAGACCGATTGCCTGAAGAGATCCCGCAGAAAAGGCCTGACAAAAGCAACACCAATCCCATCAAGCTTCTTTTGTAATAAAAGAGGGTGATTCCTATTCCAAAAGAAATACTTGCATATAAAGAAAGAAAACCTGGAGCACTAAACAGGCCAATGGCTCTACTTCCGACTAAACTTGTAAGTGTCCAGGCCGATCTCAAAGCATCCGTTTGTTGCTCAAGCCCTTGAGTGATGAAGTCAATAGGGAATATAATTACACAAGCGTTGGCCAGGATAACTATCAGGATCGCGTTGATAATAAGTTTATATAATTTAAGATTATTAGCTGTTGAAACAGATACTATTGCGGCAAGAAAAGGAAGAATCATGAAAGTGCAAACTTTCCAGTTGATCCCAGCAACAAAAAAACGTGCAATAGTAATAAAGCAGAATAATGCAATTAGTAGTGTATAGCCAGAACCAATCGACCAGTTCCTATTTATTATTAATAAACTTATTATAATAAAAACGGCACCCAACAGAAAACCTATGACTTCGGCTATGCCCTCACCCAATAAAATTCGTAACAGAATGCGACTATCAAAAAACAAAAGTACTGTCATTAGGGTAACGCATATTGTTAAGTAACTCAGAGAAAAAATGCTACCCTTAGTCCTGTTCATTTTTATATACATTGGTAGTCCATATTTATAAAGGAATTTAGCACTAAAGGTCAGGTAAGTTTATGCTGCAAGCTCAATGCATATGTGCTAAAAGCGTAAAAAATTATAGTTAATGATATTTCGCAAAAAAGAAGCGAAATAGCCGCACCTGTGACGGCTAACTTAGCGGTAAGAAAGGTTATCAGCACGCAAAGTATGCAAATGTTGATAACGTAGGCCCATGTGCGAAATTTTATAAATCCTGATCCGGTCAAGGCATTAGCGTACAGATAATATATGCTCTGTAGTAAAGGAATGCATGACAATATTCGAATAATTAATGAGACGTCCTTATAAGAGTTACCTAAAACTAGTGCGAATAGGTCAGCGCCAAAAAACAAAGTAAACGCCGACATTGCACCAACGCTGACACTGATCTTTGATATTTTTAGCGCATAAATTAAAGCGTTTTTTAGCCCATGTTGTCCGTAGCGGAAAAAACCGGCGTAAGACGAAGCCATGACAGCGTTTATAGGCATATACCCAAGCACAATTACCCGTTGTGCTGCGGAGTAAATTCCAACTGCAGAAAACCCCAAGAAGCGTTCTATTAAGATTTTATCTATTGTTCCATATTGCCCCTGAGCCATCGCAGCCAATGAAAAGCCAACACCTCTCCTCAAATCCAACTTAAGCAGAGAATAATCTATGCCAAAAAAATGGAGATCTTCCATTACGTAGATCAAGCCGATTATGCTTGTGAAGGCAGTTACAGAAACGTAGATTATAGACCAACTCAATATATTAACAAGACCGAATACCATCAAAGCGGCAAGGCAAATCAAACGTAAGGAGGCAAGATATAGCTGAATCAAGGCAGAATATTTTAGCTTTTCAATCGCCATGAATAACCAACTGGAATTTTCAATTATTCTCATGAAAATTGAATCGCTAACCGCAACAAGGAAGATAACTTTTAGAAAAGTGCCGTCGTTATGAACAAAAGACATTACCAAGCATATTGCCAAGGTATACACACAACCTAGGATGGCAGACATAAGAAGTGAATTACCAAAAGCATATGGCAGCATCGAGCGATCAGATGCTGCATGCAATGAGAACAAATTACCCAACCCAAAAGACAACAATGGAGTCAACAATGCTACGTACGAAACAGCAGTAACAAATTGGCCATAGCCGCCCGCCGATAATTGCCTCGCCAAGAGTATAAAATAAATAACCTGAATGCCTGAGCGACCAATTTCTGACGAAAACATCCAGAGAATGTTTTTAAAATAAGAAATTTTAAGTAATGACTTGATGCTGTTTTTCATCAGATCGAAATGCTCTGGACTAGAGGCTAGCGAGACCTTTGCACAACTAACCATTGTTCGCATCCATTTTGTAGTTTATTTTCACTACTCTTCAAAATAACAGGCGAACATGGCCTGTGGGATGGGGCCGGGTTCAAGGGGTGGGGTTTCGAAGGGGTCATTGATCAATACCCTCAAATCCCGAACTGAGGGTAAGATAACTCATTCTTATTCGAGATCTTCAATTCTTATGGGTACCTTTAAGAATTAAGGTTATAACACCTAATCAGAGTATCTGATAAAGTATTCCTAATAAAAATTTGTACTCATCAAATATAAACACTCAATTCCGGGTTTTTATCCTAGCTATCTTCTTATCTTGATCTCACCAATTCCTTAATCCTCTGAATATGTCCTCTGCCAAGTCCCTTGACCTCGCAGCCAAGCTCGAAAAATCTTCTGATCTTTTTATCATCGAGGATACCGAAACAGTCAATGATTGCGGCAGGGTAGCCGATCATTTTTACTACGGCAACAGGATCGAGGTTCAGGTAGTCCTTATGTCTGACAGCCAAGACAACTGCATCAGCTCCCTTAAGGGTTGTTTTCAAGCCCTTATTAACCCTAAGGTCTTTCAATCCCTCCTGATTCCTGAAGAAGCGGGACCAGCTTACACCTACAGCGGGGTATGTGTCTTGAGCTTCAAACTCCCACCAGTGCTCCACATAGGGGTCATGTACCCTGACATTGCCACCCATCTCTGCAATCTTCCTCACAATAAGCTCAGACCCGCTGTAGCGGGTGTCGCCAACATCTTCCCGATAGGATGCGCCAAGCACGGTGATGGTCGAGGCAGCTACTATCTTGCCCATGTTTCTCAATGCATCTCTTACCAGATGGACTGCACGCAATGCCCTTCTATCATTAATGTTGATGGCCTCAGGGGTGATACGGAAGTTCTCATCCTCGAATCCCATAAGGTGCCGGTAAGCCCATACTCCCAAACCGCCGTCCTTTGGCAAGCAATAGCCGCCGATCCCTGGGCCTGGAAAGATCATGTTGCTATGAGTTGGACGTACCTTGATTGCATTGATGACCTTAATGAGATCCACCCCGTTTTTCTCACAGAAGTTGCTCCATTCATCCAGAAAGGCGAGAATGGTTGCCCTGTAACTGTTCTCTACGATCTTGGCAGTCTCACTCTCGATGGGCCTGTCAAGCACGGTCAAAGGGAACTTGTCTACATTGAGCACATCGGATAAGAAGTCTACAACCATCTTTCTGCTCTCATCATTGATACCGCTGCATACCCGCCAGAAATCGCGGATAGACTTTACATAGTCTTTTCCCGGCATTACCCGCTCATAGCTGTGGGCTATGAGCGGCTCTTTGTCTATGCCACGCTCTTTGAATCCTTTTTTTACAGCTGGATAAGCAATATATTCAGTTGTACCAGGAGGAACTGTCGTCTCAATAAGAACAAGACAGTTTGGCTGGATCTTCTCGGCAATGATCTTCATGGACTCTTCAAGGGCGGCTATCTCAGCCCTGCCTGATGTGCAGTTGCCCAGCTCATGCTTAAGGAAGTCGCACTGGACATCCACAACAACGACATCAGCCAGGCTCAAAGCATCATAGGTATATGTGGTAATGAGATTCTTTCTCTGAAGAACACACCTTGAAATAAGTGCATCCACTTCAGGGTCTTCTGCCTTGACCGGTGACACACCACTGTTGAGGAGGGGGATCTTCCAGTAGCTCCTGGGGCTTGGCCGCTGCATGCCGATGACAAATTTTTTCGACTTTCCGGTCTTTTTATCGGTGCTGTCGGCCACAACTGCAGCCATGACAGCCCCTACGAAACCGAGGCCCATGACAACCACGATCTGCTTCCCTGAGGCCTTTTGCTGTTTGACTAATTTTGTAAGCCTTTTGAACTCCGATTTATAATCATCGTTGTCAGGGAGGGGATATTTTTTGCCCTGGGGACTGATGGAGTATTCCATATTCAACCTCGTAATTTAAGTTTTAACTATAATAGCAGCCACACTGGTTCAGCTATTCAGGATCATTTGAATACATATTCCGTGCTTTTGTCACCCACTCCATGAAAAATGCAATGAAGATTCCAAGGAAGCAGCCCATAACCAGGCCTATTAAGATGCTCCGGGCTTTCTTTGGTTTAAAGGGTTTTTGGGGCAATTCTGTTTTCCAGGCAAGTGACACGAACTGTCCTTTATCAATTTTTTCCATAAGTAAATTAAAATTATTGTACTTCTCACGAAGTGCATATAGGTCGATGGATGGTAGATAAACAACAGCATCTCGGGATAACTTAAGGCTCATCACAGGGTTGTTGATAATCGTCTTCAGATCCTCCATGTTCTTTCGTATAAGTGCTTTTTGAGTTTTTATCTTATTAGTTATATTTGGGTTAGATGTTATAATTTTGGGTAGAGTATCCATAAGCTCAACACCTGATTTTCTGTCAGTGGTGTCGATGTCTACCCATAGTGCACTGGATCCTTTGATCTCGGATGAGTTGATGTTCTTAATCTCTTTAAAGTTGCCATTATTGATGCCTAACATATTAAATACCTTCTGTTTCTCAAGATCGGTGAGATTATTAAGTTTATCGAGAACAGTTACAGTTGCAGCCATCTCACTCAGATTGAAAACTTCCACATCCTGTATAAGTATATTGTGGACTCGATAGACCTTTGGGGCAAGGAATGCATATGATACGGCAAGCCCTGTAGAAATGAATGTTACAATGAGGATAACCAACCACTTCTTTTTTAAGATAAGCCAAAGGTCATATAGATTGATCTCTTCATCTTGATATGAATTGTTTTCAGGATTCATTTTATCTACCTCTTAAAATTTCTAGATATGTGATTCAGGCGGAAACATGAAACCATTTAATTGTTCTGAACCCCCTTCTAAGGAGTGACACACTTTAAAGCTTTGTATGAGGCCATCACTCACGGACTTACTCTTTACCTGAATTATTAGAGCTACCCTTAAGCTTCAGGCCTTTAGCTGTTTTCTTGTATGCCTTTCCGCAATAAGAACATTGTAACTTCTCGTCAAGCCTGTTGCCGCATTCGCACATCCAGCCGATCTGTTTGGCCGGGTTGCCCACCATGAGTGCATGGTCAGGGGCTCCCCGGGTTACTGTGGCACCTGCACCTATGAATGCATACTCACCGATGGTATACCCACACACGATGGTAGCGTTTGCCCCAATGGTGGCCCCTTTCTTCACCAGGGTGGGCCTCAGCTCATCCATCCTGGGGATATGTGCCCTGGGGTTGAACACATTGGTAAATACCATGGACGGCCCGCAGAATACATTATCTTCGAGGGTAACACCTTTATAGATGGAGACATTGTTTTGAACCTTGCAGTTGTTCCCGATATTCACATCCGGGCCGATGACTACATTTTGGCCGATGCTGCATCCCTTACCGATATGCGAACCCTTCAGGATATGGCTGAAATGCCATATCTTTGTTCCTGTTCCGATGATTACATCTTCATCCACATAGCTTGATTCGTGCACGGTGTAATCATGGGGCTGCTTGAAGGCATCTTTCAGAAAGATCTTTTTACCATTGCTGTTTAATGAATCCTGGCCGGCCTTGAGAATTTTAAGTACCTCGATACCTTCCTGTGCATCTGTCACCGGCTTCTGCCTGTCTTTAATGCATTCCATGAAATGGAGGCATTCCGCCTTGAGGGGCTCGCTCTCTTCAACACTAACTTTGATCTCATCTTTTTTATCAGGAACAGGGATTCCATCGTGCCATTGGATGTTATGAGGATATAAAAGGAGCTTCTCACTCCATGGAGCTGTGTCCCTGAAAACGGCCATATTCTTCTCACCGACCACCACGAGCATCTGCTCCTTGAAGGGATGGAGCCATGATACGAACACATGGGCCTTAAGGCCGCTGGGAAATTCCAGGTGGGTGGTGGTAACATCGGCAATCTTCTTGTGCAGGTAATTGCCACCGGTTGCCATCACAAATTCAGGTTCTTCCTGGGCAAGGGTGAGTATCATGGAGATATCATGCGGTGCAAAACTCCACAGGATGTCTTCCTCACGGCGGATCTTGCCGAAGCTGAGCCGGTTGGAATAGATATAGTGTATCCTTCCCAGTTGGCCGTCCCTTATGAGCTCCTTCAACTTGATGAATGCGCTGTGGTATTGGAGCAGATGGCCGACCATGAGGATGAGAGATTTCTTCTCTGCAATCTTTTTTAGCTCTTCCGCCTCATCGACATTGAGGGACAAGGGCTTCTCCACAAAGACATCCTTGCCGGAAAGCAGGGCCTCCCGCGCGAGGGTGAAGTGCGTCTCAGCAGGGGTGGCTATAACAATACCCCTCAATGCATCGTCGTTGAGCAGGTCCAGGTAGTTTGTGGTATATTTCATGTGCGGGTACTTCTGCTTAAACCCATTGAGCGACTGCTCATTGCTGTCGCAGACCCCATAGAGCGCGCCTAACTCTGCATAGTTTCTTACCAGGTTCTTGCCCCAGTATCCGGAACCGACGACTGCTACTTTTACATCAGTGATTTCCAATGGAATCTCCTTGTTCCTTAGGTAGTTTTAAGTTGTAGGTTTTAAGTTTGAAATGCAAGCTATTGTCTTGTTTATATGAGCCTTGCTTCAAAGATCCTATAAGTGATTGTAGCATGCAAGATATCTCAATGAGCTCTTTTTTCAGTTCATCTCTCCACATCTTCAAAAGAATGATACGCCATGGTTTAAAAAATTTGAAATTATGTACCAATTGCAATAGTCTGAGATTGTCATTCCCGCGGAAGCTTCGAATCCAGTTTTTTCAAGAACTTCTGGACCCCCGCTTTCGCGGGGGCGACACCATGGTGAGTTTTGCAATTGCATCTTAAATATATAAACTTTAAACTTAAAACCTAAAACTTCTACCCTAAAGCCTTGATAATGACTTCAGCTATCTGCTCCTGGTCCTGTGTTGAAAGGTACGGATGCATGGGCAGAGAGAATATTGTATCAGCCGCCTTCTCCGAGGCGGAGAACGAGCCGGATTTATACCCGAGATAGGAATAGGCAGTCTGCACATGAAGGGGTTTCGGGTAATAGACGGCGCTTGGTATCTTCTCTCTTTTCAGGGCATCAAGGATTGTCTCTCTCTGTTCGGATGCCATGGAATACTGAGCCCACACGCTTTTATGCCCCGGCCTGACCTTTGGGCATGTGAGCTTATTTGAAGCGCTGAACATGCTATTATACCTGAGTGCCACCTCCTGCCGCAATTCGATCTCTTCGGGGAAAATTTCGAACTTTGCCAGCAGGATCGCTGCCTGGAGGGTGTCACACCTCCCATTGATCCCGATCCTGATGTTGTCATACTTATCCGATCCCTTGCCGTGGACCCGTATTGAATCAAGCTTTGAGGCAAGTTCGTCATTATTGGTGAAGACCATCCCTCCATCCCCGTAACAGCCCAGAGGTTTTGCAGGAAAGAATGAGGTGGCAGCTACATCGGCCAGGGAGCATGCCTTGGACCCATGATATTCAGCCCCGAATGACTGGGCCGCATCTTCAATGACGAACATTCCCTTGTTGTGTGCGATGGCATTGATGCGCTTGTAATCTGCGCTCTGGCCGAAAAGGTCAACCGCTATAACCCCCTTGGGCGTGAGCTTGTCGAATCCTTTTGGTAAGGGATGCCGCTTGGGATCACGTGACACAAGGGCTGATAGTGCATTCTCAAGCTTATCAGGATCGATGTTGTAGGTATCCGGTTCTATGTCTACGAATACGGGTGTTGCACCAAGCAATGAGATGACCTCTGCAGTGGCAACAAAGGTGAACGGCGTAGTGAATACGGCATCACCCGGACCGACATCATAAGCCATCAGTGCCATGAGGAGGGCATCGGTACCGGATGCGCATGCAACGGCATGTCTTGTCCCTGTAAATTCTCTGAGCTTCTTTTCAAGCTCCTTTATCTCCGGCCCCATGATATACTGGCCATGTTTGAGCACACTTGATATGTTCTCCATGATCTTCCCAAGGATCCGTTTCTGCTGGTGCTGCAGATCAATGAACTGCATAAGAAAATAACCTCCGGTTTATTTGACAAAGCTCCGCCATTGGTGGTGAATAAGCCGTTTTGATTTCATAGAAGAATGGCCACCACATCGCAGGTCTTCATCATTATCTTATAGTCCCATACAAATCAAGACTGCCTTAGTTCAGAGAAAACATTAAGGAAGGCAATGAGTCGGACTTAAAAACATAAGAGCGGCCGGATCACTCAAGCCGCTCAATGCCGAAACACCGGCGTTGTTAATATTACAGAGAAATCATAGAAGAATATCCAGGTCAGACAGGGGATAGGCCATGCACGGGTGGATATAACCGAAGGTCCTGTCGGATTTCCTCAGCTTGACTCCTTCGGGCTGAAATACCTTTCCGGCAAGCATCTTGGCGCGGCACAGGCTGCACTCGCCTGATCTGCAAAGCGCAGGTATTGTAGTCCCATTCCTTTCCAGCGAGATCATCAGCGGCTCTGATGCCTTTGCCTGAATTGTCTTGCCCCCCTTCAGCCTGATCGTAAAGAGTGTATCCGGCTTGATCCCATCCGGCCAGCCGGGCTGCATAGTCACATCCTTGGGTGGCCCGTAAACCTCGGTGCGGATCCTCCTTTTCTGGATGCCGAGCTTGGCCAGCTCCTTCAGACAAAAGTCATACATAACCTCGGGCCCGCAGATATAGAATGTCTTTGATGAGATATCCCCGATCACATCCTTTATGAGCTCAGCCGAAATGAAACCCGTGAGCCCGGCATATCCTTTCGGTGGGTTTGAGATAACCAAGCCGAGAGAGATGTTCTTGTGTCTTCCTGTTATCTCCTTGATCTCATCATGAAAGATCACATCTTCAGGTTCCCGGCTTCCGTAAATCAGGTTGATGTGCCTTGAAAGTCCTCGGTCAGCCACCTCCCTGATCACGCTCATGAAGGGGGTGATGCCGCTGCCCCCCGCAAGGAACACGAGGTCTTCCCCGTGGAAGAGAGGATTGTGGCAAAAATAGCCTGATGGCGATGTAGCCTCGAGCTCATCGCCGACCCTGACCTCGTCAAGAAAATAGCTCGAGACGAAACCATCTTCAACACTGCGTATGGTGATATCATAATATCCGAGCTGGGTCGGCGAGGAAGAGATGCTGTAGGGTCTGCTCGTACGAATACCTCCTGCATCCACGAAGATGTTGATGTACTGGCCGGCCTGGAAGGGAGGAAGAAAGCCGTCTTTGGCAACAAATCGCAAGGTCTTGGCGGATTTCGTTTCCCGCCATATCTCCGAGACCCTCAGCTGAATCTTTTTGGGATGAAGGCCCTCGATGATCCGTTCCACTACACCTTTCTGGGAAGTATAATCCGTCCCGTATTTCTTCAGGATCTCGATATCGTGCCGGATATCCTGGTATCCTTCGATATCTTTCAATACATCCTTCAATGCCATGGCAGCTCCTCCCCTTTACTGCTTTCTCATGTCTTTGAGAATAGACCGCGCCGCAGACCTGCCTGATGTCAGGGTCGGCTGGAACCCCCCGCTCCCCACCCAAGCGCCTGCGAGATAGAGCCCTTTGATAGGGGATTTGCTCGTTATAAAGAGGGCGGAATCCTTGGCGAACTGATCGAACCCGTAGATAGCCCCGCCTGGGTGGCCGAGGTAGCGCATATGGGTCAAGGGTGTAGCGGCCTCCGCCTCCTCGATGTGGCCGCCGAAACCTGGGAATACCCTCTCTGCCAGCTCAAGAAGGCCTTCGGCATAGCGGTACTTGGCATCTGCGTACTGGTGAGGCGGGATTTTATACCAGGGCTCGGCATACTGGAGTGCAACAATGGCTGCCTGGCAGGTGCCCGGGGGTGAGAAGTCGGGATCAGATACGTCATAGCAGGTGAGCAGAGCCCCCCCTTGTTTTTCCATGGTATTCCATGTGGCGAAGGCCCTGTCCATATCCAAGGTGGTGGTGATAAAGTTCGTCGTCTCGTGAATACCGAGCTCGCCGGGCTCGCAGTCGAGGCCAGTATAGACCGTGAATGCCGAGGGTCCGATGGTGTAGCTCTTCATCATCTCCATCTGGCTGCTTGGGACCTCTTCCCGGTCTATGAGCTCGGCAAAGGTGCTTATCGTGCTGGCATTGGAGACCGCATAATTCGTAGAAACAACGTCCCCATCCTCGGTCATGACTCCGGTGACCATGCCGTTCTTGACCAAGATCTTTTTAGCCCCGCAGTTAAAGCGTACCTCTCCCCCCGCCTGCAGGAATCCATCGAGAAGGGCATTGGAGAGTGCCTGGGAGCCGCCCTTTAAATGGTAGGGCTTGAACTCGATATAGGCGAACAGCATGATGGCGAATTCACCAAAGGGCAATTTGCTGGGAGGGACCCCGACATACCCCCAATAAACGCTTAAGACAGCCTTCAACATGGGGTTCTCAAGGTATTCATCCAGGACATCCTGGGTGTTCTTGAGTGCATACTTGAAGTAGAGGGGGTATTTCTCTTTCGAGATATTCGGGTCGTGGAAAAAGAGCCCTTGTATGAGCTGCATGCTGAATTCATAGAGAAAATCAAAGAACCTCTTGATGGCATCGCCCTCCTTGGGAAACCTCTTGGCGAGCTCCTTGATGATCTCTTCACGATCGGTCTTCAGGGTGATGTCAAAGGTGCCCGGAAAGACAACCCTGTAGAGGTTTTCGATTTCCACGAATTCGAGCTTATTAAGGACTCCCATCTCCCCAAGGATCGATCTCAGGGGCCCGGGCTTTTCTGCAGAGCCCATGCCGCTGAGCTGGTGGAGTGCTACCTCGAACTCGAACCGGCCCCGGATAAAGCTCGTGGCGCACCCGCCCGGGACATTGTGCCTTTCAAGGAGAAGAACCTTGCGACCAGCCCTGGCAAGGGTGAGTGCCGCTGTCAAACCGCCGTTGCCTGCCCCGATGACAACCGCATCATAATCGGGCATGGATGCCTCCCTCAGAAAAGTAGTATATTAAAGTATCACTTTAAACTTTAATACACATGAAGGGCAACCCTGTCAAGGCACTCGTAGGGTAGTTCGCATTCCCCTTGCAAACATAAAAGCTTTCCTTTATGCCTCACCGAATGGAACCCGGCATAGACGGACCCATCGGGCTCATTGCGGACAGCCACGGCAGGAACGACCTCCTCAATGATGCGATCCTTATGCTCAAGGATCTTGGGGCTGAGAGCATCATCCATCTTGGCGATATCTGCGATTCACTGGCTCCGCTTGCCCTGGAAGATGCAGTGGCGATCCTGAAAGAGCATAAGGTAAGGTCAGTCAAGGGCAACAATGAATATGCCATCCTGACCAATCACACGGGCCCACATGCAAACAGCATCTCTCCCGAGATCCTCTCCTTCCTTTCGGAGATGCCTTACACCATCACCTTGGGTGAGATATGCTTTGCCCATTCCGCACCTTTTAACTGGCCCGCTGCGACAAGCTGGCCCATCACGGATAACCACCCCCTCATAGACATAAAAGCGGTCCTGCCGTATAAGATCCTCTTTCGCGGCCATTCGCATACCCCGTCGATCATGGAGATCAATGGCACGAATGGAGAAAAAATCCCTGCTGAGGCAGGGATGAGAAAGAAACTTTCCTTGACCTCTCGTTATGTCATTACGGTTGGAGCCGTAGAAGAGGCATCATGCGCCCTGTTTCTGCCTGACGAGTACGAAATATGGTTCCTTCGAATAGACAGACCCTGATATTTTATCTGATGGATTTTATGCGGAGCAGGGACCCAGATTAACCCCCTCTCCCTGACCCACATTTCTGCAGGACAGCAGAAATGGACGTACTTCACGTACGCCCTTTTAGGGCGAGGGGCATGGATGTCCCGAGTCACTCCCCCTGGAATGTGGAGAGGGGTATCTTTCTGGTTGTTTCCCGGTGCTTTCATCCCCTCTCCCCATTTATTATGGGGAGAGGGTTAGGGTGAGGGGCACGCTTGAAGAGAATATCCTCAATCCATATAAATACTCTCTACTGGAGGAGCGGGCCCAGAACGCCGAACATCTCCGGGAGCTGATCGAAATATTTCGGGTTCTCAAGGCTCTTGATCTTGCTCCAGGCCTCCATGATCTCTTCGGGCTCCGGCACCCTGTGGCCGTCGGAGAGGAAAGTCCCGGGCCCGGTCACCACGGCAGAGCGGCTGTAGTAACCCAGCGATGCATTGATAATCATGCCCGAGTCCTGGCACTGTTCCGAACACATATAGAGCACCGCCGGTGTAATGAAATCGGGCTTCATCTTCTCAAAGAGCTGGGGGGGCAGGACATCCTCGGTAAGGCGGGAAGCGGCCACAGGGACGATCACGTTGGTCTTGATATTGTACTTGGCACCTTCAAGCTTGAGCACATTGGTGAGCCCGACAAGTCCCATCTTGGCGGAAGCGTAGTTACTCTGCCCGAAGTTGCCGAACAGGCCTGCACCCGATGTGGTCATGATGATCCTGCCATAACCGTTTTCTCTCATATTTACGAAGGCCGGCTTGGACACGCAGTACGCACCCCTTAAATGTACGGCCATGACCGTATCCCAATTCTCCTCTTCCATCTTGTTGAAGGTCTTGTCCCTCAAGATCCCTGCATTGTTGATGACGATATCCACCTTGCCGAAGGCCTCGACGGCGGTCTTGGTGATGTTCTCACCACCCTGGGCAGTTGCGACGTTGTCATAGTTCGGAACAGCCTGGCCGCCAAAAGCCTTGATCTCATCCACCACCTTGTTCGCCGCTGCATCGCTATGGCCCACACCGTCACGGCTTCCGCCGAGGTCATTCACCACGATCTTGGCACCCCGTTTCGCAAGCTCAAGGGCATATTGCCTTCCCAGGCCGGCGCCGGCGCCGGTCACGATTGCCACCCTTCCTGAAAAATCAATCTTTGCCATCTCTTTATCCTCCTGAAATATGCTTGAGATCAGCCCTTTGTCGGAAGGGCCGCGTCAAAACTCCCCGTTACCTTCACATCCCCTGTCTCATCTACAGCCGTGACCTCGCAGGTGATAAGGTTCATACCACCTTGGCTCTTTTTGTCTATAACCTTTCCGGTAACGGTGATGGTGTTGCCCGGCTTGGTCATGCCGGCAAATCTCACGCCGAAACGTTTGAGATTCTTCTTGGGTATCCAGTTCGTGACAGCCTGCCCGACAAATCCCATGACAAGCATGCCATGGGTGATCATCCCATCCTTCATCCCTACCGCCTTTGCAAAATCATCATCCGTGTGAAGCGGGTTGAAATCACCCGAGGCCCCTGCATAGATGACATGATTGAGCTTCTGCAGGGGGCTCTTGACGAGCTTGGGCATCTCTGTACCGATTGCGACATCTTCAAAGTAAATCTGTTTCGCCATAGAGTCCTCCTACTTTCTCTCAACGAGGAGCGTCTTTGCCTTTGCAACCTTCTCGCCCCGTTGATTTACATAGAGCAGCTCGATAGTCACCATGTCCATCTTCTTTCCCGACTTGCTGGTCTTCTCCTCGATGGCCGCTACCTTTGGCGTTGCGGTGATGACATCGCCGGGATATATCTCCTGGTAGTATTCATATTCTTCCTCTCCATGCAGCAGCATCGCAAAGTTGATGGCCAGGTCCGTGATCACCACCGGCATGGATGAGGACCACATCATGGGTACGGTGAGGAACGTGGCAGGCGCCGGAGAATCCTTGTACCCTTCCTTTATGGCGGCATCCTTGCTGACATAGATGGGATCAAGGTCACCTATGGCCCTCACGAGCTCCCGTATCTTCCCGCGCTCCACTTCCCATTGGATTACAGCATATTCTTTCTCTACCTTGGAATGATCTGCCATGGCTTAACCTCCTAATTTCCATATCTGCCGACAATGGCAATGCTGCAGATATTCATCATGGGGAACCCACCGAGATTATGGGTAAGGCCATATCTCGGGTTCTTGAGCTGCCTCTGTTCCGCACGACCCAAAAGCTGGAGATACATCTCGTAGAGCATCCTTAAGCCGGATGCACCGATGGGGTGGCCGAAGCACTTGAGGCCGCCGTCGATTTGGCATGGGATCTTGCCGTCACGATCGAAGAAACCGTCCATGATATCCTTGGGCGCCTTGCCCCGCTCGGAGATGTGGAGGTCTTCCATGGTAACGAGTTCGGTGATGGAGAAGCAATCGTGCACCTCCATCATGTTTATCTCCTCCCGGGGGTTCTTAATCCCTGCCTCATTATAAGCAGCCGTGCTTGCCTTGGTTGTGGTAATGAAGTGGGCACCATCCCAGTCGTTGAAACACAACTCGGTTCCATTGCTGAGCGCCAGTTGGAGCGCCTTGACCGAGATGATGTCCTTTTTGCCGAGGGATTTGGCGATCTCGGGTGTGGTCACAATGGCACAGGCTGCACCGTCACTCACGCCGCAGCAGTCAAAGAGCCCCAGAGGGAACGCGATCATGGGTGAAAGCAAGACCTGCTCTTCGGTGACCGGTCTTCGCAGATGGGCCTTGGGATTCAATGCACCATTGGCGTGGCTCTTGACCGAGACATGGGCCATTGCCTTCTTTACCTCTTGGATATCAATGCCATATTTTGCTGCATAACCAGTGGCCAGCAGGGCAAACCCGCCCGGTGCCGTCAGGTTCGGGAACCAGAGCGAGTTGCCGATGCCGAGTGCCGAGCTGAACTCCGGCAGACCGCCGTAACCGATATCCTTGAGCTTCTCCACACCAAGGGCCAGGGCGATATCGCAGGCTCCGGAGGCAACTGCATAGACCGCTCCCCTGAAGGATTCCGTGCCGCTTGCACAGAAGTTCTCGACACGGGTTACTGCTATGTTGGGCAAACGCAGGGCGAGCGATGCAGATAGTGCGCTCTTTCCCACATTTATCTCATCGAAACACACCCCCATCCACGCAGCCTGGATCTCCTTCTTCTCAATACCGGCATCGGCGATACATTCCTTAAATGCCTCTACCATAAGGTCTTCAGGGCTGTCGTTCCACCGCTCGCCGAACTTTGTGCATCCCATACCCAGGATGGCTACTTTATCTCTTATTCCACTTGCCATGGCTCACCTCCTTAACCCGCCACCTGGGGCACGGCCTTCCAGAAATATCCGGTAAAGCCCCTCATCTGATCCTTTGATCTACGCCTGAAGGACATCTTTATAGGCATGCCCACCTTTACCTGGTTCATGTCACAATCGGTGAAATCCACCAGGGCCCTTCCGCCACCCTCGAAAGAGACCATACCATAGACGGCAGGCGGATCAACCGAAGGAGCGAGCAGGTCACCCGTGAACATCTCCACCTTCCCCGGCTTGTTTGCAAATTCATAGTCAACGAACTGCCCCGCGGCATGGCAGGCCGGGTTCACACACACAGGCATGGGCGGGAACTGGGGTGTGCCGCACTTGGTGCACTTGAGGCCCGTAAACCCCATGATCATCTTCTTCTTCCGCCACAGCGCCGTCAGGGAAGTGTTGGGGTTTGCCTCACCCCTGATGCCGAGATCTGCTGTTATGAGGTCTCTGAACTTGGTGAATTTCAGGTAATTGGTAAAGTCAACCTTAGCGGCAAGGTGTCCCTTGATACCCTTGGCGGGCTTGTAGCTCCTGATTTTGTCGGTTGCCTCGAAACAGAGCACATCACAGCCCTGACCGAAGCTCGCGAGCAGCAGCCTGTCGCCGGGCTTGGCATCTTCCAGGGCGGCGGCGAACATGACAAGCGGATGTGCCGTGCCCGTATCTCCGCACATTCCGTGGAGGTTATCCTGGAGCTTCGAGGGGTCTATGCCAAGGTCCTTGGCTATGGATTTATGCGTTCCCGTGAAGTAGCATGGGTATATGACCTTGGCGATATCGGCCATGGACATACCCGTTTTCTTGAAGAACCCCTTGATGGCCTCAGGGATGATCTTGCCGTAACCCTCATCCCTGACCCAGCGTTCTTCCCAGCCATAATCGAATTCCTTGCCATAGCCTTTATAGTGGTCGGTAAAGTCGCAGCTTATGGAGTAACTGCCCTTGAACTCCGCGATCACGTCCTTGTTGCCGAAGAGCAGGGCTGCCGCACCGTCACCATAGAACATCTCCAGCATGGTGGCCATCTTGGTCCTGCGCTGGTCGGTGGCCACTACGAGTATATTGTTCCTGTCTCCTGCCTGAACCGCATTGACTGCTGCCTGGGCCGCAGTAGTTCCTGCCTTGAGGCATGAGCTGAAGTCGGCATTCGCCACCCCATTTTCCTGTGCATTCAGTGCCGCTGCGACAATACCTGCGTTGAGCCTGTCGGCAAACGGCAGGGTCGTTGATGCAAGGTAGATGCCGTCCAGCTTTTTCCTGTCCTTAAGAGCCATACAGTCATAGGCTGCAGCCACGGCCATGCTGAGCGCATCCTCATCCCAGTTGGCAATCGCCTTTTCCCCGCCCGCTACGGCCATGATCACCGGGAAATACCACGCCATGTTCTGAATGATAAGCATCCGGCTTAAGCGATAGCGAGGTATGTATCCTCCATACGCTGTGATACCAACCATACCTTACTCCCCCCTTTCACGGTATTCTTATGCACCGTTAATGATTCCCTTTGATTTCAGATCCGCTATTTCAGCCTCGGACAGACCGAGTGCGTTCAAGACATCCCGTGTATCCTGCCCCAGGGCAGGTCCTGCGCGTAGATACTCGGGTCTGTAGTTTGAAAACCTTATGGGGTAGGCGATCTGCCTGATGGGGACTCCATCAGGCCCGGGCACCTCGACAACAAGCCCGCGTGCCTTGGCATGCTCGCTCGATGCGGCCTCCAGGACCGTGAGCACCGGCTCAACACAGGCATCCACATCCTTGAACACGCTTTCCCAGTGTGAGAGATCTTGTGAACGGATGACATCAAATACCCGCCGCCTCAGCTCTTCGGTCAAGTCAGGCTCCATGAGCCTGGGTATATACTCAGAAAGCCCCAAGGCATTCAGGAATGCACTGAGGAACTGCGGTTCGAGACCACCGAAGGAAAGATACCTTCCGTCTGACGTTTCGTAAAACCCATAGAGGGATCCGCCATTGAGGATCTCGGTCTCATATCCCGGTTCAGGCGCGCCCACAAGGCTTCCCAAACCGCTTACCACATGATACGGGAACACGCCGTCGGTCATGGATACATCTATGTACTGGCCCTTGCCCGTCTTCATCCGGTGGACAATGGCAGCCAATAGGCCGATCGTCGCATTATTTGATCCCGAGCCCACATCCGCCACCTGGATCCCCATGAGGCCGGGCCCGCCATCCTTTGTCCCGGAATAGCTCATAACGCCCGACAGGGCGAGGTAGTTGATGTCGTGACCGGCCCTGTCGCGCAGCGGTCCGGTCTGACCGTACCCGGTGATGGAGCAGTAAATCAAACCGGGATTGATTCCGGACAATGTCTCATAAGAGAGTCCGAGACGCCCCATGGCACCCGGCCGGAACTGCTCGATTACGATATCATAGCCCTTTTCCGCGATGAGGCGCTTGATGAGTGCAATGCTCTCCTTAAACTTGAGATCAAGCGCTATGGACCTCTTGTTCCGGTTGAGGTAGGCGTGCATACAAGAAACCGTTCCGGCCTTATCCACATAAGGCGGGGCGAGACGGGCCATGTCCATCCTCGTGTGCGACTCCACACGGAGCACTTCCGCCCCGAGGTCGGAAAGGATCATGGTGGCAAAAGGCCCTGGGAGGAGATAGGTGAAATCGAGGATCTTGATGCCTGACAATAAAGGTTCCATACCAATCTTTAGACCTGCCTTCAGCGTAGTGAACCTGACCTTTTAAAAACCAATCCCGAATCAGCGCCTTGATCTCGTGATGGAGAATCACTGTCAAAAGAAGCACAAGGCCGACGAACCTATTCCATGTGTGCCGCTGCATTACCCATGAAAACAACACAATATATCTTATTGTATTATCTCACCCCATGCAAGCTATTGTCAACATGTTTAGTATGTTTGTCATACAGCATTACCAAGAAGTAAATGTGTTATCTGCACCCCGGTCTATCGGAGAAATGCATGCATTCAGAATTAATTACTTTTAACCGTTGAATCATATGATCTCCCTTAAGCCTGCTTTGAGTTTCTACATGAATGATCTTATGTTATCACGACACATGTTCGGTCCCATAACTCGCCTTCACAAGGATACCCAGCGTGAAGCTGCCTACTTGTGCTCCCACCCCGAAATGGTATAGGACATCTCCAATGAAAGTGCTCCTTGTCACAACATCCTATCCTGATTTTCCCGGTTCTCAGCGCGGCATTTTTATCAGGCAGCTCTGCCTTGAGCTTATAAAAAACGGCATCGAGGTTTCGGTCCTCACCCCGAAAATTCTTAAGGAGAGCGCCTATTTCGAGGAGGACAGCGGCGTTAAGGTCTATCGCTTCTGGTTTCCGAGCAGCAACAAACAACTGAATCAGCTTGATTCAATCCCCGTGATCCCCATGGCCATCTATATGGTGTCCGGGCTCATCAAGGCGCTCCGTCTCACTGCAGAACAAAAACCCGACGTGATCCACGGTAATTGGATACTTCCCACCGGCCTGATCGCGGCCATAGCAGGCCGCATGCTGCGCGTACCGGTCCTGAATACCGCGCACGGCATGGACCTTCGCATTAGCGAGCGACAGCCTGTAAGGGCGCTCTTTGATCTCGCAGTAAAACTCTCAGACAAGACGATAATAGTTTCTCCAAGCATGAAGAGTAGAAAAATACTCCAGAACTCAGAGGTCATCCCCATGGGAGTGGATGAGCTTTTCTTTGAGATCAATCCTGATCGGAGTAAAAAGACTGTCATATATACCCGAAGCCTTGAGCCGGTCTATGATGCCGAGACATTGATCAGGAGCGTGCCTATTGTTACAGAGGTCATACCGGACGCGCGCTTTATCATTGCGGGCACCGGCTCACAGGAAGCACACCTGAAAGCCGTTGCCAGCGAGATAGACACGAGAGGGAGCATCACCTTTCTCGGACATATCCTTTCCGATCAGATTCCCGAGCTCATGAAACATGCATCGGTCTTTGTCTCTCCGGCCACTGCCGACGGAACATCTCCTGCCCTGCTGGAGGCTATCGCTACGGGATTGACCCCGGTCGTGACGGATATCGAGGCCAACAGATCGTTGGTGAGCAACGATAAGGATGGCTACCTATTCAAACCAGGAGACGCCCAAGACCTCGCCGTAAAGATAATCCGGGCGCTCTCAGGGGCCATTCCCCCTGCCGCACTCGAACAAAAAAGTCATACAATGAAGAATTCCATCTCTTGGGGCTCCATTGCCAATGGGTTCATTACCACTTACAATCACCTGGTTATGGAAAATAAGAAATGAAGATGCTATGTATCTCACCAGATACATGCAGATAATAGGTAATACGCTACACAATGTCTGCACATAGTCTGTATAATTGCTTTGGCGGCTCGGTCTCACCCGGGGAGGCGGAGTTGTGGAGAGAAACCTCCACCTCATGAAATGATTCCTCTCAAAATACATAAAGGACTCCTACAAATCTATATGCCTAGTGTATGATGCACCCTGAGCCCGACATCACATACAAAAAAGATTGGGATCTTATCATCCGCCCAAAGACCCAGTGGTTCGACCTGCACTTGGCAGACCTCTGGCGTTACCGCGATTTGACTATGCTTTTTGTCTGGCGGGATTTTGTCTCCACGTATAAACAAACCATATTAGGTCCTCTTTGGCATCTCATAACCCCGATCTTAACAAGTCTGATATTCACTGTTATTTTCAACAGAATTGCAGCTATGCCAACAGATGGCCTACCTCCGTTCCTCTTTTACATGTGCGGACTGACTGCCTGGAATTACTTCGCTGATTGTCTCAACCGTACATCAGGCACCTTCATTTCAAATGCGGGGATCTTCGGCAAGGTGTATTTTCCAAGGCTCACAGTTCCCGCCTCAATAGTCATTTCCAATCTTGTAAAGTTCTCAATCCAGTTTATCTTATTTATTTCATTTATGATCTTTTTCGGTGTACGGGGATCAAAAATCCATCCGAATCTCTTCATCCTGCTCACGCCCTATCTCCTGCTGGCCATGGCTGCTCTGGGATTGGGTGCAGGTATCATAGTCTCTTCTCTGACAACTAGATATCGCGATCTTCAAGTTCTCGTCGGCTTCGGTGTCCAACTCCTCATGTATGCAACACCAATCGTTTATCCGCTATCTGTTGTTTCAGGCAAATATCGCTGGTTACTCATCGTGAACCCCATGACACCGGTGATAGAAACCTTCCGCTATGCATTCTTGGGCAACGGTACCTTCAACCCGGCACACCTTTGCTATAGCGCCGGGGTCACTTTGTTGATCCTTTTCTTTGGCATCTTGCTCTTTAATCATGTGGAAAAGACCTTTATGGATACCGTTTAAGCTATGAGCGATATTGCTATTCAGGCTGAAAATATCTCAAAATTCTACCGCCTCGGCGTCATCGGCACAGATACTCTTGCCCAAGACCTGAGCCGCTGGTGGGCCTTGCTCCGGGGCAAGTCTGATCCGACCTTGCGGGTGGGTCAGGTACCAAGCGTCTCCCGCACGAATGATTCTATCTGGGCACTCAAGGACGTCTCCTTTGACGTGAAGCAAGGTGAGGTACTCGGGATCATCGGCCGAAACGGTGCCGGGAAGAGCACCCTGCTCAAGATTCTGTCCCGCGTCACCGCACCAACCACCGGTGAGTGCCGGATCAAAGGAAGGATAGCCAGCCTCCTCGAAGTGGGCACTGGTTTTCATCCCGAACTCACCGGAAGGGAGAACATATTCCTCAACGGGGCCATCTTAGGTATGACCAAAGATGAGATTCGCCGAAAGTTCGACGAGATCGTTGCCTTCTCCGAGGTTGAGAAATATATAGATACACCGGTAAAGCGCTACTCCAGCGGCATGTATGTGCGGCTGGCCTTTGCTGTAGCGGCACATCTGGAATCGGAAATCCTGATTGTAGATGAGGTCCTGGCCGTAGGTGATGCCGATTTTCAGAAAAAAAGCCTGGGCAAGATGGATAATGTTGCCAGAGAAGGGCGAACTATTTTGTTTGTCAGTCACAGTATGGTCGCTGTTTCAAACCTGTGTTCAAGAACCATACTTTTTGATCATGGGGAGATCCTGCATCAGGGCCCAACAAACGAGACCATTACCCATTACCTTGCGGAAGCAAACCAAACAGCCCTTATCTCGCAGTTAAAAGACAGAACCGATAGAAAAGGCTTGGGAGGTCTCAGATTTCAAGATACTTGGCTTGAAGACCAGTATGGCAATAGAGTAATAAGTGCTGTTTCAGGTGCTCCATTAAAAATAGTTGTGACATATGAAACATGTCATGATGTACCGATAAAAAATTTTAAGGTATCATTTAGTATCAATACGCTCCTCAACATTCCTGTAACCGATTTATCCAATATTTACACGGGTCAATATTTCTCAGACGGCATACCGACCCAGGGCCGCTTTGAATGCATCATTAACAAACTCCCCTTAAATGCAGGAAGCTATTTTTATAATGTCTTTGCTATGAGCTCCAGAGGAATAGAAGACTGGGTGCAACAAGCAGGGATATTGAACGTCGAGCGCGGTGATTTTTATGGCACAGGGAATCTCCCTGAGTCAAGTCGCTTACTCATTATTGAGCATAGCTGGAGGGTATACCCATCTTAATACTATCTCACTCATGGCCCCTCGGATACTCTTCGGTATCATAGTACTTAACGAAGAGCCCAATACAAGATACCTTGATAACATTCTTTACCATTCCAAAACCCTTTGAAGGTCACACGGCTGTTATTCAGCGCAATGCCATTCAGAGCTGGATAAAGGCCGTACCCGCGTGCGAGATAATCCTCTGCGGTGATGATCCAGGGATTTCTGAAATTGCCCGGGAATTCGATCTGAAACATATCGCGGCAATCGAGCGGAACTCCTTCGGCACACCGCTCCTAAATTCGGCATTTCACCAGGCACAGCAGTTCTCTCAAAACCCTTATATCTGCTACATCAATACAGATATCATCATGGTCTCGGATATCACCAGAGCCATAACAATGATACCCTTCAAGGAATTCCTCATGATCGGCAGGCGCTGGGACATGGACATCGCAGACCCCATCGATTTCTCCACCCCTGATTGGAAGGCACGACTAGAGAAAGAACGGGCGGACCACGGCACCCTGGAACCTCCCAATGCCATGGATTATTTTGCCTTCCCCCGTGGAACTATCGGAGATATCCCCCCTTTTGCAGTGGGGAGGCCAGGCTGGGACAACTGGCTCATCTATCATGTCCGCGCTGAGAGAAACCCGGTTGTCGATGCAACACAGGCCGTGACGATAATCCATCAAAATCATGGATACAACCATGTCCCCTTGAGACGGGGCAATGCATGGGAAGGCCCGGAGGGAGACCGGAACATTGATCTGGCAGGCGGCCGAGACAAGGTATTCACCCTCCATGATGCAACCTGGGTTCTGAGCCAACGAGGCCTCAAAAGGGCATTGTCTCCCGATCATCTCAAACGTATACTGCCCGCCTTAGCGTCTCTTTATCCGCGGGCACGCGGGCTGATCAACGGGATTACAACCATTATTTCCTTACCAAAACGCATATCAGCGTCCCTCATTCGTAGACTGAACATGCTGTTCGGTAAACAATAAATATCTCTCCATACAACTATGGACTCTATACCATGTGCGGTATCGCAGGCATTGTAACAGCACATCCCATTACAGCAAACGATATCCGTATCGTGCAGAAGATGAATAATGCCATGCATCACCGCGGGCCTGACGGAAGCGGGGAGTACCACGACTCTCATATCGCTTTTGCCATGCGCCGCCTCAGCATTATTGACCTGAAAGGAGGCTGGCAGCCTCTCTACAATGAAGACCAATCGCTCGTACTGATTGCGAACGGTGAGATATATAATTACATCGAGCTCCGGAGCATGCTTGAGGCAAGCGGTCATCATTTCCATTCAGGGAGCGACTGCGAGACAATAATCCATCTCTATGAAGACTACGGGACGGATTTCGTTCATCACCTGCGAGGGATGTTTGCCTTTGCCCTGTGGGACAGCAACCGTCAGCGGTTGATACTGGTCCGTGACCGCCTTGGAGAGAAGCCGCTGTATCTCTACGAGCGTCAAGGGCAGCTCTTTTTTGCCTCCGAAATGAAGTCTCTCCTGTCGTCAGGGTCTATCCCCTTTGAACTGGACCCTTCCTCAGTCAGTCTATACTTCCATTACCAGTATGTCCCCGAGCCGTCGACCCCTGTCAGGGGAGTACGGAAGCTCGATCCAGGCCATATGCTCACCGTGGATGTCAAGCCATGGACTATCCATGAAAAATGCTATTGGCGGTTCGAAGACATTCCTCCCCTCGAAGGGCAGCCGGCTGAGCTAATCCGGGCAGAGTTCGATAAGGTTAGCGAACTGATAGTGCGTGCGGATGTCCCTGTGGGAGTGGCATTGAGCGGCGGGCTCGATTCGAGTGCCATTACCGCTTTGGCGGCGCGGAAATATCCGGATACCATGCACGCCTTCTGTATCGGGTATCCGGGCCGGCCAAAAAGTGACGAACGCACGGACGCAAAAGCCCTGGCTGATTATCTCGGGATGCCATTTCATGATATCGAGCTTTCTGTTTCGGATATGATCAGTTTCTTCCCTAAGCTGATTTTCATGCGGGATGACCCTATCGCCGACATCTCAGGCTATGGTTACTATGCCGTGATGAAACTCGCCTCTGAGTTCAATGTTCCGGTCATGCTCCAAGGACAGGGAGGTGATGAGCTGTTCTGGGGCTATACATGGGTAAAACAGGCAGTACAGGAGTGCCTGGATAAGATGATGACATTGGATGAAGGCTGGCAGTCAATATTCCGGTATATTCATCTGGAAGGCCCCACTTCCATCTTTCCCAGGGCAATGCTGCGTTGGGCCTGGAGTGCCTTCGGTATCACGAAGGGGGTGAAGCGCTTTTTGAGAGACATCCTCTCCCCTCCGGGCAGGATGGTGTTTTATGACCTGGTCCCTGATTTTTCAGATGCCTTCAATCTGGATTATTTTACTGCATCCTTCAAAGACAGGCTGAAACACGATTCACCCTATGATCTTTTTACCCGTGAACAGCCATGGGAAAGGGTTGATCTCATACTCACCGAGCTCATATACAAGACATACCTCCTGGAAAACGGCATCACCCAGGGGGACAGGCTCAGCATGGCATCTTCCATTGAATTGCGCCTTCCTTTGCTGGATTATCGCTTTGTGGAGACCATCGTGGGTCTGCGTAAAAACCAGACCGACTTCATGCTGCCTCCGAAGGCCTGGTTTAAAGAATCTCTAAAAGGTCTCTTACCCGAATGGGTAATGATCCGCCCGAAAAGTGGTTTTACCCCCCCGGTTCAGCTCTGGTACCAGGCGCTGTTTGCCAGCCATGGATCGATGCTTGATGACGGCTATCTTGTCCGGACGGGAATTATCAGGCCTGAACATGCGAAGATGTTCGCTACCGGGGCAGTCCCTAAGAAAGATTATGTGTCTCCACTCTCATTCAAGGCACTTGTCCTGGAATCATGGTGCCGACAGATGTCGGCCATATGCACATCAGAATGACCATTTAGAGTCGTATCTGTCTGATTTGATATCAGCCCGAGATACTCACGGATCATGGTATCAGCATCCCATATCACGCCATGGATGGAAAATTGCAGATGATACATGCACCGATAGCATTCTTTGCCTATAACAGGCCGGAACACATGTTCAATGCACTCAGTTCCCTCGCGGAAAACCCTGAAGCAAAGGACAGCGAGTTGTTTATCTTTTGTGATGCACCGAAAAATCCCGACCTGCATCATGCAACGGATATTGTCCGCAAAATTGCAAGAAGCAAACAATGGTGCAGAACCGTTCATGTTCTGGAAAGCAACCTCAATATGGGATGTGCTCGGTCGGTCATATCAGGCGTGACTCAGGTCTGTGAGAAATATGGAAAGGTCATCGTTCTAGAGGATGACCTGATCCTTTCACCCTACTTCCTGGAATACATGAATGCCGCATTATATCGTTATGAAAACAATGATCAGGTCATGCAGATCTCCGGGCATATGTTCCCGGTCGATCTTGGTAAAGTGACCGATAGTATTTTTCTTCCATTCATAACATCCTGGGGTTGGGCTACCTGGCAGAGGGCATGGAGGCTTTTCGATGCAGATGCCTCCAAGTATGCTGACCTGAAAAACAACAGGGATATGATCCACAGATTCAACATATACGGGTCCTATCCCTATTTTGAAATGCTGAACGCACAAATGGTTGGGGGGGTCGATTCATGGGCTATCCTTTGGTACCTGAGTGTCTTCTTTCACAATGGCCTCGCCCTCTACCCGACGAAGACTTTGGTTGAAAATGCCGGTTTCGACGGAACAGGAACACATTGTCCCGTCGGCCCTGCTGCTGCGATAAACAGACCGATGAACCGGGTACAGACGTTTCCCCATGATATACAGGTCAAGAAGAAGGATCTTGACAAAATCGTCGCATTCTTAAAAAAAACCCATAAGAAGCAGGAATCGATTCGAACATTCCTCAACATAATCAATGAAAAGGTGAGGAGTTTATGTCGGAAATGACATCCCTTTCCGTGCTCATCAGAAAGCTCTACCAGAAAATGACCACCACGGGAAACCAAGCACAGGCACGGCTGTTCCTGTCAAAGACGGTCCACCCTTCAACCCTCATCAATTATGCACGGGTACGGGCAAAAAGAGGGTGTGCCCTCTCTATCGGAGAGTCGTGCCAGATAGACGGATCCATCATCTTCGAACGCGAGAATGCATCGGTCATCATAGGGAAGCGGGTTTTCATGAACGGTAACATCATCTCGGCAGAGAAAGTCACCATAGGAAGCGATGTACTCATATCATGGGGAGTGACCATCGTGGATCATAATTCCCATTCCCTCTCTTTTTCCAGAAGGGCATCTGATGTTGTCCTGTGGCGTGACCAGAAAAAAGACTGGTCTCCTGTGAAGATTGCACCTGTATCCATTTCTGATAAAGCATGGGTTGGATTCAACTCCATCATCCTCTGCGGTGTCATGGTCGGCGAAGGTGCGGTTATAGGTGCAGGATCAGTTGTCACAAAAGACATACCTCCCTGGTCGATTGCCGCAGGAAACCCTGCGAAGATCATCCGTGAGATACCCATTGAAGACCGTTAGCACACGGACCTGGGAACAGGCTGTCTCGTGGCTCCGGGAGCAACCCGGTAGTCTGGAACTCGTCAGGGCGTGTTATTATGACGATCCGCTTGCTGAAGCTTCAGAAAGATATTACAAAAGCGAAGAATGGAAAGAAGTATCACGCCTTCTCTCGCATAACATCCCTTGCAGGGTACTGGATATCGGAGCAGGCAGAGGCATTTCCAGCTATGCTTTCGCAAAGGATTGTTGTAGGGTAACCGCCCTGGAACCTGACAAAAGTCACCTCGTTGGGATCTCCGCCATCAAGGAGCTTATAAAATCATCGGGCCTGCCCATCAGGGCTGTTCAGGGGCATGGGGAAGCCCTGCCATTCAAGGACCGGTCGTTTGACCTCGTATACGGAAGGGCCGTGCTGCACCATGCACAGGACCTCGAAAGGCTATCCATCGAGGCGTCGCGGGTCCTGATCCCCGGGGGGGTCTTTCTCGCCACTCGTGAGCATGTCGTTTCCAGGCTCAGTGATCTCGATCTTTTTTTAAGTTCTCATCCCCTCCACGCATTGTATGGAGGGGAAAACGCATTCCTGCTTGATCAGTACAAACGTGCCATCTCGGCAGCCGGGTTGAAGCTCCAAAAGGTGATAGGCCCCTATGATAGCGTCATAAACTATGCACCTATGTCACTGAGAGAGCATCGGGAAAATATTGCATCTCTCTTTAAACGCTTCATCGGGCAACGGTTATCCAAAGCCTTGGCCGTTAATATCCTGGCAGCGAGCCTTATGAGCAGATATCTTTCTTTTAGGTGTAATACGCCTGGCAGACTTTACTCTTTTCTGGCGGTGAAGCTATGACAGAACGATTGAAGAAGGTCCTTATCGCCGGTGCGGCAGGGTTCATCGGACGGTTTGTTTCCCGGTACTTTTCCGAGCAGGGGTGGAAAACCATCGGAATCGACAGCATCCCCCCTGAAAACGCCCCTGTTATGCATTTATCAGAGTACTACCAGATACATCTGCCTAACAAAGGCATTGAAAGCATCCTGAAAGATAAGTGTCCCGATGTCGTGATCAACAGCGCCGGACGATCTTCCGTACCATTGTCCTTTCCTAACCCTGGAGCAGACTACATGGGCAATACTGTTTTAACCCATCATCTCCTCGATGCATGCCGCACAAACTCTCCGGGAAGTGCATTCATTAACATCTCGAGCGCAGCCGTCTACGGTAATCCTCATAAACTTCCCGTTGGCGAGGACACAGAGCCTGCACCTATTTCCCCATACGGATTCCACAAGCTTCAGAGCGAGTTGATCTGCCGGGAGTATTCCCAGATCTACCGCATAAGAGCAGCCAGCGTGAGGATCTTTTCAGCATACGGGGCCGGGCTTCGCCGCCAGGTTCTCTGGGATATCTGTCAGAAGGCCCTTTCATCATCACACATAACCCTGCAGGGTACCGGCCGTGAGAGCAGGGACTTCATACACGCATATGATATCGCCCGTGCGTTTAAGGTTCTTGCAGAATCCGCACCAATGCAGGGTGAAGTCTATAATCTTGCCTCGGGACAGGAAACAACGATATCAGATCTGTCTTCGCTTCTCCTCAGGTTTCTCGAATATAGAGGAGAGCTGTCGTTTGACGGCCTTATACCTACAGGCGTTCCTTCGAACTGGAAGGCCGATATCGAGAAGATTTCCCTGCTTGGATTCGTACCGTCGATACCACTTAAACAAGGTGCTGAGGCATTTGCCCAATGGTGCCGCTCCGAGCTTGTTCGCCCATGATAAAAAAAAGGATCTGTCTTGTCATGCAGGGAACCCGGGAGTGGGTCGGCGGCATCGAATACACAAAGAACATGATCCTCGCACTATCGGCCCTGCCGCATGAGGTCAGATCTTCTATCGAACTCTCGCTCCTTTCCCTGGAATCGATCGAGCGGCATCTCTATGATGGGGTAATCCCCCATGTTGACAACCTGTACTTCATGGAAAAACTTCCCACCCCGTCAATAGTCAAGAGGGTATACAGAACCTTCAAAGTCTATTTCTCAGGCAGCAACAACTCCCGGTATGATGCATTCTTCAAAGACCAAGGATTCGACTTCGTATATCCTTTCACCTTCAACCAGCATATTGTAACCCTTTATCGGTATGCAAGTTGGATAGCCGATTTTCAACATAAACATATGCCCCACTACTTCTCTGAAGATGAGATCAGAAAGAGAGATACTCAATTCGAGCAGATAGCCACCTATGCACCAATGATAGTCCTGAGCAGCAAAACGGCTGAATCCGATTTCCGGACCTTCTTTCCCCAGTATGCTCACAAGACGAGAGTGCTTTCGTTTAGAACCTCACCAGACCCGGACTGGTATGTGCCCGACCCGCTTGAAACGCAGATAAAGTACTCCCTGCCTGATAAATTCCTCATTGTGTGCAATCAGTTCTGGAAGCATAAAAACCATCTGACACTATTCAGAGCACTTCATTTCATGCAGAAAAAGGACCTCCGACCAGTGCTGGTTTGCACCGGTTCCATCGAAGACTATCGGGATAGGGACTATATGAATAATATCCAAAAAACAATCGATGATTTGGGAATACGAGACCAGATCCACATCCTGGGCTTGATTCCCAGGCTGGACCAGATTCAGCTTATGCGCCGGGCCATTGCAGTCATACAGCCGTCCCTGTTTGAAGGATGGAGCACGGTGGTGGAAGACTCGCGATGCCTTGGAAAGCCCATTATCCTGTCCGATATACCGGTGCATAAAGAACAGAACCCTGAGCGGGGAATCTTTTTTGAAAAGGAATCTCCGGAAGAGCTGGCCGATCATATGGAGAAAGCGTGGCTGACCTTATCAGCCGGGCCACTTCTGTCAGATGAATCGCATGCCCGAGAACTATCGATCCAGGCAGTTACTGAATACGGCTATAGGATCTTGGACCTTGCCGGGGGCAAGTCCTCATGACCCTGAAAGATCCTCTGATCTCGATCGTCACCCCTTCGTTCAATCAGGCCCGGTTTCTTGAACATGCAATGGATTCAGTAGTGACTCAGGATTATCCTCATATTGAATACATAATCATAGACGCGCAGAGCACTGATGGCAGCATTGCCATTATTAAAAAACATGAAAAGAGTCTGAAATACTGGGTCAGCGAACCGGACAGCGGCCAGTCAGAGGCGATAAACAAGGGGTGGAGGAGGAGTACGGGCGACATCCTTGCCTGGCTCAATGCGGATGATTCCTACTGTCCGGGCGCCGTCAACACGGTTGCTGATATCTTCATTAAAAATCCCGAAACAATTCTTGTCCATGGGGCCGCAAATACGTATGACCAGAGCGGCAAAGACATCCTCTTTACTTCCTATCCGTTCGATATGGACCCATATGATATGATTGCCAGCTGCGGTGGCGTTACTACACAACCTTCTGTTTTTATTAAAAGAAGCGTTCTCGACGAAGTAGGATATCTGAACCCTGATCTCCATTACATAATGGACTGGGAGTATTGGATCCGCATAGGCCTTCACTATGGAAATCACAGGTTCTGTAAAACCAATTCCATCCTATCCAATAACAGGGACTGGTCGGGGACAAAAACCAATAAGGGTTGGAATGAGATCTGTGAGGAAAACCGACGCGTGCTCCATGACATCTATGAACGCCATCAGGATGATGAAAAACTCGTGGGCATCAGATCAGCTGCATATCGGTCTAGTTATCGGAAACAGGCCGAGCTGGCAAGGATAAACGGCTGCCCTGCAGAGGCGCTGCACCATGTCTTCCATTCCCTGATGATAGAGCCTCTCGGCCATAACCCGGCCCGGGAACTCGCAATTATCCTTTATGTTCTTCTGGGGAGACGATTGAGTGAAAGACTGCGAAGTAGCCTTAAACCTGTGCGCTCAAGACTGAACCGGCTTATTGGGTATTAAGGGAAAGGGACATTAAGGAAGGGATTTTATGCTATGCCGACAACATCAGTATTTATAAATAAACTGCTGGTAGGACTGCGTGGCAGCGTACGGCTCTATCTCCCTTCACCACGAAATAAATGCCATCAAGCGAGTTCGATTGCTGCCTGCGTTTTCTCCATAGGAGAAAGGACCGAGTCCCGGGTCATAGAAAGCCTTCATAAGCAATCGTGGCCATTATCACATATCGAGCTTGTCAAAAACATAAGCCCCATCAGTTCAGCATCAAACCGCGCCTTGGAGATTGCCCACGACTTTGATTATCTCCTGTGGGTCGATGCAGACATGATCTTGTATCCTCAATGCACGCAGAGACTCATAGGGCTGATGAGACCTGACACGCTCTATGCCATAGGAACCCTCATGGACCCAGTATTTGGAAAGGTGGGTTACATTAAGCTTCTCAACATGAATATCGTAAGAAGGCTGAATCTTCACTTCAGAGATGTTTTAGGTTGTGATGTAGACTTCTGCAGACAGGCCAAGGAGAAAGACCTTACCATTACTCCAGAAACCTATACCCTCTTGCGTGAACCCTTAGGTCTCCATCATCCCACCTACACCGCCAAGGAACTCTTCAGGAAAAACCAGATAGAGAAGAAAAAGCGGGGAAACAGGACCGATGCAAGGCTCCTGTTCATGCTTACCAAAAAGTATCTTGCATCTTCAAATCCCGTATTGCTCGCAGGCATGCTGGGAGAGATCTTGCCGAATCCAGATCCTTCAGAGGGTGAATCAATACCTGCAAGCGGGCTTCATCTTTGGGATACTGTTAAGAAATTACTCAATGATATCCCTGATGATCTCACATTCGGGTTTTCAAAATAAGTAACCCTGTCCCTTCCCCCGAACGGCTTCCGTGCATCCAATCTTATTGAAAATCATGTTTAACAAGTGCCATAACCCCCCATATCATGTGTAGAATAGCCGGTCTATGGCTCCCTCACGCATCGGGTGACATCCATGAGACATGCATCCGCATGCGTGATACTCTTTTTCACGGCGGACCCGATGATGCCGGCTTGTATGTAGACGAGTCGTCCCGCCTTGCCCTCGGCCACCGTAGGCTTTCCATCATCGACCTCACCGAGAGCGGCCACCAGCCCATGACAAGCTCTGACGGCAGGTTCACCATCTGCTACAACGGCGAGGTGTATAATTACCAAGAATTGAGGCCCCAACTTGAGGCCCGAGGGTTATGCTTCACGGGCACATCGGATACCGAGGTGATTCTCAATGCATTCATTGCCTGGGGTCCTTCTTCCGTGGAACGGTTCATCGGCATGTTCGCCTATGCCGTATGGGACGCCCGGGAAAAATGCATGTATCTCTTCCGCGACCGCATGGGGGTCAAGCCGCTTTATTATTATCTCCATGCCGGCACCTTTGCCTTTGCCTCCGAGCTCAAGGCCCTGCATGCAGGGCCCGGCTTACAACGAGAGATCGATCGGGAAGCCCTCGGGGAATTTTTCCATTACGGATACACAGCCGGCCCCCGGTCTATTTATAAGCATGCCCATAAACTTGAACAGGGCCACTGGATCAAGGTCCATCAGGACCTTACTATTGAAAGGCATCAATACTGGTCCCTCGAAAAGGCATCTCGGGAACCTGAGCTGATCGGGGCTGAGCACACTCTGCTCGACCAAGCGGAAGAACTCATGGTGGATGCGTTCACCAAGAGGCTCATCGCGGATGTGCCCGTGGGGGTCTTCCTGTCAGGAGGCATCGATTCATCATTGGTAAGTGCCATCCTCGCCC
>Ga0326727_10003228_pt1 | contig 52876 bp, 44 predicted proteins | sample MB2enrmetagenome_FD_207643 | JGI IMG/M metagenome (GOLD analysis project Ga0326727, IMG submission 207643) | Lab enriched peat soil microbial communities from McLean, Ithaca, NY, United States - MB29MY | ecosystem: Environmental > Terrestrial > Soil > Wetlands > Peat | place: USA: New York...
TGGAAAGCGTGACCCTGAACGGTTCCGGCGGCAGCAGTTCGCATGTAGTGAGCGCGAACTTTGCCACTCCGCAAACGCTGACGGCGGGCCAGCAATACTACCTTCAATTTTCGGCCAGCGGCTCGTTCACGACCTGGATTCTGCGTGACGGGAGCGTGCAGTACGGCTTCCCGGCCAGCGCCGGGTTCGGCGACGGCTGGGCGGAATATCAAAGCGGCGGCGCATGGTCGGACTGGAACGCCGGCGCTACCCACGACGGCGATTTGCAGTTCGTCTTCACCACCCAGTAAAAGCTGGCGACGTGCATATCTGCGTGCCCCCACTCTGACCGTCCTGGTTTTGGGCGGTTAGGGTGGGGTTTTTATGCGACCAAGACAAGAATTCCCATCCTCATCGCGCTAAGGGTATGCGCGATCAGGGTGGGAGACTCAGCCAACAGCCAAAACCGCAGACCTAATCGGGGTTTGTGGCTGACTGCCGAGGGCTGACTGAGTGCTCTGAGTGCTTTGGTGCTTTGACTCTGCTCTCTGGCTAACCTAGAATTAGGGGGAGAGAAGCAAGGGCTTGGAGTAGCACCCTTCGCCCGAGGTGGCGCTACCCTGAGCGGGAGGATTTTTATGATCGGGAATCTCGGAGTTCCGCCGCTCGCGAATATCTTGAGCCCGCTTGATCTCCTGGTAATTGTGGTCATCGCGCTTCTCGTCTTTGGACCGGGCAAGCTGGCGGGGTTGGGCAAGGGCCTGGGCGAGGGCATTAAGAACTTCAAGTCCGCAGTCGGCGGCGAGAACAAGAGCGAACAGGAAAAGAAATAAACCTGCGCCCCACACCTCGGGCCGATGACACCTTTCGCGCTCCACTCAAAGCGCACCGTGTTTCCGCAACATGCGGCACACCAGTGCCACCGGCAGTCCCATCACATTGAAGTAATCGCCGGAAATGCGCGTAACCCAGCGTGAGGCGACCCCTTGAATGGCATAGGCGCCGGCTTTGTCCATCGGCTCACCGGTCGCCACGTAGTCCTGAATATCGTCGTCGCTGAGTGAGCTGAAGCACACCTCGGTGGTTTCCGCCTGAACGTCTTCGAAGATCCGCCCGCCGCCCGGGTTTCCCGCTCCGGCATCGTACCCGGTAAGACAAACCCCGGTGGTGACTTCGTGACGCCGGCCGGAGAGCAGACGCAGCATGCGAATCGCATCGTCCTCGTTGGCCGGTTTCCCCAAAACATCGCCGTCCACGACTACCACCGTATCCGCACCCAACACCAAGGTTCCCGCCGGGGGAAGCGACGAGTCGAAAACGGCACGCGCTTTCTCGCGCGCCAGGCGGCGCGCAAAATCCGCAGCGGCTTCGCCATCGCGGCGAATCTCGGGAATTTCCGCCGGGCAGGTCTTGAACAGAATGCGGGCGTTACGCAACAATTCCTGGCGGCGAGACGACGAGGAAGCGAGCACGAGCATCACCTTGATTTTAGACAATTTTGATTTTTGATTTTTGATTTTTGATTTAACACCCAGTACAGAGCCGCAGAGCCGCAGAGCAGCACCGGAGAACGATTCCCGGCCTTGGTTCTCTCTGCGGCTCTGGGGCTCTGCGCTGGGTGTTAAAAACTCACGAAGAATGGAGTTCGGCCGCAAAGCAAAATTCAAAGTTCGAAATTCAAAAATTAATTGGCCATCCCTTCGTTGCCGGCCGGTCGTCTGACCATTCGACATGCAAACGGCAATCAAGCTGGACATGGGCGGTGCGCGGGTGCTAGCCCGCGGGGCGGAATTTCGCGTTTGGGCGCCGCTTGCCCGTGAACTGGTATTGCGCTTCGAGGATGGGCGGGCTCTCCCCATGGAGCGCCAACAGGATGGCAACTTTGCCATCCTCGCCGAGGCCCGGGCCGGGGACCGGTATTTTCTCCAAGTCGATGGAAACCGCCCGGTACCCGATCCGGTATCGCGGCTGCTGCCTGAAGGCGTCCACGGTCCCACCGAGATCGTGGATCCAACCGCGTTTCCCTGGCGGGATCAAGCGTGGCGCGGACTTCCTTTAGCCGACTACATCATCTACGAATTGCACGTCGGGACATTCACCCCGCAGGGGACGTTTGACGCGGTGATCGAGCATCTGGATTACCTGAAGAAACTTGGGATCACAGCGATCGAGATTATGCCCGTGGCAGCTTTCCCCGGCCGGCGCAACTGGGGATACGACGGCGTATCGCTGTACGCTGTGCAAGCCAGTTACGGCGGCCCGGCGGGGCTCAAGCGGCTGGTGGCCGCCGCTCAGGCTGCGGGGCTGGCGGTCCTATTGGACGTGGTTTACAACCACCTGGGCAACGAAGGTAACTACCTGCGCATGTTCGGTCCCTACTTCACTCCCCGCCATCATACGCCCTGGGGAGAGGCGATCAACTATGACGGGGAGGGCGGTGAAGGGGTCCGGAACTTCGTGATTCAAAACGCCCTCTACTGGGTGAGCGAGTACCACCTCGACGGCTTAAGGCTGGATGCCATCCAGACCATTCGCGACGATTCGCCCTACCACATCGTGGAAGAAATCCGCGATCGCGTGAAGGCGCTGGCGGCCGAGACAGGCCGCGAGGTATGTGTGATCGCCGAAACGGACGCAAATGACGCTCGCTTGGTACGTCCCAAGCAGCTTGGCGGGTTTGGCTTGGATGCGGTCTGGAGCGACGATTTCCACCACGCCCTCCATACCGTGCTGACGGATGAGCGGGAAGGTTACTACCAGGACTTCGGCGATAAGCGCCAAATCGTACAGGCGCTCAATGAAGGATTTATTTTTCAAGGAGAACCGTTCAAGTTCTGGAACGCGCGGCGCGGAACCAAGCCGGAGGGGGTACCGCTCCCCGCCCATGTAATCTGCATCCAGAATCACGACCAGGTGGGCAATCGCGCCCGCGGCGAGCGCCTGCGCCCTTTGGTGAGCCGGGGTGCGCGGCGATTGGCGGCGGCCCTATTGCTGCTGGCGCCAGAGACTCCGCTGATCTTTATGGGGGAAGAGTACGACGAGGACGCCCCCTTCCAGTTCTTCACTGACTACGGGGATCCGGCCCTCCAAAAGGCGGTCAGCGAAGGCCGGCGTAATGAATTCAAACAATTCCGCTGGACAGAGGTGCCCGACCCGCAGGATCCGGAGACGTTCTCCCGTTCCCGGCTCCATTGGGCAATGATTACAGAGGACAATGCAATGCTGCGCTGGTATCGCAGCCTGATCGCCTTGCGCCGGCAATATGTTTGGGGCGGCGAGCGCACCTGTTGGGCCGAGCTCTGCGAGGGCAATATCCGGTTGCAAGTTCCGCGGGAACACCCACGGATCATGGTTCTCGCCGGCTTTCCCGACCGCTCCGAGGCGTTGCCGACCCCGCCGTATTGGCGGGAAGTCCTGGTCAACGAAGAAGATGGGTACTTCCTACGGGTCCTGCTTCCAAAGGAATTTTAGAGATTTGGGATTTCGGGATTTCGGATTTGGAACTTGGACCCACCAAGCAGCAGCTCGATCCCGGGTGGCTTCTCAAATCCAAAGTCCCCTTACGGCATCGCGGGTCCCCTGTAGGCACATCCAATGGCATGCACCTTTACACCATGGAACGTTACCTCTGTATCCATTGCCACTTCTATCAGCCTCCACGCGAGAATCCATGGCTTGAGGCCATTGAGCTGCAGGACTCGGCCTACCCTTATCACGACTGGAATGAACGGATCACGGCCGAGTGCTACGCCCCCAATTCGGCGGCGCGCATTCTTGATCCCGAGCAGCGCATCGAGCAGATTGTGAACAACTACCGGCGCATCAGCTTCAATTTCGGGCCGACGCTGCTTTCGTGGCTGGAGGCAAAATCGCCGGAGGTTTACGCCGCCATTCTCACTGCCGACTGCGAAAGCGCACAGCGTTTCAGCGGGCACGGCTCGGCGCTGGCGCAGGCTTACAACCACATGATCTTGCCGTTGGCCGACGCGCGCGACCGGCGGACGCAAGTGTTGTGGGGCCTCCGCGATTTCCAGCGCCGTTTTGGGCGAGACCCGGAGGGGATGTGGCTGCCGGAGACCGCGGCGGATGTGCCCACCCTGGAGGTGCTGGCGGATGCCGGCATTAGGTTCACGATCCTGGCGCCTCATCAGGCGAAACAGGAACGCAGCCTGAGGCGCGGCAACTGGAAGAATGTGGAAGGCGGCAAGATCGATCCCACCCGGGCTTACCTTTGCCGGCTGCCTTCAGGCAGATCGATCGCGCTGTTCTTTTACGACGGACCCATCGCGTGCGCGGTGGCATTTGAAGGGCTGCTTTCCAACGGCGAAAACTTTGCCAACCGCCTGCTGAGCGGCTTCAATGATGCTCGCCGGTGGCCGCAACTTATGCACATCGCCACCGATGGCGAGACTTACGGCCATCATTCCGCGCATGGGGACATGGCGCTGGCCTACGCCTTGCACTACATCGAGTCCAAACAACTGGCGCGCATCACCAACTACGGCGAATATCTGGCCAAGCATCCGCCTACGCATGAAGCGGAAATCATCGAGAACACTTCCTGGAGTTGCATGCATGGCGTAAGCCGTTGGCGGGAGGACTGCGGGTGCAACTCCGGCGGCCACCGCGGCTGGAACCAGCGCTGGCGCGGGCCGTTGCGCGCCGCCCTCGACTGGCTCCGGGACACGGTTGCCGGCCCGTATGAAGAGAAGGCGCGTATCTGGTTGAAAAACCCCTGGGCGGCCCGCGACGACTATATCCAGTTGGTGGATGACCGGGATAGACCGGCCCGGTGGAACTTTTTTGAACGCCATGCCACCCGGAAGCTGGGGCCCGATGAGATTGTTCTGGCTCTGAAATGCCTGGAATTGCAGCGTCACGCGATGCTTATGTACACCAGCTGCGGCTGGTTCTTCGACGAGTTGACCGGCATCGAGACCGTGCAGGTGATCTTCTATGCCGCACGCGCCCTGCAATTGGCGCAGGAGTTGTTTGGCGACGGCCTGGAGCGCCAGTTTCTGGAGCGGCTGGCCGAGGCCGCTAGCAATCTTCCCGAAGCCCGGAACGGCGCCCAGCTTTACCAAAAGTGGGTAAAACCAGCCATGGTCACCCTGGCCGGGGTCGGCGCGCATTACGCCATCAGTTCGACTTTCAATGGTTATGGGCCGCAAGGCGCGATTTACTGTTACGACGTCGATCGTCAGGATTATGAAGTCCAGCAGGCGGGCCGGGTCCGCCTGGCGGTCGGCCATGCGGTGATTCGCTCCCAGATCACCCTGGAGGGAACTCACATCACGTTCGGCGTGCTCCATTTTGGCGACCACAACGTGAATGCCGGAGTCCGCCGCTTTAGCGGCCAGGAATCGTACAGCGAAACGGTTAAGAATCTGTCCGATGCCTTTGTCCATGGCGAGATGGCTGAGGTATTACGGGGCATTGACCGGCACTTTGCCGGGAACGGTTATTCGCTGAAATCCCTGTTTCGCGATGAGCAACGCCGCATCCTCAAGCAGATCATGGGCGGGGTATTGAGCGAGGCGGAGGCGAGCTATCGCGCCATTTACGACAGCCACGCCTCCCTGCTGCGCTTTCTGGCCGATGTCCATATGCCCCTGCCCGGAGTGCTGCGCCGCACCGCCGAGTTCGTTCTGAACAGCGCCTTGCGGCGGGCGCTCGAAGCCGACCAACTGGATCTGGAGCAGATCGAGACCTTGGTGGAGAGCGCACGGCGCGATGGAGTTACGCTGGACAGCGCCGGCCTGGGCTACGTCCTGCGAAAACGGCTGGACCGCATGATGGAAGCACTGGCTGCAGCGCCGCGCGATCTGGCGCGGTTGCAGGAAATCGAAGCCACCGTCAAACTGGCCCGATCGCTCTCCTTTGAAACGGATCTTTGGAGGGTGCAGAACGGGTATTGGCAGCTCCTGCAGACCGTATATCCGGAGCTGCAAAAATCTTCTACCGCCGATACCCAGGCTTGGCTTCAGCACTTTACCTCCCTGGGCATGCACCTGGGGTTTAAGCTCGAGCAGCCTTCGGAAATGCCGGTCGCGGCCTAACGTTAGCCGCTCTAGAACATTCTCCAGTTCTCTCTTGACTTCCGGCTCGCGCAGTAGCTAAATAGCTGCCGTCCCGCGCCCATCGGGCGCGGACGCCTGAGCCGAGCTTGTTGGCGGCTCGGGGCCGAGGAGCGACCATGAACAAATCAGACCTGATCGACAAAATCGCCGCGGCCTCGCAGATTACTAAGGTCCAGGCAGCTACGGCGATAGACAGCATGGTAGCCGGCGTCACCGGCGCGCTGAAAAAGGGCGAGCGCGTAACCCTGGTAGGCTTCGGCACCTTCTCCGTATCACAGCGTAAGGCCCGCAACGGACGCAATCCGCAAACCGGGGCTGTCATCAAGATTGCGGCCCGCAAGGTGGCCCGTTTTATTCCTGGTCTCGAGCTGAAGAAGGCAGTCAACAAAAAATAATCAAGGCTATCGGAGGGTTTTGCAAAGCAGGCTGAACAGCCTGCTTTTTTGGCGTATTTTTCCGTCAGAAGGCCTCGTCACCGCGGGGGACGCAAAGGACGCAGAGGGAATTTATATTCATTGTTTTCAACGTGCCGGTTCCTCTGTGTGCCTCCGCGCCCTCTGCGGTGAATGGGTTGTCTTGGTCCCGCCGATTTGCCTGCCGCCACCGGCTCCTGTAAGATTGATTCTTTTAGAGAGGACCTGTTTTCGGTTATGAAGGCAAGCATTCATCCCGCATACAACGAAGTGCGCGTGCGTTGCGCCTGCGGAAGCACTTTTAACACCCGTTCCACGCATAAGGGCGACATCAACGTGGAAATCTGCTCGGCTTGTCATCCGTTCTTCACGGGCAAGCAGAAGATTATGGATACCGCGGGCCGCATCGAGCGTTTCCGCCGCAAGTACGCCAAAGCCGAGAAGAAATAGGGATTTAACTCCATTGGTGAACCAGGGGCCTCCGCGCGGCGGAGGCCTTTTGGTCCGCTTGCGACCAGCACTTAATCTGCGACTCCGGAACAAGCCTTAGGTCCGGGTGAGCGCCTCAATCCATTTCTTGCGCTCCGGATAGCGCTGCTGTAAGTCGGTCCGCGCGCCAAGGACAAAGTCCTGCGGGTCAAACCCGGGAGCCATGGTGGTTCCGAGCAGGGCAAAGCGCCCGCCACTCACCAGCCGGGATCCTTGCCAGACATCCCGGTGCACCACAAACTGCACCCATTGTCCATCCCGGAGATTGGATCCCAAGACGATTTCGCGGCTTTGCCCATCCGGGTACAACAACAGCATCTCAACCGGATCACCGAGGTAGAAGTGGTACACCTCATCGGTCGCCAGAGAATGCATGGCTGAAAAGCAGTCGGGTTCGGAGGTAAGCAGGTAATAGATGGCCGAGCCGCAAGAACGCGGCCCCGGGTACCTGGGCAGTAATGCCTCATGTTGAATCGTGTCTGCGGAGCGCCAGGTTTGGAGGAAATAGCCTCCTTCCACCGGTAACGGCGCCAGGCCCAAAATGCGAATCACCTCTTTGGCTGTCATCAGCATGTCCCAGTGCTTTCTGACGGCGCGGGCATCGGCGCGCAAGTTGGGAGCAGGATCAGTAGACCCGGCGAGTCAGCACTCCGCCGTCCACGAACAGGTTTGCGCCGGTAATCCAGCGTGCTGCGGGCGATGCCAGGAACAGGCAGGCATCGGCCACATCGGCAGGATAGCCGAGCCGGCCTAACGGCACGGCCCGAGTGTAGGCACCGGCGCCATCCGGCCAATCTCGATCCAGATGCTCGCGCCAGATCAGGCCAGGGGAGACGGAATTCACGCGGATCCCGTGGGGGCCCAGTTCGTTGGCGGCCGCTCGCGTGTACATCACCACCCCCGCCTTAGCGGCGTCGTAGTGGGCATGCTGCGGCGCCGGATTCTCGGCTTCGATGCTGGCGATATTCACCATTGCGCCGCCGCGGCGTTGCACGATCATCTCCCGGGCGGCAGCCTGAGTGCATAAATGGACACTCCGCAGATTCGCGGCCATGATCTCGTCCCAATCCTGTTCCCTCATCTCCAGTAGAGTGGCCAACGGGTACGAACCTGCGTTGTTAACCAGTACATCGAGACCACCCAGGGATTGAACGGCCTCGCGCATTAAACGGCGCGCCCCCTCGGCCTCAGTCAGGTCGGCTTGCAGCAAAACCGCCTTGCGGCCAAGGTGAGCGATTTCCGCGGCCAGGGCACGCGCACCGGATTCGCTCTTGCGGTAGTGGATGAGCACATTAGCGCCAGCCTGGGCAAAGCGGAAGGCAATGCCTCTGCCAATACCGGACCCGGCGCCGGTAATGACCGCTACTTTCCCGGAAAAATCCAGGAGCTCCTGGGGTGGGGGAACGTCCATCTTCACCTCAAGCGCTTACCGCGCCCAAGAAATACCCTAGCATTTCAGATTGTAGCCTGCAGGCATGGGAAACCAGGCCAATGTATCCGGCCTGCCTCGTACCCGGCCAGGTATAAATCTTTGCACTGGGGTGTAGGGGATTTTGGAGATTCGGGTGCTGAGTCAAAACAGGGTACTAAGTGTCATTGCGGGCAACCTGCGGGTTGGCGCCGAGAATCAAGTAGACCACTCATAGATTATTGGCTGTATACCCGTAAGCTGATGATTGTTAACGACCTAGCACCGTGTCTCTGTCCGGCGGGACAAGGCCACATTCTCGGTGAGACCTCGTACCTAGGTAAGGCTAAGACAATATTGACAGGTACAAACCTCATCTGGTCTAATTCGGTCCTGTTCCCGAATAGATCAAGTCTGGGCAGGTCCGAACCGATCCATTGGGTATAGGGCCCAATCGATCGCAGGTTTAACCGCCCGGGGTTGGAGCAGCGGGTGTGGTTCCGATCTCGGCCATGAGGCCAGTCGGAGGAGGAATCTTTGCGGAAGCGTTTCTACATTCTTTTCGTGACCCGTGACAGCAACGGGGAGCTCCGCAAGATTCATATCCCTCTTCATTATCTCTACGTTTTTGTTGCCGGCGCGGTTTTGGGCATGTTGACCATCACGGGTATTGCCGGTTCCTACACTCGCATGGTATTGAAGGTGGCGCGCTTTAACCAGCTCCGCTCGGAAAAGGAGCAGCTCAACACGCGTTACCAGAAGCTGGAGAAAGTCGCGGAGGAAAAGGACATCCAGGTAGCCTCTCTGGGCTCTTTGGCCAGCGAAGTCTCCAGCCTGTACGGGCTGAAAGCGACGCCGCTGACCGCGCCGCAGGGCGACATTCTGAATCGCGAGCAGTTCACCTCTTCCTTAGACCAATTGCACAGCCTCAAGCGCACCGCCCTGACGGTCGCGGCGACCGCACGAGCCAGTTCCGGTTTTACCCATCCCATGACAGCGGCCGATTGGATACGGCTCTCGGAGGCGCCCACTTTGTGGCCGGTTGAAGGCCGTATAACCGGCGCCTTCGGCGAGCGCATCGACCCGTTCAACGGTGAGGGCGCTTTCCATCGCGGAGTGGACATTTCCAGCACTTACGGGCACAGCATAATCGCCCCGGCTGACGGTACTGTGGTCTATGCCGATTTCATGAGTGGCTATGGAAGAATGGTGGTGATCCAGCACGGCAACGGTATCGCCACCCGCTATGGCCATTTATCGGGCTTTGCGGTGGTGGAAGGACAAAGCGTCAAGCGTGGCGACGTAATCGGCTATGTGGGTATGAGTGGCCGCTCGACCGGTCCGCACCTGCACTATGAAGTTTGGCTGCACGATACGCCGGTGAATCCCTACAAGTATTTGCGTACCACCCAGGCCCATTTCCACCGGGGATCGGCCGGAGACTAAGTTTTCCCTCCGGCTCTACCTCTCATCGCGGTGGAAATCTCTAATTTGCAATTTGTAATTTGCAAAGTCAGCCACGCCACACGTGGTGTACGTGGTCGCCGGTACTTTACAAATTACAAATCACAAATTGCAAATTCCCTCTTGGTTCCCGACACAAACTCGTTGCCGGCAATGAAGTAACGCAAGGGGGCATCTGCCGCCTTGGTAATCCCAATGCGCTTGCTGGTCCCTACGCGCTTGGGACGCAGACCGTCATCCAGCAGGATCAAATCGGAGTCGGGACTGAGCAAATCTTTCCCATTGTCCTGCAGCCGCGTGATGGACATTGCCTGGGTTAACCGGCCTGGACCGCTGGTCAGCAGGCGTACCCGTTTGCCGGAAAGTTGCCGCAGATCCAGGTGGCGGTTGCGGGCCATCGCATCTTTTCCGGCGACCGGCTGAAGAGCCCGAAAAAGCACACAGCCTGCCTCTCCATCCGGCAGGCAGGATACGTTGAGACAGTAGTGATTTCCGTAGATCAGGTAGACATAGGCGTGAGCCGGTGGGCCAAACAGCACCCGATTCCGCGGAGTGCGGCCGGCCGCGGCATGGGCAGCCGGATCATTCTTACCCAGATAGGCTTCCGTTTCCACGATGCGCCCGGCAAGCCACTCGCCGGTTTGCCGCCGGACCAGCAGCTTGCCCAATAACTCACGGGCCACATACCTGGGGTCGCGCAAAAAGAGGCTGCGATCCAGCCAGCGCGCGCACAGCAACTCGGCAGGGGTAATCACGGGATGTGGTAATTTTGCAATTTGGAAATTTGGTAATTGGGCATCCTCCCACACCTCCCAGCTCAATCACCAATTAGGCAATTACCCGATTGCTGAACTACCCAATTACCTCTCTCATGGGGGCGATTTGCCGGGCCACGAGACCCGGTAATTTTCGTAATTGGGAAACTCTGGTAATCAGGCAGAATCACACCCCGCCCAATTACGCAAAATTACCCAATTAGCGCAGCCCTCTCAGGGGAGCATTTGCAAGGCCGCCCACACCTCGTTGCCATGTCCTTGGGGCTTTACTTTTTGAAAAATCCTTACGATCTTGCCGTCCGGGCTGATCAGGAAGGTAGTGCGGTCAATGCCTACCGAGACTGCGCCACGAGAGCTTCTGTCCCTAAGGACTCCGTAGTTATCGCACACCATGTGCTTGCGATCGGCCAGCAAGCTGAAGGGCAAGTTGTATTTTTCTTTGAACTCCAATAGTTTTTCCGGAGGGTCGCCGGAAATGCCCAGGATAACCGCGCCCGCTCTCTCGATGCGGTCGTACGCGTCGCGGAAGCCGCAGACCTCTGTCGTACAGCCGGGCGTGTCCGCTTTAGGGAAGAAGAACAGAACTACGTATTTGCCATAATAATCGCTTAGCGAGACATGCCTGCCGTGCTCATCGGGCAACATAAAGCCCGGTGCTTTATCATTGACTTGCATGAAGGACGGTCCTCCCCTTGCCGGTCAGAAATAAACAATTGTCGTGGCGGCTCCACTTCGGACCTCCACGGATGCCTTCCATCTTACACCCGAGGGTAGCCGCAATCGGTTGTTTGCTGCTCAGCACGCTTCTGCTGTCGGCCCAGCGCCTTGACAAAGGCGGCAGCGAGCTGCGCGCGGTCGCCCTGCTGGAACTGGCAGCCAACGGCCAAGCCAGCCTGGTACCCATTGCCATTAAGGTAGCTGATAAATACTACGATGCAAGTGTATATCGCGCCGATCCTTATCCTATGGCGCTCAGCCAAGACACTGTCTACGAAGCAGAACGGGCCGGTGAATCCGTGGGCTTGTTCACCGTGACCCGCGTGCACAAGATGAAGGATTACTGGGTAGGACTGGGGCGGTGGCAGACCAACAGTGAGCTCCAGCCGCCGGACAAGAGTGCGAAGCCTGAACGGCCGCGCGGGCCGGCCGACGAACGGCCGGTCTTGCGGAAAGCAAAGCCGTCGCCAGAGAGTGTCAATACGGCCTCATCAGCCATTCCCCAGCCTAAGCCGGAAACGCCTCCTTCCGATGCCGATGCTGATCGTCCGTTACTGCGCCGGGGCAAGCCGGTTTCGGCGCCAACCAGTGGCGAACCCTCCCTGGCAACGGGCGCGGCACCGGCAGCCCAGCCGGTCACAAGCGCCGGCGGGCATGCGACTTCCAAATCCCCTGCGGTTGAGCTGCTGGCTGCCATTTCGGATGCCGGCGGGCCAGCTCCGCATTCCTATGTTCTGCCGCTGAAAGAGGAGGATCGCGACCGCTATCAGCGCCGCATGTGCCAGATGGCCTACGATGCTATTCGCAAGTTCGCCGCCGCCCGTCCCCAACACAAACCAGCGGACGCGGCCGCATTGGCCAGCGTGCAGTTCCGGGCCTACAACGTGTTCAGCAATCATGAACCGGATCTGGTTTTGACTGCCACTCTGCCAGAGCTTCTGCCGCGCGGCGCCACCTCGGATTTCCGGTTCTTCGTTACGGTGACCGCCCGGGTCGATATGTACGGCGAAACACGCCTGTTGTTTACCCAAGTCACCGACACCACACGCCTGGACGCGTCCCCGCGAATGGAGTTGATCGATGTGGTCGATGCGGAAGGTTCCGGATCGGGCCAGCTGCTGTTCCGCCGCATCAGCGACACCGGATACAGCTTCGCCTTGTATCGGATCGGCCTCGACAAGCTCTGGCCTTTGTTCGAAGGGGCCGAGAGAAGCTTTTGAGTAAACCAGCCACAAGCCACAAGCTTCAAGCCAAACAGAAACCGTTTCCCGTTTCCTGTTTCGCGTTTCTGCGGACACGGTATGTTGGCTTGCTGCTTTTAGCTTGTGGCTTGTTGCTTGTAGCTGGTTTACCGGCACAGGCGCCCATGCTGCTCGAAAATGTAGTTGTCGGTCATGCCCGCGATGTAGTCGCAGACGATCCGCGCGAGCGGTTCCTGCGCCGCCTTTTCCTGATAACTGGAAGGCAACGATTGCGGACAGGCCATCCAGTACTCAAACAGCTCGGTGACGATCCGTTCCGCCTGCTGTTTCTCCGGCGCCAGTTCGGCGCTGAAATAAAGGTGGTCATAGAGAAAACGCCGGCATTCGGCCGCCTCACTTCCCAGTTCCTCACTGAAAACTGCCAGCCGCTCACGGTGGGTGCGCACATCTTCGAGCGCCTGCACTTGCGCAGCCCGGACGCGTTCTGCCGTGCTGGCGATCAGGCCGGTCACGAAATGGTCGAACATTCGCTTGAGCGCCTCGTTGAACTTGAGCTTTTCCGGCGCCTCGGGATGTTGCCGGTCGATCTCCCGATAGTGGCGCGCGAAGGCGGGTACGCCATCACACACTTGGCTCACCGCCAGAATCCTGGCCTCATAACCGTCGTCCAGGTCGGCCGTATAGTACGCAATTTCGTCAGCCAGATCGATCAGTTGGGCCTCCAGGGGCGGACGCAGGGACAGCAGATATTCCCGCAGTTCCGGATATTCGGCTTCGCGGTAGTCGCGAGAGTGCTTGACGATGCCTTCCCGCACCTCGAAGGTGAGATTCAAACCGCGAAAAGCGAGATACCGAGACTCAAAATCTTCGACTATGCGAAGTGCATGCAGATTATGGTCGAAATAACCGCCGTGGGATCGCATCGCCGTATCCAGCGCTTTTTCGCCGGCGTGGCCGAAGGGCGGATGACCGATGTCGTGCGCCAGGGCCAACGCCTCTACCAGATCGGCGTTAAGCCCGAGCTGCACCCCGACGGTGCGCGAGATCTGCGCCACCTCGATGGTATGCGTCAGCCGGTTGCGAAAATGGTCGGAAAACCGGCGGGTGAATACCTGAGTTTTGTTTTCCAGCCGGCGAAAGGCGCGGGCGTGAATTACGCGGTCGCGATCGCGCTGGAACGGATTCCGGTACGGGTGCGATGGCTCCGCATGGCGCCGGCCGCGGGAGTGCTCGGGCCGCACCGCGTAACTGGCTAGCATGAACGAAGTCTATAGCAGGCGCCGGTTGCGCGCGGAAAAATCTACCCCAGAGACACAGGAATTTGTAATTTGTAATTTGCAAAGTAAGAACCACAAGCTGGACGGCGTGCCCGGTTTACTTTGCAAACTACAAATTACCAATTACAAATCGCAGTGATAAATTGCTTGCCTTTGGGCCACCGGCGGCTAAAGTAGGTGCCATGCGCCGTATAATTACGTTTCTTCTAGCGTGCATCGCCGTCGTTGCCGCGCAAGGCCCGGTTCCCGCGCGGCCGGATGCGGCACAGATTACACAGCTATTTGGCCCCGGCTTCCATCCCGTGCCGGGCTTTCCCGTGCTCACCGCCGATCTGGACGGTGACGGCGCCGAAGACGCGGTGGCGGTGGCTACGGCAGACGACCCAATGCTGGACCAGGACGCCTTTCACTACAAGGTGATCGATCCCTATAGCTCCAGCTTCGGTATCGGCGATCCGCGAATTACCAGCCAATTCTCCGCCCATGGCGACAAGCCGCGGCTGGTGCTGGTGGTGCACAACTGGCGGGCGCCCAAGGCGAAATTTGTCATTCTGAATTTGTCCTTCGAAAAGCTGTCCATTTCCCGCACCAGACTAAAGAAAAAGACCGTGCCGGCAATCCTGGCCGAGGAGGCTGGCGGCTTCCGCTCCCTGGTTTTTTGGGATGGCAAGAAGTGGAAATGGGAGGATGGCGGAATCAGTGATTGACAACCAGCGGCTCCGGCCATGATCCTTTCTCCATGACGCTGACTGGCAAAACCGCGTTGGTAACCGGCGCCTCGCGCGGCCTGGGGCGGGCCATTGCTTTACGCCTGGCACGCGACGGTGCAGCCGTGGGGATTAACTACCGCCAGCGAGCGGCGGATGCGGAATCGCTGGCGGCCGAGATCCGGCAGGCCGGCGGGCGAGCGCTGCCTGTGGCGGCCGATGTCGGCGACTCCGGCGCCGTCCAGGCAATGGTGGAGAAGGTGGAGCGCGAATTAGGACGCATCACCATTCTGGTCAATAACGCCGGAATTTCCCGTCGGGGCGACCTGATGAACTTCGATTACTCCCAAATGGATGCCATGAGGCGGACCAACGTGGACGGGGTAGTCCACGTTACCCATGCGGTCGTACCCGGTATGCAGGCGGCCGGCTTCGGACGCATCGTGAACATCAGCTCGATTGCGGCACACGGCACGGCGCTGGCCAGCACTACCTTCTACGCGGCTACCAAGGCGGCGGTTTCCGTCCTGACCCGCCGCTTCGCCATGGAACTGGGGCCGCATGGGATAACAGTCAATGCCGTGGCGCCCGGGTTTGTGCCCACCGAATTGACTTTCTCGGGCCGGACTGCCGAACAGGTAAAAGCTGTTACCGAACAGCTGATTGGCAAAACGATGGTGCAGCGCGTGGGCCTCCCGGAAGACATTGCTCACGCGGTAGCGTTTCTGGTTTCTCCCGAGGCCGGCTTTGTCACCGCCCAGGTGATCACGGTCGACGGCGGACGAATGGACTATATCGGACACGCCTGAATTTGTAATTTGCAAAGTAAAACAGCAAGCGCTTCGGGATTTACTTTGCAAATTACAAATTGCAAATTACAAATTTTACAAATCAGTCGGCTGTCGCGGCGCTCTTTTCTTCCGGTGTTCCCAGCACTACCTTGGCCGCAGTTAGCCTCTGTTGAATTTCGGCGATGGGCACATTCCTGGGTTCCACCTTATGGCGGGCAGCGTAGGCGGCGGCAATCGCGGCCGCTTCCGCGGTGAAAGCGCATACCGGAAGATTTCTGGTGGAACCGAAGGCGATCTCGTCCACCGAGATACAGCGGCCCGCCAGCAGAAGGCCATCGACATCTTTGGGTACCAGGCAGCGGTAGGGCACTCCGTATCCTTCCCCCACGCTGTCCATGATGGCCTTCTCCCCGCCCGGCTCGTGCACATCGACCGGACAGTTGGAGAGCCCAATGGCGTCCGGGAACCGCGCCTCGTGCCTCACGTCATGCTCCGTCAGGACGTATTCCCCCACGATACGGCGAGTCTCGCGCACCCCCAGCTTGGGAGCGACCTCCAGAAAAATGGCGTTTTCGAAGCCGCGCACATACTGCTTGAGGAAATCGAAGACGTTGTAGGCCTGCTTCCGGATCTCGATCGCCGCTTTAGTAAGGGTGCGCGGATCCAGCGCATTGCCGTGGAAGCGGGTGATGTTCAAGCTGACTTCGCCGGGAATCAGGCCGGCTTTGAAGGTGATGTGGTTCTTGGGAATGATCCAGTTAAAACCGTCCCGCTTCGCCTGCTCAATCCTTTTGGTGAGGCCCGTGGCAAAGAACACCAGAGCATGATCTTCGTTGGTGGCGTTTTCTTTCTGGGGGACATTCAGTTCCCACATGTCGTCCCGGTGTTGCTGGAAATCTTTGGCGACGGCGGGGAAATCGACATTGACCAGCCGGACGTAAGCGCTGATCGGCTGGGTCAGGCCGTCACCGGCGCGGCCGATCATGGCCTGCGCGCCGGCCAGAACAGCCACGTCTCCGTCGCCGGAGGCGTCGATGGTGCAGCCGGCCAGGATCATCTGGGGCCCCAACTTGGTTAGCGCCTCGATGCCCTTGAGCCGCCGCCCCTCTTTCATCACCTCCGTTACCGGGGCGTAGAGTAAAACTTCGACTCCGGATTCCTCCACCGCCTCGACAATCACCCGCTGCATAATCTCCGCGTCAAACTGCCCGGAATATTTTCCCCAGTAGGAGCTACGAATTTCCGGGTCGGCGCCCTTGTAGCGCACGCAGCAGTCCAGCAGTTCCTGGAACACACCGCCGTTGATCAGTCCAGTGGGTTTGGTCTGACGGCCGCCCGTGATCAGGCCGCCGAGGGTGCCGCTGGCTTCCACGAGCAGGGTTTTGGCTCCCTCGCGCTGGGCTTTGATCGCGGCGCAGACTCCGGAGATCCCTGCGCCTACAACCACGACGTCGTATGTGCCAAATAGCTGCATTGCATCGCTCCTTAAATGTTCGCGCTTTCTAATGAATAAGTCCCAGGGCGCGCCAATACGGAACGCTCACCAGGAACCCCACAATGGTGATCGCCGCATAAGCGACCGAAAGCTTGACCATCTGGCGATGTTCCACCATTTCGCCGCCGCAGCCATAAAAGGCCAGCAGATAGAAGGAGTTCATAAAGAACAGAAACCAGATGTTGGAAGCGGCAAAAGATACGAAGGCGATGATCCAGGGGTGCATACCGTGAGTTACCACCAACGGGCTTAGCACGATGGTATATATGACCGCGGTGGCGGCCATGGATATGATGACCAGCCGGGAGACGAAAACGGCGCAGGCCAGCACAATCACGAACAGATAGGCATTGGAGAGGAAAGAAGCGATCACCGGCTCCAGCGCGTGTCCGAGCCATAAATCGATCTTCAGCGCCTGAAACACAGAACCGATGTTGAGAATGCAGCCCACATAAATGATAGCCGACCAGTCGATGCCCTTACGAAAGTCGTCGCGGTTCATCACATTCACAGCCAGCAACACACATATGCTCAGGACCGCGACCTCGCCGGAAGAAACCCGGTGAAGGCTTTCCGTCATCCAGAGCGCCAAAGTGGCGATCAGGACAATGAAGGTAATCCGCTCCTCCCGGCCCATAGGCCCCAGCCGCGCCAGTTCATCGGAAGCAAAGTTTCTGGGCAAGGCGACCGTGTTAAGCGGTTTGTACAGAAGGTAGATGGCCACCACCACTCCGGAGAACGTCACCACCAACCACGGGAGGGCATAGATCATCCACGTCGTCCAGGTAAGCTGATAGCCCTTGGGAAACAGCCCCATGGTGGCATAGTTGGTGAACGAGCCGCTCAGGAACGCCGGCGAGCCCAATACACAAAAACCGACGAACATGGCGCCGAACAGGCCGCCGGCCCCCGAACTCTTCCGCCCATATTGCAAAGAGTTGCTGATGGCCAAGGCGATAGGTGAGGCGATTGCCCCCCGGGCGTTGGCGCTGGGGATCAGGGGAGAGATAGCGGTTCCCGCTCCCAACAAACCCAAGGTCTGCCCCAGAAAAGTCGGTGGCGCCAACTTGAGAATGAACAGCGAAATCCGCCGCAGAAGCCCGCACTTGGTCGCGGCGACTCCCAAGCCGAATGCGCCCACCATGATCCACCAGATGGAGGCGGAGAAATTGGCAAATGCCCGGTCGAACGGCACCACCTTGATGACCGCCCAAAAGGTGCACATCATCAGGCCGGTAATATATTCGGGCAGAACTTCGAAAATCCAGAAGCAGACGGCCCAGACCAGAATGGCGGAGGCGCGCATCGCGTTCACGGTCAGCCCTGGCGGCGGCTGATGGAAGGCGATGTAAAGAGCCAGGGCGATGCTGAGCACCGCTCCCACTCTACCGATGGTCTTGCGGATGCCGGTTCTCCCGGATGGAACTTGCGCTTGAGCCGCGCTTGAGCCCTGAGCCATTGGGCCTCCGCGAATTTGGTTTGCGAATTCTGAATTTTGCTTAAGAACCGGCAACAGCACAGGGGCACGGTTATTGGTTGTTGCGGGGAGCCTGACCGGGCGGGCCCGATCGCATTCGTACCAATTCTCCGGTGTTCAGGACTTGGGGAACGAATACGCCGTTTTTTAACTCGCCTCGTCCGAAGACGTGATCTCCGACCTTAATATCCGCCAGGGTGATGCTCTCGCGTCGCTCGTTGCGGAACGACGTGTTCTCGTCGACTTCGATGACTTGCGATTCACCATCGGGCCGCAGGATCGTCAGCTTGGTGCCGTCAATCTTGCCGACCTGGCCCACAATGAAGCGCTTGCCAAGTTCCTGCCGCAAAGCCGCCATATCGGGCTGCAGACGAACCAACCGGGCAGACCACACCCCGTCCTTCTCGTCGCCGGCAATAAAAATGGCCTCCCCGAGCTTAAAGTCGGTGAATTTCGCCGGTTGTCTCTCCTGGCGGAAGAACCTGGTGTTTTCGCTGGTATTGATGGTCGCCACGGTACCCCGAAAGGTCTTTAGGGTGAAGGTTTGCCCCTCAATGGCCCTAATGGTTCCGCCGACGCCCTGCAATGGACCACGGCTTCCCCCCTGCCGGGGCGGGTTGGTATCGGTACCTTGCGCGAACAGATAGGAGGCGGCCAATAAGAGCAGCAGCGCGGTCGTGGCCAGACGACGGAACATAAGACACACCTCGACTGGAAAATAAAAGTTGCATCACCGAGCAGGCCCGCAACAAACCTTACGCAAGGATTACAAACGGGGATGCCGCGGGTTTTGATCTTAACGCGGATTTTCGGAAATGACCACACCTGTACAGGTCACAAGTGCCAAGTAACAGGTACCAAGTCAGAAGCAGGAGCCTGGTTTCTTAAATTCTTACTTGGTACTTGTTACTTGCATTAGCTGATGGCGGTTCTCTGCAACTCTTCGCGCAACCTCGCCGTCAGTGTGGCAAGGGAAAAAGGCTTCTGGATCAGGGGCGCCCCGGGTTGGAGCACGGCATGGTCCATGATGGCATCGCGGGGATAGCCTGACATGAAGAGAGTGGCGACATTGTGGCGGTTGGGCATTTCCGCCAGGCGGTTGGCAACCTCCGGGCCGCTCATGCGCGGCATGATCACGTCGGTAAGCAGGAGGTGAATGGGGCCAGGATGAGTTTCCGCGATCTGCACCGCCTCCTGGCCGTTTTGTGCCGTCAGGATCTCATACCCATGACCCTTCAGGTGCTCGCAGACGGCGACTCGCAACGCCTCTTCGTCTTCCACCACCAGGATGGTTTCGCCCTGGCCTTCGTGCGCGCCCGCTTTTTTCTTGGCTTGCGCCACTGCCCCAGCCGCCGGCGGGAAATACAACTTGAAGCAGCTTCCGTGACTAGGCTCGCTGTACACCCAAATGTATCCCCCGCTCTGCTTGACGATACCGTAGACGGTGGACAACCCCAGTCCGGTGCCTCTCCTCAGAGCTTTGGTGGTGAAGAATGGTTCGAAAATGCGTTCCTGAACCTCCTTCGTCATGCCCACGCCGGTATCACTGACGGACAACATCACGTATTTTCCCGGCATAAACGACTGATGCAGGGATGCCGCTTGGGCGTCGATTTCCACATCCTGGGTTTCAATGGTGAGCTTTCCGCCGGCTGGCATGGCATCGCGGGCATTGACGCAGAGGTTGAGCAGCACCTGCGTGATCTGGCCCAAATCCGCTTCGATGGGAGAAAGCGGCTTGCCCGGCCGAAAGACCAGTTCGATGTGCTCGCCGATTACCCGCTGGACCATTTTCATGGTTTCCTCGACGGCCGTGTTCAGATCGATGATGCGTGGCGCCAGCACCTGTTTGCGGCTGAAGGCCAGCATCTGCTGCGTGAGGCTGGCCGCCCGTTCCGAGGCTTTCAAGATCTCCTGGGTGTACTTGTGTAACTTATGATTCGGGTCGAGGTGGTCCTCCAACATCTGGGCATAACTGCTGATCACCATCAGCAGGTTATTGAAATCATGTGCGACACCGCCGGCGAGACGACCCACCGCTTCCAGTTTCTGCGCCTGCCGCAGTTGCTCTTCCAATTGCGCGTTCTTGACGATCTCGGTGCGGTCCCGGCCGATTTTGGAAATACCGATAATGCGGCCGCGCTCGTCGCGCAGGGGCGAAATGGTCAGCCCAATCGGCTTTTTCTCTCCCGCTTTGGTGATGCGAACGGCTCCGAAATGATCGACGCCTTTGCCGGTGACAACCACCTGGCGGACGGTCTCGGCCTCCCGGCTGCTATCGGCCGGCAGGAGAATGCTTTCGGAAGCGCCAATCATCTCGTCGCGCAGATAACCAAACAGGCGCTCGGCACCCTTGTTCCAACTCAGAATAGTGCCGTCCAGCGACAGGGAGACGATGGCGTCGTCGGCCGACTCGACAATACGAGCCAACCGCTCCACCTCAGCTTGCGCCTTCTTGCGCTCCGTCAGGTCCAGGACAAAAACGATGGCCTCATCGCCCTCGGTTGCCGCTCCGCCGACGATTACCGGCAAACGGGAACCGTCTTTGCGGTAGAACTCCTTTTCAAACGGGCGGAACGCGCCGGTTTCTGCGATTTCGCGGAGGGCAGCCTCATCCAGGGCGTGGTATTCGGCGGGCGTCAGATCTCGCCAGCCGAGGGAATCGAATTCCTCCCGGGTATGACCGGTCATCCGGTGCAAGGCATTGTTGGCGTCCAAGATAGCGCCCCGGGAATTCGTCAGCATCACTCCCACGACGTTGGAATCGATCAGCCGGCGCAGCCGCGCCTCGGTTTGCCGCAATTGTTCTTCGGCTTCTTTCCGGGCCGTAATGTCCTCGATAATAGAAATCTTGTGGTCATCGTCCAGGCGCGAGCCAATGACTCGAACCCAGATGACCTTGTCGTCCTTCAGAAGGTACCGCTTTTCGTAGTCGTAGGTCTTCACCCGGCCTTGCATCAGACCCTCGACCAGATCCCGGTTGCGGGGCCGGTCTTCCGGGTGGGTCAAGGTTTGGAAACTCATCCCACGCAACTCTTCCGCCGAGTACCCTGTCATCTGCTGGAACGCGGCGTTCGTCTCCTCCATGAAGCCCTGCCGGTTTCCGATCACGATGCCAACCGGCGCATTCTCCAGGATTTTCTTCAGTCGCTCCGCCGTGTCGCGCAACTGCAACTCGGCCTGCTTGCGAGCCGTAACATCTTCAACGATGCCAATGTTGAGGTCCTTGCTCAGCAGGGAAGCGATGGCGCGAACCCAGATTACCCGGCCGTCTTTGCGCAGGTAGCGTTTCTCGATTTCCAGCGACGGCAGTTTGCCGTCGTTCAGCTGCTGGAACAGCTCCAAGTTGCGGGCCAAGTCTTCCGGATGGGTATAGTCGGCGAAAGCCGCGCCCTTGAGCTCTTCCGCCGAGCGTCCGGTAATGCGTTCATGCGCCGCGTTGCACTCGACCAGCCGGCCATCCCGATTGTTGATCAGAATGCCCACCGGAGCATGATCCAGAATCGCTTGCAGCCGCCCGGCTGTGGCCTGAAGTTGCTCCGCCGCTTGCTTACGCTCGGTTATGTCTTCCACGATGCCCAGGGTGTAGTCGGGGTCCACGCGCACGCCGATCACCCGCACCCAAACGGTCTGGCCATCTTTGCGGGTGTACCGCTTTTCGATTTCGTAGAACGGCACCGCGCCAGTCATCAGTGCGTCGATGTGCTGACGACTGGCAGGACGATCATCAGGGTGAGTAATGTCGTAGAAGGTCTTGTCTTTCAGCTCATCTTGGGTGTAACCGATGATGCGGAGAAAAGCGGCGTTGTTCTCCAGAAAACGTCCTTGCCGGTCCGAGATGTTAATGCCAACGGGGGCGCAGTCCAGAATTGCCTTGAGCCGCTCAGCCGTGGCCCGCAACTGTAACTCTGCCTGTTTACGCTGGTCGACATGCTCGGTGGTATCGACGCAGGTGGCCAGGAAACCGGCGAATACGCCATTTTCCAATAGCGGGGCAGCCGTTTCGAGTATCCACCTATACCGCCCGTCGGCGCGCCGCAGCCGGTACTCCAGGCTGAACGTCTGTTGTGAGGTCAAGCTTCGCTGCCAGGCTTCGCGCCAGCGGGGAACATCGTCGGGGTGTATCCAGTTGCAACGGCTATCGGCCAGCACCTGCTCCAGGGTTCGGCCGGCAAACTCGAGCCAGGCGCGGTTATGGAAGGTCCGGCGCCCGACGGAATTACAACCCCACATCATGACGGGCAAGTCTGCCAAAGCGCGAAACCGCTCGTCTGTTTCGCCAGGGACCCTCGAACTTCTATGCACCGAGCTCCTCCTCTCCCTATGGATATGACAGCATCAACCCACACTGTCAACGACTAACTCCCAGCCCCCTACCCACTCGTAACCCATAGTTACCCTAAGGGTAAATCCCCATACGGTGGTGGCCAGTGGTCAGTGGCCAGTAGAACAGTTTCTGGTTTCCAGTTTCCCGAATGCTTTGCCGTCCGGAAGCTGGAAAACCGGGAACTGCAAACCTTCCCCACTTTGCTGGCCACTGGTTACTGGTCACTGCAGAACGGATGCGAAATCGTCGGGATTCGCTTAGAATGCCGGATTTGCCCCCTAATTAGCCGGAGGAACATGGTTCTGCAAAGCGCGCATCTGGCCGGTATTCTGATCGTGTTCCTGCTAATGACCGGGGTCGGCATCTATGCCGGCCGTAAGGTCAAGTCGGCTGAGGATTTTTCCACGGGGGGCCGCAAGTCGGGTTCCGTGCTGGTTTCCGGCACCTTGCTGGGAACCATGGTGGGGGGCGCCGCGACCATTGGCACTGCGCAACTGGCTTTTCGCGTCGGCCTCTCGGCCTGGTGGTTTTGTTTAGGGGCGGGCCTGGGACTGGCGATCTTCGCGTCGGGCTTCGGCCGCCGGCTATACCAGAGCTCTCTGCATACCATTCCCCAAGTTCTCGTCAAGACCTATGGCAGCCGTGTCGGCCCCCTGGCCAGCGTCTTTACGTCGCTGGGGATTTACTTCGGCCTGGTCAGTAACATGCTTTCGTTTGTTGCGCTGGGGACTTCGGTGCTGCATCTGGTTCCCATATGGGCGGCGGCGTTGGGGGTTCTGCTGGTTTTTGCATACGTAATCTTCGGGGGTATTTGGGGCACCGGGCTTACGGGCATCCTCAAGGTCATTCTGGTGTATGGGACCTTGCTCTATTGCGGCGGGGCGGCCTATTTCAAGGCCGGAGGGATTGCCGGACTTACCGCCACCTTCCCCTCCTACCCCTGGTTTTCCTTATTCGGGCGAGGCTTCGGTGTGGACCTCGCGTCGGGGGTTTCGACCTTACTGGGCATGATTTCGACGCAAACTTATTTTCAAGCAGTAGCTTCGGCACGGTCCTTAAGGGCGGCTCGCGGAGGGGCTGCGATTTCCGCGCTCATGGCTCCACCGATCGGGATCGGCGCCATCCTGGTAGGTCTGTATATGAGGTCGGCTTATCCCGGTACGCCCTCCAGCGAAGTCTTGCCGGCATTTGTCGTCAAGTTCCTGCCTCCCGTTGCAGCGGGGATGGTTCTTGCAACCCTGTTTGTCGCCGTGGTGGGGTGCCTGGCTGGGCTGGCGCTGGGCATAGCGACAATGTTTACGACAGACATCTACCAGCGCTATCTCCGGCCCCGGGCAAGCGACCGAGAAACTTTGTTAGTCCAGCGGTTGATCCTACTGCTGGCCTGCTGCAGCACGCTGGCGTTTGTCAAGGACAACGCGGGATCGACGATCCTGGATTGGAACTATCTCTCCATGGGGTTACGCGGCTGCACGGTTATTTTCCCGCTCGCAGGCGCCATGTTCTTCCCTCGCTGGGTCACTCCCCAGGCCGGCGTTGCCGCCGTAGTGCTCGGCCCCCTGACGGCCTTCCTCTCGCGCCTCCTGTTCCCTGCCGGCGTAAACCCGCTCTACCCGGGACTGGCCGTCAGCCTGTTTGTTCTGGTTCTGGTCAGCGTGATTACCAAGAACGCGGTGGAAGTTCGATCTACTTCCATTTGAAAACCAGGGCCGGGAATGATATACCAGACGACGTCTGGTGAACGGGAAAGCGGTGAGAGTCCGTTACTGCCCCGCAACTGTGAGTGTCGAGGCACGAGCCAACAGCCACTGGGATTCCTGGGAAGGCGGCTCGAGCCGGAGAAGCACAAGTCAGGAGACCGACCAGATTCTGATCTTTGGCAGATTCGGCCTCGCTGGGAGGGCCGAAGGCATTCCTGATGGCACGGGCTGTCATTCCGGAAGCTACCTAAGTTCGTATCCCGCCTGAGCATGTAGAAATGCGGCAGCAGCTCTAGCTGGAACACAGATCGCTCCAATCAGTCCGGAAGCGGGCTGGTGGGCCTCTCCGCCGGCAAGAGCTGGGAACCACAGTTATGGCTACCGAGCGAAGCGGTTACGTAACTCTTTTGTTGGGCGGGGCCCGCAGCGGCAAGAGCCGCTATGCACAGCAGTTGGCCGCGCGCAGCGAGCGGGTGGCGTTTATCGCTACCGCCACCGCCAGCGATGACGAAATGCGGCGGAAGATTGCCCGCCACCAGACAGACCGTCCTGCTTCGTGGAGAACTTACGAGGTGCCGCTCGATCTGGAGGCCACAATCTTGGCTGAGGCTGGCGCATACCAGGCGGTAGTGATTGACTGTCTCACGCTGTGGACGGCAAATCTTCTGCACCATTACCAGATGAAACCGGAGCCGATCCTGGAGAGGGCGGACGGCTTGTGCAGCTTGCTGGGCAAAGCCGAGACGAAATTTTTTCTGGTGTCGAACGAAGTAGGCGATTCCGTCGTGCCGGCCTACAAGAGCGGCCGGATTTTCCGCGATGTGCTGGGCGAATTGAACCAGCGGGTAGCGCGCGTAGCCGACCAGGTCCTGCTCATGGTGGCCGGCTATCCGCTGGTCGTGAAAGATCGGGTCATCGGGTGATCCGGTGATCTGAAAAGCAGAAACATGGGTAGCCACAATTGCATCCAGTACCGCGGCCAATCACAAATTGCCGATATGCGTAGCCGAATCCGAAGAAGCGCTAATGATGACGGATGCCAGCGTTCCCCATCTGCACGATCCGCGTTAGGCGCGGCAATTCTCATCGCACTTTTCGCTACGGCTGGCTGGGCTCGCACGTTGACGGACGAACTGGGGCGCACGGTTACGCTGGCCGAACATCCGCATCGGGTCGTGTGTCTGGCGCCAAGCCTGACGGACACCGTGTATGCCTTGGGGCACGGATCGGATGTGGTTGGCATTACGGATTACACGGAATATCCAGCCGAGGCGCGGAAGAAACCAAGCGTCGGCGGGGTGGTTGATCCCTCGCTGGAAGCGATTGTCGCCTTAAAGCCAGACTTGGTATTGACGGTCCCTCCGCTGAACGGCTACGAGACGATGCACGCTCTGGAACGGCTGCATGTTCCGGTCTTCGCCGTGGAGGCCAAGGGCATGGAAGGCGCTTACCGATCCATCGGGAGCGTAGGCAGCGCCCTGAACGACGCGGGGGCAGCCGCCGCTTTAGTGCGGCAATTGCGCCTGCGCCAGGAGGAGGCCGCAGCGCAGATGCGCGGCAAGCCCCGGCCGGAAGTGTTGCTGGTCTTGTGGCCGGAACCGTTCATTACCGCCGGCCGCGGAGCGTTTATTACCGATTTGATCGAAGCGGCGGGCGCACATTCCGTGACGGCAGACATTCCGCAGGAATGGTCTCGGGTAAGTCTGGAAGCCATAGTAGCCAGGAGGCCGAAATACCTGCTGTTGATTCGCGGCAGCTCAGTGACGGTGGAGCAGTTGCAGAAGCTGCCGGGCTGGTCGTCCCTGGAGGCAGTGCGCGAGCACCGCGTGATCTGGGTGGACGATCGCATTCACTATCCCAGCCCATTAATGCTGGATGCACTGGAGGATCTTTCACGGCAGCTGGTAGCTGCGGAACGAAGTGAAAGCAATGAGCCGGCGCTTGGTAAAGGAACAACATCCAGCGCAGAGCCGCAGAGCCGCAGAGCTCGATAGAAGAAAAATCCGGCATTAATTTTCTCTGTGTCTCTGCGTCTCTGGGTTGGGTGTTTCCTTGCGGAGTGCCAACCACAAAACCATTAACCGCAACCGCAGGATGTACGGGAAGGCGGTGCGAATCCGCCACTGCCCCGCAACTGTAAGCGACTAGAAGTGTCCGGCGAGCGCCACTGCCACTGGGTGGGAAGGCGCCGGAAAGGGTCGCGAGTCAGGAGACCGGTCCTGTGAAGCATAGCCAAGCTTCCGAGGGGAAGAGGAGAAGGCATGAACAAACCAAGACGCAGATTCATCCGGCCATTCCTGGCCATCCTGTTACTCGCGAGCGCCAGCGGGTTGGTAGCGGCGCAGGAAATCACCGGCACCGTGCGAGACTCGCTGGGCGCGGTCGTCCCCAAAGCCAACGTTGAATTGTGGAGCGGCGGACAAAAGACCAGTACGACCATTACGGACAGTTCCGGTTTCTACCGGTTCGCCATCGAGCACGCCAGACGCTACGAAGTGCGCGTGACCGCTGAGACCTTTGCCGCGGCCAGCAGCGGCGAACGCTACGCTTCGGCGAACCAGCCGGCCACAGTAGACCTTACCTTGTTTCCTTCCGCGGTAAAGGAAGAGGTGGTGGTAACCGCTACCGGAATGCCGATTCCGGAAACACAAACGGGCGCTTCCGTATCGGTACTGGACGCAACGAGCCTTTGTCAGACTCTGGAAGTACAGGATGCGCTGCGGGTTGTGCCCGGCGCACAGCTCTCCCAAACCGGCCCCCTCGGCGGCACTACCTATCTTTTTGTTCGCGGCGGAAACTCCGACGAGAACAAAGTGCTGATCGATGGCGTTCCGGTCAATGACATCGGCGGCGCGGTGGATTTCGCTAATTTTTCATCCGCTGCGGTTGACCGGGTCGAAGTGTTCCGCGGACCCAACAGCGCGCTGTTCGGCACCGACGCGATGGCGAGTGTCGTGGATATACGCACCCGGCGGGGGACCACTCCCGCCCCGGAGGTCAGCTATTCCGTGCAGGGCGGCAACTTCGGCACGTATCGGCAAGAGGCCAACCTCGGCGGAATGTGGCGCCAGTTCGATTACTTTTCCGATTTCGCCCGCCTGGATACGCGCAACAACGAGCCGAACAGCCAATTTCACAATGGCACCTACGCGGGAAATTTTGGCTGGAATTTCCGGCCTGACACCGACGCCCGGGTAACCGTCTGGCGAAGCGTTTCCAATTTCAATTCCGCAAACCAATTGGGAGTATTCGGCATCCCGGACGATGCCTGGCAGCACACCACCAATCTATTCATCAGCTCTACTCTGGAATCCAAAACCACCGCGCGCTGGCACAACCTGCTGCGCTACGGCGCCGCGCGTTTGCGGTTGCAGTTCACCGAGCCGACGCCGGTCGGGATTCCCTTCAATTCGCCCGCTCTGGGCCCGGTTTACCTGGGGGCGCCGGTGACGCTTACGGGAGCCAACGGCTACAGCGCTTTCGGGCAGGCGGTCTTTTACTATGCCGGCGTTTACCCGAGCATTTCCTCTTATTTGACGAACCGCGACTTCGTCTACGCCCAGAGCGATTTCACGCTGAACCCGCATTTGACTCTGCTGGGTGGATTTCGTTATGAGGACGAACGCGGTTATACGGCGGCTAGTTACAATTCCTGGGTCAAGACCGAAACGGAGCGGGAAAACTATAGCTATATCATGCAGGCTTCAGGCGGCTTCTGGAACCGTGCGTACTATTCGCTGGGCGGCAGCATCGAAGATAACGCGGTGTTCGGGGTTTTTGGCGCCCCCCGCGCCTCTCTGGCCTATTATGCGGTTCGTCCCCGCTCGGAGCATTTATTCAGCGGGACCCGCCTAAAGGCTAATTTCAGCAAGGGTGTTAAAGAACCGAGCATTTACTACCAGGCGAACTCGCTCTATGAACTCCTCAAGGCGCAACCGAATGGAGAGGCCTTGATCCAGCAGTATGGGGTTACCCCCATAGGCCCGCAACGTTCCCGCAGTTATGATGGGGGCGTGGACCAGCAGTTTTTTGGCGGGCACGGCAGACTTAGCCTCACCTATTACCACAACGAGTTCGACCACGAGATAGAAACGGTGCTGCCGCAGTTCCTGCCGCTGGTGGGCGTTCCCGCCGCTCTCGCCCCCCAGTTCCCGTTTGGGGCGTCGATCAATTCCCTGGCCTATCGCGCGCAAGGCGTGGAAACGGAAGCGGAGTACCGTTGGCAGAAACTTTCAGTCCGTGGCGGTTGGACTTACCTCGATGCGGTGGTCCAGCAGACCTTCGCGTCCACCGCTGTGTATAATCCGCTGTTTCCCAACGTTCCGATCGGCGCTTTTGCCCCGTTGGTGGGCGGCCGCCCGTTCCTGCGATCCCCGCATACGGGATTTGCCGTCGTCAGTTGGAGCCAGCCCAAGTGGACGGTATCGATCTCCGGAAGCTTCGTGGGAAAACGCGACGACACCACGTACGCGACCGATGCAAACGGTGGCAATACCTTGCTCTTGCCCAACCGGAACCTTTTGGCGGGGTATCAGCGGATCGATCTGGGGGCCAGCTATCGGGTGAATTCCGTGCTCAGCTTGACGGCCAGCGCACAGAACCTGCTAAACGAACATTACCAGGAAGTCTTCGGGTATCCGTCGCTGCCCTTGACGTTCCTTTCGGGAATTCGACTTACGTTCGGAGGCGAATCATGGCACAAACAATAGAGGTGGGGAACCGCCTGGGAGGCACCCAGTGGCGTCTCCCGGCCGTCCACCTCGCGGTGCTGCTGCTGTTGTTATTGGCGGCCATCGTGATCTCCAGCGGCATCGGCTCGGTCCACCTTTCTCCTGGAACCGTGCTGGCAACTCTGGCCAATCGCCCGCAGACCGGCGAGGTGCATGCCATCGTGATGGATTTGCGCCTTCCGCGGGCTTTGGCAGCCGCTCTCGTGGGCGCCGCTTTAGCCGTAGCCGGCTTGCTGTTTCAGGGCCTGTTTCGCAATCCCCTGGCCGACCCGTTTGTGCTGGGCTCGAGCGGCGGCGCCGCTCTGGGCGGAGCCGTAGCCGTGCTGTGGCTGCCGTCCCTGTCCCTGGCAGGCTTCAGCGCAACCGCGCTACTGGCCTTTCTGGGATCAGTGGGAGCCATCGCCATTGTGTACGCGCTCGCCAGCTCCGGCCGCCGAACCTCGGTTTCCGGCATGTTGCTGGCCGGTTTCGCCGTCGCCACCATGCTGAACGCGATGACTTCCGGCCTGGTGGTCTGGCGGGAGACGGCCAGCATGGGAGCCGCGCAAATTCTGGCGGCGTGGCTGCACGGACAAATCAGCGTTCCCACCTGGTCGCAACTGGCCATCGTCGCATGCTTATCGGTGGCGGGAATGGCCGCCACCGTTCCCCTCTCAGGCCGTCTGAACACCCTGGCCCTGGGCGAGGACTATGCGCGACAATTGGGCCTTAACCTGGAACGGACCCGGATTGCCATTGTGCTTACCGCATCTTTATTGACTTCACTCTCCGTCTCCCTGGGGGGAATTATCAGTTTCGTTGGCTTATTGGTGCCGCACCTGGCGCGTTTGGTGCTGGGGCCGGATCACGTGCGGCTGTTGCCGGTTTGCATGCTGACGGGAGCGCTGTTCCTGGTGATTGCCGACACCTTTGCCCGCAGCATTCGTGCGCCTTACGAACTGCCGGTGGGAATGCTGACCGCCTTTGTGGGTGGACCGGCTTTTCTGTACCTGCTGCGCCGGCACCGGCGCGAGGTGTATCTGTGAGCGCCCTGCTGCGATTCAACGGAGTTTCCTTTGGCTATGGCCCGCAAGCCGTACTGACCGAGGTTTCGTTTGCTCTGCCGGCAAACGGGCTGATGGCGCTGGTCGGGCCCAATGGCGCGGGAAAGTCCACCTTGCTTCGGCTGGCGGCTGGGCTGTTGCCCGCCTCTGCGGGCGATATCGAGATCAACGGCCGGCCGGTCGCCGCCTGGCCGCGCCGTGAACTGGCCCGCACGGTTGCATTCGTACCCCAGCATGTGGATATTCCTTTCCCGTTCACGGTGGAGCAAATTGTGGCCCAGGGAAGAACGCCGTACCAGGGATGGTTAGGAGGGCTCTCCACGCTGGACCAGGAAGTGGTGGAGCGGGCCATTGAGCTTACCGGTGTGGCCGGCGTACGGACCAGGACCTTAAGCGAGATTTCCGGCGGCGAACGCCAGCGGGTAAAGCTGGCGGTCGCGCTTGCCCAGGAACCGAGCCTGTTGCTTCTGGATGAGCCGTTGCAACATCTGGACATCGGACGCCAGAGTGAGCTGCTGGATCTTTTGCTGAGCTTGCACCGCGGAGGCCTGACTATTGTCGCTGCCATGCACGACCTGGCGGCGGTGCGCGCTCATTTTCCGGTCACGCTTATGCTCGCCGATGCGCCCGAATTTGTGTTTGGAGAAACCGAGCAGGTGCTTACGCCGGAACGGATCACCACCACATTCAACCTCAGCCCGCGGCATCATGGCGATTCGCCGGCTGATCTACACCAAAATATGAGGAGCCCGCGGCATACCCGGCCACGGCACAGAAAGCATTCGAGATGATAACTACCGGCAATTTGCCAGCACCGCTGATGCAGACTATCGACCGCATTCAACCCCGCTCCGAAACCTGGTACGCTCAGGCGCTCCAACATCTGGATCAACTGACCAAACCGCCGGGCAGCCTCGGCCGGCTGGAGGAAATTGCGGCGCGGCTGGTGGCTATCCAGCAAGTTGCCCGGCCGAGTTGCGAGCGGAAAGCGGTCTACGTATTTGCCGGCGATCATGGGGTGGTGGAAGAAGGCGTCAGCGCATATCCCCAGGAAGTCACCGGACAAATGGTGCTGAATTTCGCCCATGGCGGCGCGGCGGTCAATGTGCTGGCGCGCAGCGCCGGCGCGGACGTGGTGGTGGTCGATGTGGGGGTTGCCGCCGAAATCGGCCCGGTTCCCGGTGTCCTGGTGAAGAGAGTGCGGCGCGGCACGCGGAACTTCCTGAAGGAACCAGCCATGACGCGAGAGGAAACTTTCGCGGCCATGGAAGTGGGCATTTCCCTGGCGGAAGCCGCCTCCCGCGAAGGGCGGAAGATCCTGGCTATCGGAGAGATGGGCATTGGCAACACGACCTCGGCTTCCGCCCTCACGGCCGCCATTACCAAAGCCGATCCAAGCAAGGTCACTGGGGCGGGCACGGGAGTAACGGGTGGCGCCTGGGAAAAGAAAGTAGAAGTGGTCCGTAAAGCGCTCGCAGTCCATGCGCGAGCTTTAGCCAACCCCCTGGACACACTTGCCTGTCTGGGCGGCTACGAGATTGCGGCCATGAGCGGAATGGTTTTGGGAGCCGCGGCGCAGCGCATGGCGGTGATCATCGATGGTTTCATCTCTACGGCCGCCGCCGCCGTTGCGTCTCAGTTTGCTCCCGCCAGCCGCGACTACATGATCGCCGGCCACACGTCGCAGGAACCGGGCCATCGCTTCCTGCTCGATTATCTGGGGCTGGAACCACTGCTCAGCCTTAACATGCGGTTGGGGGAAGGCAGCGGGGCGGTGCTGGCCTTTACGGTGGTGGAAGCGGCGGTGCGGATTTACAACGAAATGGCCACCTTCGCCTCGGCCGGAGTCAGCCAGAAGAACGAATGAGACGCACGCTCTATGCCGTCCTGGCCGCTTTTCAGTTTCTGACCCGCATTCCCGTGCCCGGGCCACCCTGGTCACAAGACGTGTTGGGACGCGCCACGGTGTTCTTTCCGGTCGTGGGAGTAGTAGTGGGCGCCAGTGCCGGCGGCCTTGACTGGGTGTGCCGGCACTACTCCATACCCGACGCCGTGCGCGCCATCGCCGTGCTTACCTTTCTCGTGCTCATTACGGGGGCTCTTCATGAGGACGGGTTGGCGGATGTGGCCGATGGCTTTGGCGGCGGCTACACTCGCGAAAGAATCCTGGCAATTATGGCCGACAGCCGGATTGGCAGCTTTGGCACGGTCGCCCTGGTGCTTTCGCTGTTGGCCCGTTATGCCCTGCTGGCGGCCATTCCCGCGCCGCGTGCCTGGAGCACGCTGATCGCGGCCCATGTCTTGTGCCGGTGGAGTTCGCTGCCGCTGGCGGCCTATTTGCCGCCCGCCCGCGGAACGGAGGGTCAGGGGGCGAAATTCAGCAGGTATATTCCGGGCTACGCCGTGCCCGCCGGCACAGTTTTGGCGGCGGCAATCGTTGCCGGACTGATGGGATTGAGAGCCTTGATTCCGTTGCTCGCGGCAACCTTGGTAACGGTTGCCAGCGGGCTCTACTACCGGCGCCGCATTGGCGGTGTCACCGGAGATTGCATGGGGGCGACGAATCAATTGGCGGAAATTGCGGTTTATGTCTGCGTGGTGGTATTTCCTTTGTAAGATCCATCTTTATGAGCTCCACCATCCTGCTCGTACGGCATGCGCAGAGTGCCTTCCAGGGGCGCTTCTGCGGAAGTTCCGATCCGCCCTTGAGTGACCAGGGCAAGGAAGAGGCACGGGAAGTGGGCGCCAAGTTCCGTACGGCGCAAATCAGCCGCCTCTATTGCAGTCCGCTGCGGCGGGCAGTGGCCACCGCCGAGGCGATTGCAGGAACGAGCACGCTTCCCCTGACCCTGGTGGACGGGCTACGGGAGATCGATTTTGGCTCCTGGGAAGGACTCACCTGGACCGAGATCGAGAACCGCGACCCTGGGTACGCGAAACTTTGGGCGGAACGATTTCCCGCCGTGCCTGCGCCGGCAGGCGAGCATTTCGAAGCCTTCCGGCAGCGCGTCGAAGAGACGTTTTTTCACATTCAATCCGAGTTGCCTCGCTGCCGCTGCGGCGCCGCCGTGCTGGTGGCGCACGGCGGCGTTTTGGCCGTCCTGCTCGCAGCCTTCCTGAGACTTCCATTCCGCTCGGTACCCTTGCCTCCAACCGGCGCCGTGTTCGCCGTTGAACTCACCCACCGCGGCTGAAGCCGCTCTTCTGGCGCACTCAATCACGCAATCAATCAATGCGGTGCGGTAAGCGCTGTTACCGGCTGTTCACAGATTTTTAAGCTGCTATTCATCATCCCGCAACACGATTTGCGGTAAAGGGAAGTTATGCCGCAACCAGACATTGCCCAGCCAGACAGCGCCAATCTACGTACGGAAATGTTAGAGGGCTATGGTCTTGCTGCCCGGGTGTTGCCCATTCGTCAGCTCAATAACATTTACCGTCGAACCATATTGCAGGATGGGGAAGGGTTCGGCAGCAATGTGCTGGCCGAAATGCAAATCAGCTATAAAGTCAGCCCCGGCGACCTAGCGCGCATCCCCAAGAGCGGCCCTGTAGTGGTGGTCGCCAATCATCCTTTCGGCATTCTCGACGGATTAATCCTGGCGACCATACTGCCGGCGGTGCGTCCCGATATCAAGATTTTGACCAATTACCTGCTCAGCGCCGTTCCCGCGCTGGACGAGTTCTGCCTGTTTGTCGATCCCTTTGGCCGTGCCGCCAGCCGCAACCGCAAACCGCTCAAGGAGGCGGTAAGCTGGCTGAACAGCGGCGGCATGCTGGCTATTTTTCCTGCCGGGGAGGTTTCCCATCTGAGCGTTCACCGGCGGCGAATCGAAGATCCGGCCTGGATCCATACGGCATCCCGCCTGATTCACATGACGGACGCGCCCGCTTTGCCCATCTATTTCAAGGGCAAGAACAGTGCCGCGTTTTACGCTTTGGGCCTGATTCATCCCGCGCTGCGCACCGCCCGCCTGGCGCATGAGTTCCTGAAGGCGCGTGGCAGGGTCGTGGACGTGAGCATCGGCAATACCATCCCCGCCGCGGCCATGGCCAAGCTGACGGTCGAGCAAACCACCGAGTATTTGCGCTGGCGAACCTACCTGCTGGCCAGACGGGGCCAGGCCGATAAGGGATCCCCTATCCGCCGGCTACCGCGGCGCATCCTCCCCATGAAAGCCCAGAAACCGATCGCGCCTGAAGTGGGGCCCCACGCCTTAGCTTCCGATGTGGCAAAGCTGCAGCCGGAGTGCTGCCTGAGCGCCGATCGGGAGTTTTCGGTCTGGCTGGCTGGGGCGAAGGAGCTTCCGAATTTGTTGCCGGAGATTGGCCGTTTGCGGGAACTCACGTTTCGCGAGGTGGGCGAAGGCACCGGCAAAGCCTCGGACCTGGACCAGTTTGACAGTTACTATCAGCATCTTTTCGTCTGGAACAAAACCCGGCAAGAGCTGGTCGGCGCCTACCGCATCGGGAGAATGCGCGAGGTCCTGGCGCAACAGGGCCCTGCGGGTCTTTATACGAACACGCTGTTTCAGTTTGACCCGCGGCTGTTTGCCGCCGTGGGCGACGCGCTCGAACTGGGCCGTTCGTTTGTGCGGCCGGAATATCAGCGGCAATATGCCCCCTTATTCCTGCTATGGAAAGGGATTGGCCAGTTTGTGGCCCGCAACCCGCAACATGCACAACTGTTTGGCGCGGTCAGCATCAGCAGCCGCTACAGCCGGCTCTCCCGGGAGTTGCTAGTCAGCTTCTATGGTTCGCACCTGCGGAGCGAACTGGCGAACTATGTGCGGCCACGGCGCTCGTTCCGCATTCGTGCCCTGCGCGACTGGGAACTGCGGCACTTTTCCGGACTGTTGAGTACGCCCGACACTTTGAGCAAGACCATTGCGGATCTGGAAAAAGACGGAAAAGAAATCCCGATCCTTCTGAAGCAGTATGTAAAACTCGGCGGGCAGTTGCTGGGGTTCAACGTCGACCGCAATTTCTCCAACGTGGTCGACGGTCTGATCCTTGTCGATTTGCGGAAGACCACGCGTGCCATCCTGGAACGCTATCTGGGGGACACCGGCGTGGAGGCGTTTGCCGCTTATCATGCCCGCCAGGCGGAGGAACGCCTATCGGGCGTTGCGGTCTGATTTGTAGTCGGTAATTTGTAATTTGCAAAGTAAGAACCCGGAGCAACCAGGGTGCTACTTTGCAAATTACAAATTGCCAATTGCCGATTGCAAATTCCTCTTGTTAGCACAGCCCCGGCGTACCAGAACAAATCAGAAATGGCTCGTTCTTGCCGATCAAATGTAGAATGCTGTGACGTCGTATTGAATCCGAACCTGATTTGGAGAAACTATGGCCCAATCTTCTAATAATCTTAAGGCCGGCGTACGCGCGGTCATTTTCGATGTCTCCGGAACCGTCCTCGACTACGGAAGCCGCGGACCCCTGCTCGCCTTTGTCGATCTTTTCGCCCGCCACGGAGTTACCGTGTCGGAAGCAGAAGCCCGGCGGCCGATGGGCGCCCATAAGAAAGACCATCTCTGGGCCATGCTTACCGATCCCGCCATTTGTGCCCGCTGGACCCAAGCCAAAGGAGCACAACCGACCCGCGAGCTGCTGGACCGGCTGTACGAGGAATTTCCGGGCGTGATGAAAGAAGCCCTGAAGAACCACTGCGATGTCATTCCCGGGGTTCCTGCAATAGCCAAGGAATTGCGCCAGCGTGGCATTCCGTTCGCGAACACCACCGGATTCGATGCGGACATGATGAAGGATCTGATCGCGCAGGCGGCCGCCGGAGGATATTCTCCCGACCTCTGGGTCACCCCGGACCTGGTAGGGGAGGGGCGTCCGTTTCCCTGGATGGCGTTCTATGCCGCCAGGAAAATGGGGGTTTATCCCATGAGCAGCCTGGTTAAGGTCGGCGACACTCTCATTGACGTTGCCGAGGGACACAACGCGGGCATGTGGACGGTGTCGGTAGTCCGCACCGGCAACGAGGTGGGACTCTCGGAGCAGGAATTGCGGAGCCTGCCCGCGGCGCAACGCGATTCGCTCATCGCCGCGGCGCGCAGCCGGCTGGAATCGGCCCATCCCCACTACATCATCGATGCGGTCGCCGAGGTGATGCCGGTGATCGACGAAATTTCCCAGCGCATCGAACGGGGCGAACGTCCTTAGTTCAGGAAGGCATATCCATGTTAAGTAAGGCCATGGTCTTTACGGCTGTCGGCCAGCCGCTCGAGCTGCGCGAGTATCCCGTCACCTCTCCCGGCCCCGGAGGCATGTGGGTCAAGGTGGCGATGTCGACGATCTGCGGCTCCGATCTGCATACCACGTTGGGGACCCGCCCGGCGCCGGTCCCCATAATCCTGGGACATGAAATCACCGGGAGCGTCGCGGCTCTAGGCAAAGGCGTGACCACCGACACGATGGGCCGGCCGCTCCAAGAAGGCGACCGCATCACCTGGACGATCTTCGCCAACTGCGGCAACTGCTACTTTTGTAAGATCAAGTCGCTTCCCATGAAGTGCCTGAAGCTGTTCAAGTACGGCCACGAATGCTGTTCCGCCGCGCCGCACCTGAATGGCGGGTATGCGGAATACTGCTACATCGTCCCGGGCACCTTCGTATTTAAAATTCCCGATTCGATTTCCGACGAGGAGATTACTCCGGCCAACTGCGGGCTGGCGACCATCATGCAGGGATGCGACGAGATCAAAATCAACCCCGAAGACCACGTGGTAATTCAGGGCGCTGGACTGCTCGGCATCTACGCGGCTGCCGTCGCCAAGGAACGGGGCGCGGGCAAGGTCATCATTATCGACATGGTGCCCGAGCGTCTGGAAATGGCAAAACGGTTCGGCGCCGACGTGGCCGTTAACAGCCGGGGCTTGCGGGATGAAGACCTCATCGCGTCGATCATGGACCAGACGGAAGGCTGGGGCGCCGATGTAGTTCTGGAACTGGCGGGAACCCCGAAGGTGCTTCCGGTCGGATTGAAGATGCTCCGCAAAGGCGGCCGGTACTCCTGGCAGGGGAATGTTTTCCCCAATGCCACGTTTCCCTGCGACGCTTATGACATCATTACCCGCTGGATCACAATCCGCGGTTTTCACAACTACGATGCCTTGCAGCTAGCCGAGGCCGTGGCCTTCATTGAACGGACAAAGGATAAGTATCCGTTCCGCGATCTGGTCGGCTGCAAACTGCCGTTGGCGGATCTGGCGCGGGGACTTAGAATCGCAGAGGAGAGAAAGGCTGTCCGCGCTGCGATTTGTCCCGGGCTGCCGGCTACGCATGACTGAGGACATCAGGATAGAACTCAACGGGCGCTCCTATCGCTGGCGCGGCCTGCCTACGGTGGTTATTTGTGTCGACGGATTCGATGCCGAGTACCTCGATCGCGGGATCGCCGACGCCATTTTTCCGGTGATTTCCACGTTTGCCGCCAAAGGATTTTTGGGTATAGCGGATGCGGTAGTCCCCACCTTTACCAATCCGAACAACACCTCGATCGTAACCGGGGCGCCACCTGCGGTGCACGGCGTTTCCGGCAATTACTACCTCGACCGGGAGACGGGCAAAGAGGTGATGGTAACGGACGCCCACCTGCTGCGCAGCGAGACCGTGCTTGCCCTTTTCTCCCGCCAGGGCGTCAAAACGGCCGCGGTTACCGCCAAAGACAAGCTGCGCAAAATGCTTTCGCACAACCTCCGGGGAATCTCGTTTTCCTCGCAGTATGCCGATAGCTGTACGCTGGAAGAGCACGGCATCACGCAGGCCGAGCAGTTGGTCGGGCGAGCCAAGCCGGAGATGTACGACCCGGACCTTTCGCTGTTTGTGCTTGACGCGGGCCTGCGTTTGCTCGAGCGGGGTCTGGCGGAACTGTTCTATCTGTCTCTTTCCGATGTAGTGCAGCACTCGTTCGCCCCCGGCGCGCCGGAGGCGAATGCGTTCTACCGCGAAATCGACTGCCGCGTCGGCCAATTCATCCAACTGGGCGCTACGGTTGGCATCACGGGCGACCATGGCATGAAGGATAAGGCGGGCCCCGATGGCACTCCGAACGTGCTCTTCCTGGAAGAGGAACTGAATGCCCGGTTTGGCGAGGGAGCGGTCCGGGTGATCTGCCCTATCACCGATCCGTTCGTGCGGCATCATGGCGCCTTGGGCTCGTTTGTGCGCGTGTATCGCCGGAACAACGCCAGCCTGGCGGCGCTCATGGCATATACGAAGACGCTTCCGGAAATTGAACTGGTGCTCGATGGCGCCAGCGCCGCCGAACGATTCGATTTGCCGCTGGACCGCGAGGGCGACTTTGTCGCCATCAGCCGTCAGAATAGCGTGATCGGCGCAACCCGCAAAGAACATGATCTGAGCTTGCTGGCCGGACACCGGCTGCGTTCCCACGGTGGGTTATCGGAGCAAGCGGTGCCTTTTCTGCTGTCGCGTCCGCTCAATGCGGAATACCGTGCCGTTGCCGAGTCCCGCCGCTTGAGAAATTACGATATGTTCGAGTTTGCCCTCAATGGGGTAAGCGCGTAACGGTCGCCTCCGAACCATCCCGCCTGCTCTATCCCTCACGGGGAAGTCAGTATTCACACAGCTGTCACGCAACGTTAACAGAATATTAACATTCATCTGCCATCGTAGGCGTGCTACTGGAGAGAACATCGCGACTCGTTAAAGCTTCAGACGAGGAATATTCGCCGCCGGTCTGTCGCCGACACAAGAAGGAACCAGTTTCGCAACTTTGGTCTTGCTTATGCTAGAGGCATCAGGCGCACAAAGCAGAGTAGCCGATAGCAACCAGGCTCTCCGCCCGTCCTCAATCGTCCAGATATCCCGGCTGACGAAAACCTTCCGCTCCGGGCGTAAAGCGCTCAACGACGTAACCATGAACGTCGAGCCGGGCCAGATGGTCGCCCTGATCGGCGCTTCCGGATCCGGCAAGTCCACGCTGCTGCGGAATCTGGCCGGACTGACCGTTGGGGACCGGAGCACGGGTGAGGTCAAAATGTTCGGCCGCACCCTGCAAAAAAACGGCATCCTGGCCCGGGACATTCGTGAGCTGCGCAGCCGTATTGGTTTTGTGTTTCAGCAATTCAACTTGGTTGGCCGCTTGTCTTTGCTGACGAATGTATTGGCGGGGACCTTGGGGCGGGTACCGGTATGGCGGGGCACGATGGGCTGGTTTACGCGCGCGGAAAAGGAAAAGGCCGTGGAAGCCCTGAGGTTGGTAGGCATAGCGGAATATGCCGGCCAGCGCGCCAGCACACTTTCCGGCGGGCAGCAGCAGCGCGCCGCCATCGCCCGGGCCCTGGTTCAGCAAGCGGAGATTATCCTGGCGGACGAGCCGATTGCCTCGCTTGACCCGGAAGCCTCCGTGCGCGTCCTGGAAATTCTCTCCCAAGTGAATCGGGAAAACGGTATCAGCGTCATCGTTTCGCTGCATCAGGTGGAATTTGCCTTGCGCTATTGTCCCCGCGTAGTGGCGCTCAGGGATGGAAGAGTCGTCTACGACGGCTCCAATGCCGAATTGACGCCGAACTTGCTGCGGGAAATATACAACCACGACGCGCAAGTGAATGCTGTCCCGTCGAAGCCGAACCTGGTGGCGTTGCAGCCAGTGCGCCTCAGTTCCGCCGGAAATATCGGCTAAAAGAGAACCTTCCACAAAGCGCCCCGGGGTGACTCCGGGAAGGGCTGGTGCGCGTAGTCGAAACGCAGAAGCCAGAAGGCGCTGGAACTCTAGCGGCAAATCTGAAGGGAGGACGCAATGCTGTTTCGAAAACTGCTGAGCACCGTGGGTGTGGTGTGCTTGCTTATAAGCCTGATGGCTGCGGTCCCGGTACAGGCCCAGCAAGGGAAAGAGCTGAACTTCGGGGTAATCCCCGCCGAATTGGTACAGAACGTCAGGGACGATTGGCAGCCATTTATCGACGACATGTCCAAAGCTTTAGGGATGAAGGTGAACGCCTTCTTCGCCTCGGACTATGCCACGGTAATCGAAGCGATGCGCTTCAATAAGGTTCAGCTTGCCTGGTTCGGCAACAAGGCAGCCATGGAAGCGGTGGATCGCGCCAGTGGAGAGGTTTTTGCCCAGACCATCACCCTGGATGGCAATCCCGGCTATTGGTCCCTGCTGATCACCCGGCAAGATAGCGAGATCAAAAGCCTGGATGACATCATCAAGAACGGCAAGAAGTACAATTTTGGCAACGGCGATCCCAACTCCACCTCGGGATTCCTGGTTCCGGCCTACTATGTGTTCGCGGCCAATAAGATCGATCCCAGAACCCATTTCAAAATGGTTCGCAATGCCAGCCACGAGGCCAATCTGCTGGCGGTGCTAACCAAGCAGGTAGACTTTGCCACGAACAACACCATGGACCTGGCAAAGTTCCAAAAGGAGCACCCGGATAAAGCGGCGCAGATCCGGATTTTCTGGAAGTCCCCCCTGATTCCCAGCGATCCGCTGGTATGGCGCAAGGACCTCTCCCCGGAGCTGAAGGCCAAAATCAGGAGTTTTATTCTGGGATACGGCCGCCAGGGGCCGGATGCGGAGCGGCAACGCAAGGTGCTCGCCCATCTCGCTCAGGGATGGCTGCCCTTCCATGAGTCGAGCGATGCGCAACTCATTCCGATCCGCCAGCTCTCCCTGGCCAAAGACAAGATGGTGCTGGAGAGCAGCCAGGACATGGCGCCGCAGGAAAAGCAAGCCAAATTGGCCGCTATTGACGCCAAGCTGGCTGAACTGCAGAAGCAGGCAAAGAACTCGCAATAATTGGGTAATTGCGTAATTGGGTAATTGGGTAATTGGGTAATTGAGAAACATCTTAGGTCTTTCAATTACCCAATTACCCAATTACCAAATTGGTGAACTATGGCCAACCAATCAGCAAGCGAAGCGCTCGATCGCACTCTGCGGGGCGTCCCCAAGAGAACGCTTTTACAGGTTTTTAGCTGGGGCGTGATCCTGGCCGTGTTGGTCTGGTCCTGGCGGGGCGCCGAAATGCGGCCCCTGGCCTTAGTGAAAGACTGGGGAAACATGGTGAAGTTCGCTTCGGACTTCTTCCCCCCTGAATTTCATGGCTGGAAGTCCTATCTGGTGGAGATGGCGGTTACCATCCAGATCGCAATCTGGGGAACGCTGCTGGCGACCATCTTCGCGATTCCCTTAGGCCTTCTCGCCTCCAAGAACGTTGCCCCCTGGTGGATCTATCAGCCCGTGCGACGGCTGATGGATGCGGCCCGGGCCATCAACGAAATGATGTTCGCCATGCTGTTCGTGGTGGCCGTAGGCATGGGACCTTTCGCCGGCGTCCTGGCGCTATTCGTCCACACCACCGGGATTCTCGCCAAACTTTTCGCGGAAGCAGTGGAAGCTATCGATCCTCAGCCGGTGGAAGGCATCCGGGTCACCGGCGCGACAGCCGTCGAAGAGATTGTTTTTGGCATCATCCCGCAGGTCCTGCCCCTCTGGGTCTCCTACGCGCTTTACCGGTTCGAATCCAACGTGCGTTCCGCCAGCGTGGTGGGCATGGTGGGAGCCGGGGGCATTGGAATGGTGCTCTGGGAGATTATCCAGGGGTTCCAATTTCGTGAGACCTGCGCGGTAATCCTCATGGTGATTGCCACCTGCAGCCTGATCGACATGGGATCGTCGCAGATACGAAGAATGACGGTTTAAGACCATCCATATTGGTAATTAGGTAATTGAGTAATTTAGTAATTGAAAGACCTTGATGATTTCTCAATTACCAAATTGCTCAATTACCAAATTACCAAATAGTTACGGCCCACACGGCCGGGCCAATCCCCCGCAAGAACCGAAGCTCCTGAAATTCATCGTCCGTTAACATTGCATTAACCGGCTATACATAATTGGGGGCAAGAATACTCTTCGTCACTGTATCTCAAAGTGGGTTGTTCATAAGTCCGTTCAGAGGGCCGGCAAGAGCGCCTTCTCTGGTTGCTTATGGCCGTTGACACCGCTTCTTATCGCGAAACTCGGAGGTAGTGTCATCGCCTGTCGAATTATGAGCTGGGCCGGCTTTCCAGACGATTTCTGCCGTGCGTTGGACGAAGGAGACGTGTATGAAAATCATCCGCTGCTGCTTATTGGTTTTACTTGCTGTCACTACTTTGGCGTTCCTCTCCTGTTCGAGTAGCAACGACAAGGCCGCCTCAAGCGTCGTGAAGTTGCAGGGCGCGGGCGCCAGCTTTCCTGCGCCGCTGTATACCAAGTGGTTCAAGACTTACAGCAGCGCTCACCCGGACATTCAGGTGGACTACCAATCGGTCGGAAGCGGTAGCGGCATCAAGAGCGTGATCGACAGAACGGTGGACTTCGGCGCCAGTGATGCGGCGATGAAGCCGGAGGACATTGCCCGGGTTGACGGTGGGGTACAACTGCTGCCCATGACGGCGGGCGCTATTGTTTTGACCTATAACCTCAAAGGCGTGAACGAACTGAAGCTGTCGCGCAAAGCCTATAGCGGAATCTTCCTGGGCAAGGTCAAGAAATGGAACGATCCCGCCATTGTGCAGGCTAATCCCGGCGTTGTGCTTCCCGACCAGGCGATTAACGTGGTCGTGCGCGCCGACAGTAGCGGCACCAGCTTCGTCTTCACCAAGCATCTGAGCACCATCAGCGAAGAGTTTGCGAAGAGTCCGGGCGCCGACACCATGCCGAATTGGGCGGTGGGGACTCGCTCCAAAGGAAATGAGGGCGTGACGGCCAGCATCATGACCACGCCGGGAGCGATTGGATATATCGAATACGGCTATGCCAAAAGCCAGAAGCTCCCCGAGGCAATCCTGGAGAACCGGTCGGGTAATTATGTTGCTGCCACCACGGCATCTGGCCAAGCGGCCTTGGCCTCAGCTCAGTTGCCGGAAAACCTGATTGTGTGGGCCTCCGATCCAGACGGGAAGGACGCTTATCCGATTGTTACGTATACATGGTTGCTTTGCTATCGGAAGTACACGGATAAGAAGAAGCTTGATGCCCTTCAGGGCCTGCTGCAATACGGTCTGACGGATGGCCAGAAAGAGGCGGAACCGTTGGGTTATATCCCTCTACCGCCTGCGGTCGCGGAAAAAGTAAAAGCGGCCGTGCAGAACATCAAGCTGGCTTCGTAACCGGAGATCCGGAGTTCAATCAGTATGCCCAAACCCTTGATCGCAATGCCGAATAGCGCGCCCCCGGGGGCGCTTCCGGCGCCTTCCGGAAACCAGATTGCGCGCCACCCCAGCCGTGCCCAACAACTGGTGGACTCGGCGTTTCGTCGGGTTTGCTACGGCTTTGCGGTTCTAACCGTGCTCCTGGTGGTGTTCATCGTCTTGCGGATTGCCTTGGCAGCGGGGCCCGCCATGCGGCAATACGGGGTCGGCTTCCTTACGGGTACGACTTGGGACTCGAGCAAAGGACTGCATGGCATTCTCCCGGAAATCTGGGGCACCATGTACACCTCAGTGCTGGCGCTGGTGATCGGCACGGCATTCGGTGTAGCCGTTGCGATCTTTTTGAGCGAGGGCTATCTCGGGCAAACTGTTTTTGGCGTGTTGAAGGTTTTTCGTCTGCACCTGCATCCAGTGTGGGGGAAACTGCCGGACCGGCTCGAGCAGCTCTTGCGGAATCTGGTTGAGCTGCTGGCCGCCATTCCCAGTGTGGTCTACGGCCTATGGGGAATCTTTGTGGTGATTCCCCTGATCCGCCCAGCCTGCAACTGGCTACATCTGAAGGTAGGATGGCTGCCGCTGTTTTCGGTTGATCTAAGCGGTCCCGGCATTCTGCCCGCGGTGCTGGTTCTATCCATCATGTTGCTGCCAACCATCACGGCGATCAGCACGGATGCCTTGGTCTCGGTTCCGCCCAAGCTCCGCATGGCAGCTTACGGCTTGGGCGCTACCCGCTGGGAGACCATACTGGCGGTGATTATTCCCACCGCGGCGCGGGGTATTGTCGGCGGCATTATTTTGGCCTTTGGCCGGGCTTTGGGCGAGACCATGGCGCTGGCCATGCTCGTCGGCAATTCCAACGTCATCAGTGTTTCGCTGTTCTCGCCGGCCAACACCCTGGCGGCGCTGTTGGCGAATAATTTTCCGGAAGCCGGTCCGAAACAAGTTGCGGTACTGATGTATGCGGCCTTGGTGCTGTTGGGAATCACGCTGCTGGTGAACATGGCGGGTTCGGTCATTCTTCAGCGGGCTTCGGCTGAACTCGAAGGAGGCAAGGCATGAGCGCAGGCAATCCTTCCATCAGTCCGCCCGCCATGCCCGAGCTGAATCCGTTTGCCGGCGTGGACTTCTCCGAACTGGAGCGTTCGCTGCGCCGTCCCCGAACCTTGCTCAGTGTGTTGCTCAGTCTGCTCGTATCCGGCATGACCTTGCTGGCGTTGATTCCGCTGTTCTCGGTGGTTTGGATGCTGGCTTGGCGAGGCGGCAAAAAGCTGACTCTGGAGGTGTTTACGCAGTTGCCGCCGGCGCCGCTGGAGCAGGGGGGCGGTTTCGGCAACGCGATTGTCGGCACGCTCGTGATGGTTGGGATTGCCGCCCTCATTAGCGTACCACTGGGCATTATGAGCGCGGTGTTTTTGGAGCAGGCCAAGGAGAGCCGCTTTGCTCAGGTGGTACGGTTTGCCGCGAAAACCCTCACCGGCCTGCCTTCGATTCTGGCCGGGGTGTTTGCCTACGGAACGATCGTCCTGCTGACCGGCGGCTTCTCGGCGCTGGCGGGTAGCAGTGCTTTGGCTGTGCTGATGCTGCCCACCATTATCCTCACCGCCGAGGACGCCATTCGCATGGTGCCCGCAAAGATGAAGGAAGCGGCGGCTGGTATGGGCGCCACGCAAACCCAAACCGTGTGGATGGTGTTGCTGCCCACGGCTTTCCCGGGAATCTTAACCGGCATCATGTTGGCGATTGCGCGCGCGGCCGGCGAAACCGCGCCCCTGTTGTTTACCGCCTTGTTCAGCAATTACTGGCTGCTCTCGCGTGGCCGCCTGGATCTGATGCAGCCCACGGCTTCGTTGGCGGTACTGATCTATAACTTTGCCGGCATGCCTTTCGAAAACCAGCTAGAACTGGCATGGGCGGCCGCCCTGGTTCTGGTGCTGCTGGTACTGACCACTAACCTTCTGGGACAAGCTTTGTCCCGACGTCAAGTGCAATAGGAACCGCATAACATGGCGACTGAAATGACCCCCAAAATGGACCCGCTGGATGGCAATGGTAAGGCGGATGGAAGTGCTGTGCACGCGTCCGGCGACCATGTGGTGATTGATTGTCACATCAAGGAACTGTATTACGGCGCTTTCAAGGCTGTCCGGGATACTGCCATCCCGATCAAGAAGAACGCGATCACTGCCTTTATCGGCCCTTCCGGGTGCGGGAAGAGTACGGTATTGCGCTGTCTGAATCGCATGAACGATCTGATTCGCGGATTCCGTTTTGACGGTCACGTGCGCTATCGCGGCCAGGACATCTATCATCCTTCGATCGATCCGGTTGCCGTGCGCCGTTTTATAGGCATGGTGTTCCAGCAACCGAATCCCTTTGCCACCAGCATCTTCAATAACGTGGCGTTTGGTTTGCGCTTGAATGGTTACAAGGGGGATAAACCGGCCAAAGTGGAAGAAGCCTTGCGCCGCGCCGCCCTGTGGGACGAAGTCAAAGATAAACTGCACAAGAGCGGTCTCTCGCTTTCCGGCGGACAGCAGCAACGCTTGTGTATTGCCCGCGCCGTTGCCACCGAACCGGAAGTGCTGCTGATGGACGAGCCGTGTTCCGCGTTGGATCCCATCGCGACCCGCAAAATTGAAGAGCTGATGCTCGAGCTGAAACGACGCTATACCATCGCCATCGTCACCCACAATCTGCAACAGGCGCAGCGCGTGGCCGACAAGACCGGATTTCTTTATGTGGATACGAGCGGCGGCGGCCGCACCGGATATCTGGTGGAGTACGGCGAATCCCGCCAGGTATTTGAAGCGCCGCAGGAGAAGCACACGCAGGAATATATCCGCGGAGAGTTCAGCTAGGGCGAGGGCGCAGAGCCGGTAGAGGAGTTGGGCTGGTGAACGGCAATAGTTCATTCCTGAGAATAAGAATCACGCTCCTGGCTGCGCTGGCGGTTCTGCTGGGGGTTGCGTCCAGCTGTTCTTCCGAAGCGGGAAATAAGTCCGTGCTGGCGGCTCCGCCAGGCGGAGTTCTGCTGCAGGGCGCCGGCGCAACTTTCCCCTCACCCCTGTATAAAGAGTGGTTTGCTACATACCATGCGGAGCATCCGAAGACCTTGGTCACTTACGACGTGGTCGGCAGCGGAGAGGGGATTCGCCGTTTTCTCGGACAAAACCTGAAAAAAGAGGACGAGCGGGTAGACTTTGGGGCCAGTGACGCCGCGCTGCGCGACGATCAACTGGTGGAGGTTCCGAAAGGCGCGCTGATGCTTCCGGTGACCGCCGGAAGCGTGGTTTTGGCGTATAACCTCCCTGATTTCCAAGGAGAGCTTAAGTTATCGCGCCGCGCCTATACCGGCATCTTCCTGGGCCAGATCAAGAATTGGAATGATCCTCTCATCGCCAAGAGCAATCCGGGCGTCAAGCTGCCCAGGCTTACCATCGCCAGGGTTGTGCGCCAGGACGGCAGCGGCACCACCTATGCTTTTACCCGGCACTTGGATGCCATCAACGACGAATGGCGCGCCCGCTACGGACCTGCCCTCCTGGTGAACTGGCCCGGCGATGCCATGCGGGCTACCGGCAACGAGGGAGTGGCAGGAAGGATCAAGCAGTCGGTCGGCTCCATCGGGTACGTTAATTTCGAGTTTGCCCGCAAGATTGGATTGAAATTCGCCACCCTGGAAAACAAGGAAGGCAATTACATCCGTCCCAGCGTGAGTGCCGGAACTACCGCGCTAGCTGGGGCCCAGTTGCCGGAAAACCTGCGCGTCTTCATTCCCGATCCCCTGGGGGCGGACGCCTATCCGATTGTTACTTTCACCTGGATCCTTCTTTACAAGAACTACCCAGATTCAGCCAAGGCGACGGCGATTCGCGATCTTTTCCATTGGTGTTTGACCGACGGCCAGAAGTATTCTGCCGACCTGGGCTACATGCCGTTGCCTCCCAACGTAGCCCAAAAGGCGATTTCCGCGCTGGACGGAATCACCCCCCAGAAGTGAGGTCGTAATAAGGCTGGCAAATCGTTTTTCGGCGTACTGCGGCGCAGGTGTCTATGTTTTCCGGAAAGAGATTCTCGGCCATCATGTGGATCGGCACGATTGGGCTGCTGATCCTCTGGTGGGTAGTGGCCACCCGCGTTCCGCATCAGGAATGGCCCATGATCTTCCCGCTCACCGCGTGCGTCCTGCTGGCTTTGGACCTGGCTAATAAGGGCGCCCGCTCGTGAATGCTTCCGTTTCTTGATACCCGTATAAAATTAGTCTCCGAGATAACGGCATCGGCCTTTAAAGCGGCGAAAGAGTTCTCGGTTTCCGGTTCTCAGTTCTCAGTTTTCAGAGGAAGAGCGGGCTACTGCTTAGCCGGGCCACCGCGGCTGAAGCCGCTCTTCTGGTATTTCTCGATTCACCGGGCTAAAGCCCGGTGCTTCCACCGCGGCGCGGTGCATTTAGAATAGTCTCAGCAATCTGGATTGCAGCCGAGTTTACGGCAATGAAGTCACCGCTGCAGCCGAAGGAAAGCCATCATGAAAGCAGCAGTGTTGCGGGCTCCGTATCAGCTCTGCCTTGAGGACGTTCCGAAACCTGCAGTGAAGGCCGGAGATGTGCTGATTCGCGTCAAGGCCAGCGCGGTTTGCGGCACCGACGTAAGTATCTACAAAGGCTTGGAACCCTGCACTTTCCCCGTTATTCAAGGACATGAGTCGACCGGCGAGGTGGTCGAGGTCGGGAAAGAGGCGACCGGTCTCGAAGTAGGCGACCGGGTCGTTCTGGCTTCTATCATCTTTTGCCGGCACTGTTCCTATTGTTACAGCGGCAAGGGCAATCTATGCACTCATGGCGGATTGCTGGGCCGGGAGGTTCCCGGCTCTTTTGCCGAATATGTCAGCGTACCCGACTACAACGCCATCAAAATGCCCGAGTCGATTAGTTATGAAACGGGAACCCATCTGGTCGCGCTGGCCACGGTTTACGTGGCGCAGCAGAAGATCAACATAACTCCGGGCCAGACGGTCGCAGTAATCGGCCAAGGGACCACGGGATTGATGCATACCCGTATATCGGCGCTCAGCGGCGCCATGCCGGTGTATGCCATTGATCTGAGTCAATGGAAACTGGATATCGCGCAGCAATACGGCGCGGCGCCGGTAAACGCCAGCCGGGTGGATCCGGTGGAGTACGTCAAGGATGGAACCGGCGGCGAAGGGGTGGATCTGGTGATCGAAGCCGTTGGCGCCGGCGCGACGTTGCGTCAGGCAATGGAAATGGTGAAACCCGGCGGCACGGTATTGTGTTTTGGGATTCTGCCGCCCAAAGTCGACGATTTTTATGGCTATGCCATGTACTTCAAGGAAATCAAGCTGGTAGGCAGCCGCTCGGTGACTCACCGCGGATTTGAGCTGGGCGTTAACCTGCTCCAGAATGGCCTGTTCAATGGCGACCCTCTCGTCACCCACCGTTTCACTCTGGATCAAGTGCGGGATGCGCTGGAACTGGTCAGCAACAAGCCGGGAGAGGTATTGCGGGCAGTCATCTCCCATTGAAGGCCCAAAACCCAACACAGAGACACAGAGACACAGAGCGGACCTGAAGAAAATACACCTTGTTTTTCTCTGCGGCTCTGCTGGGTGCCCCACTCTAATCGCGCCGGTTTTTGGCGCGATTAGAGTGGGGGTTTTCGCTATCTACGTGCTGTGCCCCACCGCATTCTTGAGCGGTTTGCGGAGCGCAAAGATGGCGATGCCTGCTAAAATACCGAGCGCCAGAAGCATCACAAAAAACGCCTCTTTGGACATCTTTTCGTAGTAGGTTCCAAGATAGCCGGAAAGATAGTTCCCGAAGAAGCTGGAAAAGAACCACATTCCCATTAACATGCTGACCAGGCGCGCCGGGGCGACTTTGGTTACCAGCGACAGACCAATCGGCGAGAGATACAGTTCGCCGATGGTATAGATAAGCGTGCCGCCTACCAGCCACATGAAGCTGATTCTCTGGTTCGGGCCCAGCCCCGAGGTGATGAAGATGAGGGGCAGGAAAGAGACGCCCAGGAACAGGCAGCCAATTGTCATTTTCGACACACTGGACGGCTCCTTACTGCGGCGCGACTGCCAGCCCCAGTACATATTTAAAAACGGAGTCAGCAGAAAGATGAACATCGGATTGACCGATTGGAACCAGGTGGAAGGCAGCAATACGCTCCCGATGTGCCAATCGGTGTTCTGGTCGGCGAACAACTGCATGGTGTTCCCCTGCTGTTCGTAGACACCCCAAAATATAATGTTCAACGCGCACAGAACTACCAGGCCTAGAATCGCCTTCTTCTCCTTGGCCGTGAGCGGAACGTTTTCCTTATGCGTGTCGCGGGTCCGAGTGAGCTGGTCTTTCGCGAGATACCGCTGGCCCCAAAGGTAGAGTGTCAGGCCGGTAACCATGCCTACGCCGGCGGCGCCAAACCCGTAATGCCAGCCATAGACTTGCCCCAGGGTTCCGCATACCAGCGGCGAGAAGAAGGCGCCCAGATTGATTCCCATGTAAAAGATGGTGAACGCGCGGTCACGCCGCGGATCGTCGGGAGGGTACAAGCTGCCGACCTGGGTCGAAATGTTAGGCTTGAAGCAGCCGTTTCCCAGAATAAGAAAGAGCAGCGCCACCAGAAACATCGATTCGACGGCCATGAGGAAATGCCCGATGGCCATGAGGACTCCTCCCACCACCACGGTCTTGCGCTGCCCCAGAATGCGATCCGCAAGCATCCCTCCGAAAAACGGAGTGAAATAGACGAAACCGGTGTAGAGCCCGTAGATCTCGGAAGAGAGCGGCTGGATGGCCATGGGGCCAAAGAAGGCTTCAATGCCGTGGCGTAAGGCGGCGAATCCGAAGACGTGAGCGCTCCCTGCCTGCACGCGCTGGATGAGGTAGTCAACCATGTACAGCACGAGCAGGGCTCGCATCCCGTAGTACGAGAAACGCTCCCACATCTCCGTAAAGAACAATACGAACAGGCCTACCGGGTGGCCTAAAAAAGTCCTTTGCGCGGGGACGCTATCGGAAACGGAAAGAAGGCTGGCGTCGGCGCCGGATTCGCTCAACTCGCTCAAGAGCTCTCCATTGCGGATCTGCGGTTTCAACATCCACGCATACCCGTTGGATATGCCGGATTTCCTATGAAATCACAAGGCGCGCTAGAGCGGCAAGCCGAGGGGAAATGCACCGCCGTTACCCGTTTCCCGTTATCCGTTTCCCGAATTACGCTTCTCCTTGCGGGGAACGGGTAACGGATAACGGGTAACGTCAGAAACTGGCCACTGGCCACTGATCACTAACCACTGGTTTTTGCTTCGGCCTTTATCTCTGTCTTCATGGCCGCGGCCTGCTTGCCTGTGATTCGTCCCATTACCAGGCAGTTGGCGAGGGAAGCGCCGCCGATATAATCGCCATAGTAGAGGCCTCCCGCGCACTCTCCGGCGGCGAACAGACCGGGAATAAGCGTTCCATCCGCCTCGAGAGCCTGCCCTTTGGCGTTCACTTTAATTCCGCCAAACGTCAGGGTAATGCCGGGAACCAGGGGATAGAATGCGTAAAACTTGGGAGTCGCCACCTTGTAGGCCAAAGCCATCTTGGGCGGATTAGCCGCCGGCGCCTTACCGTCTTTGACCGCGTTGTTAAAATCCGTGACGGTCTTAACCAGATTGTCTGGAGGCACATTAATTTGCGCCGCGAGTTCCTGTAGCGTGTTGGCCTCCATCATCTTGATGCCCTGCCGGACGAAGTTGTCCACCGCGCCCGCGACAGCGGGATCCTTCCTAACCGTTTCGTCAAAAATGAGCGCCACTTTTTGGTCGGGCTGTTTCAGCACGGCCTTCCCATGGGCCACGTATCCGAGAGACTCGTCCAGGTAGCGCACACCGTTTTTGTTGATTCCCAGGCAAAACGGCACCGCACGGGCGGGATTTCCGGAAGAGGGAGCGTCGGGGCTGACCGCGGCTACGTGCAGCGCGGTAATGCCGGTCATATTGATGAGCGACGCGCCGGCTTCGCGGGCCATCAGCAGGCCGTCACCGGTCGCCCAGGGAACCCCGCGCACCATCATGTGTCCCGCCCCGGGATCCACCAGGGCTTCCAGCAACTCCCGATTCCCGGCATAGCCGCCGGAGGCAACGATGGTGGCGTCCGCCAGGTAATCGACCGTGCCGCGGGAGGCCATGGCGCGAACTCCGATCACCTTGCCACTGTTGGCCATGATGAGCTGCTTGGCTTTCACGCCGTAGGCGATCTTTCCGCCCTCTTTCAGATAGCGGGCTTTCAGCTTGCCTAGGAGGATCGGCATCCCTTGAAATTGTCCGGGACCTACTTGAATGACTTTGACCCGATAAGGCAGCGCATCGTCTGGGGGCAGCAGATCCACCCCGTTGGCCTTCAAGAAATCGATGCCGTCCCAAACGTTTTCCGCGATGACCCGCGAAAGCTCCGCATTGCCCATGCCGGTGCTCTTCTTCTGGAAATCCTCGAAATAGATATCAAATCCGGCCTTCGTCCTTTCCGGGGGAACGACGATTCCGCCCAGGGCAAGTTTGGAGTTCCCGCCATCTTTTCCGTTGGGCTCCTTTTCCAGGAGGATCACGTCCGCGCCGGCCAACTTGGCCTCCAGCGCCGCCGACATTCCGGCCAGACCACTTCCGATGACGACTACATTGTGGGTTTCTTTTCTGGCGCTTTCGGGCAGCAGTGATGCCCGGACAATCGGCAAAGGCCCCACCGTCAATGCCCCGGCCGTCACGCCCATTCCTTTCAGGAACTGTCGCCTGTTGAATTCCTTCATGGTGTTATCGCCTCCTTGAATATCCCCAATTGCTAATCTTGCCGGCCGTAGTGTCGATCACGCCTTTAGGTTGCGCCGCGGAAGGTGCGGCCGGCTTTCGGGTTTTGGCTGATTGCTGAATGCTGAGTGCTGAATGCTCGTTTTGTAGGCTTTATCGCCCGCCGCCTTGGACGGCTAAGGTCTGGCCCAGCGGCCATTTTGGGGCCAGTTGCTCTGGATTGCAAAAGAAATTAAGCGTCTTCCGTGAGAGCTTTGGAGTCGCGCAGCAGCTTGAGCGCGGCCATCAGGGTTCGTTGAAAACGCTCCCGTTCCCGCTCGATTCGCTCGGGGGGCCAATCCCAGAATCCTTTGCCGGCCTTCATTCCCAACCGTCCTTCTTCCACCACCTTGGTGAGTACGCGGCTGGGTTCGGCGCTATTGCACAGCGAGGGATAGATGGATCGGGCGGCGGAGATCTGGGTATCGAATCCGGAGAATTCCTTTTGCAGGATGGGACCGCCGGCAATATAGCGGAAGCCGAATCCGTAACGCACCGCCACGTCCACGTCCTCGGGTGTTCCCAGTCCTTCGTCGAGGACAGACCATACTTCCCGCATCAGCGCGTGCTGAATGCGGTTCGCCAGAAACCCGGGCACATCGCGATTGACCCGGACCGGCATGCGTCCCACCGCCTTCATGATGTTGTACAGCTTGTCCGTAGCGGCTGGGTCCGTGAATTCGCCCCGCACCACCTCGACCGCCGGAATCAGATGTGCCGGAGCGAAGAAATGCAGGTTCGCCATGCGCTCCCGGGTCTG
>Ga0326727_10003229_pt1 | contig 52872 bp, 42 predicted proteins | sample MB2enrmetagenome_FD_207643 | JGI IMG/M metagenome (GOLD analysis project Ga0326727, IMG submission 207643) | Lab enriched peat soil microbial communities from McLean, Ithaca, NY, United States - MB29MY | ecosystem: Environmental > Terrestrial > Soil > Wetlands > Peat | place: USA: New York...
ATATGCGGCTTTATCGAAGCTACAGCCACTGTAGACCTGATTAGGCGTAAGGCCGTTCAAGGCATAATGAGGTCTATCGTTGTAGTCCTCGATCGCGGCGGCTATGGCCTGGTTCAGGCGCTGGAGATCGGGAATTGGAGTCCGGAAGATATACCGGTACTTTAAGATTTTGTTGACGGCTTCGATCATGCTGTTCGAGAACGTGACATCGACCCGGGCGACGAGTTTCCTAATCGGCTTATCTTCGAGGAAAGCAGAGACAAGACGATTGTTGTTTTCAGGTCCCCCATCGACGATTAGGTCTATTTGCTCAGGCGAAGAGGACGAGAGACTGGAGAAGGCCGACTTCAAGAGTTCGGTTGTCTTGATACCTGAGATAGATTCTCCGCATTGCCAGGCAACGATTCTCTTCGAGAAGTTGTCGAGGACGAATTGCAGAAACACCTTTTCATGGGATTCGGTCGTAATGATAGTCGCGTCCACATGCCAAGCCTCGTTGGGACAGGAGGTGGATAGGCTTCCCCGTTTACGGGAACGATGGACGGGCTTTCGATGGGTAAGACCGAGAAGCTGTGCGTAGCCGGTTATTGTGGCGACACTGGCAGATACGATTCGTTCGTGGATGAGCTTCCAGGCGATAGAGGATGCAGGCCAGGAAGCGAACTGAGGATCGAGGCAGGCTTTCTTGATCGCCCTGAGCTCCGATAGGGTGAGCTGTTGAGGGTAGGAACGCCGACAGCGGTTAAGGGGCGACGAGAGGCAGAGCTTTCGCCCCCGCGACCAGGACGAGAAGGCATGGACAGAAATGCCGAGCAGCCTAAGAATCCTAGACTTCGGCAACGACGACGACAGCCTGTGGACAAAGGCGACTACGGATTGCTTGATCTCCAGGGACTTAATCCGGGAAAGCTCGTGAAAGGGTACTCCGAGCGAACGGACAAAAGAAGCGATACGGAGAACCACCCGAGCCGTGTTCAGGGCAGCCTTGGACTTGGCTATTTCCTTAACGAGGTCCACGTTCTCGAAAAGAGGAGAAAGCTCAGCGCCATAGAGGGTGGAATAATCTGAATACTTGAACCGATGTCGCGAGGACCGTGGAATCCGAGCAAGGATGTCCTGGGGGACGCATTCGAACTGGACGGCGAGCTTGAAATCGGAGTGGTATGACAGACGTTGGTTCGGCATAGTTGTATAGATAAATACATGCCGCACAACGTCAGTTGATGCAATAAATTGTTTGGAATAAAAGCATGTGGTATCATAATAAGTAGGGATTGCACGAAAGCGTGTTGATCTTTCTGCCGCTGTGCACAAGCATCCACCGCAACCGCGAAGAGATGTCCGCCTGGACAAAAGAGTGGGGGTAGCGGAGCCCACCGCAGGCAAGGCCTATGAAGATTATGCGACGCATTCGCACAATCTCCCTTGCCGAGGAGGGCGGAGCGAGGGGGAGCAGGATTGCTGACAGTACGCCTGCACAATTTGATGCTTCTGCGAGAATCGCCTCGCTCCTTAGGCAGGGGCGCCGGCGGAGAGGGGTCGAGCGATTCCGCAGCCCATCGGGCCTCCAAGGCGAGGACTAGCGAGACCCCTCGCAGCCAGGCGGGCCCCCTGCATAGAGGGCGAGGCGATTCTAGCGTGACGAATCAGATGTGCAGGCGGCGTATTAGACGATTGTGCTCCCCCTACGACTATCATCTGGATAGCGTGTTGCCTCGCACCTTAAACTGACAAACTGTCGCGAATATTTCTGACACGCACATTCCGCTGACACTGCGAAAACAAAACTGCCACTCCCCTGTTTCAACCTATGACGAGGGCCCTCACTATGTTGCCGACGGACTGTGCGGGGTCTCGGCCTTCCTCGAAGGCGGAGCGCGCCGCGTCCACCAAGGCCGAGCCTACGATCGCGCAGTCGGCCACGCCGCGCAGGGCCTGGACTTGGGCGCGCTCGCGTATGCCAAACCCGGCGGCGATGTACTTGCCCGTCGCCGCCTTCAGCTCCACGAGCCTCTCGAGGGCTGCTACGTCGAGCTCGGTTTTGCGGCCGGTAACGCCGAGGCGGAGCACTACGTAGAGAAAGGGCGAGCTCGTCGCCGCCGCGAGCTCCTCGGCGCGCTTCATGCTCGTCGTGGGCGCGATGAGCGGCACCAGGGCGAGGCCCGCGTGGGCGCACTTCTCGGCGAAGCCGAGCTCCGGCTCGTCGTCGGGATAGTCGGGAACGATAAATCCGTCGAAGCCAGATTTCGCGGCTCGTTCGACGATCGCCTCTATCCCAAAAGCGAGGAGGGGGTTGAGGTAGCTCATGACAAGAATGGGCGTCTCGCTCGTCCTCCTTAGGCCTTCGAGCGATGCCAGGCAGGTCTCGGTGCGCGAGCCTGCGCGTAGGGCCGCGCAATTTGCCTCGACGATCGAAGCGCCGTCCGCCGAAGGATCGGAGAAGGGCAGCTGGGCTTCGATGATGTCGGCTCCCGATTCGGCCATCGCGTCCAGGATCCTGCGAGAGGTCCTAAGGTCGGGGAAGCCGCAGACCGCGTGGGCCATGAGCTTAATCTCATCGTCCTTGGCGAAGACGCGCGTTAGACGCTCGATGCCCGTCATTTTGTTTTCTCCTTTTCGCAGTCCTCTGCCCTGATTCTGGCAGCCTCTCCTTCGAGGAAGCCGCACCAGTCGGCGCGGTCGAATATGGGCGCGGTGATGAAGAGGTCCTTGTCCCCCCGCCCCGACACGTTGACGACCACGAGCGAGCCCGGCCTCGGCTGGTGATCTTTGCTGCCGTGCGATGCTTCCCGGTAGGCGAGGGCGAGGGCGTGGGCGGACTCGAGGGCAGGCAGGACGCCTTCGGAACGCGCGGTGCGCGATACCGCGGCGAGGACCTCCTCGTCCCGCACCGACTCGAAGCGCACGCGCCCAGTCTCGCCGAGATCGGCGAGCTGGGGCCCTATACCCGCGTAGTCGAGCCCTGCGCTTACGGAATGAGTCGGCAGGAGGGAGCCATCCTCGTCCTGGAGGAAGAGGGACTTGTAGGCCTGCACGATGCCGACCCTTCCCCCGCCTCCCATGCGCGTCGCATGTTCGCCCCTTCCACTTCCTCTGCCTCCCGCCTCCGCGCCGATGAGCTCGACTTCTTCGTTCAGGAAGGCCGAGAAGGCGCCGATAGAGTTCGAGCCCCCGCCCACGCAGGCGTAGATCCTGTCCGGCAGTTCGCCTTCGCGCTCGAGGATCTGGGCCTTTATCTCCTTGCCGATGACCGATTGAAGCTCCCGCACGATCTCGGGATACGGGTGAGCGCCGAGGGCCGAGCCGAGGACGTAGTGAGTGTCCGAGACTCGCTCGGTCCAGTTTTTCATGGCAGCATTCACGGCGTCGGTTAGGGTGCGTGTGCCTTCTTTGACGGGCGTGACCTTAGCGCCGAACATGCGCATGCCGAAGACATTGGGATGCTGGCGGGCCATGTCGACCTCGCCCATGAAGACCTCGCACTCGAGGCCGAGCTTCGCGGCCGCCGCCGCAGTGGCGAGGCCGTGTTGGCCTGCCCCGGTCTCGGCTATAACACGGCGTTTCCCCATGCGTCTGGCGAGGATACACTGGCCGAGGGCGTTGTTGATCTTGTGCGCGCCCGTTTGTGCGAGGCCCTCGAGCTTCAAATAGAGCCGCACGTCGAGCTCGGACGACAGGCGCTCGGCGAAGTACAGCGGCGTCGGACGGCCGATGTAGTCCTCCCCGAGCCTTTTCATCTCGGCCCAATAGGCGGGATCTTCCCGCGCCGCCTTCCACGCCTCCTCGAGCTCGACGAAGGCGGGGCGCAGGACTTCGGGCACGTATCGTCCGCCGAAGCGGCCGTAGTAGCGCTCACTGCGCTGCATCGCTCGCCTCCTCGCGTCTCGAGCAAGCGATTTTGATCTCCGCGAACAGGGCCTCGAGCTTCTCCTTGGATTTCCTGCCGGGAGACTCCTCTACTCCGCTTGAGACGTCGATTCCGTCGGGAGAGAAGGAATAGATGAAGCTCGCGACATTCCGCGGTCGGACGCCGCCCGCGATGAAGAACTCCTTGCCCGCGTCTCTCGCTCGGGCCTTCGCGGCGAGGACCGCCCATGTGCCGATCGAGGAGCCTGAGCCGCCGTAGTATGCGCCCGCGGTCGCGGAAGGCGCCGAATCGACGAGGAGCCGCGCGCAGGGCCATGGGCGGCCGACAAAGCGCTCGGCCTGGTCTACCGAGGCGATCCTGAGGGCTTTGTACCAAGGGAAACCGAAGGCGGCGCAGGCCTCGGGGTTCTCGTCGCCGTGGAGTTGGGCGAGGTCGAGCCCCGCTAAGGCCATTATGTCGCGCATCGCGCGAGGCTCTTCGTTCACGAAGACCCCGACAGCCTTGAAAGCGGGGAGGCTCGAGTTGTTGCGCAAGGTTTCTACGATGGCCTTGACCGTTTCCGGCTCGATACGCCTGGGCGAAGGTGCGAGGACGAAACCGAGCTCGCTCGCGCCCAAGGCCAGGGCAAGCTTCCCATCGTCTGTATTTGTTATTCCGCATATTTTCACGCGCATATAGTTCCTTTCTTTGCCGCATCGCCACCCTTGGCTGCGGCCGTGAAGAGCCGCGTCGCGGCCTCCGGGTCCGATGCAGTCGCGAGAGCTTCCCCGACGAGGAATCCGCGATAGCCCGCTTCACGCAGGGCCGCAAGGTCCCCGGTCGCCCTCATGCCAGACTCGGCGACGAGCAACGTTCCCTCCGGCAGGGCGGCTTTCAGATAGGCGGCCATCGCGGTAGCCTTGTCCCTGTGCACGCTGAAGTCCCGGAGGTCGCGCGAGTTCACGCCAACCGCGTCGGGCTTCGCGGCCAGGACCTTCCCGAGCTGATCTAGTTCGCGCAGCTCGACGAGGACCGACATTCTCAGTTCATGTGCCCTAGATCCGAAGTCGCATAACTCGTTTTCACCTAACGCGTCTGCGATGAGGAGGATCGCGTCGGCGCCGATTGCCCAGGCTTCATCGATCTGGTAGGGGTCGACGACGAAGTCCTTGCGCAGCACCGGCAGGCCGATGGCCTGTCGCACTAGAGCTAGATGCTCGTCCGCTCCGAGGAAATGCCGGTCCTCGGTGAGGACCGAGACGAGGCCAGCGCCGCCGCGCTCGTATGCGCGCGCGAGGCGGACGGGCTCGTAGGCCTCGACCAGGAGGCCGCGCGAGGGAGAGGCGCGCTTGCATTCGGCTATGAGGAGACCACTGGGACTCGCGGACCGATGGCTCTCGGCGCGGAAGGCCGGCCGTGGAGGGCTCGCTTCACGCTCGAGGCTCGAGGCAGGGCGCTCGCGCTTGTTGCGCGCAGCGTCCGCTCGCCTCTCCTCGCAAATCGTCTCGAGTATGCCCATGGGCCTTAGGTCTCGGCTGTCGCGAGCGCGGCGCTCTTCCCAGCCGCGGCCGACGGGGCTCTCTGCCCGCCCGAAGAGAATGTGCGCAGCCTTTCGAGGACGCGCATCGCGGCGCCAGAGTCGATGGAAGCGCGCGCCGCTTCTATAGCGGCTGCGTAATCCGGAGCCAAGTCCGCGGCCAAGATCGCGGCCGCGGCGTTCAAGAGGACGACGTCGCGCTTTGGACCCGGTTCGCCCTCAAGGACACGCAAAGTGATGAGGGCGTTCTCGGCGGCGTTCCCCCCCTTGAGGTCCGCGTTCGCGCAGAGTTCGAAGCCGTAGTCCGTCGGATCGATCGTGTAGCTCCTGATCCAACCCTTCCTGAGCTCGGCGACCTTGGTGACCGCGGCGAGGCTGATCTCATCTATGCCATCCATGCCGTGGACTACGAGTGCGTGCTCGATGCCGAGGTTGTCCAGGATGCGGGCGACTGTCTCGGTGAGCTCCGGGGCATAGACACCCATCACCTGGAACTTAGCGCGTGCCGGATTGAGCATGGGGCCTATCATGTTGAAGACCGTGCGGAAGCCGACCTCGCGGCGGGGCCCTCCGATGTTTTTGAATGCCGGGTGGTAGACCGGCGCGAAGAGAAAGGCCATGCCCGCCTCCTCGATCGCCTTAGCCGCCTCGAAAGGGCCCATCTGCGTAGAGACGCCGAGCTCGTCGAGGACGTCCGCCGAGCCCGAGCGCGATGTGATGGAGCGGTTGCCGTGCTTGGACACTCGCGCCCCCGCGCCCGCCGCGACGAAGGCAGCGGTCGTCGAGATGTTGAAGGTGCCCGAAGAATCGCCTCCCGTGCCGCAGGTGTCGACCGTCGCGAGGCCCTCGGGCAGGGGAACTTTGACCGCGCGGTCGAAGAGTGATAGGGCGAAGCCGGTCATCTCCTCGATCGTCGGCCCTTTCAGAGTGAGGCCCGCGAGGAAGGCTCCGACCTGCGCCTGGGAGACGCCGCCATCCGAGATCTGGTCCATGAAGCTGCGCGCCTCTGCGCGCGAGAGGTTCTCGCGGGAAGTTACGCGCTTGAGCATGTACTTCACGGAGGGCACTTCGCGCACGCCGGAGATGAAGTTCCTGATGAGCCTCTCGCCCTCCTCGGTGCCGATGGACTCGGGATGGAACTGCACGCCCTCGATGCGGTACTCGCTGTGGCGTATGGCCATTATCTCCCCGTCGGAGGAGGAGGCGCTCACCTCGAAACCCGCGGGGAGGCTCGCGCGGTCCACTGCGAGGGAGTGGTATCGTATGACGCGCAGGGGATTCGGCGCCTCGGCGAAGAGGGTCTTCCCGTCGTGCGAAACGATGTCGGACTTGCCGTGCATGATGCGTTTGGCCCGTACGATCTTCCCGCCGAAGGCCGCGGCTATCGCCTGATGCCCGAGGCAGACCCCCAGTATGGGCTTGCGCCCCGCGAAGCGGCGGATAAGCTCCATAGAAAGGCCGGCCGTTTCGGGCCTGCCGGGGCCAGGGGATATCACGAGCCTGTCGAAGTCGAGAGCCTCGGCCTCGTCGAGGCTAATCGCGTCGTTGCGAACCACGCGCACTTCCTCTCCTTGCCGCATGAATAACTGCGCCAGGTTGTAGGTGAATGAATCGTAGTTGTCGATGATGAGCACCATGGCTTTAGCCCCTTGTCTTTCCGGCCGCGGCCAGCATCGCCTGGGCCTTGGCCTGACTTTCCTCGAACTCGCGCTCGGGGACGGAGTCGTATACGATGCCCGCGCCCGCCTGGACGCGGATCCTGCCATCCTTGACGATCGCCGAGCGGATCGCGATGCAGGAATCGAAGCCGCCGCGGTAGCTGAAATAGCCGACCAGACCCGCGTAGGGCCCGCGTCGCTCGGTTTCGATGGAGTCGATGATCTCCATGGCGCGGATCTTCGGAGCGCCCGAGACCGTGCCGGCGGGGAAAGTCGCGCGAATGACGTCGTAGATATCGACCTCCGGAGCAAGGCTGCACGAGACTTCGGAGACGATGTGCATGACGTGCGAATAGCTCTCGATCTCCATCATACGGTCCACCGAGACCGAGCCGGGCTTCGCGACCCTACCCAAGTCGTTCCGCGCGAGGTCGATGAGCATCGTGTGCTCCGCCCTTTCCTTCTCGTCGGAAAGCAGCTCGGCGCGCAGCTCGGCATCCTGGACCGTGTCTTTGCCGCGAGGCTTCGTGCCCGCTATCGGGCGCATTGTCGCCTTGCCCCCCTCGACCCTGACCATGACCTCGGGCGAGGCACCGAGGAGGACGAAGCTCCCGAAGTCTAGGTAAAACATGTAGGGCGAGGGATTGATCTGCCTGAGCGCCCGGTACACGTCGAAGGGCGATCCTTCGAAGGATGCCTCGAAGCTGCGCGAGAGCACGACCTGGATCGCTTCACCCGCCTCGATGAGAGCCTTGGCCTTGCGCACGCCATCGGAGTATTCCTCCAATTGCATGCTGGTTGTGAGGGGCCCGACCAGTGGCGGCCTACGTCTCGAGTCGCGGTCGACCCGCTCGAGCTCGGCCTCGATGCGCTCGATGCCGCGTATCGCCTCTACGTAGTCGGCTTCGAGGTCGGCGCCTATGCGTTGGTTGCATACTATCCGGAGGCTGTGCATGAGATTGTCGAAGACGAGGGTGTAGCGCGTGATCATGAAGAGCCCGTCGGGAACGTCGAGCCCATCCTTCGCCGATACGTCGGGAAGCTTCTCCCAGAGCCTGGCCGCGTCGTAGCCCAGGTAGCCGACCGCCCCGCCCGGGAAGGGGGAGAGGTCTCCCTCGCCGTCCCAGGGCCTGGAGCGCATAAGGTCTCCCATCGCGCGCATCGGGTCGCGCGCGCGGAAGGATCGGACGCCCTCCTCGTCGGCCCACTCGACTTCCTCGCCTTCGATCTTGAGGCCCGCCACGCGCTCGACTCCGAGGAAGGAATAGCGCCCAAAGGCGCCACCGCCGGCGGACTCGAGGAGGTAGGAGGCGCCGAGAGCGTAAAAGGCATCAATGGGTGTAAGCCTGTCCGCCGAGACGTCCTTGACGACGGGAAGGACGTGGCCGGGTTTAGCGGCCTTGAGGAAGTCGATTCGTGAGGGACGAATCACGGGAGCTCCTTTGTGGTTACTATTTACAGTAACGATAGACAGTGTATTGAAGTGTATGGTATCTGTCAATAGAAACTGATATAAAACTGCGCTGAGATATCGCTTCGAAGTGCGGCTGCGGCTATGATCTATTTTGTGCGAAAAGCCGCCTTCGCTCTTATTTCCATCTCTATCTGCCTCCTCGCGTTCTCGTGCTCGAACTTTGAGCCCGGCCGGGGTACGCGCAGCGGACCCAAGGCTGTGAACGGTGTCCTCGACCTCCGTGCGTGGGACTTCGCTAGGCGAGGATCTGTGGACCTCGAGGGCGAATGGGATTTCGCCTCCGGCGCCCTCCTCTACGAGTCTGGTGCCGCCCGATTCGCCGCATGGAGGCGGCGTAGCGTCCCCGACTTCTGGAAGGCGCCCGAGGGCGGCGACCGCTATGGCACGGGAGCCGGCACCTACCGCCTATGCGTCCTGCTTCCCGCAAACGCCCCTCTGCTCGCCTTTAGAAACTACAACGGCTGCAACGCCTTCGAGCTCGAGGTATCGGGAGTTCTGGTCGGCGCGGCGGGCCGCCCTGCCTTATCTAGGGAGGGAGCCGTCTCCACATATAATCCGGGCGTATCGCCGGTCGCGAATCGGGGCGACGAGCTCTTCATCCTTCTGCGTGTCTCCAATTGGGACTACCGCTACGGCGGCCTATGGAGGGCCCCCTCTCTGGGGGAGCGGCGCTCGCTCGAGAGAGAGCAGAATGCTTCCATTTATATTTCGCTGATCCTCGCCGCAGCCATGACTGCCCTGGCTCTCAATTCTCTCGTCATCTTCTTGAATCGCAGAAAAGAAAAGAGCTTCCTCCTCTTCGCGCTCTTCGGTCTCTTCCTCGCCCTGCGCTCTCTGGTCACCGGCGAATACTTCTTGCTCCACATCTTCCCGTCCCTGCCCTTCAACATCCTCGTGCGCCTCGAGTACGCGACGGCCTTCTTCTGCGTGCCGCTCGGGATAGGCTTTTCTCTCGACACATTTCCACTCGAGCACCGGCGGCGCTGGTCGCGCCTCCTCCTCCCGCCCTTTGGTCTCTTCGTGCTCTGCGATCTTTTTCTGCCCCTCTATTGGCTGACATGGATCATCTTCCCCTTCTACGCCATGAGCATCGCGGCCATGATCGTAGCCGCAGTCGTCATCATTCCGAACCTCGGACGAATGCGGTCCCAGGGCGGCATCGCGATGTTCGTTGGCATCGTCATCATCGTGCTCTGTGGCACGAACGACATTCTCTACTCCTCGCATCTCATCCCGACCGCCAGCCTCTTGTCCTATGCCCTCGCCTGCTTTATGTTCCTCCTGGATTTCGTCCTTGCCGAGCGCTTCACGAGCGCCTTCGAGCGGGTCGAGCAGCTCTCCTGCGAGCTCGGCTCGTCGAACGCGCGGCTTACGTCCGAGATCGAAAAGGCGAACGCGGCGAGCGCGCGACTCGAAGAGTCGCTGGCTGAGAAGGAGATACTCCTTAAGGAAGTCCACCATCGGGTCAAGAATAGTCTCCAGATCGTCACGAGCATCGCGACTCTCCAGGCAAGCCGTTCACATGACTCCGAAGCCGTCGCCTTGGCCTCGTCGCTCAAGGAAAGGATACGCGCGATCTCGCTCGCCCACGAGAAGCTCTACGACCTCGATTCGAGGGAGCTCGTCGATCTCGAGGTCTACGCTAGGTCCTTGGTGTCCCTCATCCTGGCGAGCCACGGGGCCGACGAGTGCCGCATCGAGACTTCGTTCGAAGCCGAGAGCGTCGAGGCCGGCATCGGACTGTGCATCGATTTCGGCCTCGTCCTCACGGAGCTTGTGACGAACGCCATTCGTCATGGACTCCTGCCACGGGGGAGCGGTCAGCTTTCGATTTCGCTTAAGAGGGAGGGAGAGAATCTCCTCCTCGAGGTGGGGGACGACGGCCCCGGCTTCATTCAGACCTTCGACCCAGAGCTAGCGACTTCGCTCGGTTATAAAATGACCTGGACCCTTATTCGCAGGCGCGCGGGCTGGATAAAGGTGAGGCAGGGACCGCATCCCCTCGTGAGTTGCTCGATGCGTATAGTGGACACAAGCCCCTATTGACACTTTTTCGCAAAATACCACACTGTGGAGTACCACGTTGTGGTGCTAAAGGAGAGTAGCGGCAATGCAATCGTTCCTGTCGAACTACGCCCTTATACTCGGGCAGGGTACCCTCGCTACCCTTTATATGACGCTCGCTTCGGCTTTCATTGCCTATCTCTTCGGTCTGCCCCTCGGCGTGGCCCTTGTCGTGACCGATCCCCAGGGCATCTATCCCCGTGTCCATTTTAACCGCGTCCTTGGCGCGATAATCAACATCGTCCGTTCGGTCCCCTTCATCATACTTCTCATCGCGGTCATCCCTTTTACGCGCCTTGTCGTAGGCACTTCGATCGGTTCCACCGCCTCGATCGTCCCCCTCGCCCTCGGCGCCATACCTTTCATCGCCCGCATGGTCGAGAGCTCGCTCAAGGAGCTGGACCCTGGCGCGGTCGAGGCCGCCCAGTCGATGGGCGCCTCCCTCGCTCAAATCGTCTCTCGCGTCATGCTGCCCGAGTGCCTGCCCTCCCTCATACTCGGAGCTACGATCACGGTCATCACCCTGATCGGCTACTCGGCCATGGCGGGAACGGTGGGGGGCGGTGGCCTGGGCGACATAGCCATCCGTTACGGTTACTATCGCTACCAAAATGATCTCATGGTCCTCACGATCCTTCTTCTCTTGCTGATCGTGCAGGGCTTCCAGAGCATCGGTAATCGCCTGTCGCGTAAGGCCGACAGGAAACAATAGTTTTTCCCAAAGGAGTTTCGCATGAAGAGAATCAAGACCGCCGTGCTCGTCGCACTCGCCTTGACGGTTGCCCTGGGCGCCGCCATTGCCGATCCCATCGTCCTCAAGGTGGGTGCTTCGCCCGTGCCCCACGCAGCCATCCTGAAGTTCATCGTCCCGGCGCTCAAGGCCCAGGGCATCGACCTTCAGATCGTCGAGTTCACGGACTATGTCCAGCCCAACCTCGCCCTCGCCAACAAGGAGCTGGACGCAAACTACTTTCAGCACCAGCCCTACCTCACCGACTTCAATGCCCAGCACGGGACCGACATCGTGTCGGCCGTCGCCGTCCACTTCGAGCCTCTCGGCCTCTATCCCGGCAAGACTAAGACGCTCTCCGCGCTGAAGAAGGGCGCCACGATCGCCGTGCCCAACGACACCACGAACGAGGCCCGTGCTCTCCTCCTTCTCGAGTCGGCGGGGCTCATCAAGGTGAACCACGACGCCGGCCTCAAGGCGACGGTCAAAGACATCACCTCGAATCCCAAGAATATCCAGGTCAAGGAGCTTGAGGCCGCCCAGGTCGCCCGCGCTCTGCCCGACGTCGACCTCGCGGTCATAAATGGCAACTACGCCCTCGACGCCGGCCTCTCAGCCTCCAAGGACGCCCTCAAGGCCGAAGCCAAGGACTCCCTCGCCGCGAAGACTTACGCGAACATCCTCGCCATCCGCAAAGGCGACGAGTCCCGCCCCGAGATCCAGGCTCTCGTGAAGGCCCTGAATTCCCCCGAGGTGAAGAAGTTCATCATCGATACCTACAAGGGGGCCGTCGCCCCCGCGTTCTAAAGCTTTAGCTCTATGCGCGAAAGGGGCCGCTCGGGAATCTATCCCGGGCGGCCTCTTTTTATCGTGGGGCTTTATTTCAGCCCCGATTCACGGTCTGCCTTTGCCTTTACTTGCCCGCAGCCGCGTTCGCGCCGGCTATGCGACCGTAGACGATCGCCGACGGGATGGCATTGCCGCCGAGCCTATTGCCCGCGTTGACGCCGCCCGCGGTCTCGCCCGCCGCGTAGAAGCCTGAGATGACCTTGCCGGACTTGTCGAGGACGTGGGCTTCCTTGTCGATCGCAAGGCCGCCCATCGTGTGGTGTACGGAAGGCGAGCGGGGCGTGGCGTAGAAGGGGCCGACTTCGATCTTTCGGCCGAAGTTGGCCTTGCCGAAGTCGGGGTCCTTGCCCTGGTCTATGTAGGAATTGTACGTGGCGATCTGTGCGACGAGGGCGCCCTTGGGCATGCCCAGCTGCGCCTCGAGGCCTTCGAGTGTGTCGGCACGGTAGATGCTCTTCGTCTTCACGAGGTCCTCGATGTTGTCGCCCCAGCCGTTCTTGCCGTCGGGACTGATGCCGCAGGTGTTCTTGTCGCAGATGATGTAGAAGAGGGCGTGGGTCTGCTTGAGGGCGGCGGAGGCGAGAACGTCGCGCTCGGCGTACTCGTTGACGAAGCGCTTGCCCTGCTCGTTCACGAAGACCTGGTCCTCGGCGCTGCCCCAGACGCCGCCGCCGAGTGAGCCGGTGACGGGGTGAGAGGAAGGCATGAGCTGGATGAAGCCCATACCGAAGAGATCCGCTCCTGCCTTCTCGCCCATGACGATGCCGTCGCCGGTGGCGTTGGGCGTGTTCGTGGTGGGCATGGTGAGGGGCAAGCTGGGCCAGTAGGTGTTGTACTTGGCGCGCATCTCGGGGTTGGCGCCGAAGCCGCCCGTGGCCATGATGACGCCTTTGGAGGCCATGAGTGTGACACTCGTGCCATCCGTCTTCTTCGCCTTAACTCCGACAACCCTGCCCTTGTCGAGAATCAGGTCCTCGGCCTTGGTCTCGAGCATGATCTCGACGCCGAGCTTCTCGGCATTGGCGGAGAGGATCTTGATGAAGCCGGTGCCGACGGGATAGTTCGTACCGTGGGTGCGGGGCCAAAGGGCGCCAAGCACCGTGGAGATGTTGTCGCTGAAACTGAGGCCGAGGGATTCGAGCCACTCGATCGACTTGGGGGAGTTCGTGCAGAGGGTCCGAACGAGATCGATCTTGCCATGGATCTCGTTGCCCTTGAGATCGACGCGCTTGCCGCCCAGGTAGGTCTGGATCATGTGCAGTTCGATCGAGTCGAAGAGCGTGTCGGAGCCAGAGGCGAGGTAGTCCTTGATTTGCTGCTGCAGCACATCGAGGGTCGGGCCGTACTCGCCGAAGTCCGAGCTCTTATAATCGAGATAGGTCTTGAGGTTGTCCATGAGCGGCTTGGTCATCTTGACCGCGTTCTGGCGCTTGGGGTCCACCGCGTTGTAGGCTCCTCCCGCGCGGATAGTGTTGCCGCCGAGGGCCTCCGACTTCTCAATGAGGATGACCTTCGCGCCGGCCTGCGCGGCGGAGACCGCCGCTGAGAGGCCCGCGCCGCCGCCGCCGATGACGACGACGTCGGCCGTCTTCTCGATGGCGCTTCCGGCAACCATCGCCGCGGCCTTCTTCGACTTGAGCGCCTCGACATTGCCGCCCGCCTGTTTCACGCAGTCGGCGACCGCGTCCAGCAACGCTTTACTCGAAACAGTAGCCCCCGATACGACGTCGATATCGAGCGTCTGTCCTTTGACGATCTCTTCGGGGAGCTTCTTGAGCGCCACCTCGCCGATTCCGGCAGTCTCCTCGTTCTCCCCAACTTTTATTTCGAGTATGGCCGAATCGCTGAACTTGACCGTGACCGCAACGTCGCCGTGGATGCCCTTGGCCTTGGCAGTATAGGTGCCGGCCTTGTACTGCGCCGCCGCCTTGCTCGGAGCGCTCGCGCAGCCCGCTACCGTGGCTGCGATGATGCCGACCACCGCGATACAGGCGACAAGCCCGAGCAGCCTCGTTTTTCTCATTCCTCTCATCGTGCTTCTCCTTTTCAAGTCCTCTTAAGGGAGGACTCGCTGCATCAGAATAAACGTTCAAGTAGCTTGAAGGTCAATGATAGAGGAATTGTTATCGATAAAAAGGAATATATATACGGTACAAATATCGAGGAGCGCTCTTTCCTCCGAGTATTTCGAGGAAGCGTCCGCGCAAATCCCCCGCGAGTTTCAGCCCCGTCGCCGCGAATCGCTCCCGCATGTCGGCCAGCTCTGTGGGCTCTATCATGCCTGCCTTCTCTCGCACGAGGGAGATGCCGAGGCAGTCGGTCGCCGGATAGAGTTGGGCGAGGCCTCGCTCATTCGACTCGATGCTTTCCCCCTCTACGCCGAATCCCCATTTGCAGCCGGCCGGTTCAAGGCCGAGGAATGTCGCTTGCGGGATGAGGATCGCGTACGATACGCCAGGGAGATCGGCCATCCAGGCCCGGACGAGGGCCGCCCGTTTGGGCTCGTCCAAGGAAAAGCCTGAGTCGATGGTGAACACGTATTTCATGGATGGTAGACGCGATTCCTCGAAGCCTTCGCCGCCCGCAATCGCCTTCTCGCTCTCTTCCCGATAGCGTGCAAGCGCGAGCCTCGTGCCCGAGAGCCTCGCTATCTCGGCCTCGAGCTCGGCACTCCTCTGGTCCAGCGCCGAGAGCAGTTCCTCGTGGTCACTTGTTTCTATGAGTCGCGCCGTTCGGTCGAGGCCGAGGCCGAAGCTCTGGTAGAGCCTCGCTATGAGGAGGGCGCAGCTTTCGGCCGGCATATATTTGCGATAGCTGTTCTCGCTTCGTTTCTCCGGGGAGATGATGCCTTTGTCCTCATAGAAGCGCATGGCGGATGGCGCCATCCCTATGAGGGAGGATAGTCGCCCTATAGTGAGGCCCTCGCGGGCGCGCGAGGGGTCCTTTCGCTTCACGAGATCGCGGCGCGCAGGAGCTCAGTGCCGACTCCACGGCCATCGAAGTACGAACGGAGTTCGGTCAAGGCGGCGGCCCCATCCTTGGCGGGATCGCAGGAGGCCTCGACTATAAGCAGGCCCAGCGGCTTGTCGTCGATGTACTCAATCTTGCCGAGGAGGATATTGAAGGAGGCTCCGAGCTCCCGTGTCGCCTCGGAGAGCACGGGCTTCTCCGCATCGCCGCCGCGATAGGTGATCTTGAGAATCGGGCCCGCACTGTCCGAGAGGACGCGATCGGGCAGCTCGAGGTCGAAGGTGCTCTCCACGAGCTGCTTCGTATACGCGTGCTTGGGCGCGGCGAAGATGTCGTAGACCGGGCCTTCCTCGACGACCTTGCCTTCGGTCATGACGGCGACGCGGCGACAGGCCTGCTTGATCACCGCCATCTCATGCGAGATAAGGACTTCTGTGATGCCGAGCCTACGGTTGATGTCGCCCAGGAGCTCGAGTATCTGCGCAGTAGTCTCGTTGTCGAGTGCCGAGGTCGGCTCATCGCAGAGAAGGACGGTAGGATGGTTCGCGAGGGCTCGGGCTATGCCGACGCGCTGCTTTTGCCCTCCCGAGAGCTTGGCGGGGTAGGCCTGGGCCTTGTCCTCGAGGGCGACGAGCTTCAGTAGCTCGGGCACGCGCGCTTTTATCTCGTCCTCGGAGGCTCCGGCTATGCGCAGGGGGAAGGCGATGTTCTCATAAACCGTTTTGCGCATGAATAGGTTGAAGTGCTGGAAGATCATCCCGATTTTGGAGCGCGCCGCGCGCAGCTCCTCGTCTGAAAGGAGGGTGAGGTCGCGGCCGTCGAGGAAAACCTTGCCGGCTGTCGGACGCTGGAGGAGGTTCATTGTGCGCACGAGCGTGCTCTTGCCTGCGCCGCTCGTGCCCACGATGCCGTAGGCCATGCCCGTAGGAATTGCGAGCGAGACGCCCCGAACGGCGCGCACCTCGCGCCCCTTCGCCTCGAATGTGACCTCGATGTCCTTCAGCTCGATCATATTGAGGGCGATTTTACGGCACGAAGGGTACCCGTTTCTAGCGGTCGTCCTTGCCGCTCACTCAGGGCTAGTGCCCTTGCCTGCTGCTGGCTAGACCTTCTTCTCCTCGCTGGCCATAATTGTTTCTTCGGAGCACAACGCGGATGGAGGGGACATGAGAGTCGGTATCGTGGGTTGGCGCGGCATGGTCGGCAGCGTCCTTCAGCAGAGGATGCGCGAGGAGAAGGACTTCGACTACTTCGAGCCCGTATTCTTCACGACCTCGCAGGCGGGGCAGGCCGCTCCCATGGGAACGGGCAAGCTCAAGGACGCGTCCGATCTAGGCGAGCTCGGCGCGATGGACGCCATCGTCAGCTGTCAGGGCGGCGACTACACGACGGCCATCTATAAACCTCTCCGCTCCTCCGGATGGAAGGGCTATTGGATCGACGCGGCCTCCACGATGCGCATGGAGGAGGACGCGGTCATCATCCTCGACCCCGTCAACCACGACGTCATAGATAGGGCACTCTCGTCGGGCGTGAAGAATTACATCGGCGGCAACTGCACGGTCAGCCTCATGCTCATGGGTATCGTGGGCCTCTTCCGCGCGGGACTCGTCGAGTGGGTCAGCTCAATGACCTACCAAGCCGCCTCGGGCGCGGGCGCGCCCAACATGCGCGAGCTCCTCTTGCAGATGGGCCAGCTCCACGGAACTGTAGCCAAGGAGCTTTTCGATCCCGCCTCCGCCATCCTCGACATCGATAGGAAGGTGTCGTCGAAGCTCCGCGACGGGAGCATGACCACGAAGGCCTTCGGCTATCCGCTCGCAGGCTCGGTCCTGCCGTGGATCGACAAGGAGTTTCCCGACGGTCAGAGCCGCGAGGAGTGGAAGGGTTTCGTGGAGACGAACAAGATCCTCGGTACCGCGAAGCCGATCCCCGTGGACGGCATCTGCGCACGTATCGGCTCCATGCGCTGCCACAGCCAGGGCCTCACGATCAAGCTCACGAAGGACGTGCCCCTCGCCGACATCGAGGCCATCGTCGCTTCAGGCAACGAATGGACCAAGGTAATACCGAACAATAAGGCCGAGTCCCTCGCGCTCCTCACTCCCGCAGCCGTTTCCGGCACTCTCTCGGTGCCGGTCGGCAGGCTGCACAAGATGCGCATGGGGCCGGAGTACCTCGCGGCCTTCACGTGCGGCGACCAACTCCTATGGGGCGCCGCGGAACCTCTGCGCAGGATGCTCAGGATACTGATCGAGCGCTAGGAGGAGCATGCGCGTTAGGGGCGACGGGCAGGGCATCTCCTCGAGGTCTTCCCGGGCGAGCCTTTCTTGTCCCGCTTCCTCTCGTACATGTCAGTTTCCATATCTTCCTAATAAATCGGCCGTTTGCATTCAGTCGGGAGTATAGTCGTCGCTGAAATCCTTGCGGAAACAGTCACCCGGTTTTTCCCCTTGCCGTTTCCATCCCCTTGCAGTAAAACAGCAGTTCGCGAAAAGGCATCGGAGCGGAGATGATGTATGACCTACGGCATAGATTTTGGCACTTCGAATACAGTCGTCACGGCGCTGGGAGAGGACGGCGCGGCGCGGATACTCGAGCTTGAGCTCGAGGGCGACGTGGTGCCCTCGCTCATGTATTTCGAGCAGTCGGGCGAGTTCTCCATCGGCCAGGCCGCCCTGGCCGACTACTCCCGCTCGATCGCGACCGCCCGAGCCTCTGGCGGGCACCACAACCAGTTCAGGTTCTTCCAAGGGCTGAAGTTCGCCCTTCGCGACCGCTATTTTTCGGGCACCAAGCTCTTCGGCAAGCGCTGGAGCATCGAGCAGCTTGTCGGCGCGTACCTCAGGCGCCTGCGCGAGCTCGCCGACGATGCGACGGGTTCGCATGGCGAGCTCGCGATCATGGGACGCCCCGTCTCCCTTTCCGGCGACCCTGCGAGCGAAGAGCTCATCCTCGCGCGCTATCGCGAGGCCGCGAGGATCGCGGGCTTCTCCGACGTCCGCTTCGTGATGGAACCGGTGGCCGCGATGAGCGACATCGCGAGGAAAGAGGCCGGCCTCACCCTCGTCTTCGACTTCGGCGGCGGGACTCTCGACCTCACCGTCGCGGAGATAGGCCCGGGCGGCTCCCGCATCTTGTCTTCCCTCGGCGTCGATCTGGGCGGCTACCACCTCAACGAGGACATATCGCGCGCCAAGGTCATCAGGCACTTCGGCTACGGCTCGAAGTTCCGCAGCATGACCGGGAGAGAGCTCGAGATCCCCGGCTGGATCACGAACCAGGTCGCCTCCTTCTACGCCCTGCCCCTGACCGATGTCCTCCATACGAAGGCCGTGATCAAGGACATGCTCTTCGAGGCGAAGGAGAAGAAGAAGCTGCTCGGGCTCATCTCCTTCCTCGAGGGGAACCGCTGGTACGAGCTCTTCGACCGCATAGACTCCGCCAAGATCCGGCTCTCTACCGAGGCCGAGTCGAGCGTCGCCTTCGCGGTCCCACCCAACGTCTCCTTCGCGGAGAGCCTCGGGAGGGCCGAGTTCGAGGCGATCGTCGCCCCTCGCGTCGAGAAGGCGCGCGCGCTCGTGCGCGCCGCCCTTGAAAAAGCGGGCGTCGAGGCCGCCGACGTGCAGCGGGTCGTCCGCGTGGGCGGTTCGTCGCGGGTACCCGTCTTCGCGGCCATGCTCGAGGCCGAGTTCCCCGGCCGCGTGCGCGAGGGCGAGGTCTTCACGAGCATAGCCTCGGGGCTCATAGGGGCGCACTTGGCCGGGCATTCGATCGCCTAACGCTTCGCTAGGGTTTCGGACAGTGTCACTGACGTTCGACAATGTAACTCGCTGCCGTGGGCGGGGTCTGTCAGCATCTCCTATGCACCCTCCGGAGTCGTGCGCATAGGGATGTGCCGGCACCCGCCGCCCCGCGGTATCGTTCGTTCTGTAGGGAATGGATTATATGCCCGCCGATGCGGGCACGACATCATGCGAGTAGGCCTTTAGGGCGAAGCGTAGCTTCGTCGGCGGGAAGCAGCCTTGCTGCTCCCGAAACCCGCCAACGGCGGTTACTATGAATGTTCTGCGCCGGGTGAGGGGGCTTACCCTACACGAACAATTCTTCCGGCGCTTCCACCAGCATATGGCGGAAGTCCGCATAGACGCTCATAAGCTCGTAGAGCCTGTCGAAGGGCAGGGCCTCGCGGTCGAAGGCCACGAAGGGCAGCTGCTCCGCGAGTCTGTCCGCGTTGAAACCACTCTTGCCGCCGATCACGAGGATGGTCTCCATGTCCTGGGCCTCCTCGAGGGCGCGGTAGGCGAGGCTTGGGTTGCGCGTAGCGAAGAAGAGTCGCGTCTGATAGCTGGGCTGGGGGTCGAGGGAGAAGTAGCGCGAGAGTTCGTAGTAGTGGTCTTCCTTGAGGAAGGCGTCGCGCACGCGCGCGGCGAGCTTCTCGGAGGGAAAGCGCGAGTCGGACTTGAGGACGATCTGGTAGAGGGCGAAGGGATTGTCGCGCTTGATTTCGCGGGCCGCGCGCACGAGGCGCGAGACGCCTTCGGGATCGTCGGCGTCGGCGAGGATGGTGATCGAGGAGGCGAGCTTGCCTGGATTGAGGCGGGCCCAGTCTAGGTTCTCGCCGCGACGGGCGTCAATGAAGGCGCGGAAGCCGGCCTCTTCCGCGTGGAAGTGGGGCGCGGGCGGGAAGGCCCACTCGACGTCGAAGCCGTCCTCGAAGGCGGCTATCGAGTCGGCCATGTCATCGCCGGATATCCAATCGGTGGAGGTGACCCAGTAAGGCGGCATCTCCATGCGGCCCATGCCCCAGTCGTCGGCCTTTTCGCGCACGGCGGTGCCCGGCAGGAGCGAAAGCGGATAAAGCTCGGCTTCTTGCCCGAGACCGTGCATGCCGAGGAAGTCGAAGGTCTCGATGACCTGCTCGTATCCGTCGAAGGGCAGACCGAGGATGATGCCGGTCTTGATGGGCACGTTGTTTTTCTGAAGGATGCCGGCTCCGCGCTCGAAGGCCGCGCTGTCCCATGATCGGCCGACCGCCTCGAGGGCCTTGGGGTTCACGCTCTGCAGGCCCACCTCGGCCGAAGTAAGACCGGCTGCGGCGTAGAGTCTGCCGATCTCCTCGGTGACGGACTCGAGGCGGAGCTCGGCATGGATGGCCATGCTGCTCGTGTTGGCTCGGGCTATGTCGACGAGCCTGCCCGGCAGGTCCTCGGTCGCGTGAAAACTGGGGTCCATGAGGTAGAGCTCGCGAGATCCGGCCTTGGCCGCTGCCTCGACGACCGCTATGGCCTGCTCGCGCGGGTAGCGGCGCAGCTCGGGGTTGGATTTGCCGTAGTAGCAGTAGCCGCAATGCGAGGGGCAGCCGCGCATAGTCTCGAGGTGGACAGGCCTGTCGGTCTCAAAGGGGAGGGCTCCGACGAGGTAGGGATTGGGCACTGTGGCGAGATCGAGGGGACGGGTGGCCGCATAGCGCTTCGCCAGGGGCTTCGAGCGCTCGACGTCGGACAGGAGCTCGCAGAAAGACTCTTCGCCCTCGCCTTCCACGAGGCTGTGGAAGGGCGAGGAGGAAAAAACCTTCATGCCGGAGACGACTTCGGGGCCGCCCGCGATGAGGCGCATCCTGGGCGCGGCTTGGGCGACACGCGCGGCCACGTAGAGGCTGCGCGCGAGGTTCCAAGCATAGAGGGTGAATGCCGCGAGCTCCGCGCCCGAGGCGACTATCGCGTCGATGACGGCGCTATCCGAGCCTATATCCTGTGTCGCCCGATCGAGGATGGCCCAGTCGCCGCGCTTTAGAAGATTACGCGATTCGGCGTAGGCCGCGATGTAGCCGGCCGCGAGGGGGATATTGGCTTGGGCGCCTTCGGCATTAGGGTCCTGGAGTGGCAGTTGGACGAACAGTATCTTCATGCTTCAGTCTGTCTCTTTGAGTACGACGCGACGATATTCGGAGGATAGGGGGAAGTCGGGGAAGCGCTTCGACCAATCGCCCTTTCGCGTCGGTAGGGCGGCGCCAACGGCTTTGTCGTTGACGAGGCGATCCGCGAGGAGGCCGAGGTATTCAATCCGTGGTATCTCCCGAGCGCCGAGTCCGGCCAGATGGTCAGTATACACTTGGCTATCGATGAGGGTGAAGCCCTCCTCCCGTAGGTGCCAGACGAGGGGAATAAAGGCCGCCTTCGAGGCGTCGGGGACGCGGCTGAACATGGACTCGCCGAAGAACATGCCGCCAAGGGCGACACCGTAGAGCCCGCCAACAAGCTCGCCTGAGATGCGCGCCTCGATGGAGTGAGCGTAGCCGAGGCGATTGAGCTCACAGTAAGCCTCGATCATGTCTTCAGTGATCCAGGTCCCTTCCTGGCCCGGCCTAGGGCTTGCGGAGCAGGCGGTGATGACGGCGCGGAAGTCTCGATCGAGGCAGAGCTCGAGGGGCGTAGCCGAGCGCGCGAAGCGCCGCATCACCTTGCGCATGGTCTCGGAAACGTGGAGCTCCTCGGTGAAGAGGACGAAGCGGGGATCGGGGCTCCACCAGAGTATGGGCTCGTCATCCGAGAACCAGGGGAATATGCCCCTGCGGTAGGCGGATAAAAGGAGGCCGGGCGAGAGGTTGCCTCCGGAGCAGACGACGCCATACTTGTCCGCCGTCCCCGGGTCGGGGAAGGCGAAGTCCATGTCCTCGCTGAGGTAGGGAAAGGGCGGCTCGTCCTTAGTCTCGCGGCGAAGCATAGGTTTTAGTATACCGCCGTGCAAAGATGTCGGCGACAGTCCGGACGCGGTCCAAAGTAGGCACGAGTATCGCTGCGGCAATGATGCCTCCCGCTACATCGGCGGCCCAATATGCGTGGAGGTAGACGGTCGACAACATGATGAGGAGGGCAGCGGACCAGCGGTCGTGGGATTGTAGCGAAAAGACTTGTCGAGGAAGACTGATGCTGCTCATGCCTGCGCGCTCGACCGCCAGTCTACTCCTTGCCGCCGCCTCTCTTCTAGCCGGTAGACCCCGCGAGCGCTCTCGCCCTGGCGGACACGTAGAAAGAGAGCCTAGCCGCGAGCCGATCGGCCCTGCCATAGGCCGAATAGCAGAGAGGGGAGAGCGTCGCGGCTACGAGAGCGCCGCCGAGGACGTCCGTCGCATAGTGGGCGCGGATGTAGACGGTCGAGACGAGTATGAGGCAGGCGACGGGGAGATAGAGGGCGAAGAGGCGCTTGTCGTTCTTTTGGGCCAGGCCGAGCGTCGTGAGGGTGAGGATGACATGGGTCGAAGGGAAAGCCGCGCCCGAGAGCGTGGTAGCGGCGAGGGTGTTCTGGAAGAGGCGAACAAAGAGCCCGCCTTCGAATGCCGTATACCAGGCAGTCCGGAGGTCGGGCAGCCAGTACTTCGGGCCCTGGACACGGAAGAAGACGTACCAGGTGCTGACGAGCGCCATGACCGCGGCGACGGCGAACATCTGCCTCTCTCCCTCCTCGCGATCGCCCTTCACGTAGGGGATCCAGAGCGTAGAGGTCATGAAGGCGAAATAGGCGAAATAGGACCCGAACATGAGCTCGTTGATCCAGGGCTGTGAGCCGAGCGCGGGCGCGAGCTCTCGGCTTGGCTGACAGCCGAAGATAGCCTGGTCCGCCGCCACAAAGAAGGGATCGTGCGAGTATCCTCCCATGACTTGAGCCGAGAGAAGGATGGAGTCGGTGAAGAAGAGGGCTATGAAAGCCTCGGGGTAGTAGGTATGGACGAATCCAGCTATCCGGGCGAAGGCTTTACCGCGGCGCGTCAGGGCGGTCTCGATGAGGGGAAAGGAAAGGGAAAGGAGGGCGACAACGAGATAAACCGCGGCCATGAAAAAGCCCCGACTGAAGGCAGCGCCGAAGAGGTTTGTAGTCCCCGTCCCGGGCCAGGCAAGGGAGAAGAGGGCGAACAGGAGGGCGAGGACCGCGGTCACAAGGTCATGCGGCCTGAGACGATACCCGCTCGTCCCTCTCGTGCGATCGTTCAAGACGAGCGCTTCATTCATCGCGCGCGAGCCGCTTACTCGACGGTGATCGCCACCTCGCCGTCCACTACGTCGGCCATGGCCTTCCCTCCGGAAGCGAGACGGCCGAAGAGCACTTCGTCCACGAAGAAGGTCTTGATCTTGTCCTCGACGAGGCGGCCGATGTTGCGCGCGCCGAACTCTCGGGAGTAGCCCTTCTCGGCCAGGTGCTTGATGAGGGCGTCCGTCGTCTCGAGGCTGACCTTTTTCTCGGCCAGCTGAACGCGGAACTCGTCGATGCTCTTCACAACGATCTTCTCGATGACCTCGGGAGGCAGGTTGTCGAAGCGGACGACTGCGTCGAGCCTGTTGCGGAATTCGGGAGTGAAGGCCCGGTCCACGGCTTCGGTGAGGGCGGAGTCGGTCATCGAGCGATCGCCGAAGCCGATCATGCTCTTGCCAACATCACGCGCCCCCGCGTTGCTCGTCATGATGAGTATTACGTTGCGAAAATCGGCCTTTCGTCCTTGGTTGTCGGTGAGGGTCGCGTAGTCCATGATCTGCAGGAGAATGTTGTAGACGTCGGGATGGGCCTTTTCGATCTCGTCGAGGAGCACTACAGCATGCGGGGTCTTGCGAATCGCATCGGTCAGGAGACCGCCCTCCTCGTATCCCACGTAGCCGGGCGGCGAGCCAATGAGACGGGAAACCGTGTGCTTTTCCTGGTATTCGGACATGTCGAAGCGATGCAAGGAAATGCCCAGCTCCTGGGCGAGCTGGCGCGCGAGCTCAGTCTTGCCGACGCCCGTGGGGCCGACGAAGAGGAAGTTCGCGACCGGTTTGTCCGGGGAGCGGAAGCCCGCGCGGCTGCGCTTCACCGATTTGACAACCGCCTCGACCGCCTTGTCCTGGCCAAAGACCTGCGCCTTGAGGTGCTCCTCGATATTGGCGAGCTTGTCCTTCTCCGAAGTGGAAACGGAACGCTCGGGGATATGGGCTATTTTGGAGACGACTGTCTCGATGTCCTTGAGGCTGATATCGAGGGTGGCGGTCTCGGTCATCGGCGCCGCGCCATCGGCGGCTTTGTTGACCGCGTCGGCCGCGGCGTTGGCTGCCGCTGCGATGTCCCCGACCGTCTTCGAGGGGACCGACACCGAATCGGTGCCCGTCTTGTAGGCGTTGATGCGCGCCCAGGCGCCGGCCTCGTCGATGACGTCGATGGCCTTGTCCGGTAGACGGCGCTCGGTGATGTACTGGGCCGAGAGCCGGACAGCGAGCTCGATAGCCTCATCCGAGTAGCGTACCTTGTGGTATTCCTCGTACTTGGGCCTTAGTCCCTTGAGTATCTCGACCGTTTCGCCCTGGGTCGGCTCGACGATGTCTATCTTTTGGAAGCGCCTCGAGAGCGCCCGGTCTTTCTCGAAGAACTTGTTATACTCCTCGTATGTGGTCGAGCCTATGCAGCGAAGCTTGCCCGAGGTGAGGGCGGGCTTGAGGAGGTTCGACGCGTCGAGGGAGCCGCCCGAAACGGCCCCTGCGCCTACGATGGTGTGAATCTCATCTATGAAGAGGATCGATTTATCCTTTTTAAGGAGTTCGTCCACGACCCTCTTCACGCGTTCCTCGAAGTCGCCGCGGAACTTGGTCCCGGCGAGGAGGGCGCCCATGTCGAGGGCGTAGATAGTGTAGTCCCTGAGCCTGGGCGGCACGTTCCCGGCGACGATGCGCTGGGCAAGGCCCTCGGTTATGGCTGTCTTGCCGACGCCGGCATCGCCGACATGGATCGGATTGTTCTTGAGCCTGCGGCAGAGAACCTGGACGGTGCGCTCTATCTCGGATTCTCGGCCGATCACCGGCTCGAGCTTGCCTTCCCGGGCGGATTTAGTAAGGTCCGATGCGAAGCGCTCGAGGGGATTCTGCCTGCCCTGGGCGCGCGGCTTGCGCTCGGTCTCGCTCTCCCTCGCATCTTCTTCTTCGTCTTCCTCGTCGTCGTCGTCCTCGAAGGCCTCGCCGCCCTCGGCGTCGCCGTGGGAGATGACCTCGAGGAGCTGAAGGCGCTTGACGCCAGACTTCCGGAGATAGTAGGCGGAGTAGTTGCGCTCCTCGTCGTAGAGGGAGACGAGAACGTCGGCGACCTCTACCTCTTCCTTGCCCGCGGCCTGCGATTGGAGGACGGCGCGCTCGATCACGCTTTGGAATCCCGCGGTCTGGACTGGTTCGGCGTTCTTGACCTGCGGGATCTTCTGCTCGAAGTAGGATTCCATGCCTCTTCTGAGCTGCTCCACATCGGCCTCACAGGCCTCGAGTATGGAGCGGACCTGCTCGAAGGAGAGCGCCGCATAGAGGATATGCTCCGGCGTGAGATACTCGTGGTTTCGGAGCTTAGCCTCGTTGTACGCGGCATTGAAAATGGCCTGGACTTCCTGACTGACCTTCACCTACGCCTTCTCCATTGTGCACTTGAGTGGGAAACCGTTTTGCCGTGCGAGTAGGTGCACCTGGTTTATTTTCGTCACGGCAATGTCGTAACTGTATATCCCCACGGTCCCTTTCCCCTTTTTATGCACATCGAGCATGATCTTCGTCGCCTCGGGGAGAGGCTTGTGGAAAACGGTCATTACGACGGTAACGACGAATTCCATCGTCGTATAGTCGTCGTTGAGGAGAAGGACCCTGTACTCCTCCGGCTCCTTGATTTCCTCGTCGCTGCGAGTAAGTACTACGCCCTCCGGCCCCGTTTCTCTAGCCATGACTCGTTCTACTAATAAAATACCGACTGCAGGGGCTAAAAACAAGTGCCGCCCGCCCCTATAAAGGCGACGCCCCACTGATATAACGGCGACGCCCGGACTTGCTTAGCCAGGGGCTTTCCGTATAGAGTCGAGTCAATTATTGGTTAATTTTCAGTTAGTGCTTCGAGGAGTTCCGATGAGCCTGCTGTTTCCTGAAGGCCGAGCAGGGCGGCTATGCGCTCCGGCGCAGATCCTGGCGGTCTGCGTTATTTCTGTTATCGGCGCCGCCTGTTCAGGAAGGGAGGGCGCGGTGACGCTCGCCGGCTCCACCGCCTTCCAGCCTTTCGCGGAAAAGCTCGCCGAGGAATACAATGACGCCCATCCGGAAGTCAACGTCACCGTTCAAGGTGGCGGCTCGGCGCTCGGCATCAGCGCGGCCCTGAACGGCGCCGCCCAGATCGGCATGGCGGACTTAGTCGAGCTTCCCGCGGACGCAGCCTCCCTCAAGGCGACAATCGTGGCTAGAGACGGCATCGCAGTGGTTGTCAATCCGGTGAACAAGGTCTCCTCTCTTTCTATGGTCCAGCTCAAAGGAATATATGTAGGGAATATTCGCGATTGGAAAGACATTGGAGGCCTTGCTGGCCCGATCACCGTCGTCTCCCGCGAATCGGGCTCGGGCACGAGGTCCTCCTTCGAGACGATCCTCGGCAAGTTCGACCTCACCAGGGACGCGATCATCCAGGATTCCAACGGCACTGTCCGCGAGACAGTGGCCAACGATGAGCGCTCCATCGGCTATCTCTCGTACGGCCTTGTGAATCAGAAGATCAAGGCGATTACCGTGGACGGTGTCGAGTGCACTACCGAGCTCATCCTCTCCGGGAAATACCCGCTCGTGCGTCCTATCTATTTCCTAACCCTGGATAAGCTCTCGCCCGCGGCCCGGGGATTCATAGACTACGTCCTTGGACCTGCGGGGCAGGCTTCGATCGTGGCCGATGGCCTGTTGCCCGCCAAATGAAGCGCGCCAGCGATAAGCTCGTGGAGCGGCTCCTCCTCGCAGTCGCCCTGACCACGATCCTCTGCCTTCTCGTCATTGCGGTCTTCATTTTCAAGGAAGGGCTGCCCTTCATCTTCAAGGTGGGCCTCGGGGACTTCCTCTTCTCCTCCGACTGGAGGCCCGATTCCGGCCACTACGGCATCTTCCCGATGATCGTCTCCTCGCTCTGGATCACTTTAGGCGGGCTCCTCGTCGGCGCGCCCCTGGGCATGGCCGGCGCGATCTTCCTCTCTGAGTTTGGCCCCCCGGCCATGATGCGCTTCGTGAAGCCCGCCATCGAGCTTCTCGCCGGTATTCCCTCGGTCGTCTTCGGCTTCATCGGCGTCATGGTCCTCGCTCCCTTCATCCGGGCGGTCGCGGGAGGGCCGGGGCTCTCGGTGCTCGCCGCCTCGATAGTCCTCGGAGTGATGATCCTGCCCACGATCATGAGCATCTCCATCGACGCCCTCGCCTCCGTACCCCAGAGCTACCGCGAGGGCGCCCTGGCCCTCGGCGCGACGAAATGGCAGGCGGTGCGGATGGTCGTGCTCAAGGCTGCCAGCTCGGGACTATTAGCGGGCATGATCCTCGGGATGGGCCGCGCGATAGGCGAAACCATGGCCGTCATCATGGTGGCGGGCAATGCGGTCAAGATGCCGGCCTCGTCCCTCGACTCCGCCAGGACCCTTACCGCCAATATCGCCCTCGAGATGGGCTACGCCACGGGCATGCACCGCCAAGCCCTCTTCGCCACGGGCATCGTGCTCTTCATCGTCATCATGATTCTGAACGGAATGGCCGGCTCGATCCTCAAGAAAAGGGCGCACCTGTGATGAGCTCGCACGCGACGAGCCAGAGGATCGCGGTCGGCATCCTGGCCGCGGCCACCCTCCTCACCCTCGCGATCGTCGCCTTCATTTTGTTCTTCGTCCTCGAGAAGGGCCTTCCCCAGCTTTCCTGGGAGTTCCTTTTTTCCGGGCCCAAGGACATGGGCAAGGCGGGCGGCATCTTCCCCGCGATAATCGGAACCCTCATTCTTTCGCTCCTGGCCATCGGCATCTCGCTGCCCCTCGGCGTGCTCACCGCTGTCTACCTCTCCGAGTACACGCGCGAGAGCGCTCTCACCAAGGCGATCCGCTTCGGCACCGACTGCCTCGCGGGCATTCCCTCGATCATCTTCGGCCTCTTCGGCTACGTCTTCTTCGTCACGACGCTACGCATGGGCTGGTCTCTCCTCGCGGGCGCCCTCACCCTCGCCATGATGGTGCTGCCCACGCTGATCCGCACCTCTGAGGAGGCCCTGCGCTCCGTGCCCCAATCGTGGCGCGAGGTGAGCCTTTCCCTCGGCGCGACGCGCTGGGAGACGGTGCGCAAGGTCGTCCTGCCCAACGCCCTGCCGGGCATAGTCACGGGCGTCATGCTGAGCTTCGGCCGCTCCATCGGCGAGACAGCGGCGGTAATCTACACCGCCGGATCCTCCTTCCGGATGCCGCGCAGCGCCTTCGACTCGGTGCGCACCCTGGCAGTCCACTTCTATCTACTCGCCCGCGAGGGCCTCTCTACCGAGAAGGCCTACGGCACGGCCGCGGTCCTGGTGCTCGCGGTGCTCGCGGTCAACCTCCTCACCTACGCTCTCATGAACCGCTTCATAAGGAGGCGCGCACGGTGAACTCGCCTAAGGTAGAAGTGCGCGCACACTCCAAGGTAGAAGTGCGCAACCTCAAAGTATCCTTCGGCGGCGAACTCGCGCTCCGGGGCGTGAGCCTGGACATAGCGGTCAACCGCATCCTCGGCGTCATCGGGCCCGCGGGCTCGGCCAAGACGACTTTCCTCCGCGCCCTCGACCGCATGAACGAGCTGAAGGCCGGTTGCCGCACCGAGGGCAAGGTCCTCATCGACGGCGAAGACATTTACGACCCTTCGAGCGATCCCGTCCTGCTGCGCAGGAGAGTCGGCATGGTCTTCGCGATGCCCATGCCGCTCCCGCTCTCGATCTACGAGAACGTGGTCTACGGCCCTCGGCTTGGCTACGCACATGGTGGCGAGCGGCGCGCCTCGAAGGCCGAATTGGACGAACTGGTCGAGGAGAGCCTCTCCGCCGCCTTCCTATGGGAGGAGGTGAAGGACCGCCTCGGCACTTCGGGACTAAAGCTCTCCGGAGGCCAGCAGCAGCGCCTCTGCCTCGCCCGGACCCTCGCGATGAAGCCCGAGCTCATCCTCCTCGACGAGCCTTCCTCCGGCCTCGATCCGATATCCACTTCGAAGATCGAAGAGGCGCTGACCATACTCAAGGAGCGCTATACGATCGTTCTCGTCACTAACAACACCAAGCAGGCCGCCCGAGTCGCCGACGAGACGGCCTTCTTTCTCATGGGTGAGCTCATCGAGCTGGCCCCGACGGGTACGATTTTCACCAATCCCTCCGACCGGCGCACCGAGGATTACGTGACCGGGAGGTTCGGATGACAGGCGCCGCGCGCGGCCCGATTAAGATCAAGACCGACGGCCTCGACCTCTACTACGGGGGCTTCCACGCGCTCAAAAGTGTGAAGCTCGAGGTCGAGGAGCGTAAGATCACCGCCCTCATCGGTCCCTCGGGCTGCGGCAAGTCGACGCTCCTGCGTTCGTTCAACAGGATGAATGACCTCATCCGCTCGGTCAGGGTCGAGGGCTCCGTCCTTCTCGACGGCGCGGACGTCTACGCCGAGGGAGTCGACGTCTGCGAGCTGCGCAAGCGCGTGGGCATGGTCTTCCAGCGGCCGAATCCCTTCCCGCTCTCGATCTACGACAACGTCTCCTTCGGGCTCAGGGTCGAAGGCCGCTCCGCCCTGAAGCGCTCTCACGAGATTGTCGAGCGGGCTTTGCGTGCGGCCTGGCTCTGGGAGCAGGTGAAGGACAAGCTGGGCGATAGCGCCCTCGAGCTGCCCCTCGACCAGCAGCAGCGCCTGTGCATCGCGCGTCTCGCCGCCGTCGAGCCCGAAGTGATCCTCATGGACGAGCCCTGCTCGAGCCTCGACCCCATCGCCACCGCCAAAGTCGAGGAGCTTTTGCTCGAGCTCAAGAAGGACTACACGATCGCCATCGTCACACACAACATGCAGCAGGCCGCGCGCATCTCGGACTACTCGGGCTATATGCTCTTGGGCGAGATGGTCGAATTCGGCCCTACAGGCGATCTCTTCACGAACCCGAAGGATCAAAGGACGGACGACTACATAAGCGGGCGCTATGGCTGATACAGGGCGTCGACGACTAACTTGACACTTTAGCTATCGCTCCGGATAATTCATTTCAACGTTATGAAAAAGAAAAGTAGCCTCAAAACCCGTCATAGAGATGAGCGTGGCTCAATGGACAGGCGCTAGAGGCTTTCCCGGCAGAGCGCATTCCCACCCTGAGGCCTTTTACTTTCTACGGCCGCCACGAGGCGGCCACTGTTTCGGGCCGAGGAGGAAACACGCCGCTTATTTTCGAGAAGGAGTACCCAATGTCCGCAAACGTCGAGACCATCCGCCACTCGGCTTCCCATGTGATGGCGGAGGCCGTCCTCAAGCTCTATCCCGGCACCAAGCTCGGGATCGGGCCCGCGATCGAGGACGGCTTCTACTACGACTTCCAGTTCCCGAAGCCCATCCAGAACGAAGATCTGGGCGCCATCGAGAAGGAGATGCGCCGTATCATCGCGACCGGCGCCCAGTTCATCCGCAAGGAAGTCTCCAAGGACGAAGCGCGCAAGATCTTCGCCGATCAGGGCTTCAAGCTCGAGCTCATCGATGGCCTCGAGGGAACCATATCGACCTACGAGCAGGATGGCTACGTCGACCTCTGCCGCGGCCCCCACGTTGCGAGCACCCGCGAGATTAAGCCGGACGCCTTCAAGCTGCGGACCATCGCCGGCGCCTACTGGCATGGCGACGAGAAGCTGCCGATGCTCACCCGCATCTACGCCTACTGCTTCGCCACTAAGGCGGATCTGGAAGCTCACCTCAAGATGCTCGAAGAGGCGGAGAAGCGCGACAACCGCAAGCTTGGCAAGGAGCTCGACCTCTTCTCTACCCACGAAGAGGCCGGCCCCGGCCTCATCTACTGGCACCCGAAAGGGGGCCGCTTCAGAGTCGAGCTCGAGAACTGGTGGCGAACGGAGCACTACAAGAACGGCTACGAGATAGTCTTCACTCCGCATATCGGCAAGAGCTGGCTATGGGAGACTTCGGGCCATCTGGGCTTCTACAAGGGCAACATGTACAGTCCGATGAAGATCGACGAGGACGATTACTACATTAAGCCGATGAACTGCCCCTTCCATATTATGATCTACCAGTCCTCGACTCGCTCTTATCGTGACCTCCCTCTGCGCTGGGCCGAGCTCGGCACCGTGTATCGCTATGAGCGCTCTGGCACTCTCCACGGCCTCATGCGCGTACGCGGTTTCACCCAGGACGATGCCCATATCATCTGTACCCCCGAGCAGATCGAGGACGAGATATCCGAGGTTCTGCGCTTCTCCCTCTCTATGCACAAGACCCTCGGCTTCAAAGACATCAAGGCCTACCTCGCTACAAAGCCCAAGGGGGACGGTGCGGTAGGCGATCCCGATCGCTGGGACCAAGCCCTGGCCTCGCTCAAGAAGGCGATCGAAAAAGAAGGGCTCTCCTACGAGATGGACGAGGGCGGTGGCGCCTTCTACGGCCCGAAGATCGATCTGAAAGTCAAGGACGCGATCGGCCGCGAGTGGCAGCTCACCACGATTCAGTTCGATTTTAACCTGCCCGAGCGCTTCAAGATGGAGTACATCGACCAAGACGGCCAGCGCAAGCGGCCATATATGGTACACCGTGCCCTCTTAGGCTCGATCGAGCGCTTTTTCGGTGTCTATCTCGAGCACACCGCAGGCGCCTTCCCCGTCTGGCTCATGCCGGACCAGGTCATGGTCATTCCCGTCGCCGAGGCCTTCGACGATTATGCGAAGAAGGTCGTTTCCGAGCTCAAGCTTGCGGGCATCCGCGCCAAGGCCGATCTTTCCGACAGCCGCATGAACGCCAAAATCCGCGACGCGCAAGGCCAGAAGATCCCCTACATGCTCGTTGTGGGCCAGAGGGAGGCCGACGAGGGCGCGGTATCGGTGCGCACCCGCGACGGCAGCCAGGAGAACGGCGTGAAGCTGGCCGACTTCAAGGCTAAGGTCCTCGACAAGATAGCTAGCCGCGCCATAGAGGCGTAGGGAGGGATGATGTATCCTTTCCTTGGGTGCTTTTTCCCATAGTTACATTCTTGCGGAGGATAGATGGGCGAGGGTAGGGGAAAGACCGACTTCCTTAAATCAAGCGCGATACTCGCTCTCTCTTGTATCGGCTGTGTCCTCCTCTTCGGCGTGCGCGTGGCCATCTCGGGCAAGACCTTCTACCGCTATCTCGTCTGGAACCTCCTCCTCGCGGTCGTGCCCTATCTCATCGCGGTGCTTGGCGTCCAGCTCATGGCCCGCTCTTGTCCAGGACGCCGGCGCGGCCTATTGACCGCGGCCGTCGCCCTGCTCTGGCTCGTCTTCTACCCCAACGCGCCCTACATCTTCACCGACTTCATCCACGTCATCAACAAGACCTACCTGCGCGTCGCGCCCTCGGAATGGCTCAACCTCAACGCGCTGCTCTGGTACGACCTGCTCATGAACGCGGCCTTCGCCTTTCTCGGCCATTTCATCGGGCTCGTGTCCATGTGGCTTATGCAAGGCGGCCTCACGCGGGTCTGGGGCGACCGCATCGCGCGCGCTGTCGTCGGTGTCGCCATTTTATTCTCGGGCTTCGGCATCTACCTGGGCCGCTTTTCGAGGCTCAATTCTTGGGACCTCCTCTTCGACCTCGGCAAGGTGGCGAATGAAGTGACTGAAGCCCTCTCCGATCCCAAGGCAATCCTCTTCTCGGCTGTGTTCTCTCTGTTCATCCTCCTCACCTACGTGGCCCTTATCGTGTTCAAGCGCATCGAGCTGCCCGTGCAAGACGAGCGAAAGGACTAAGCACTAGGCCCCTCTCCCTCAACGATCTCTCTTCAGCCTGGCGTGGCAGTAGACTCTCGCACGACAAGCTCGTAGCCGAGGACCGTCGTGCTGGGTCCTGCGTCTTCGCCCGCGACGAGCTTGGACATCATTTCTGCGGTCCTCATGCCCATCTCGTGGATAGGCTGACGTATCGTCGTGAGGCCGGGCGCCAGGAAAGGGCAGATGTCGATGTCATCGAACCCGATGATCGAGACGTCGCGCGGCACCGAAAGCCCGGCCTCGTAGAGTGCCCGGACGGCCCCTATCGCGAGCTCATCGGTCTCCGCGAATACCGCGGTGAGACGCGTGGCCCTCGTCAGGAGGCTCCTCATGCCCATTCGCCCTTCCTCGGTGCTGTAGTATGGGGCCCGGACGACGAGCCCCTCGTCATAAACTATGCCTGCCGACTCGAGGGCCGCTCGGTACCCGACCATACGCTGCGTGGCAAAGGAGAAAGACGATCCCGCAAGCAAGCCTATCCTTTGATGGCCCAGCCCGAGGAGATAGTCGGTCGCCGCCCGCGCCCCCGCCTCTTCGTCCACGTGGATGGAAGGGAAGCCGAGTCCCTTGCGATCGAAAGTACAGAGCACGACGGGAAGGGCTGCCTGGCTCAGGTACTCGTAGAAATCAGGGTGTCCCACCTCGTGGATCATGATGATGCCGTCAAGCTTTTCGCCCTTCAGCCTGCGCAGGCAACGCAGCTCGCTTTCCGGTTCCCACTTCGCGAAAAAGAAGGAAGTCCTGTAGCCGAAGCTCTCGAGATGATGCTCGATCGAGGCGAAGAGCTGGCGTTGGAACATGTTGAAGGTGTCGGGGATGACAATGCCGATGGTGAAGGTCCTCTTGAGGACCATCGACCGAGCCGCGTTGTTCGGGACATAGCCAGTCTCCTTGACCAGCGCGAGGACGCGCTCTCGTATCTCCGGCTTGACATACTGTCGCTGGTTGACGACTCGTGAAACAGTCGAGGCGGAGACGCCCGCGAGTCTCGCTATGTCTTTTATACTGTAGTCATGGCTCATTCCGTCGTCACTCTACCTCTCGTCTCAAGGGGGGCACAAGGCCTGAATCTGATCCAAAAATGTATTTGACAGATCGAAAAAGTAGGGGAATAATAATCTTAACAACTGAAAACGTTTGCAGAAAACGTTTTTAGATTGATACAGAAAAGCCCTGGAGTGCCTATGCGCGACAGTGGACTGCGAGTCGGGAGAGCCTGTTTAGGGCGACTCGGAAAGCGTCATGACCAGAATCTCGCTTTGAAAGTTCACGTGGTGAAGCTCGTCGCAACCTTGGATGGTGTCTCCATCGCCAGTTCCTCCTTTGGGGGTCCAATACGCACACCGAGATAGTGGGAATCAAGGTTAGCATCAAAGTCAGTATGCCCCTTGCAGCGACTAGGCTTGAGCTCTTCGTCGACAAGAGCGCCCGCGTCGAGTGTGTCAGGAATTTCAATAAGCGATTCTCCGAGGCATTCTTCGAGGGGGGGGCCGGAGTTCGTCGATTGCGCCTTAAGCGGAAGGAAGCCTTCGATCTCGGCACGGGACGGGACGAAGGCGACAGAAGTCGGTTTCGCCCTGATCGAGTCCTTTCGCAGAGGGATCGTGGTCTGGCTATGAGCGACGGCCCGGAAAGGGCCGCGCACGTCGATTCAGAGGAGGCTTTATGAACAAGTGGTGGAAGGTTACTTTCGTCCTCGCAGTTCTTTGCCTAGTGAGCGTGCCGATATTCGCGCAGAAGATCGGGGTGACTCTGTACGACCGAGATCAATTCATTTCCAGCCTTGAGCAGGCCATGATCGACGCCAGTAAAACGATGAAGGGTGTTACCGTCGACTCACAAGACGCCAAGCAGGACGTCAACCAGCAACTGGCGCAGGTGGACATCTTCGTAACCAAGAAATACGACGCGATCATTGTCAACCTGATCAACACCTCCACTGTCGAGACCATACTCGAGCGGGCTAAGGGGACTCCGACCATCTTCGTGAATCGTCGCCCTGACGACTCGGTCATCGACGGAGTTAAGACCGCCTATGTTGGCTCCCAGGAGTTCGACGCCGGCCGGATGCAGGGCGAATTCCTCGCCAAGTTCTTCAAGGGCAAGAAGACCGAGCTCAAGTATGTGCTGTTCATGGGGCAACTCGGCCTCGAGAACACCAACGAGAGAACGCGCGGCGTCAAAGAGACCCTCACGAAGGCCGGATTCAAGCTTACCAAGGTCTACGAGGATACGGCCGAGTGGGATCGTTTCAAGGCCATGAACCAGATGCAGCAGTTGCTCGGCACGAACCCGGATTTTGATGTCGTCATCTGCAATAACGACGAGATGGCCCTCGGCGCGATCGAGGCCCTCAAGACCGCGGGCAAGGACCTTAAGGCCATCCCCGTAGTCGGAATCGACGCCACGCCCCCCGCCAAGGAATCTGTAAAGGCGGGCGAGATGGCGATGACCGTCTTCCAGAACGCTAAGGCCCAGGGCAGGGTCGCCCTCGAATTCGCGGTCAAGGCCGCGAAGGGGCAGAAGATCGAAAAATTTGGATGGGTTCCCTTCGAGCCCGTCACGATCGACAACGTCTCCAAGTACTGAAGTCCATCGAGCGCGGCTCGCGCGGCTTATGACTCCCGTGGGTCCGGCCGCGCGAGAGACGCTCCCCGAGTTGGACGAGCGAAACTGGTCGAGCGCGAAGGACAAGGGGAGATAGCAATGAGCGAATACATAGTGCAGATGAAGAACATCGTCCGCGAATTTCCCGGCGTGCGCGCGCTTCGTGGCGTCGATTTCGACCTCAGACCTGGCATCGTCCACGCCCTCATGGGCGAGAACGGAGCGGGGAAATCAACCCTCATGAAATGCCTCATCGGCATACATATGCCGACAGAGGGGAAGATATTTTTCCATGACAAAGAGGTACACATCCCCGACACGATCACCGCCCTCCGTATGGGCATTTCGATGATCCACCAGGAGCTGAGCCCAGTGCTCGACCGGACCGTGATGGAGAATATCTGGATCGCTCGCGAGCCGATGTGGGGGCCTTTGGGCCTCTTTGTCGACCACAAGAAGATGTACTCCATGACGAAGAAGCTCCTCGAGGAACTCGAGCTCGACTTGGATCCGAGGGAGCAGGTTCGCCGCCTCACAGTGGCCAAGATGCAGATGATGGAGATCGCGAAGGCCGTGTCCTTCAACGCCGAGGTCGTCATCATGGATGAGCCGACATCGGCCCTTACTCCGAACGAGGTGGCACATCTTTTTAAGGTCATTCGTAGTCTGAAGGCGAAGGGCGTTGCGGTGGTCTATATCACACACAAGCTGGAAGAGATTTTCGAGATCGCCGACGAGGTCACCGTGTTCAGGGACGGGAGTCTCATTGTGACGAAGCCTGCCTCTGTAATGACGATCGACTCGCTCATTTCCTACATGGTCGGTCGCAAGCTCGACGAGATGTTTCCCAAGATCGAGTGCCCGATCGGCGAGACGAAACTGGAAGTTCGGCACCTTTCGGTACCGAGTCTGATTGAGGACGCGAGTTTCACCGCGCGGCGGGGCGAGATCCTGGGCATTTCGGGGCTGGTTGGCGCCGGACGCACCGAGCTCATGGAGGCGATCTTCGGCTTACGGGCTCGTTCCTCGGGCGAGATCCTCATCGACGGGAAAGTCGTAACGATCGATTCTCCCGTCGACGCCATACGGCAGGGCATCGGCTTCCTCACGGAAGATAGGCGCAGCACGGGGATCGTGCCTACGACCTCCGTGAAATGGAACGCCGTCATAGCGCACCTCGACCATTACATCGACCGGATTGGCTTCATCAACCATCGGAAGGTTAATTCTGACTCCAACTTATATCGGGACAAACTCAGTATAAAGACGCCGAGCATCGAGACGATCATACAGAACCTATCCGGCGGGAACCAGCAGAAGGTCCTCGTCGCCCGGTGGCTGCTTACAGGACCGGACATACTTATCCTGGACGAGCCGACGCGCGGCATCGATGTCGGCGCCAAAGCCGAGATTCACACGATAATCACTAAGCTCGCAGGGGAAGGGAAGACCATCATCATGGTCTCTTCCGAGCTGCCCGAGATCCTCGGCATGAGCGACCGGATCGTGGTGGTCTGCGAGGGGAAGATAACCGGAATAGTCGACAGGAAGGACGCTACCCAGGAACTGATCATGAGATACGCAACGAATGCCGCCAGCTACGTCTCGGCGAGCGCCTAAACTAAGGAGTGGTCGATGGCCGGATCCAACGTTGTCACTATTAAGCGAATTCTGAGCAAGTACGCGATTTTTTTCGTTCTCCTCGTCATGGGGATAGCGCTGAGCGCCCTGTCGCCGAGCTTCCTCACGCCGCACAACCTCATAAACGTCTTCATCACGGCAGCCGGGCCAGGTATGCTAGCGCTGGGAGAAGGCCTCGTCATCATCTCTCGTGGCATCGATATTTCAGTAGGGTCCATTGTATCCCTTACTTCCGTCGTTTCCGCCTGCCTCATTCAAGATCCTTCATACAGCGCCAGGATATTCCCCAATCTTCCGCAGCTCCCAGTGATAGTGCCGGTACTGGCAGGCATGACCACCGGTGTGCTTGTGGGCTGCTTCAACGGCTTCTTTATCGCCTACACGGCGATTCCCCCCATGATCGCGACCCTAGGAACGATGGTCATCGCGCGCGGCCTGGCACTCCTTATCACGAACGCCTTCCCTGTACCGATGCTCAGACACGAGTTCAAAATCCTCGGACAGGGCAACATAGGCCCGATCCCTATCATGGTCATCGTCTTCATCTGTCTGGCGATCGTGACCTGGGTTATCCTCAACCACACAAAATTCGGTAAAAATATCTACTTTATCGGTGGGAACGTCAACGCGGCCCGCGTGTCCGGCGTCAAAGTCGAGAAGAATATCATAATCGTGTACGCATTTTGCGGATTCTGCGCCTCCCTCGCCGGCATTCTCATGACGGCCCGGGCCGCCTCCGGCATCGCGACACTCGGACTCAACTACGAAATGGACGCAATTGCGGCAGCGACAATCGGGGGGACTAGTCAGCTCGGCGGCGTCGGCACCGCGGGCGGCATGGTGGTCGGAGTCCTCATCCTCGGCGTACTCAATAATGGACTTCTCCTCCTCGGCGTCTCGCCTTACCTGCAGCAGATCATCAAGGGTCTTATCATCATCGGCTCCGTTGTCATCGATATGCGCAAGAACGTTCGCGGAAGAAAATAGGAGATGCATATGATTGACTTACATCGCTTTTCGCTCAACAGGATCGTTTCTCCCTCGCTGTCCCTGGCGAAGTTCTACGACCTCGTGATCTCGTCCGGCCTCAGGAAAGTGGAGCTGCGCAACGACATCGGCGGGAAGGACCCGATAGACGGGATGAAGAGCTCCGAGGCCATGGCTCTGGCTGAAGAACGAGGCATTGAGGTCGTCACTATCAACGCCCTGCAGAAGTTCAACCTCGCCTCTGCGCGCGCCAAGGCGAGCGCAGAGCTCGACGCGATGATCGAGCTGGCCTCGACCATTGGCTGTAAGGCGATCGTGCTCTGTCCGAACAACGAGGCCTCGGACTCGAGGAGTCAGGCTCAGCGAGCCGCCGAAACCACTGAGGCCCTCGTCGCCTACGGGCCGCGCTTCGAGAAGGCGGGGCTCTTCGGGTATGTCGAGCCGCTCGGTTTCGGGATATCCTCCCTGGCCTCCCTTGTGGTGGCTCAGGAGTGTATAAAGAAATCGGGCTTTCCCTGTTACAAAACCGTGCACGATACTTTCCACCATTATATAGGTCCCGACGACCAGAGTATCCTTGGCGCGGTCTACGACATCGGCTACACGGGACTGGTGCACATTTCGGGCGTAGAGTCGGATATCGCCCCCTCAGAGTACCGCGACGGCCACAGGGTTCTTGTCGGTCCTGCGGATCGTATGAAGAGCAAGGAACAGATCCAGCGCCTCGACCAGTTAGGATACACCGGCGTCTTTTCTTTCGAGCCTTTCTCTCCAGCGGTGCAGAAGCTCGGCGAGGCCGATCTCGTGGCTGTCATCAAGAAAAGCCTCAGCTACTTGATGTCCTGATATTGCTAAAGCTTGACGAACTTTCTGCGCTGAAGTAGTGTGCTATTAATCTGCAATCGTTTTCAGAAAACGTTTGCTTGTTCAATGATTGCGCTAATAAAGGTGAGGAGGGAGCTAGTATGTCGACGCCCATCAATGTAGGGATTATTGGAGCGGGAAGAATCGGTAAAATTCATGCCGAGAATATCGCTTATTTCATGCCTCAGGCAAAAATTGCCGCGATTGCGGACCTCAATATGACTCCTGCGATCGAGGTTTGGGCAAGGGGCTTGGGCGTGCCGAATGTCCTGAAGGACCCCGCCGCCCTCCTCGCCGACAAGGATATATCGGCGGTGCTCATCTGCTCTTCCACCGATACCCACGCCGATTTCGTGATCAAGGCCGCTCTGGCCGGAAAGCACATCTTCTGTGAAAAACCCGTGGACCTCACTACCGCGAAGGTCCGCGCCGCCTTGGCCGCGGCGCAGAAGGCTGGCGTCAAGCTCCAGGTCGGCTTCAATCGTCGCTTCGACCATAATTTCCGCAGGGTCCACGACCTCGTCGAGTCGGGCGCCGTGGGGAGCCCTCAGATCATTAAGATCACCTCCCGCGATCCCGCGCCGCCGCCTCCGGCCTATGTGGCTGTCTCGGGCGGCATTTTCCTCGATATGACTATCCACGATTTCGACATGGCCCGCTTCCAGGCCGGCAGCGAGGTAGTCGAGGTCTACGCCGCGGGAGCCGTCCTCGTCGATGAGGCTATCGGTAAGGCGGGTGACATCGACACTGCGATCATCACGCTCCGCTTCGCGAACGGGGCACTCGCTGTGATCGACAACTCGCGCAAGGCGGCCTACGGCTACGATCAGAGGGTGGAAGTCTTCGGATCGAAGGGCGCCGCTGCCGCCGAGAACGACGCACCGAGCACTGTGAAGCTCTCGAACGAGTCAGGCATCGTGGGCGAAAAGCCCCTGTACTTCTTCCTCGAGCGTTATAAAGAAGCCTTTATTTCCGAGATGCGTTCCTTCCTCGACGCCATCGCCGAGGGCAAGCCCACGCTTGTCACCGGGGAAGACGGGCTGCAGGATCTCCTCGTCGGACTCGCCGCGAAGAAGTCCATCGCGGAGGGCCGGCCCGTCAAGCTTTCCGAGATCGAATAGGGGCAAGAGATGCAGTTTCATCATCCCAACCCCTTCGCCCGCGGCTACGAGTCTATAGTCGAGCGCGGCGGCCCCAACGCTGATATGCTCATGGATTTCGGGATTCTCAGCCTAGGGGCCGGGGAAGCCTGGAGTTCCGGAGAGGCGGACGAGAAGGCCTTCCTCCTCATGGGCGGCGAAGTCGAGTTCGCTTGGCCGGGAGGGAAAGCCAGCGCGTCGCGCACGAGCCTCTTTGACGAATCGCCCGCTGTCCTCCACTTGCCGCCCGGGTCCGAAGCCCGCCTGGTGGCGGGAGGGGGAGGAGCCGAGCTCTGCGTGCTTCGCACCGTGAACGAGGACAGCTTCCCGATACGGTTCTACTCGCCCGATGAGTGCCGGAGCGAGGAGCGCGGCAAAGGTACGATGCGCGAAACCAGCACCCGGATCGTGCGGACGGTCTTCGACGATTCGAACGCGCCCAAGGCAAAGCTGGTCCTCGGCGAGGTGATCGGGGCGCCCGGCAAGTGGTCGAGCTATCCGCCCCATCATCATCCTCAGCCCGAGATCTACCATTATCGCTTCCTCCCGGCGGGCGGTTTCGGCCTTACCGCCATAGGCGACGAAGCCTTCATCCTCAAAGACAGGGACACGATCCTCATCCGCGAGAAGCAGATTCATCCCCAGGTGACCGCCCCCGGCTACGCCATGTGGTACCTGTGGGCGATTCGTCACCTCGATGGGAAGCGGTACAAGTCTCCGTATCCGATCTTCGTCGACGAGCACGCCTGGGTCATGTCGCCCGACGCCGACATATGGGCTCCGCCCTCGGAGCGCGGGAAGCGGTAAATGCCCGTACCTTCGGCCGTGTGCTCCAAAAAAGCAAGGAGAGTGAAATGAGAACCGTCAGGCTTACGATGGCCCAGGCCTTAGTAAGATTCCTCGATCAGCAATACCTCGAGATCGACGGCGTCGAGGGGAAATTCGTCGCTGGAGTCTTCGGAATATTCGGCCACGGTGTGGTCCTAGGCCTAGGCGAGGCTCTCGCCGCCAAGGGGCATTCTTTGCGCTTCTACCAAGGCAAGAACGAGCAAGGCGCTGCGCATGCGGCGATCGGCTTCGCCAAGCAGAGCGAGCGCAGACGGATCATGGCGGTGACGAGCTCCATCGGGCCGGGCGCTCTCAATATGGTCACCGCCGCGGGAACCGCGAGCGCCAATCGCATCCCCGTCCTCTTCCTTCCAGGGGACACCTACGCCTGCCGTCAGCCTGATCCAGTGCTCCAGCAGGTTGAGCAGTTCAACGATTCGAACGTGACCGCGAACGACGCATTCAAGGCGGTCAGCCGCTATTGGGATCGGGTCAGCCGTCCCGAGCAGCTCATGACTGCAATGATCAACGCGATGCGCGTGCTCACAGACCCGGCCGATACCGGCGCCGTGACTATCGCCCTTCCTCAGGATGTTCAGGGAGAAGCCTACGATTATCCCGAGGAATTCCTTGCGAAGCGCATCCATCACGTCGAGAGGCGGATACCCAGCGCGGCTCAGGTGGCGAGAGCCGCCCAGGCCATCGCGGCCGCCAAGAGGCCCTTCGTGATCTGCGGGGGAGGGGCGCACTATTCGGGCGCGGCGGCCGAGCTCTCGGCCTTCTGCCACGCCTTCCACGTGCCCTTCGGCGAGACCCAGGCCGGCAAGGGCCTCGTGCCTTGGGACGATCCCTACAACCTCTCCGGCATTGGCACCACCGGCAGCCAAGCCTCCAACCGCCTTGCAATGTGCTCGGACCTGATCATCGCCCTCGGCACGAGGCTCGGCGACTTCACCACCTGCTCGAAATGGCTCTTCCAGGATCCCGACTGCAGGATTCTCGGAATCAACGTGGCCGCCTTCGACGCCTATAAGATGAACGCCGAGCCGATGATCGCGGACGCCAAGCTCGCTCTGTCCGCGATAACCGCTGCTTTAGCCGCAAAGGGCTACAAGTCTTCTTGGGGCGACGATATCGAGCGCGAGCGCGCTCTCTGGGTCAAGGAAGTCGACAGGCTCTATTCGGAAGAGGTTCCCGGCGGGCTCTCTCAGGTGCGCTGCCTCGGCGAACTGAACGACGGCCTCCTCCCGCAGGACGCCATAGCCATCTCGGGCTCGGGCTCAATCCCCAGCGACATGCAGCGAGTCTGGCGCACGAGGGCGAGCGGGGCCTATCACGTGGAGTACGGTTTTTCCTGCATGGGCTACGAGATCGCCGCCGCCCTCGGGGCCAAGATCGCCGAGCCTGGGCGGGAGGTCGTCGCCATCGTCGGCGACGGTGCCTATACGATGCTCCATACGGAGCTCCTCACGGCGGTCCAGGAAGGGCGGAAGATCATCGTCGTCGTCCTCGACAACTCAGGCTTCCAGTGCATAGACAACCTCCAGATCAGCCAGGGCATCATCCACTTCGGCAATGAGTGGCGCTCCCGCGACGCCTCCACGGGCGGGCTGACAGGGCCTTCAATCAAGGTCGACTTCGCCAAGAACGCCGAGAGCTGGGGAGCGGTCGGACTTCGGGCGCACAACGTGGCGGAATTCCGCGAGGCGGTGAAGAGTGCCCTCGCCGAGAAGGGGCCGGTCGTAATCGACGCGAAAGTGACGCCCAAATCGATGACCACGGGCTACGATTCCTGGTGGAGGGTCGGGACCGCCGAGGTTTCCGACAATCCCGATGTGGTGAAGGCGGCGGCTGAGGTGAAGGCCTTCGTCGCGAAGTCCCGGAAATACTAAGGAGATCAGAATGAGCGGAAGCAAAGTGCGGCTGGCTATAGCTCCCATAGGCTGGACCAACGACGATCTGCCCGAGCTCGGCGGACAGATTCCCTTCGAGCAGTGCGTAAGCGAAATGGCCCTCGCGGGCTTCGCGGGCAGCGAGGTGGGCAACAAGTACCCGAAGGACCCGGCCGTCCTCAACAAGGCCCTCGCCCTCCGCGGCCTCACCATCTGCAACGCCTGGTTCTCTTCCTTTCTTACGACCAAGCCTTACGCCGAAGTCGAGAAGGAATTCATCAAGCATCGCGATTTCCTCCACGCCGTGGGAGCCCGCGTTATCGGCGCGGCCGAGCAGGGCAACTCGATCCAAGGCAAACCTCTTCCCATATTCGACGCCAAGCCCCGCTTCTCCGAGGAGGACTGGAAAAAACTCTGCGAGGGCTTGAACAGGCTCGGCGAGAGGGCGAAAGAGAAGGGCATGACCCTCACCTATCACCACCATATGGGTACGGGCGTCCAGACTGCCGAGGAGATCGACCGCCTCATGGAATCGACCCAGAGCGGGCTTCTCGATCTCCTCTACGACACGGGGCATCTCGTCTTCTCGGGCGAGGACTACATCGCCGTACTCAAGAAGTGGGGGAAGCGAGTTCGCCACGTCCACCTGAAAGACGTGAGGACACCGATTCTCGAGCGGGCCAAGAAAGAGAAGATGAGCTTCCTCGACGCGGTCAAGGCCGGCTCCTTCACGGTGCCCGGCGACGGCTCGGTCGATTTTGTGCCGGTATTCAAGGAGCTCGCCTCCCTCGGCTACGAAGGCTGGTGGGTTGTCGAGGCCGAGCAGGACCCGGCGCTGGCGAATCCGCTCGAGTACGCGATCAAGGCGAGAAAGTATATCCGAGAGAAGTCCGGAATCTGAGGGAGGCATCCATCATGGGAAAAGTCAAAGTAGGAGTGGCCGGCTACGGCACGATAGGGCAGCGCCTCGCCGACGGTGTGGCGCTCCAGGGCGACATGGAGCTCGTCGGCGTAGCCGATGTAGCGCCGACTCTTTCGGTGCGCGCTCTTCGCGAGAAGGGGATGCCCTATGCGTTCTATGCGGCGGCAACGGACAAGCTGGCCGAGCTCGAGAAGGCTCACGTCCCCGTCTCGGGTAGCCTCGAGGACCTTGTGAAGAAAGTCGACGTCATGCTCGACGCGACCAACGCCGGCATCGGGGCGAAGAACAAAGAGCTGTACGTGAAATACAGCAAGAAGGGAATTTTTCAGGGCGGGGAGAAGAACTCAGTCGCCGACGTCTTCTTCCATGGCTATGCGAACTACGAGAAGGGCCTGGGCGCCCAGTTTCTCAAGCTTACGAGCTGCAACACGACGGGCCTCATTCGCGCGGTGGACTGTCTCGATCGGGCGGTCGGCGCCGAGAAAGTCGCGATTACGATCATCCGGCGCGTGGCCGATCCGGGCGATTATCACCGGGGCCTGACGAACGCGCTGCAGATCGACAAGGCGCCCAGCCATCAGGCCCTGGATCTCATGACGATCATGCCCCACGTCCAGGCGACCGGCATCCTCGTGCACACGCCGGTGACCCATGGCCACATCATCACGATCGTGTTGACTCCGAAGAAGGAAGTCTCGGTCGAGGAAGCGATCGCCGCTTTCGCGAAGCATCCGCGCATAAGGCTCGTCTCGATAGACGAGGGCTTCCTTGGCAACGCGAGCCTGTTCAAGTACGCCCGCGACCTGGGCAACCCCCGCGGCGACATGTACGAGATAGGCCTGTGGACCGACTCGATCGTCAAGAGCGGCAAGGACCTCATGTTCGCGATCAACATCCCGCAGGAGTCGGTGACGATACCCGAGACAATGGACGGAATTCGGGCCTGCATGGAGATGCAGCGCGACCGGATCGAAGCCACGGACGCAACCAACAAATACTTGGGGATAGGAAAGTGGAAGGACCTCGGCTAATGATACGGCCGCTCTCCGAGTTCGAGCTCCGGGGGAAGACCGTGATCTTCCGCCCGGACATCAACTCGCCGATCGACCCCAAGACCAAGAGGATCGTCAACACCAACCGCATCGAGAAGACGGTCCCGACGCTTTTGAAGCTCTTGGACGGAGGGGCGAAGGTGGCGCTGATCGCGCACCAGGGCGACACGCTGGACTATCAGAACCTCATCCCTCTCGCGGAGCACGCCCAGAAGCTCGCCACCCTTTCGGGACGCAGCGTCGGCTATGTCGACGATGTCTGCGGACCTGCCGCGGTGGCCGCCGTGAAGGCACTCAAGGCCGGCGAGGCGGTGATTCTCGGGAACCTGCGCTATCTGGCCGAGGAGATCTCGACCTTCGAGACCGCGGTGAAGCTCAAAGCGCCTGAGATGCTGGACACTTGGCTCGTGCGGAGCCTCGCGCCGATCGCCGACCTTTACGTGAATGACGCCTTCGCGGCGGCGCACCGCAACGCGCCCTCGATGGTGGCCTTCCAGGAGATTCTGCCCACCGCGGGCGGGATCCAGCTCATGGAGGAGTACACGGCGCTGAAATCGGTGATGGACAATCCCAAGCGGCCCTGTGTTTACGTGCTCGGGGGGGCGAAGATCTCGGACGCCTTCGACATGATGCGCAAGGTCCTCGAGGACGGGGCGGCCGACGAGATACTGACCGCCGGAGTCACGGGCCTGGTGATGCACCTCGCGCGCGGGGTCGACGTGGGCGACGCGACGCGGAAGTTCCTCGAGGAGAAGGGCCTCGACCAGTTCATCCCCGAGGCGAAGAAACTTTTGGAGAGCTGGGGCGACAAGTACGTCCTGCCCTTGGACCTGGCCTACGAGTCGAATGGCGCGAGGGCCGAGCTCGACATAGCAGAGCTCCCGCGGGACTGTCTTTTCCCCGACGTTGGGCAAAAGACTATCGCGCGTTTCAAGTCGAGCATAGCGAAGGCCGGTTCTGTCTTCGTGAACGGACCGGCGGGCATGTACGAGGACGAGCGCTGGGCGAAGGGGACTAGGGAGATATGGAGCGCGATCGCGGACGCCCCCGGCTACACAGTGGTGGGCGGGGGTGACACCATAAGCGCCGCCACCAAGTTCACCGACCTCGGGAAGTACGGTTACGTCTGCACGGGAGGAGGAGCCATGGTGCGCTTCCTCGCGGGGAAGAAGCTGCCCCTGATCGAGGCGATGGAAAAGGCCTACGAGAGAAACTTGAGCGCGCCCATCCGAAGGGCATGACCGAGAGGTGGCTTGAATGAGGATAAGCGTTCCCTATTTTGGACGCGAGCTTGAGCTGGAGGTACCCGAAGGAAATCTTCTGGCTGTGGCTGAGCCCAACGAAGCGCGAGGCGGCGCAGTATCGCCCGGGGAACTCATCCGGGCGGCGGTGACCAGCCCCCTGGACGCGCCGCCCCTGCCGGAGTTCCTCCGTTCCTCGGAGCGCCTCCTCGTCATCGTCAATGACGGCACGAGACCAACGCCAAGCTCCACTATCCTCGATTCCATGGGGGATGAGCTCGAGGCGGCGGGCGCCCGTTTCCTCGTGGCGACTGGTGCCCATCGTGCGCCGACTGAGGATGAGTATAGGCGAATTCTGGGCGCTAGCTACGACCGATTCAGAAACCGAATCGAGGCGCATAATGCCAGGGACCGGGCCAGCCTCGTCGATCTCGGGCACACGCGCAACGGGACGCCGATCCTCCTAAACCGCGCTATTCTCGAGGCCGACCGGATCGTGATCACGGGCTCGGTGGAGCCCCACTACTTCGCGGGCTACACGGGCGGGCGCAAGGCCTTCCTTCCAGGCGTCGCGGGCATCGAGACAATCGAGGCCAATCATCGGCTCGCTTTGGACCCTCGAGCCCGGGCGCTCGCGTTGGATGACAATCCCGTGAGCCAGGACATGGACGACGCCCTCGCGCTCCTGCCCGCTCGCGTCTTCTCGATCATGACCGTCCTCGACAAGGATCAGGGCATCGCTGGCTGCTTCGCAGGGGACATCCGTTCCTCGTTCAGGGAAGCAGTGCGGAAAGCGAACTCGATCTTCGCGGTCAGACTGCCGAGCGCCGCGGACATCGTCGTCTCGATCGCGCGCAATCCCATGGATATCGACCTGTATCAGTCGCAGAAGGCCATCGACAACGGCGCCCTCGCCCTCGCAGACGGCGGTGTCCTCATACTCGTGGCCTCCTGCCGCGAGGGAGTCGGCGACAAAGCCTATATGGAGCTCTTGGGCTCCTCCTCGGGGCCCGCCGATGCCTTGGAGCGGATTCAAGCGGGCTACCGCCTAGGCTACCATAAGGCCGCCAAGATCGCCCAGGTCGCGGCGCGGGCGAGTATCAGGGCGATCAGCGAGCTCCCGGAGGCGACCCTTCGAAAGGCGTTTATCGCCAAGCGGGACTCCCTGCAGCTCGCCTTCGACGAAGCCCTCGCGGAGAAGGGAAGCCGCGCGCGTGTCCTCGTCCTCCTCGACGGCACCGTAACAGTCCCCCTCATCGATTGATGGCCTATATGGAGGTCCCGGTGACGCAAGAAGAGATAGCCGAGATGGAGATGCGAGCGAAGGAAATTCGAATCATGACTATCGAGGCGATTGGCCACCTCGGGGTAGGGCATATCGGCGGGGCGATGTCGGTCGTCGATCTCCTGGCTCTCCTGTACTTCCGGCGCATGGACATCGATCCTTCGAATCCGCGGCGCATCGACCGCGACCAGTTCGTCCTTTCCAAGGGGCACGCGGGGCCAGCCCTCTACTCGACCCTCGCCCTTAAGGGCTACTTCCCTCGCGAATGGCTTTCGACGCTCAATTCGGGGGGCACGAAGCTTCCTAGCCATTGCGATAGGAATAAAACCCCAGGCGTGGACATGACCACGGGCTCCCTTGGACAGGGAATTTCAGCCGCCTGCGGGATCGCCCTCGGGAACAGGCTGGCCGGCATTGCCTCGAGGGTATACTGCGTGATCGGTGACGGCGAGTGCGACGAGGGACAGGTATGGGAAGCGGCCATGTTCGCCGCTCATTACGGTCTGGATACATTAACCACCTTCGTCGACAGAAACGGAATGCAGATCGACGGGACGACAGACCAGGTAATGGGCCTGGGCTCCCTATACGCCAAGTGGGAGGCCTTCGGCTGGTTCGTCCAAGAAGTGAACGGCCACGATATGGCGGCTATGGATGCGGCCATCGAACTCGCTGTGGCCTCTAGTGGCAAGCCCTCGATGATCATCCTCGACACCGTGAAGGGAAAGGGCTTCAGCCTCGGCGAGGGGCAGGTCGCCAGTCACAGCATGAGCTTCGGGCCCGAAGAAGCCCAAAAGGCCATAGCGGCCTTGGAAGGGCGCTGATCATGGAAAAAAAAGAAATGCGCGTGGCCTACGCCGAGACGCTCATCGAGCTCGCTCGCGAAAATCGCGATATCGTCGTGCTCGACGCCGACCTCATGAAGGCCGATGGCACCGCGGCCTTCGCGAAGGCTTTCCCCGACCGGGCCTTCAACGCGGGCGTCGCGGAAGCGAATATGGTGGGCGTGGCCGCGGGGCTTTCCGCCGCCGGGCGCATCCCCTTCGCCTCGACCTTCGGCTGCTTCGCCTCGAGGCGGGACTTCGACCAGTTCTTCCTGTCCGCCAACTATGCGCGGCTCAACGTCAAGCTCACGGGGACAGATCCCGGAGTCACCGCCAAGTACAACGGCGGCACTCATATGCCCTTCGAGGATCTCGTGCTTATGCGCGTCGTGCCCGATCTCTGCATACTCGAGCCCTCCGACCCCGTGAGCCTCGCCGCCTTTGTCCGTCGGGCGGCCGAGCTTTACGGTTGCGTATACCTTCGGATGCCCCGCGGCGCGGTCGACGTCCTTTATCCCGCGGAAGAGAGCTTCGAGATCGGTAAGTCCAAGATTCTAAGGCGCGGCAAGGACGTGACTATCTTTGCTCTCGGGGCGCTGATGGTGGGCGAGGCGCTCAAGGCGGCAGCTTCCCTCTCGGATAAAGGTATCGAGTCTACGATCGTGGATGTCCTCAGCCTCAAGCCCCTTGATCGTGAAACCTTATTCGCCGTCGCACGCGAGACGGGCAGGCTGGTCACCTGCGAGAATGGTCAGGCTTCCGGAGGCCTCGGAGGGGCGGTCGCGGAGTGCCTTCTCGAGGCCGGCATCCCAGTCAAGTTCGCGCGAATCGGCGTCAAGGACGAGTTCGGCGAGGTCGGTACCCAGGAATACCTTCAGGAGCGCTTCGGACTCACGGCCGGGCACATCGCGACGGCCGTAGAGTCGCTGATGTAGTCGACGCGGCTGGGTTCCTCTTCTCAGCGGCCTTCTGCCTTTCTATACTGTTCATGCGCTTCGATGTGCCCACTAGCGACGGGCGAAAGGAACAACGCTTATGTCCATCTCCCTGAGTCTCGAGAATCTCTCCACAGCCTTTCCGCCCGATCTTTCGCCCGACCAGAAGGCGCGTGCGCAGACCCTGTTTTTGAAGCGTCTGTCCCTGAGTGCCCACGACTTCTTCGGCGGCAAGATGCAGACCGTGCCCAAGTGCGGCCTGTGGGGTTTCAACTGGTTCAATGTGTGGTACACACCGGGCGTCTCGGCGGTGTCGACTGCCATCCGCGACGAGAATAACCGGTCCTTCGATCTCTCGAACCGCGGGAACCTCGTCGCCATCGTCTCCGACTCCACGCGCGTCCTCGGCGACGGTGACTGCACGCCTCCCGGAGGACTGGGGGTCATGGAGGGCAAGGCCTTCCTCATGAAATACCTAGGCGGCGTGGACGCCCAGGCGATCTGCATGGACTCTCGGGGGAAGGACGGCAAGCATGATCCCGAGAAGATCATCGACTTTGTGAAAATGCTTCAGCCCTCGTTCGGCGCGGTCAACCTTGAAGACATATCCCAGCCCAACTGCTTCCGCGTCCTCGACGAGCTGCGCGATGCCTGCGATATTCCCGTCTGGCACGACGACGCCCAGGGCACTGCCTGCGTGACCCTCGCGGGCCTGGTCAACGCTCTGAAGCTCGCGGGCAAGAAGTTAGGAGACGTCCGCATCGTCCTCTTGGGCGCGGGAGCGGCGAACACGACGATCGCCCGACTCATAATCGCCGACGGCGGCGACCCGGCCAAATTGGTCATGTTCGATTCCAAGGGCGGCCTGCATGCGGGTCGTAGGGATATAGAGGCCGATTCCCGAAACTACCGCAAGTGGGAGATCTGCAAGTCCACGAACCCCAAGAAGATCGAGACCGAGGCCGAGGCGATCAAGGGAGCGGATGTCCTCATCGCCGCCTCCACTCCGGGCCCCGATACGATCAAGCGCGAGTGGGTGCGCTCCATGGCGCCCAAGGCGATCGTCTTCGCCTGCGCCAACCCCGTGCCCGAGATCTGGCCCTATGCGGCCAAAGAGGAAGGCGCCTTTATCGTGGCGACAGGCCGCGGCGACTTCCCCAACCAGGTGAACAACTCAATCTGCTTCCCTGGCCTATTGAAAGGCGCCCTCCTCGCGCGCGCGCGCAAGGTGACCGATGGCATGGCGATACGCTGCGCGCACTCCATCGCGGACTTCGCCCAGGCGCGCGGCATCAGCCCTGACGACATCACTTCGCGCATGGACGAGACCGAGGTCTTCGCCATCGAGGCCGCTGACGTGGCCGACCAGGCGGTCAAGGAAGGCGTCGCTCGAGAGGCCGTGACCTGGCAGGCAGTGCACGACGAAGCCTTGGCCGGCATTCTCGCGTCGCGCAAACTGACCGAAGACCTTATTCGGCTCGGGCACATCGCCGAGCCGCCCCAGTCGATGCTCGACGAGGCTCTAGCCTGGGCTATCGAACAGGTGCGGTAGCCCGATAGGCGCCGCGAAGGTGGAAAAAAAGGAGCTGTCCTTTGGGGCAGCTCCTTTTTTGCCGTTTGGACTAGCAAAATAACAAAGCGTTAATCCTCAATTCATGGTCAGGTTATGGAGATCATTTATAAATACTGCTAGGCTAAATCCAACAAGGAATCCTGAGAATGATATTGATACATAAACCAGTGTCGCAATTTAACTCGCATGCACAGCTGTATGAGATAAAGAATAGTAAAATATTACTATGTATACTATTGCTGCTACTGTTCATTGGTTTCAGGGCATCGCCCCAGACCCTGATCCAAGTCATGGACCAAGACTTGGGCACTCCCCTCGAAGGCGCCAGGATTATGGTTACGGGCATCGGCACGCCCTTTACTACCGACAAAGACGGAAAAGCGGAAATCAATCCTCCATCGGGGAAGCGCATCGTCGTGCGAGTCGACTATCCAGGATACAAGAGCGTCAAAAAGGAGTTGGAGAGCGGACTCAAGTCATTGGAGTTCGATCTTGAGCTATCTTCGTCCCTTGAAGGCTCGGGAGTAGTCGTCAGCGGCGCCAAGCCACAGGCCTCCGACGCCCAGGCGGGCATTTCGGAAGTCGTCACGAGAGAGCAGATCAATCAGCAGACGATGGGCATTATCGAAGACGTGTTCTCTGCGGTAAAGAACCTTCCGGGAGTCGGTTACACGGGCGCCTTCGATGCTCAGCCTTCGATCAACGGAGGAGATCCGAACGAAACCGTGGCTACGCTCGACGGCGCGTACGTTCTCAATCCCTATCAATGGCAAGGTGCCTATACGATATTCAACCCAGACATGGTGGACTCCATCAAGCTTTCCGATGGCATAATAGCCTCGCCCTACGGCCAGGTCATGTCAGGGCTTCTCGAGGTCAGCTCGAAGACGCCTACGGACAAAGCCACGCATGTGAGCGTGGATTTGTCCACGACGGGGATCGATGCCTTCGTGGAGCAGCCTCTGGGAGACAACGCGGGGCTCTTGATCGGCGGAAGGACAATGTGGCTCGAGGTTCCGCTGTGGCTCTTCGGGGAAGGCGATCTCTTTACCACGCCACCCTATATGTACGACGCGGACGCGAAGTTCTACTGGAACCCTTCGCCATCGGTGAATTGGACGGTTAATGCCCACTACGATTCCGACGGCGTTGGGGATAACTTCGGGACGACCTCCTTTGGCCTGACGGACAATCAATCCCTGTTCTCTTCGAGTCTGAAGATGCTCCTCAATGAGAATCTTTTATGGAGCGTCATGGCCAGCTATAACACGTCCTACGACGAATTGAGCTTTCAAGGCGCTCTTCGGGATAATTCGGCACTGACAGATTCATATTACGATAGCGAAACGGAATACCGCTATCAATTCAAAAGCGGATTCGATTGGATGCTGACCAAGAATCAGGTCATAAGCTTCGGCCTCGACGAGCTGTACGAGACCTGGTCGACGCGAGACCAGGAGGATATATGGAACGATAAGACAGGCCCTTACATCGACAATCACGTCGATGTGACCGATCAAGGCAAAAACACGATTGAGACTGGTGTTTATATCGACGATAACGTCGTCCTGATTCCGGACACTCTAAAGGCCGAGGCAGGACTTCGCATCGACCACGCTTACGTTTTCGGCGGGGGGGAGTCGCTCATGACGTATCCTGTGTTTAATCCACGACTGCTCCTTACCTATACCACGCTAAAAAATTGGGGGCCTTGCCAGTCCGTGGATTTTTTCGGAGGGAGCGGCCTCTACTCCCAGTTCCCTGCTGACAATCAGTATATGGATACGGAATACGGTGTAAAATCTCTCGATGTCGGACCCACGCGAGCATGGTTCAATGAACTAGGATTGGAAGCCCATGGACGCGAGGGCGAAAGCCTCACGCTCGAGGGCTTTACGAAGAATTACTTCAATAGGTTTTATACTGCTACCGAAGAGGATAAAACTACTGTCCTGAAGTATGATGGTACGGGATACATCTATGGGATCGACTTTGGGGCAAAGAAGTCGACTAGCCTTTGGGATTTTTCGCTGAGTTACACCTTTACTGTTGCCCAGCTTTACAATCCGGGCGGCTCCGGCTTGAGCTCGACGAGTTGGGATAGCCCTCTTGGAATATGGTATGCGCCCTCATATAACCGTTATAACACCATATATGCATCTTTCCTCTATAGGCCGTCAG
>Ga0326727_10003231_pt1 | contig 52844 bp, 38 predicted proteins | sample MB2enrmetagenome_FD_207643 | JGI IMG/M metagenome (GOLD analysis project Ga0326727, IMG submission 207643) | Lab enriched peat soil microbial communities from McLean, Ithaca, NY, United States - MB29MY | ecosystem: Environmental > Terrestrial > Soil > Wetlands > Peat | place: USA: New York...
CCCTCCAAAGGCCCCCGGAAAGGAGCGGGATAGAAACTGGATCGCATGAATTCCAATTCGACGTCACAAAATTGCTCGAACCGAAACCTATATCGAGTTTTCACACGGACTCGTAAGCCCTGGGAAAGAGCCCCTCTCCCGCGCGGGCGGGAGAGGGGACGGGGGTGAGGGAGTACTCTCCTACCCATGGCTCACGCCGTGGGCCACATTTATGTCGCCCGCTTCGCGGGCTGACTTCAGCAACGAACTTTTGACTCAGGACACTAGCGCAACATGACAACCAACTTGATCACTTCCGACCCCTCCGCGGCAGGGGACTCGCTGATGTTGGGTCAGAGTGCAGGGGTAATGGCGGGTATGCGAACTTTGCTCTTGACACAATTAAGCTTAATCTTGTATAGTACCAGGGCCGGCGCTCGCTGGCTGACTTGAAAGGCCACAGGGCCGTGCAAGGGTCGGCTTGGAAGACCAGGCAGTGGGCAGAAGGCAGTAGGCTGAAAGCTGGCGGCTGGCTGCTGATCTGCCGATGGTTGAATGCTGCACGCGCTTTGTACGCGGTCACTAACCCGAGGCTGAAGATGAAACCACCCGCCAGCGTAGGCTATAAGCTAGAGAAAAATATCTAGTCTAACCATTATGTGCTAGAAACAAAAGGGAGTTAGCCATGAAGAGCGAGAATTTTGCAAAAATCTATATAATTGAAACTAAAATAGTTAGTCTATTCTTGTGCTAGCCTAGCTAAAAAAACGCGGGGTGCAAAAATGAAGGATAGACCCATTATGTTATTGAAAACACATGTAGAAAAAATGTCAGTTTTGTGCCTAGCCATTATGTTTATGAAAAATAAGGTAGTTAAAGTCTCTTAGCCATTATGTTGATGAAAGGAAAGGAGAAATCAGTTGGACCGATGACAAAGTTTCGCGGAGCAACTCGACCAAATGCAAGCACCGGAGGACCCGGCGGCGCCGACGTCTACCCAGGAAGAAGAATCCCCGCCCGTGCATCGACGGAAGATTCCAGGCTATGCCAATTGTGGCGGCTCACTCATATGCTTCTCAGGATCCGAACCGGGTATCGACCCCTAGAGATGTTAAAAATGAAGATCGATCCGACTATGTACATGAAAACACAGGCGAGAATGACATAATGTCCTGCGATAGAACGGCTTTCTACATGAAAATGGACCAATTACGCGGTAATCTGCAACATCTGTGCGGACTTCTTGACCTAGAATGCAATAATTGCGCGTCCAATGTGCCTCGTCGCAGGAGGGTACGCCCTGCCTTTCTGCTCGTCGAGCTAACCCGCTTCCAACGACGCCCGCATCAACGTCCTTCCGCCAGCTCCTGCGGTGAAGGCAGAGGCTCCGCTTCATGGGAGCTTTCCGAGAATTGCTTCAACCGCTCCTGAAGGTGTCTCCAGTATTGGAATTCGTTATCCCATTGTCCGAGGGCGGTGCCCAAACGGTAAGGCGTGTATTCCGCAAGCCACTCGCGCTGATAGATAGGTCGAAGGCCCGTGATTGCGTCCATTAGGTCAAATAAGCGCGAGTGGTCAGGATAGGTGGTTTGTGATTCCCATTCGTTCCACCACAATTCGTCCTTGGGGCGGCGAGGTCCGAGGTGTCGCCACAACGCTTCCAATTCCGGCGCTGTCTGAAACTTTTGTCCAGCGTAGTCGAGGAGTTGGCTGCCAAACCACAGGCTTTCGAGGGAGAGTGGATCGCCTCCTCGCGATAACGCTTCATCAAGGTGTTCTTCGGCATCCTCGGCCTTCAGTCGCGTCTCGCGCAGGTCAGCCAGATGTTCCGTGGTCTGCTTGAGGGTTGCCGGGAAAAAAGGGTCCGACCACAAGGCCAGCATGGTTTCATCACCGAGCACTTTCTGCAGGTCGAGTTCCGATTCCGTGAGGTCTTTCAGTGCGGCGGTCACCTCAGGCGCGACCGTCGGAGCATACGTGAGCCGTGCGTAGTCCGAGAAGAAGGCTTCGCGCTCCATGGGAGCCGACTGCCAGGCCGCCGCCGCGCCATAAGCCATGCCCGGGAAAGCCGTGCGCAACAGATTCTGCGCGTCATCGGTCCAGATGGTATTGATCAAACCCATCGCTCCCGACTTGCGCCCACTGGCCAGAAACGTATCGATATTCTCAAAGCTCCTCGCATAATCCGGCATGACCTGGTTCCAGCAGGTCACTCCGGTCGCGATCAGATGCGGGATATGTTGAGCGGCAAGGGGCGCCAGCCAATGCTGGTAATGCGATTCGGGACCCGGATCATACTCCCAGGCGACGGCGATGAGTCCCGGAGGAAGCTGCGAGACAATCGCCGGGTATTTCACCATGATGTCACCCCAAGCCATCACTGTTTTCCCCTGCTGCTTAAAGAGACGGTCGACATTGCTCAGTTGGCGGATGAATAGCTCCGCGGGTTGTGCGGCAGTGCCATGCTCTTGGGCTGCGATTTCGATTTGAAAGGTTTCGTCGAATCCGATATGGACGAAGGGGCTGGGGAAGAGCTGCGCCATCTGACGGACCCATTCGGTGAGAAGCGTCATCACCTTGGGATTACGAGGATCGAACTCAGTGCCATGGGGCAAGTCGGAGAGATCCGAGTATTTCTCCACCCGGAACAAATCATGGAGGTGGCCGAACAGCTCGAGGCACGGGACCACGTCGATGTGCCGCTCGCGCCCGTAGGCAATGATCCTGCGCACCTCATCTTGCGTGAACCGGCCCTCCGGATTGATGAGAGGAAATCCCTTCAACTCGATACTCGCCTCGCTGTAGAAGTAATATTGATTGGCCTTCCAGCGGGCCAGAAAATCAAGCTGGCGCTCGACTTCTTTTTCCGTGGGCAGCGCGCCATGGCTCATGTCGATCATTACCCCGCGATAGGCCAGAGCCGGCCAGTCTTTAATCTCAACGACGGGCAGAACAGCCTGAGCCGCCGTCCCTGCCACCAACTCTTTCAGAGTCTGGACGGCATAAAACAATCCCGCTGATGACCGTGCACTGGCCGTGACGCCGTCTGCGGTGACCTTCAATGAATAGGCCTCGCGCGAGTCCGGTCCGGGATGCTCGTCGGGGACAGGCAATGCGTCGATGCCTCCCGTACGCTCGAGGAGAATTGCGTGTTCGCACTTGCCCCCTTCGGCAATGGGGATGGAAGCTTCGGCTCGCGCCGAAAGGGCATCCGAAAGCTCGCCGGCCGAAAAGCGGTCTTCAGAGCTCGGGGTCGAAGCAAAGCAAATGCTCAGCCCTCGCAAGGAAAGCTCGCCGGTTCCATCGTGGATTTCCTGCGGGCGAGGTAATAAGGGATTGTTATCCGCCACGCACCAGCCCGGAAGGATCACCATCAGCGCGAACAACGCCCCTACGGCACGATTTACAATTATTCCTGCCATCACGTTCTCCACCTCCGGTAGAAGTCACAAGATATGGATTGGAACGAAAAACTGTAGCGTCAAGCGCCATCTGGATTCAAAGGAGTCAGCCCCATTTTCAGGTTAGATATCCCGATAAAGATACTCCCAAACGCCGATGGATGGCTTGCGGAGAGATGGACCTCCAGCGGAAGCCCAAGAACTGAGAATCGGGGCGGCTTTTGCTCAGGCTTTGATAAAGATCTTTCTTCTATACATCCAGAACAGCATCAGCCACTCGACGGTCAGAACGACGATAGCCCGGACAAGGGGCTCCCCCGCGCTCCCTACCAGGGCGTGCGTAAAGATGCCCACCCATTCATGCAAGGGCATAATACTGGAGAACATGTAAATGAAAACTGCGTTGCTCCCGATCACGACAAAGGGCAGCGTCCACCCCCGGTGGCCACGCACGTCGATGGCCCAGTAGAAGAGCAAAAACATCAGGCAGGCCCATCCCGCCGTCACCAGACCGTAGGAGGTTGTCCAGATTTTCATGATGATCGGGATGATGGGGCTCAAAGCGTAGCCGGCGGCGAGACAGAGGAAGCCCGCGCCCGCAATCATCTTCACCTTGGTCTCTTTCGACCGGGCGCTCATCAGCCACCCGCCGATGAGCATGCCGAGGATCGTGGTCGAGATGGTCGGCAATGTGCACAAGACGGTTCCCCAAGGGTCCCCGGGGTAGGTTCTTCCCAGGACCTGGAGGTCAATGTACCTCACGAGGTTGACCGTGGGTTGGTAGCTGCCCGCCGGGACACCGGGAACAGAAACGAATGCCAGGATGAGCGCGTAGGCCGCCAGAATCGAGCCGCCCACCGCCGCTTGAATCCACTGCGACTTCCGCACCAACAAGAAAGCTATGAGGGAGGCGATGGCGATGGGCTGCAGGGCGCTGCTGAGTTCCACCCAGTAGGGCTTGCCGAAGTCGATCGATTCCCGTATCGAGCCCAGCAGGAAGAGGACGGCAAAGCGTTTCAATGCATGCCCGAGCATTTGGGGATAGGTTTCGGTGCGCGAGCGCTTGGCGAAAGAAAGCGGCACCGAAAGGCCTGCCATGAGCATGAAGGATGGCCAGATGCAGTCATAAAACCGCAGCCCCACCCAGGGTGTGTGATCGAGTTCGTAGACGAGAGCATTCAACAAGGCATTGGGCCTGAGAGCCCGCAGCCCCACGGCCAGCGCCTCGCCGCCTATAATCCAAAACATGATGAACCCGCGGAAGGTGTCGAGAGACACCAGCCGCCCTTCCCCGGGCGAGGGGGTTCGAGACGCTTTCCCCGGCAGCGCGCTTACCGCCGCCTGTCGTTCTCTTTCCGCAATGCTGCTTGGGATGTCGGTTGCCATGCCGGAAAGTCCTTTCTCCATGTCGGATCCGGAGGTGCAGCCCGATGAACAGGAAAGCCCGAACATATCAGATGTGTCTTGACACCTCAACTCACGGGATGTATTTGTCATTCAGATGTACTACATCGCAGGTGCGCGCGATTTTCTCCTTCGGGTGAATCGGTGACCGAAAAAGCAGGGGGATGACGAAGCGTTGTGCGCGGCTCGAGCTGGCACCGAAGAAACCCCGATTCGGTTGTCGCTGGTGGTGGGGTGGTGGGAGAAGCCCTTTACGAAGTCTAGCCATTAGATCTGAGCCTTTGCCGAGCGATATCCTGAGGATTTCGGAGGATAGACTGGTGATCGAATTGAACACGCAACACGCTGCGGACCGGTACAGACAATCGGCGCGCATTTTCGAGCGCAACCGCAAGTACATTCCTGGCGGCGTAATCTCCGTGAACCGCGCGACACAACCGGAGATTGCATTTGTCAAAGGCAGCGGCGCTTACATGTGGGACGCCGATGGGAATCGCTACATCGATTATCATGCGGGCTTTGCGCCGTGTTTTCTCGGTCACAACGATCCCTGCGTCAACGAAGCCGTCACTCGGGTGTTGCGGGATGGCCTGAGCCTTTTTGGTTCGGGGACCACGCTTCTGGAAGGAAGACTGGCGGAGTTGATTTGTAATCACATTCCGTGGGTCGAGTCCGTGCAGTTCCTGAATACCGGAAGTGAGGCTACGTATCAAGCTCTTCGCCTGGCGCGCGCCGTGACCGGCCGCGACCACTTGATGGTCATTCAGGGTAGCTACAACGGGTGGCATAACGACGTGGCGTGTAATCTCATGACTCCTCTCGACCAGATCGGCGTCCGCGTCTCCCCTGGAGAATATGCCTTTCGGCCGATCAGCGCCGGCATTCCCCTTGAGCATCAGAAGCTGGTTCACATCGTGAATTTTAATGACCTCGCATCCGTTGAATATGTATGCCAACACTACGATGTTGCGGGCTTGATTATAGAACCCATCCTGCAGAACATCGGCATCATCAAACCAGAACCTGGATATCTCGAGGGCTTGCGTGCTCTCGCCGACCGCTATGGGTTTGTGCTCATTTTCGATGAAGTGAAGACCGGCTTCCGGCACGCCCTGGGGGGCTACGGAGCGCTCGCCGGTGTGGCGCCGGACCTTGTCGTCTACGGGAAAGCAGTTGCGAATGGCTATCCGATGGCCGTCTTGGGCGGGAAGAAGAAATTCATGGACTGGTTTGTTCACCCGGATCCGGCGAAACGCGTGCTTCTGGCCGGCACCTACAACGCGCATCCCGTTCCCACCGCCGCAGCCATCGCGACCATCGAGCGCTTGTTGATGAACGGTGGGGATGTCTATCAGCACACGGAGGCGTTGGGGCAGCAAATGGAACAGGGGCTGCATGCCATTTTGCAGAAGTGCTCTAGGAAGGCCGTGGTGGCGCGGCAAGGCTCCGCATTCTGCATTTACTTCATGGATCATTGCCCCAAGGACTGGCACGATCTGGCAGCTAACCACGATTTTGCCGTCGATCAAAGGATGCGCCAAGAGCTGATTCCGAGGGGGGTCTATTTCTTCCCGGTTGCGACCAAGCAGTGCTCCATTTCCTTCGCTCATACGGCCGAAGACATCGACCAGACTCTCCACCAGTTCGAGTTGGTGATGGCATCGGCCATGGTGGCCTGAGACAGTGCGCTCCTGGCTCCTACCCTTCGACGGAGAAGGCCAGAGAAACACCCGTCGTGGCGCGCGTTACCCGGTCTCGGCAGGTTTCTCCCGCCTGGTGCCATCCCAGAGCGTGATCAGCAACGTACTCCCCAGCACCAAGAGACCGCCCGCGATGGCCATCAGGGTCAGTTTCTCTCCCAACCAAATCGCGGCGATGGGGACTCCGAAGAACGTGATCAGGTAGTTCGACAGGGCCGCCTGAATAGCATCCAGGACCTTGAGCGCCTTCAGAAACAGCACCATTGAAAGGTAATTGTGGAAGAAGGTCAGCAAGATGAGGCCAACCCACGTGCGTGAAGTGAATTGCGTGATGTGGCTGAAGACGCCCCGCTCTTGCACCAGCACGAAGGGCGTCATCAGAATGAACATGGCGAGGTAAGAAAAGAAAAGCATCTCCATGGGCGAGTACCGTTCCAGAACTTTCTTCCCGTAGGAGTTGTAAAAGCTGCTCCCCAGGGTGCCCAGAAAAATCAGGACGTTCCCGAAGATGTAGCTCGTTCCGAAGTTGAGACTTCGCAGGTCAAGGCCCGAACAGAGTAGCACGCCGGCAATCGCCAGCAGGAAACTCGCCCAGCGCACCCAGGTCATGTGCTCGTGAAGAATAATGATCGCCAGAATGGCGGTGCTGACCGGCAGCGTCAACATCAGGAGCGCCGCGTTGCTGGCCAGCGACAGGCGTGTGCCCCAGGTAATCAGCATCTGGCCGGGGAAGATTCCGAGCAGCGCCAGAACGAAAAAAACGAGAATGTCGCTACGCGACCGTCCCTTCCCCTTATAGGCGTCGCGATTCTCCGCGCGAATCAGCGGATAGAGCATGAGGGTGGCCAACGTCATCGGTCCCCAGACCGTCACCAGCGGGCCCACCTGATCCTGCACCAACTTGACGCAGGTGAATTGCAGCGCCCACATCAAATTGCAGCTAAAGAGCAGCAGCCAGGAACGCATGCGATGTTTCCCTTTTCAAGCTTTCGACTTTATCATCCTCAACGGCTTGTTGCTGGCCTCCTCCGGGTATTTCTGGGCCAGGGCGCGAATGTCGTAGCTGAATCTCAGAAAGCGCTTCTGCCAGCGCCGGGCCTCTTGCGGAGTGTAGTTGTAAAAGCCCCGGGCATTGGCCACTCCCTGGCCGCCCTCGTCCACCACTTTCCGGATCAGTGCGGGAACCTCCTGCGAACAACACAGCTCCGGCAGCAGATCCTTCATCACTCGCAAGTAGGCGGGCACGCCGGTGAGATCCATAAAGCGGAAAGGCCCTGCGAGGGTGATCCAGTAGCCGAGATCATTCCGCAATGAACGATCTACGTCCTCAATCGTGGCGTAGCCGGATTCGACCAGGTAGAAGGCCTCCCGCATAAGGGCATACATGCAACGGTTGGTCAGGAAGCCGCGAATGTCGCGCCGCACGATGGAAGGCTCCTTCCCCCAGTCCTGCGCCAGCCTCCGCGCGCGCTCGGCAAAGCGCAGGTCCGTTTGCTCGCCACAGATAATTTCCATAAACCGCGTGACATGCGCAGGTTCCCCCCAGTGGATGCCCAGGAATCTCTCCGGATGGACGGCGCCCCTTTGCAGTATGGTCGCCGGAATTGCGGAGGTGTTGCTGCCGATGATTGTCTCCGGCGCCACCACCGCCTCAACCTTCCGGAACACCTCATGCTTCACCGGCAAGTCCTCCAGCACGGTCTCAATCACCACTTGGCACTCGCGGAGGCTCGAGTAGTCTTCCTCCATGCGCAGGTTTGTTACCAGGCGTGCCGGATCTGCGGAAAGCAGCTTCTCGCGTTTCATCTCGCGCAGGAGGGATTGCAGACGGCGACGGGTGTTGCGCCGGCGTGAGACGCTACGAGTCACGCCTACCACCGGATGTCCGGCAGCCAACAAGCAGGCCATGATGCTGGTTCCCATCAGCCCCAGACCCACCACCCCCACGGGGATGTCAGCCGGTTTGCTCGGGCGAAGGCTTATCCCGGAACCTGCTCCTTTCCTTATCGTGCGCCTCAATGGCATATTCATCCCCTCCGATTTCCCTGTGCCTGGCTTTGAACCCGAATGCGGCGCGACTTTATCATGGGCGCCTGGCCATGCGCCACTACCGGATGGTCTAGGGGTGCCTGACAATTCTTGAAGACTGCGAAACTCGGCGGGACGGGCCAGAGGCTATACGATCATGGGGTAGCCGGAGGCGCGGGCGGCTTCGACGGCCTCGTGACGGCTCACTGCCTCTACCTGCTTCATGATCCGGTGCATATGATTTTTGATGGTAAACTCCGAGAGATTCAGGCGGGCAGCGATCTCCTTATTCGTCAAGCCCTTGGCGACAAGAGAAATGAGCTGCTGTTGACGCAGCGTGAGGCCGGGCAGGGATCTTCGCTTAGTCCGCGGCGGCGTCGCCCGGGCGAGTCGGGCCACGGCATGAAAGAGCGCAAGGCACATGCGGGGAGGACAGACGGCCTCGCCCCGGGCCGCGGCGCGGACGGCTGTAACCACGTCGCTCGCCGAGGCATCGTTCAGCAAGTAACCCGAAACCCCGGAGCGAACTGCCAGGAGGAATTGCCCTTCGTCCTCTTCCATACCGATCAGCACGACGCCCATTGCGCCGTTCACCTCCTGACCATCGAGGAGGCGGGCGCCGAGCGGCGAGAGCAGCTGGAGATCGTCCAGCACAAGGATGTCGCACTGCGAATCAAGAACGTCAATGGCTTCGGTAGAAGAGCCTTGCCCAACCACGGCCAAATCAGACCGTTTGCGAAACAGGCGAACCAGTGTCTCGCGAACGAGGCGGTTCTCGATCAGCAGGAACACTCGCGTCGGGTCATCGGGTGGCCTGTTTTCCGACACTGTCATTCTCCTACGCCTTGAGTTCCATCCGCCAAAAGCCCCAGGGTCAGCAGAAGCAAACCGATGCTTAGGTCGCGAGGACCAGGAGTATAGGAAGCGTTTGTTCTGTTGTCAAGAAGAATTAATGTTGAATACTTCAATATCGCACTACCCACTTCGCTGATTATAGCAAGTTACTTTGTGGGAACCCAGGCTTGGATACGGCAAAGGGAAGTTGGGACAAAGCATCCCGACACCGAAGTGCCTTAGTCCGAGATTAGTACTTGATTGCGCTGCACTGGTACCCACGGTTAGACCGTTTTAGGTACCCCCTCGTAGCACATCTTTGAACCTTCTCCAAATGCCGCTTATGGACTGATACTTACGCCCGTGGAGAGCGCTATGGAAAAGCCTATTCGGGTTCTGGTAGCGAATCGTCCCCGCCTGATGCGTGAGCTGATTCTCACGACGTTATCAGATCAACCCGACATCGAAATTGTCGGCGAAATACCGGATGAGGCTGACATCCCGATGAGTGTGGAAAAGACAAACCCGGATGTCATCGTCATTGCCCAAGACAAGGTGGGGGAGCGGCCCACCATCTGCGACGCCGTGCTTCGTCAACGACCCGACGTACGAATCATTGCTGTGGCGCCACATCATAACTATTCGGTTCACTATTGGGCATCCCTTGACATTCACTCGCACGACGTCGAGGCCTCCGAAGAAGCCATCTTGGGTATTCTTCGAACCAAGGTCAGATCGATTTGCGGCTTGGCGTGAGTTCTCCCGGCCCGGCAAGGAGCAAGAAATGTTGTGCATCCAAAGTTTCTTCCCAGGGAGCTTCGCGATTGGCTCGGTGCATCGTCGGCCCGGCGCGTGTGCACACACCGGACGGATCCTTGCTGGGATTCTCCTTACATTCTTTCTGGGGTTCGCCGGAGCGTCCCCCACGCCCGCCCAAGAGCAGGAAAGGCCGGGAGAGCAGGAGCGGCAGGAACGGGTCGCGGATTGGGCCACGGATAACCTCGATATGGTTTCTGCCTCGCCCGCAGAGATCCGGGATTTGCTGGCCAAAGATCCCGGCCTGATGGTCGAGCTAAAACGACTCACGGCCAAGCAGGCCATAGAAAAGGGGCAAATCGTGGGGGAGCAGGATTTGGCGGATGCCGCCATCATGGATCGCCTGGCAACCGACACACCCTTCCGCGCCCTGGCGACGCGCCTATTGCAGCGATATGGCTACCTCACACCGCAGCTCAATCCCCAGTCGCCTTCGGGAAAAGAACAGGACCTGCTGCTGAAAGCCAAGGTGGAGCGCCTGGCCCGTGCCACAACAATGGATACAGACTTGAGGGGTGAAGTGGGACCTCCCCAGGCGGCGTGCAGACCAGGAAAGGACAACCCAGACTGCCTGATGGCGACGAGCAGACCCGCCACGGGCATGTGGCCGGAATCGGAGCCTTCAGAAGCCGCGTGCGAGTCAGTCGAAGACAACGTGCCCTGCCCAGTGCCGGCGAGCAGACCTGCACAATCCCCCAGAATTGCCCGGCCCGGGCAGCCGGGGACAGAGACCCCGGACATCCAGCGCCCTGACTTGATGGGCGCCACGTTGATGACGGCCAGTGCGGTTTCCACTACTGGCCCGGCAAAGTCAAACACGCTGTCCAGCGCGCTTCAAGCCGAAGACCTCGCCGATGTTACGGGAGGGATGCCTGCGGTCCTTCCCGAGAATCCACTAAGGCAGTCGTCGCGCCCCCTTGTACCGGCGCGCCAGCCGAAGGCAAGTGTAATCCCCGAGCCGGTCGAAATCGTAAGTTCGCCCAATCCTTACGCCGATTTGCCCTCGCTCTACGATCTTTACGTGCAGGCCGCGCCGCGCACGGGGCGTCTTGAGCGCTTTGGCCTCGAGGTGTTTCGCCGCGAACCCGGCAGCCTGGGGATTCCCATGGATCTTCCCGCCGGCCCGGAGTACGTCCTCGGTCCGGGCGATGGGTTGGCCATTGATCTGTGGGGAGGCGTTTCGCAGCGGCTGTTCCGAACCGTAGACCGCGAAGGCCGTCTGTCATTGCCGGAGGCGGGGCCACTGCTGGTGAGCGGCAAGACACTCGGCGACGTGCAGGAGGTCGTGCAACGCATCCTGCGGACACAATACCGGGACGTTTCCGCCGATCTTTCCCTGGGTCGCCTGCGCACCGTGCGCGTCTACGTAGTGGGTGAGGTGGCAGCACCTGGCGCTTACGACATCAGCTCACTTTCGACCCCTCTCAACGCCTTGTTTGCCGCCGGTGGCATCACCGCGCGTGGGTCGCTACGCCATCTGCGCCACTCTCGTGGCCGGCAGCTCGTCGAGGAGGTGGACGCCTACGACCTGCTGCTGCACGGCATCCGCGGCGACCTGAAGAATCTTGAGAACGGCGACACGCTGCTGGTGCCTCCGGTTGGCCCGCAAATGAGCGTGGACGGCATGGTGCGCCGCCCGGCGGTTTACGAACTGCGGGGCGAGACGACTCTCGGGGAGGCGCTCGATCTGGCCGGAGGGGTCCTTCCCGCGGCGGCACTGCGTCACATAGAAGTCCAGCGGCTTGACGCGCACGAGAAGCGCACGATGCTGAGCATCAACCTGGATGATACCAGCGATCCTCAGGCGGTTCGCCGCCAGCTCGCCACCTTCGGAGTGCGGGACGGTGACCAAGTGCACATCTTCCCGATCGCTCCCTACAATACGGCCGCCGTCTACCTCCAGGGACACGTTCTGCGACCGGGACGATACGCCTACACTCCCGCCATGCGTTTCACCGATCTCGTGGCTTCCTATCAGGATCTTCTTCCCGAGCCCGCCGAGCACTACGCGGAAATCGTCAGCCTGCGCCAGCCGGACTGGCGGCCGGTAGTGGAAAGTATCGATTTGGCGGCAGCGCTAGCGAATCCACAGGCATCGCCGAAGCTTGCGCCACTCGATACGGTCCGCATCTTCGGCCGGTACGATCTGGAGTCCGCTCCGGTGATCTGGCTCTCTGGGGAGGTGCGCGCCCCGGGGCAGTACCGCACCACCGGCCAGATGCATCTGCGCGATGCGATTTATCAGGCTGGAGGGTTACTGGCGGATGCAGCGCTCGATTCTGCGCAACTGTTCCGCGCTCGGCCGGATGGCTCACTCAGGATCTTGAATGTGAATCTTGCTGCCGCGCTCGATGCCGACCCGCTCGAGAACGTCCTCGTGCAGCCGCGCGACCGGATTATCGTGCATCGCAGTCTGTATCGTGTGGACCCGCCCAGTGTGTACATCCGGGGAGAAGTAGCCAATCCCGGCCGCTATCCCCTCGCCGAGAATATGCGCGTCGCCGATCTGCTGCGCGCGGCGGGGGGTCCGAGACGCAGCGCCGACCTCAAGAATGGCGACCTGACGCGCTATTACGCGGTGACCGGGACCACGCCGGGGGGTGAGCACCGGAGCGTGGACCTGACGGCTGTCTTCCATGATACGAGCCTGAACTTTTCCCTCCAGGACGGCGACGTTCTCAGCCTGCCGCAACTGCCCAGGTGGAACGATCTTGGTGCGGCCGTCACCTTGAAGGGTGAATTCAGGAATCCCGGCGTTTACGGGATCCGTCCGGGCGAACGTCTGAGCTCCGTCTTGAGGCGCGCCGGAGGCCTGCTCCCGACGGCCTATCCGCAGGGATCCATCTTTTTGCGCACTTCAGTCCGTGAACTTCAGGAGAAGAGCCGGCAAGAACTCATCCAGCGCATCGAGCAGGAAGGCTCGACGGTAAAGACTTCCCTGACGACCTCCGCTTCGGAACAAGCGCAGCTTGCGCAAGAAGCTGCGCAACAGCAGCAGCGCGCCCTGGAGGCACTGCGACGCGCGCCTGCTTCCGGGCGACTGGTAATCCGGCTGCATCCGGGCCTGAGGGGATTTGAGAATTCGTCGCAGGACATCGAACTGCGCGATGGCGATACGCTCGATATCCCCAAGCGGCCGGGCATGGTCCTAGTGGTCGGCCAGGTCTATAACGCCAATGCCATAACCTACACGGCGGGTAAGAACGCGGGTTGGTATCTCTCCCAGGGTGGCGGCGCCACGCGACTGGCAGACAAGGGCGCCGTCTTCATTGTGCGCGCGAACGGAGAGATAACGAGCCGCCACCAAGGGGAGTGGTGGTCCGGCAAGGTGCTCTCCTCGGCGGTTCGCCCTGGCGACACGATTGTGGTACCGGAGCGGCCGGTTATCGGCGACAGCCGCTGGAAAAATCTCATAGCGCTTGCGCAGGTCGCGGAGGCGGGGGCGATTACTGCTGCGATCATTCCCTGAGTTGGCATCCATGAAAGGACCAAATCCAAGAACGTCGGCCGGGCTTGCAGACCATGCAGCTCCGCTCTCGGTAGGCCCGGGAAACGGTGACGTTTTGGCGGACGAGCACGCGGTGCAGCCGGATTTCCGCGAGCCCGCGCCTCACAAACAGACCATTGCGAGCCTACGTCTGCTCTGGGAGAGTCGCCGGTTCTTGGGGCGCGTTGCCGGCGCTGGCCTGCTGCTTTCTGCGATCATGGCGTTTCTCATCCCCAACCGTTATCAGTCCGTAGCGCGTTTGATGCCGCCCGATAATCAGTCGGGTTCCGGCCTCGCCATGGCCGCGGCGGCTCTTTCCGGAGGTGCGGCTGGGCTAGGGGGGATGGCGGGCGACCTTTTGGGTCTGAAGAGCACCAGCGATCTCTTGGTTGGCATCCTCAACAGCCGCACCGTGGAAGACACGCTCATCCAGCGTTTTGACTTAAGAAAGGTCTATGGAACCCGCCGGATGGAGGATGCGCGCAAGGATTTGGCGGCCCGGACCGGAGTTTCAGTAGATCGTAAGAGCCAGATCATCACGATCAATGTCACCGACAAGAGCCCGCAGAGAGCGGCGGCGATGGCCCAAGTCTACGTGGAAGAACTGAACCACACATTGGCCGAGGTGAGCACGTCCTCAGCGCGCCGCGAGCGGGTTTTCCTGGAAGGACGTTTGCAAGCCGTCAACCAGGATTTGGAGGCTGCTGAGAAAGAGTTTAGCCAGTTTGCGAGTAAGAACACGGCGATTGACATCAAGGAGCAGGGTAGGGCCATGGTCGAGGCGGCAGCGACTTTGCAAGGACAACTCATTGGCGCACGGTCGGAACTTGAAGGGCTAAGGCAGCTTTACGCGAACAGCAACATCCGTGTGCGCTCCGGGCAAGCACGTGTTGCCGAGCTGGAAAATCAACTTAAGAAAGTCGGCGGAAAAGACGATAGTACCTCTCTGGAGAAGGCGACGCAGGGTGACTCGCTGTATCCCTCGATCCGGAAGCTGCCCCTGCTCGGCGTACCTTACGACGACCTCTACCGCAAGACCAAGGTGCAGGAAGCGGTGTTCGAGACACTCACTCAGGAGTACGAGCTGGCCAAGGTGCAAGAAGCGAAAGAAATCCCAAGCGTCAAGGTGCTCGACCCTCCGAACCTTCCGGAGAAAAAGTCCTTTCCTCCACGCCTCCTCCTCATGCTCATGGGGACGATGCTGGCACTTTCGTGCGGAGTGACCTGGGTGTTTGGCCACACGATGTGGAAGCAAACGGACCCGGCCGATCCTGGAAAAGTATTAGCGCAAGAGGTCTTCGATACGGTGAAGGCGGCGATGCCTTGGGCTTCCCGAAATGGCTCTCAAGAAAGTCCGAGGTCCGAAGTCCGAGGTCCGAGGTCCGGCTCTTGATTCGGGAATCTGCGATCTGGAATGGCGACCGTCCGAGGTAGTGCACCGGATGGTACCGAGCAGGCAGCGAGACTTGACTGAAAGCTGAAAGCTGATAGCTGATAGTTATCTAACTGAAATATAAACGGTTAGGTCACAGATACCTCCTGTAAGTGACAGGGCGGAGCTTTAGGTAGACCCATCATGGGCGCGAACGAACAGCCATGCTGAAGCCTTCGTTTGAGGAATCGATCGAACTAGAGGCTTCGACATGCGTGTCCGAAGCGGCTTTGTGTGAAGGGCCAGGCCCGGGGCCTGCGCTCGTCCCAGGGGTCTTTTCGCTTCAGAGTCTGACCCGCCAGTCCGCCGTGAACATGGCGGGCGGGATCATCTCACAGGCTCTGAAGTTTTTTGTGGTCATCTATGTTGCGCGAAAGTTTTCGGTTCCTGAATTCAGTCTGTTTTCCTTTGCCGTGGCCGTGAACGCCTACATGTTTATAGTTTCCAATTTTGGCCTTCCCGTTTTTGCCAGCCGCGCCGTCGCCAAATCGGGCAGCGTCTCTCGAGAACTGATGACGGAAATCTGTGGCACGAGAATGTGTCTGGCACTCTTCACAGTGACTTTGGCGATAGGCTTTCTTTTGCTTGCGCCCGGCGTGAATCGACGGGAAATCACGCTGGTGGCGGTTTTTGGTCTCAGTAATGTGGCCCAAAGTGGCTTGTTGGATTGGGTGTTTCAAGGGCTCCAGCGTCTGGAAGTTTCTGCGGTTTTGAACGTCCTCTGTCAAGGGGGCTGGCTCTCTCTAGCGATCGTAGGTGTCAGACTGGGGTTTGGACTTCTGGCGGTTCCCGCAGCGCTCGTTGCTTCAGTAGTGTTCGCCAGTGTGGTTGGATATCTATGGCTAGGGCGGTTCCGACGATCGTGGCCAAGCTGGGGTGACCGTTCGAGATTGTTTCGTCGCTCGTGGCAAATCCTCAAGCGGGTAGCGCCCCTCGGCTGGGGTTCCATTCTGCTTACCGTGTTGGTGTGGACAGACACGATGTGGGTGAGGTTCTTGCGCGGTGGAAGTGCTGTGGGCATATACGCGGCAGGGAATCGCGCCGGCTTGGCCATTTCCATGTTAGGCGCCTATTACGTCCAAGGCGCATTCCCTCTCTTGAGTCGTGTCAGCGAGCAGGATGGGTCCATGTTTCAGCATTGTTTGGAGCGGGTTTGCAGCGATTTGGCATTGATCTTCATACCCGGCGCGATCTTTTCGATTGCCTACGCGAAGGAAATCATTGCGCTGGTCTTTCCGAAGCCGGAGTACCTGGCGGCTGTCCCCGTATTCTGCATCTTTCAAGTGGCCATGCTGCTCTTCATTATGAACAACCTCCTGGGAACTGGCGTATTGGTTGCGCATCATCAGGACCACGCTTTTCGGAGAATACTGGGGGGAACAACTGCTTTGTTCCTGATTCTGTCACCTGTCCTGACCTGGCAGTGGGGACTCCGCGGCGCGGCGACGGCCGTCCTTACGTTGCAGGCAGTATCTCTATTGTGGTTCTCCATGAAGACCCGCAAGCTCACGCACCTGAGTCCCACTCGGGTACTTCTCGTGCCTTGTCTGGCGGGCGTAGCCGCCGCCGCACTGGGTCGCTGGTTGCGCCTCCCCCTACAGTTTGCGATCCCTGAGTTGGGACTCTGCTATCTGGCGCTGCTTTTTTGGCGTGTCTACGGATTGCATCCCAAGGAGCTCAAGAGCCTTGGCTAAGGCGGATGTATCGGAGAAACTGAAGCCCATGGCGCTGCCTCCCCTAGAGGCAAGGCCGTTGGTTTCAGTGCTGATGGCCAATTACAGCTACGGCCGCTATATCGGTGAAGCCCTGGATAGCGTCTTGCGGCAGACGTATTCGAATTTCGAAGTGATCGTTTGCAACGATGGGTCCACCGATAACTCGCCCGACGTCGTGGAGCGATACTGCGGCCAGGACTCGCGAATTCGACTAATGACCAAGGAAAACGGTGGAGTAGCTTCGGCGCTCAATGCCGCCTATGCAGCTTCACGGGGCGAGATCATCTGCTTGCTAGATGCCGACGATGTGTTTCTGCCAGAGAAAGTGGAACAGGTGGTGGGAGCGTTCAAGAAGCGCGGGCGGAGCGGCGTCTGCATTCACCGGCTGATCCGGATAAACCAAGACGGCCTTACTTTCAGTTATCCACGGCCGATGTTCTTAAACGAGGGTTGGGTGGGTCCCCAAGCGTTGCGCGGAGGGGCTTTCGTTGGAGACTTTCCTCAGGCATCAGGGCTCTCCTTCCGGAGACCGATCACCGATCTTCTTTTCCCGATGCCCCCCTGCCTCCGCCGAAACCAGGACGGGTATTTGGCCGCAACGGCGCAGTTTTTCACGGAGATACTCCCCGTCCAAGGTGCGTTAGCGAAGTTGCGGATCCATGGCGAGAACAAACAGAGTACGGCAGTTTTTACCGCCGCGGCGATTGGCCGGACTCTTGAATATATCAGAGTCTCGCTCAGCCTGCAGAAAGAATTCCTGGCGATTCGCTGCGGCAGGGACGTGGCCGAGCGGCTTCGGCTTGAAGACGGCGCGCATTACTGGAGATTGCTCATGGCACTACATATCCTGACGGGAGGGCGCTCCCAGAAGGTCAGGGGGATACCGCTTCACACCGTGATCGAACACCTGTATCCCTGTCGGCTGGAGCTTCTGGCACGGATGCTCATGGTTTTTCCGGCTCGTGTTTCCAGACGAGCTTTGGAGTGCTGGTGCGGCCCCTCCAAGGCCACCGCAGTGATCGCACGAGCGGCAAGGTCCGTACTACGGGTTTAGTGGAGGTGGAGAGAATTGGCTAACACGAGCGTTGGCATATACGCCGCGGCCCTGAAACGCCATGGGGGGCTGCGCAGCGCCCTGCGCGATTACGGGATCGTCCGCCTTTCAGATATTGTGCTGCGTGTTGGATGGGAGGCGCTCGGCATGTGGGTTCTGCGTGTGCTGGGACGCCGGCCGGTGCGTGGATACGGGTGGTTTGAGGCATTGCTCGCGCCCTCCTGCTACTACTGGTTTCGCTATACGGATGCCATTGCGGGGTTGAACAAGCTGGCGCCCGCCGGGGAAGCCCGGCTGATTGAAGTGGCGAGCGGAGGCAGTGGGGGAATTGCCTGGGCATTGGGAAGGCGGGATTCCGGCATTTGCCTGGTGGATCGCTCGGCCGAGCTCCTGGCTGATCCGCGCGGTCGCGGAGCCCTCCGGGTGTGCGCAGATGGTTGCAGGCTACCGTTTCCAGATAACGCCTTCGACGCCGCGGTTTCCTTGGACACTGTCGAGCACCTGCCGCGGACGAGGAGACCCCTGTTCATCGAGGAGCTCAAGCGCGTGGCCAAGCGGGGCGTGGTCATCACTTGTCCGCTGGACTCCCCAGACAATAGCTTCCAGGCTGAAAAGCCCGACAGGCGCCTGTCTGACGTTATTGCCAAACGAAATGGGGTGCAGCCGGGCTGGCTCGAAGAGCACCTGCAACACGGCCATCCCACCCGCGAGGAACTCCTGGAGGTATTGCCCGGTGCACAGCTCACTGGCTCAAACAATTGTGATACCTGGCTGCGGTTCGCCTTGCTTCAACAACGCATCTTTGTGTGGCTCTTCACCGGAGTGTACTACTTGCTCTTCCTTCGAAAACAGGACACTGAACCCCCTTACCGTCAAGCTCTGCTGGTGTGGCAAAAACAAACGGTGCCGCAAGATCGTGGGTTGCCGGGAAGTGAGAAAGTCGCCGCCGAACTATGCCCCATGGAATTCCAACCTGTCGAGTCGCCAGTGACTTCAACCCAATGAGCACAGTAGCGAATAGCCCGGACTCGGTTCTCCCGTCTCCCTCTCCAGTCACGCCTGCGTTAGTCTGTTGGGTGAGTATGTTCACGATGGCTGTGGCTGGGGCCATCTTTGGTGGCATGGCGGCTGTAATCCTTCTGCTGGCCGTCGGGTTGGGAGTATACGTTTGGGGGCATCCAGAAGAAGCGCCTGGCGCGGGTATGCTGTTCCTCTTTGCCGCGCAGATCTTGCTGCCCTTTTCAGCCCGATTCTTTGGCGAGTCAACCGACACCTCGCAGATGTACGTTTGGGCGATCGGCCTGCTGATCATTACGATAGCGGCGGTCGTCCGTTTGGGACTGCGCCGCGTGTTTGACGTTCCACTTTCGGCCAAAGCATTTCTAGGAGTGGCTTTGGCTTCATCAATCTACGCCGCGGCGCAGGGGGCGGCGATAAGCTACGTGCTGCGACAGTTTTACGGCATTCTGCTGCTGATTGTGTATCTCGGAATCGCGCTCCACGCAGGTGATGAAGATTTGCTGCTGCGGCGCGCCAGAACCTTCGGCGTCCTTTGCGCGCTGTACTTCGTCGTGTACTACCTTGCGGTCTTTGGGGAATACGGCTTCCACAGGGAAATGGGTACAAACGGCGCCCAAGCGAGCATGTTAGCCATCCTGCTGGTGATTGCTGGTATGAATGCACGAAAGGTCTCATGGGTTTTGAGCGCACTTTTGCTCCTGTTGGTTCCTGCGCTTCTATTCATGCGGCGCGACTTGGTCGCTTTTCTGGTGGCGCTCCCCATCGCTCTGGCAGTCAAAACGAGAACACGGAAGCTGTGGCTGGCATATGGTTGTCTTTCAGTCCTCATCGCGCTTCCCGGGATGCTTCCGCAGGTCGCACAGCGTGTGGGTGACCAGCTAAAGGAGATGCCTGTTATTGGAGATTTTATCCCTGCCACCACACAAGATGCGACCTCGCTGTATGAGCGTTTTATCCAGGCACAGGTTGCCCTGGATACGGTGAGAACTCACCCTTGGCTCGGGGAGGGTCTCGGCAGCACTTTCCAGTGGGATAGCCCCGTCCAAGGTTTTCTCGAAGAGGGTTACGTCGACAGCGGCTGGGCCTACCTTTTCCAGAAGCTGGGACTTTTGGGTGCAGGCGTCTTTCTTTGGCTCTTAATCACGATCTCCACAGGCTTTTCCCGGCAATCCCCAGGCCTTACGGCATGTCTGCTTTCTGCCGCGCTGGTGACCATGTTCAGTGAGCCTGTCTTTTTTCATTTCACGACCGCGCCGTTCCTAGGAGCCTTTGCCGGCCTCCTTCTGGCCAAGAAGGATCGGCGACGCGGGACTGCGACCCCACTCCGCCCGAAGGTTACCTGAGTATTTTGTTTGTGCAGTGGGAAGGAGTTTAGTGCATGGGTGAGAGAGAAATGCGGGAAAGAGAGTTCTTTGATGAGCGGGCTTCAAAGGGCTCGCCGACGTGGAGGGCGCTGAACCGCTTTTCGGAGGCGTTTTACGAGAAAGGCAGCCAGGGGCGATCCTGGCGCACGTTTTGGGAAACCACCGACTTGCAAGGCGCCAGGGTGCTCGATTATGGCTGCGGCGGCGGCGATTTCAGCAGCATACTCGCCCGCCGGGGCGCCCGCGTCTTGGGCATCGATATCTCTCCCCGACTCATCGCGCAGGCACGCGCCGCCGCTTTGAATTCAGGGTGCAATGGCGACACCCCGGAGTTCGTGGCCGGCGATGCGCATCATACGCCCTTCCCGGACGCCATGTTTGACTATGTGGTCGGAAACGGCGCGCTGCACCATCTCGATTTGGAGAAAGCTCTTACGGAGATCGCGCGAGTGCTCAAGCCGGGTGGTAAAGCGGTATTCCTGGAGCCGATGTACGACCACCCTCTGCTTTGGGCCCTGCGCCGTCTTACCCCGAAGACACATACCGCAGACGAACGGCCTCTTTCTTTCGTCGACCTCGACCGCGCGCCAAAGGGGTTTAAGTCTTGCGGGCATCGCGAGCATTTCCTCTTGGCGGTGTGCGCTGCGCCTGCGCACCTGCTGGGCAAGCGCTTCGCCCTGTCCGTTATCGGGGCCCTGGACCGCGTGGATGAACAACTGATGCGCCTGCTTCCAGGGCTTCGCCGCTTTGCCTGGCTGACGGTGATGGAGATGGAAAAGTAGGCCCCAGGCGCCCTTGCTCCGCCTGGGCACGTGGGGGAAGGCGGAGCGCCCTAAGCTGCTTCTCGGAAGCGTTCCATGAAAAGGACAGCCAGGGGCTCACCGCAACCCTGCGGCACGGGGATTGTGACGTTGAATCCTGCACATAGAGAGCATTTCGAATGGCAACTCCAAGCAGTTTCACGTACGACATCCTGATCCGATTGGAAAAGTCGTTGTCCCGGACTGCTGCTGGCAGGAGGCTGAAAGGGTTCCGGCCAGCGGTTTCCCTATATCGCCGTCTGTACAAGGTTTTTAAGCCATCGGGAACCATCATGGCCACAATTCGGAATGGCGACCGCATGCACCTGGATCCAACCGACCTACTTGTTTCTCGTCGCCTCCTTGTCGACGACGGTGTCTGGGAGCCCGACGTAACTGAAGCATTTCTATCTCTTATAAAGAAGGGAATGACCGTCCTGGACATCGGCGCGAACATTGGCTACTTCACACTCCTTGCCGCGCGGGCGGTGGGAAGCGAAGGCAAAGTGTACGCGTTTGAGCCGGAGCCAAAAAACTATGCTTTGCTCTGCAGAAACGTGCAGGAGAATGGCTACACGAATGTCCATACGATTCGTGAGGCTGTCTCCGACCGGGTCAGTACCTTGAGGCTTTACTTGTCCTCAAAGCATTGGGCAGGGCATACCCTTTCAGACCATTCGGCAAATGCTGGCTCTGTCGAAGTTCAAACCACTTCCCTCGATGAGTTCTTCAAGGGCCGTACTGAGAAGATCGATGTGATTAAGGTAGATGTGGAGGGCGCGGAAGATCTTGTCTTAAACGGGATGACTTCTATCCTTAGCAGATGCTCTGACCTTGTTCTAATTACCGAGTTCTGCCCTAGCCACTTGCAAGAAATGGGAAGCAGTCCACAAAAATACGTCGAAAAGCTGCGCTCTTTCGGATTCAAGATCCTTCCCTTTTGGCCAGGTGAAGGAGCTACACGAACGCTGGACATGGCATCTCTGCCGAACCTCATCGAGTCTTTACTGCAAGCTGACGAAACCAGAAACCTGCTCAACCTTTTATGTCTGAGGGAACACTGAGCTCCCTTGCGCATGCTCCCGTGCCTTAGCCGGTATGCCTGGCTGACGGTGATGGAGATGGAAGAGTAGGCCAGACTCACTCCATCCGCGCGCGGTTTCCTTCACAGCCGAGGCTCCTTCCGAAAGCAAGGAAGACGTCAGGAAGATGGTCGCGTCGTGATTCCGTTAGAGATTTTGTTTTGGGTTGCGGTGCTGCTGGTGCTTCACGTTTACGTGGGCTATCCGGTGGGTATCTATGTCCGGTCGAAGCTGCATGGGTTGGGCGCGCGGCCGAAGAAAATGGCGAGCGGCGAGCTTCCTTACGTGACCGTCCTGATCCCGGCGCACAACGAGGAGCGCTGGATCGCGCGCAAGGTCGAGAATACGCTGGCTTTGCGGTATCCCTCCAGCCGCCTCCAGATTCTCGTGGCGTCCGATGGTTGTACAGATAACACCGTGGACATCGCAAACAGATATGGAGAGCGCGGTGTAGAAATCAACCACCGGGCGGAACGCAGTGGGAAAACCGCTACTTTAAATCGAGCGGTTCCAACGGCGCGGGGCGAGATTGTTTTGCTTACGGATTCGAATGCACTGCTTCCGGCGGACACCCTCCAAATGCTGGCGCCTCATTTTCAAGATCCCAGCGTGGGCTGTGTTACGGGAGAGCGAGTTTGTCTGCACACGGGAAGCTCCGCTTCCGAAGGAGAAGGTTTCTACTGGCGCTACGAGGCGTGGATCAAGAATTCAGAGAGCAAATTGGGGTCTTGCTTAGGGTCCAATGGCCAGGTCATGGCCGTCCGCAAAGCCTTGTTTCCGCCTATTCCCGTCATCGGTGACGACTTCTATGTGCCCATGAAGATCCTCATCTCCACCGGGGCGAAGGTGCGATTCGAGCCGCGCGCCAAAGCCTCGATCCCGGCTGCCGCCAGCCTGGGACTCGAACTGGAACGTAAAGTCCGATCGCACGTCTCCCTGCTGCGAGACCTGCCTTATCTGAAGGGAGGCCTGAATCCGTTGACAAGCCGGATCTGGTGGCGCTTTCTGTCCCACCATGTTCTGCGTTTGCTCGTTCCGTTTGCTCTGCTGCTGGCCCTGCTTGCTTCCGCCTTCCTCTGGGAGGTTGGCGTGTTGTACAAAGTCGTAACCATAGGTCAATGTCTCTTTTACGCCGCTGCGATCACGGGCTACGCCCTCGCGCGCTGTTGCTTTCGCTGGCGGATTGTCTACCTACCCTTCTATTTTGTGTTTGCGAACCTGGGTGTGTTCCTGGCCTGGATCCGATGGGCACGCGGGAAGCACCAATATGCGTGGCAGAGAACTGAGCGGACCATGCCCATGGCCGAGCCCGCGAATCATCCTGGATCGTAACTCAGGCACAGCTCAAGAGGAATTTGCGGTTCGGTGCTGCAACGGCCCCAGACCAGCTTGACTGCCGGCCTTGGAATCCACGGTGGCCGAGCCCGCGAGGGAGCTCACCGAGTGGGGCAAATGAGCGTAAACACTATCGAACGGAAGATCGAGGCCAGGCTGCCGTCGTTCGTCCCGGCGGAGGAAAGCAGTGCGCGCTGCTCAAAACTTCTCGACTTGCTCAGTCGCGGCAGCGTCAAGCGCCTACTCTTCCTGGCCTGTTATGCGGCCGCAGTGGCCCTTTCGAATTGGGTTTCGCTGATCGGCATGCACAAGCTGTTCGCAATCCCGAGGGATAATCTAAGCCCGCCCGGTTACGTTCTGTTCTATCTGCCGTTCGTAATGGTCATACTTTCCCTGGCAGAGGGGCATCAGAGCCCGGACCTGCGAAGACCGGAAAAGGAACTCGCCATTACTTTCCGCGCCGTCTCGCTTTCCTTCCTGGCCCTGGTCTGCGCGAACTTTATTCTCTTCAAGGAACTGGGCTTTTCACGGTACCTGTTCGTCTCCTGGTATCTCCTGGCCCTCGGGGTCATTCCGCTCTTCCGCTTGGGCCTTCAGGCCATCTACGCTGCACTCTGGCGGCGCGGGCTGGCCCAGCAAAGGGCTCTCTGGGTGGGCTGCACAGCGAAGCTCGCCGAATTCGAGAACCTGCTTTCCCTCCAACGGTATCAGGGTTACCGGATCGCCGGCGTCATCCCCGCCTCCGAACTGAACGGCGGGAACCCGCTCAGAGCTTCGAGCCGGACCGGATATGACGCTCTGGCAACATGGGATGAAAAGGTCTCAAAGCTAGGCGTGCAACTGGTAGTGGTATGCCTCTCGAGTACGACACCGGACTCGCACGAATTGGTCGCGGAGATTTTTCACCGCTGCAAGACCCGGGGGATCGACGTGGAGGTCTACTCGGACCTATTCGCCACCTCTGAGTTCAATTTCGAGCTGGACGAATTCTCGGGCTTTTTCCGTTTTCATGCGACGCCGCAGGGCTCGCGCCGGGTCCAACGGTGGCTGAAAAGTCTGCTCGACCGAATCCTGGGCGTGGTGGGAAGCATTGCAACCGTGTTGCTAACCTTCCCAGTCGGCCTGCTGATCAAAATTGAGGACGGAGGGCCGGTCTTCCACCCGCGGGAGTTCGTGGGTACCGACGGCAGTGTGCACTACTACCTCAAGTTCCGGACCATGAAGACCAATGCCGACGAGATATTGAAGAACGATGTGCAGCTTAAAGCCAGGTTTGCTGAGAAATACAAGCTCGTGGACGATCCGCGAGTGCTGCGCGTGGGCCGGGTCCTGCGCAAGTACAGCATCGACGAATTTCCGCAGTTCTTCAGTCTGCTGAGGGGCGACCTGACGTTCGTGGGCCCGCGGGTGATTTCACAGGAGGAGACGGCGCGCTACGGGCCCATGCTGCCCAAGCTGCTCTCCGTGAAGCCAGGGATCACGGGATTCTGGCAGGTCATGGGCCGGCAGGGCACGACCTATCAGGAGCGGGTCGGAATGGACATGTTCTATATCGACCATTGGTCCATCTGGCTGGATCTGCTGATCATCACCAAAACCTTTTGGAAGGTGCTTCTCGCTGATGGAGCTCACTAACCGCGGGACGTAGCGTCCGGGGTGCGGTAGGAATCTTGGGCCGGCCTCAGTCACTGCGTACAAGGCGGCTAGATTCAAGTCGATAAGGAGGCATGCTCTTCATGATGCAAAAACGCATTGTCGTGACCGGCGTAGCAGGGTTCGTCGGAAGCAACCTGGCGAAGCATCTGATCGACCGAGGCTATGCGGTCGTCGGGATCGACAATCTGAGTGCGGGGACGCTCGAAAACGTCGATCCGCGGGTGGAGTTTCATAAGATCGATATTCGCGACCCAGGAGTCTACTCACTGCTGCGCGGGGTGGACGCGGTCTTTCACTTGGCAGCCAGAAGTTCCTTGACGGATTGTCTTGACCATCCGCTCGAGGCCGCCAGCGTTAACACCCTGGGAACGCTCAATCTGCTGGAGGCCGCGCGACAAGGCAAGGTGGGCAAATTCACTTACGCCGACACGGGGGCGGAATACGAGGGCATTACCGAGTTTCCTACCAAGGAGGACAAGATCCGGCCCATCGGGGTTTACGCCGCCAGCAAGCATGGGGGCGCCGCGTTCTGCGAGAGTTACCGTGAACTCTACGAAATGAACCTGACCATCGTGCGCTATTTCAATGTCTACGGCCCGGCACAGGACTGGCGGCGAGTCGTTCCCCCGGTGATGAGCGCGTTCATCATTCGCATGCTTCGGGGAGAACAACCGATCATCTACGGAACCGGGGAAAAACGCCGGGATTTTATCTATGTGGATGATGTGAACGATTTCCATTTGATTCTGCTGGAAGACCCACGGTCAAACGGCCGGATTTTTAACGTCGGCTCGGGAGTGAATTTCTCCATCAAGGAGATTTACCAGCTCGTCGAGGATTTGCTGCGAACGGGCCTTAAGCCGATCTACAAGCCGGACCTGCCAGGCGAAGCTCAAGTGACGCTGGCAGACATCACAGCGGCGCGGGAACTTGGCTGGCAACCCAAAGTAGATATTCACGAAGGGTTGCGTCGGTCCGTTCAATACATCCAGGAACGCGTGCTCCAGGCTATCGAGAGCAGTTTGGGTTAAAGGAAGTAGCTTTCTCCAGGACCTTTCTCTTGGCACGTTGGGGGCGGTCATGCCACAAGCGGCCACACGAGGCGGTTGTGTCCTATTTGAGAAGTAATCCCTATGGAACTACTGAATAAGGTTTGTGTCGTTGCAGGCGCATCCGGAGCCATCGGTGTCGCGATTGCCCGGCGTCTCCACGCCGAGGGCGCCCACCTGGCGTTGACCTATCGCACGGTGAAACCGCAGAAGCTCTGCGAGGAGCTCTCCCGGGGGCCTGGGCGCAGCGCCTGCTACGAGCTTGATGTCACGGACTGCCTGCGGGTGGAAAGGGTGATCCGGCAGATCAGAATAGACTTCGAGGGTATCGACGTGCTGGTTAATTGCACCGGCATCCAAGGGCCCATCGGACCGCTGGAGACACTCGACGCGCTGGAGTGGGCGCGGACCATCGAAACAAACCTGCTCGGCTCGGTTTACCTGGCGCGGGCTGTGCTGCCCGGCATGAAAGAACGCGGTCGGGGAAAGATCATCCTGTTCTCGGGAGGCGGGGCTGCCTACGGCCGGCCGTACTTCACCGCGTACAGCAGTTCCAAAGCAGCCGTGGTCCGTTTCGCCGAAAGCTTGGCGCTGGAACTCGAGGCCACTGACATCCGGGTAAATACCGTCGCTCCAGGCCCTGTTAAGAGCCGCATGTGGGACGAAATGCGTGCCGCGGCTCAAGCCGGGGGTCCCAAACTCGAGGAAGAGCTCAAGGGCATGGAAGAAACCGGCGGCGTCTCGCCCGACCGCGCGGCAGGCCTTGTGGCTTTTCTGGCCTCTGACCGGTCCCAGCGCGTGACCGGCCGGTTGCTCAGCGCCGTGTGGGACGACTGGGAGGACTTCGCAAAAGGCATGGAGGGAATCGCAACTACGGAAGCATTCACATTGCGCCGGGTGCCACTCCGATGACCATGCTTTCGACGGCTATCATTGGGGCCGGCGGGATTGGCCGCATTCGAGCCCGGTCAATTTCGAGTTCCGGCACGGGCCACGTAGCGGCCATCGCCGACCTGGATGCGGCCCGCGCCAGGGAACTCGCTGAAGAGTTCTCCGCTTCCTACTCGGAAAATTGGCGCGAGGTGGTCTCCCGCCCTGACATCGACGTCGTTGTGGTTTCGACCCCCACGAAATTCCACGCGGAAATCGCCGTGGCGGCTCTCCAAGCCGGCAAGCATGTTCTCTGCGAGAAACCTCTCGCCCGCACCACGGAGGAGAGTCGCAGGATCGTGGAGGCTGCCCGCCGCGCTCAGCGCGTGCTCAAGACGGGGTTCAATTATCGTCTCATGGCGCACACGCGGAAGGCTCGCGAGCTCATCGAGGCCCAGGCCATTGGGCTCGCCTATTTTCTCCGTTGCCGGTATGGCCACGGCGGGCGGCCCGGCTACGAGCAGCACTGGTGCACGGACGCCGAACTGTCTGGGGGCGGCGTGCTTCAGGAACAAGGGATTCACATGGTGGATCTGGTTCGAGTGTTGCTCGGCGAGCCATCTCGAGTGCTGGCGGAAACCAGGCGGTACTTCTGGGCTTTCCCCGAGGTTGAGGACAACTGCTTCTGTCTTTTTGAAACGCCCGCCGGACAGATGGCCCAGTTGCACGTTAGCTGGACCCAGTGGATCAATGTCCTCGAGATCGAAATCCTCGGCCGCGACGGCTACCTAAGGCTCGAGGGACGAGACGGGCACTACGGCCCCCAGCGGCTCACCTGGGGCAAGCGCCAAACCAACCACAGCCGCCCGGTTGAGGAGGTGTTCTCCTTCCCGGGCAAGGATGAATCCTGGGCCTACGAATGGCAGGAGTTCATCGCGTTGATCCGTGACGGACAGGGCTGGCTCGCGGCTGCCGAGGAAGGCCTCCGAACCCAACAGCTCGTTGAAGCTGCGTACCGAAGCGCCCAACAGCAAACCTGGATTGAGATTCCCATTCCCTGACAGGCTGATGAAAGACACCGAAGCGGTGCCCTTTCGACTCAGCTCGTTGTGCGCCAGTCCCTCGTTACCGGCATAGGCTAGGACACTCAGCGAACGGCAGAAGACTTTTTAGTTAGCCTGCTAAACGGAGCGATCATGATCATTACCCGGACTCCTTTTCGCGTAACCCTCGGGGGAGGTGGAACGGACCTTCCCTCTTTCTATTCCGAGCACGGCGGGTTCATCCTGGCGGTGGCCATCGATAAGCACATGTATCTGAATGTGAACACGCCGATTGTCGATGACAAGATTCGGGTGAAATACGGCCAATCCGAATTGGTTGATCACGTCGACCAGGTCGAGCACACCTTGGCGCGCGAGGCGTTGCGGCACTTCGGCGTTAGCAGTGGAATCGAGATTGTCTCGATCGCCGACATTCCCGCCGGCACCGGCCTCGGCTCCTCCAGCGCCTATTTAGTGGGGCTGCTGAACGCCATGCACGCGCTCACGCAGAACCCGGTAGGCCCGCGGCAACTTGCCGAGGAGGCCTGCCATATCGAGCTGGACGTTCTGCACAAACCCATCGGCAAGCAGGACCAGTACATGGCCGCCTTTGGCGGGCTGACGATGCTGGACATCTCGCCCCATGGTGAAGTCGATGTGACGCGGCTCGGGCTCGACGTCGAAGTGCTGGAGGCGCTCGAACACAACCTCCTGATGTTCTATACGCACGACACGCGCGATGCCACTGCCATCTTGCACAAGCAGGATTCGGCGACCAAACGAAACGAAAAGCTCGTCGTCTCCAGCCTGCGGGAGATCAAAGACATCGGGATCGAAACCTGCAGCGCGATTGTCGACGGCAACTTGCGCCGTTTCGGAGAGTTGATGGATATCCACTGGCAAGTCAAGAAGCGGTTGGCCGAGGGTATCACCAATCCGCAGATTGACGCCTGGTACGAGCTGGCCAAACGCCACGGCGCCATCGGCGGCAAGATCTCAGGGGCCGGCGGCGGCGGCTTTTTGACGCTTTATTGCGAAGAAAACACGGCGCAGTTGCGGGAGGTGATGCGCGCGGCGGGGTTGCGCCAACTGAATTTCCGGTTCGATTTCGAGGGCAGCAAAGTGGTCTTTGACATCGTCCCCCGCGACGGCCGGCTGGCCCATATCCAGCGGCAAAACCACCGGGCGCAAGAGAGAGCTATGGGCGCAGGACGTTTAATAGCGGAGTTTTCGCCAACTTGGATAGCTCATCAAAAGGAGACGCATCATGGCAATCTTATCCGTACCGCCGATCAAACCCCTTAAAGCTCCCGACCCTTCTGAGCAGGCTGAAAGCAGAAACCCTTTGCGGCTTAACGTCAAGATCTATGCCGACGGCGCCGACCGGGCCACCATGCTCGAAATGCACGCGAATCCACTGGTCGCCGGCTTCACGACGAATCCGACGCTCATGCGCAAATCAGGCGTCGCCAACTACAAGGCGTTCGCCAAGGAGATTCTCGAACAGATACCGGATCGTCCGGTTTCCTTCGAGGTATTCGCCGACGATTTTGGGGAAATGGAGCGGCAAGCGGCCGAGATTGCGTCCTGGGGGGAAAACGTGCTGGTGAAGATCCCCATTACCAATACGCAGAGGAGATTCTCCGGCGACTTATTGAGACGGTTGGCCCGGGCGGGAGTCCGTGTCAACGTGACCGCGCTGCTGACGCTGGAACAGGTTCGAGACGCCAGCGAGTGCCTGGCGGAGGGGCCGCCGGCAAAGGTTTCCGTCTTCGCCGGACGCATCGCTGACACCGGACGCGATCCCGTGCCCTTGATGGCCGCCGCGGTCGAACTGCTGCACCTCTATCCGAACCTGGAGCTCATTTGGGCCAGCCCCCGCGAGCTCTTGAACATCTTCCAGGCAGATGCGATCGGCTGCCACATCATCACGGCGACTTCCGATGTCTTGAAAAAGCTCGCCCTGATTGGCAAGGATCTTAGCGAGTATTCGCTCGACACGGTGAAGATGTTCTATGAGGATGCGCGGAAAGCAGGCTACCAACTCTAAGCCGGCTGAGTCCAACGGGGCTCATCCAGCGGCTGAATCCGTGGCAGGGCCTAGCGTGGGAAGGGACAGGCGCTACCGGGCCGTTCTCCTCGATCGCGATGGCGTGATCAACAGTCTGGTCTACCATCAGGATGCCGGGGTAATTGACTCGCCGTTTACCCGCGCCCAGTTCCGCCTTCTGCCGCGTGTCCCGGAAGCCATTCGCCTGCTGAATAAGCTGGGCATGCGTGTAGCCATCGTCTCCAACCAGCCGGGAATTGCCAAAGGGCACTTGCAGCCCGAAACGCTGAAGTGGTTCGACCACACCTTGCTCGCGCAGATCGAGTCTGCGGGAGGGCATATCGACTGGATCTTTTACTGCCTGCATCATCCTGAGGCGATCGTGCCCTCCCTGCGCCGCCGTTGCCATTGCCGGAAGCCCCAGACCGGCCTGCTGGAACAAGCTGCGGCGGAGCTCAAGGTCTCGCTTTCAGAATGCTACATGGTTGGGGACGGCATTCCGGATTTAGTGGCGGGTACGCGGGCCGGCTGCCGCACGGTTTTTGTCGGAAAATGGAAATGCGAGATCTGCCAGTTCAGCGAAGTCCCTCCTATTCGCGCCGCATTAGTGGCGGATGACCTTTGGCACGCGGCCAAATTGATCCGTCAGGAATCGGCCGTGGCTCGCTTGTAGTGCCCGGGCGCGCGCTCTGTGGTTTGATGCTGAAGACTGACGCAAGTCGCCATGCCTCGCCAAATCTTCGAGGGAAGCCACAAGTCGAAGCGCTGTTGGGGAGTGCAGACATGAACTACACGGAGAAGTTCATCGGGCAAGCGCTTCAGGTTCTTCAGCAATTGGACCAGGAAAGCGTCGAGCGGATTGTAGAACTCCTTCTTGAGGTCAAAGCCAGGGCAGGTCGAATCTTTTTCCTGGGTGTAGGTGGCGGCGCAGGGCATGCCTCGCACGCCGTGAATGACTTCCGCAAGATCGCGGGGATCGAAGCCTATACGCCGACTGACAATGTCTCGGAACTGACGGCCCGGGTCAACGACGACGGTTGGGAGACGTCATTCGTGAACTGGTTACGCGGCAGCCGCCTCAATCGGCATGACCTGGTGTTCGTCTTCTCGGTGGGGGGTGGAGATTTACAACGCAACATCAGCGCCAACCTGGTTCGTGCCCTGCAATACGCCAAGGAGGTGGGCGCGACGATTTGTGGCGTCGTCGGACGCGATGGCGGCTTCACCGCCCAGGTCGCGGACGCCTGCGTGCTCATTCCCGTGGTGGATCCTGAGACTGTGACTCCGCATACCGAATCCTTCCAAGCGTTGGTGTGGCACCTGCTGGTCTCTCATCCGCGGCTGAAATCTGCGGAAATGAAGTGGGAATCAACACGATAGGCACTGCGTCCCCTTCGAAGTACAGACGAGAATAAAACTGTGAAAGCATTCTTGTTAGCGGCTGGGCATGGAACGAGATTGCGTCCGCTCACGGATCAGATGCCCAAGTGCCTGGTGCCGATTCGGGGAGTTCCCCTCCTCTCGATCTGGTTGGAGATATGCCGCCAGCACGGAGTCGACGAGGTGCTGGTGAATCTCCATTCACAGCCTCAAATGGTTCGAGACTTCCTGGCGAAAACCCAGATTGACGTACGAGTCCGGCTCTTTGAAGAACCGGCTCTGCTCGGCACGGCGGGGACACTGCGGGCCAATCGGGAATGGGTCGCATCCGAATCCTCCTTCTGGGTCTTCTACGCAGATATCTTGACGACGGCAAACTTGACGCGGATGGCGGATTTTCATTGGCAACACCAAGGTGTAGCCACTCTGGGTGTCTGCCACGTTCGAGATCCGCACCGATCGGGCATCGTGATAGTGGACGAAGAGGGTGCAGTCCGGCAATTCATCGAGAAGCCGGAGAATCCACCCGGCAACCTGGCCTTCGGCGGCATCTTGCTGGCACGACCAGAATTGCTTGAAAGTATTCCCCAGGAAGGACCAGCCGACTTGGGGCGTGAGGTTCTGCCCCGGCTCGTAAACCGGATGCTCGCTTATCTGATCACAGAATATCATCTGGACATCGGCACCCAGGAAAGTTATTCGGCTGCGCAAACGGGTTGGCCCGGCCTTGCGGTTTCAATTGCCGCCCGGCCGGAGCTTGAACTCCTTTCGACGCGGGTGCCAAGAGTTGCGCTGCCCGGTTGAATTACCACCCGCTAAAACGCTCGTTGTAAAGGTTTATTCAAGATAATTCACCCAGATTTGCTTCACTATGGCCGAAATACACTCCCCTTTCTTGCGCCCTTGCGCCATCACATGAGTCACTCGATATCGAGCCGGCGATTGCTCGTCTGCACCTTGGGACTGATTCTCTTCCGGAGCGTCGTGGCATCGGCCGAAGCCTCCATGGGGTCAGTCTACGTCCCACTGGATAGCTGGGTCTATCCGGCTTTGGATCGGTTGGCGGGCTTGGGAGCAATCAACAAGCAGTTCGTCGGCTTGCGGCCATGGACAAGAATACAGTGCACTCAATTGGTCTTGGAAGCAGATGAGAACCTGTTGAATGCGGAAGACCAAAACCGGGAGGTCACAGCACTCTACGAGGCTCTCAAGGAAGAGTTCAGTGTCGAGATCAACCTCTTTAATGGGGGTTCGCCGCAGCAGGCCAGGGTGGAGTCCATCTATACGCGAGCGACGCGAATTTCCGGTACGCCATTGCGGGACGGTTATGACTTTGGTCAAACCATTGCGAACGATTTTGGCCGCCCCTTTAATACAGGCTTTAACGATGTTACCGGTTTTTCAGCGCAAGCTGTTGGGGGTCGGTTCTTTGCCTACATCCGAGGAGAGTATCAACACTCACCTGCATACGCCGGTTTGACATCGGCACAGCAGTCGTATATCGAGCAGTTGGATGGAACGCCCTCTGCCCCTTATTCACAGGCTGCTGGCGCGGTTGACCATTTTGAACTCCTCGACACTTACGTGGGCCTGCGCCTTGGGGCTTTCGACGTGACGTTCGGAAAACAAAGCCTCTGGTGGGGACCCGGAACCATGGGCGGCATGTTGATGAGTGACGACGCTGACCCGATGCTCATGCTCAAGGTCAATCAGGTCCAGCCATTTGTCCTGCCGGGTTTCCTTGCGCGTCTGGGTCCCGTGCGAGTGCAGGCTTTTATGGGCAGACTCTCCGGCAACCAGTACCCTCGTGGCCCCTACATCCACGGAGAGAAAATCCTGGTCAAACCCTCCCCCAACTTGGAGCTTGGGGTCTCTCGCACGGCGGAGGCCTTCGGCCAAGGCATTCCTTTCACCTTCAGCAACTTGTTCGCCACGTACTTTAGCGTCACCGACGTTTGCTGTGTGGCCAATCCGCAAGATTTTCCCGGAAAGCGCCAGGGGGGCGTGGATATCTCTTACCGCCTCCCGCATCTGCGCAAGTGGCTGACCGTGTATGGCGATTTCTTCAACGCAGATGATGTGGTCCCACTCGTGAACCCTGAACGGACCATGTACAATCCCGGCATTTACCTTTCCCAGATTCCCCACCTCCGGAAGTTTGATTTTCGCTTGGAAGTTGCCAACACCCGACATCAGGAGGAGGCCTATACCAGTTTTTTCTACAAGCAGGCATACACCAACAAAGGTTTCCTGATCGGCAATACGGTTGGCAGGCGGGGGTCTGCCTTCGACGTGAGCAGTACGTATTGGCTTTCGCCCCGAAAACGCGTGCAAGTTGGATGGCATGAGCACGACGTCAACAAGCACCTGATACCCTCGGGAGGGTCGCAAAACGCGGCGCGCGTCCAAGCCGGCTGGTTAATCCAAAAGGATATCGAGTTTTCGGTCCTTGCCCAACATGAGCGCTGGGTATTCCCATTTCTGGCCACAGGGACACAGAGCGACAATGTCATTTCCTTGCAGCTTACAGTTTATCCAAGAGAGCTCTGGTCGCGCGCTGCTTTGAGGACCTCTGATTAAGTCAGATCTTGCGGCCATGCGTTTAGCCCCGGCCTCTACTCATTCCAATTTGATTTCAGTTTCCGCCTCCTTCCGCAAATTGAGAATCTCCGCGCCGTGCATTCGTTTCTTAGCTTGCCTCTGAAACTCTCTTAGGACGCGTTTTCCCGAAGCTTGCTGCTTCGACATAAAGCGTTCCCGCCCCGGCCTCCCCCGCTATTTCGCAGCCCCGGCGCCATGAACCCGAGGCCACGTTCCGACCCAGCCGATTCAGGCCGTCCCAGAGCTGCCATCGGCATTGAACCCGACGGTCTGATAGTCGCGAGAACCCAGGTTTGAAGCCAACGTCGAGGAGCTCTTGTCTAAAGGCGTTTCCCAATTCGTGCGGTTCTAATGGGGGAGAAGGCCTGTAAACACGGCAGCAAAGGAGGGCAGTGCGGACTATTCCGTTCGAAACCGCAGCACCAGTCTGCGGCTGGTTTAGACTTTCAAGTAGGGCGCGAGTTCCTTCCACCACGCATCCAGTTCTTTCTGATCCTGGTCATCCAGTCCGCCCCCGGCGACTCCTCGGAGTTTCGCGGTCTTAAAGACTCCACGCCTGACCAGTACCTCTTTTGTGAAGTGGAGGCCGTAGATTTCTTCCAAGTTGATCATGGGGAGAAGCTTTTCAAAAATCGCCCGTGCTTCCTGGAGCTTGCTTTGGGCAGCGAGTTCATAAACCTGTACGGAAACGTCAATGAACTCGCAAGCCGGCATGGTGCCGGCAGCTCCGTGGGCGAGCTCGTCGAGGAGATTCCGGCCGGCGTTGCCCGAAAAGATGCCTTTCATCGCGCCGGAGTGCGCATAATCGCCAATCCGCTGCCCCACAGGGGCAACCTCTTCTTTGACGTACGCGAGCTGGGGATTCTGTATGGCCATCTGGATGACAAACTCTGTGGGGAGGGCCGGCCCCCAGGGCGCGCCGCTGTTTTGAACGAAGATGGGGAGCGTTATCCCCTGCGCCAGGGTGCGATAGTAGGCGGCCACGGTTTCCAGGTTTACTGATCCCAGAAACGGCGGCAAGGCGATTACGGCCGTAGCGCCCTGCTTCTCGGCGTGCTGGGCGAATTTGAGCGCCAAACTACTGCTGGGCGCCTGCACGCCGATCACGATAGGTCTGCGGCCGGCGGTGGTGCGCAGGATGACCTCCGCTCCGTGGCAGCGCTCCTCTTCAGAAAGCAGATAGAACTCCCCGGCGAGTTGGGGCCAGACGAGCCCGTGCGCCCCCGCGCGAACGCAGAAGTCGACCTCGCGACCCAGGTCTTCCCAATCGAGTTGGTCGCTCGGATTGAAAGGCGTCTGAAGGATCGCGAATATCCCGGAGAACTTGTCTCGAGCGGCGACCCGCGCCGCAGCGCTCGGCCAGTCGCCGAACAGTGCGGAGACGGCGCTGCCTCCCGCAACGCTGCGCCAGAGGAAGTCGCGACGAGTGATGGAGTGCGGCATGGGTGGCTCCGTCGGTCAGACGTAAGCGATACATTCGATTTCCACCGGCGACGCCAGCGGCAGGTCCTTCACCGCCAGGGTCGTGCGCGCCGGAGGATTGCTCGGGAAGTATGAGTGGTACACCGCATTCATGGCTTTGAAATCGGCGATGTCGGTAAGGAACACTGTGCACTTCAGAACCTTGTCCATCGAGGATCCCGCGGCATCGAGGACCGCTTTGATGTTCTCCAAGCATTGTTTTACCTGGTTTGAAATGGGGCCGGGGGCGATTTGGTGCGTGGCGGGATCGGCCGCGCCTTGACCGGAGACGAACAGCAAGTTGCCCAATTGGGTGGCGGAGCTGAACATACCGGTCAGGATGGGGGGGATGCCGGGAATATTGACGACTTTCTTCTGCGCGTCTGGTTTCCCTGGCGCGCCGGTGGCGGGCAGGGCCAGTGCGGTGGCGCCCATCGTGGCGGCGCCGGCCAGCGAGCCTCGAAGAAAGGAACGGCGATTGGATTTTTGCTTGCGCATGCAAAGCCTCCAGAATAGAAATTTCGGCGCCCGAGGACCTCAACCCGCTTCGATCCCGGTCGCGGGCGAGTAAGAAGCTATCACAATCGTGGGCGCAGATAAAAGACGTCGCCGCCGAAGGAAACAGGCACGGGGCCCGGCGCGAGCGGGGTAGGGTTGGAAGAGGGCAACCCTGCGGTGGTCATGAGAATGGGACAGGTAGGGCGACCCGTTGGGGCGCCCTTTGCGGGAGCGTAGGCGCAACACCGCTTCAGGTTTGCCGCAGAAGGGCGTAAAGGCCCTTCCCTACAACCGGGGCGGAGACCGCTCAGCGCAACCCTGGCAAAGAGCGGCCCCCTATGTTACGGACAGGGCGGTCGTCGCATACCGCACTACCGCTGAGTTTGAGTCCAGTTTTCCGGTAATCGTGATCGAATAAGATCCGGTTGTTGTGCCGGAGGTAACAAGAGTCGATGGACGGCAGCTTCCCAACGCCAGATTGAGCGTCAGGATGAGGCTAATAGCAGCGAGCCGCACACCCAGCCAACTTCTCGCGAGAGGGCCATGGCGGCTCCGGTGTCTCGCGCCCAGCGCCAAAGAGGCAAGCGCCGCAAAGCTGACGAGCCCAAGAATCAGGGGTGGAAGCTTGCCGGTGGGGATGCGAGGAGGAGTGAGAGTCGGCGTAACATACACCTGGGTCTGGATTTTCAGTTGAATACTCGAAGCCGTTCCACTGGGAGTAGGCGTCGCATTGGAAAACGTGCATGTTGCGTCAGGGGGCCAGTTAATACCCGCGCCGGTTGTCTCGCAAGCGAGGTCAACCTTTTGGCCGGTGAGTCCGTTGAGGGGATTGACGAGGATCGTGTAAGTGGCGGTGCTTCCCGCTGCGATGACGTCGCTCGGCGGGGTGATGGAAAGCGAAAAGTCCTCGAACAGCAGATTGAGTTGCAACGAAGCAGTCTGCGAGCCGCTCACGCCCGTCACCGTAAAGGCGTAAGGATTGCCGGGTGTTGCCGTCATGTTTGTTGTAAGGTTGCTGACCGTAAGCGTGCTGACATGGCCGACCGAGATGGTGGTGGGGTTGAAGGCGCAGGTTGTTCCCGACGAGCAGGCCAAGCTGATGTTGCCCGTGAAACTGCTTGGTCCACTGGCGCCGATCGAGAAGGTTGTCGACGTGCTCCCAATCAGCACAGGATTGTTGTTCAAGCTGGGGGTTGTAGTGATCGAGAATTCGGCCAGTCCCGTTCCGGAAATCGCCACGGTTTGAGGACTACCGGTAGCGTTGTCGGTGATGCTCAAAGAGCCGCTGCGGGTCCCGCTGGCCGTGGGTGAGAAGGTCACACTGACGCTGCAACTCTGTCCCACACTGAGAGTGTTGAGCAGAGCGCCGCAGGTGTTGGTCTGGGAATAATCACCGCCGGTGCTGGTGGTGATATTGGAGATATTCAGCGTGGCGGTGCCCGTGTTCGTGATGGTGACGTTTTGGGGTGCGCTGACGGTCCCCACGCTCTGGTTGGGGAACGTCAGGGTGGTCGGGTACACCGTGACCGCCGTGGCGGCCGTCACACCGGTACCTGTGACGGTAAGGGTTTGGCTCGTGCTGGCCGCGCCCGCGATGTAAGCGTTGTCCGTGATCGTAAGCTGATCTGTCTGGGCACTGACCGAGGGAGGCGTAAAGGTCAAATTGATGGTGCACGTGCCGCCGCCCGGAGACAGGGCGCCGCTGCCACCGACGCCGACGCAGTTATCCGTCTCCGCAAAGCCATATGTCGATTCAGAGGTAATGGTAGTCGGGGGTGTAGTGGTGGTCGTGTAGGGGTGGTTGAAGGCGATCTCGGTGATCGTCAAGGGTTCGGTGCCGGGGTTGATCACGGTCACCTGCTGCTGGGGACTCGTTACGCTCAAGGTTTCGTTGCCGAAATTTACGGTGCCGGGCACTAAAGCTATGGTGGCTTGATCGGCGGGATCGATTTTCGCCACAAAAGCGTTGCCCGTCACCCCCGCCAGGCTGCTTTGGTAAGCACCGGCGATAGCCGGGAAGTTGGTGGAGGAGGTGCTGCCGGTGATGTAGGGAACGCCGTTGCTATCGAGGGCGATGCCCTGGCCGAAGTCCGGGCCGCTGCCGCCCAAATAGCTGGAGTAGACCAAACCGGTGCCGTCGCCGGTGAGCTGGGTGATAAAGGCGTCCGAGCAAGGGGCTGTTCCGCAGAGCGGCCCGGCGCTGATCCCCAGAATCGCCTGAATCGGGTTGTAACTCGAGGCGGGGAAATCGCTCGAATTCGTGCTACCTGTCACGAAGGCATGCCCAGCCGAGTCCACAGCGATCGCGTTGCCCAGGTCAGTTCCGCTGCCGCCGAGGTAGGTGGAGTAAATCAAGGAAGATCCCGTAGGGTTTAGTTTCGTAACAAACGCGTTGGCCTGGCCATGAAGTGAGGTCTGAAATGCATCGCTTATGGTGGGGAAGGGGGAACCCCCAGTGGAGTCAGTGGCCCCCGTAACGTAGACGTTGCCGGTTCCGTCCAAGGCGAGCCCGTAGGCTCGATCGTCGCCTGACCCGCCCAGGTAGGTTGAGAAGGTGAGCGCCGACGATTCATTCGACGTGTTAAGGGTGATTTCCGCCACGAAGGCATCCGGCGCGCCGGCGTTTGTCGCCTGGAAAGGGGTTGCCGAGACCGGGAAGTTAGTGGAAAAGGTATATCCCGCCACGTAGATATTGGCATTGCTTCCTGAGGTAGTCACTTGGATGGCTTGGGCGACGTCTGCCTGCGCTCCCCCCAGGAAAGTGGAGAATAGGAGTTGCGCTGCGGTGGTGGTTCCGGTGGGGTTGATTTCTGTGATAAAGACGTCACCATTGCCGCTGTTGGTCCCATACAGAGGGTTGGCGGTAGGGAAGTTGGCGGATTCAGTCGAGCCAGTGACGTAAACATTGCCGGCGGAATCGACGGCGATGCCCTGGCCAAAGTCAGCGGCGCTCCCGCCCAGGTAGGAAGAGAAAATCAGCAGATTCCCCGTTGTATTGAGTTCGGCAACGAAGGCGTCTGTATTACCTCCGTACGTGGTCTGGAAGGGGTATATGGTAGTTGCCCCGCTCTGCGGGGCCTTGGTAGGAAAGTTTGTGGAGGTTGTATTGCCGGTGATGTAGGCACTGCCGCCGCTCACTGCAATAGCGGTGGCGGTATCGGATCCGGAGCCGCCGATATAGGTGGAATAGAGCAACGCCGTCCCGGTCGAATTGAATTTGGTCACGAACGCGTCGCCGTTGGTAGCGTACGTGGGTTGTTCTGGCCCCTTGGTGGGGAAGTTCGAGGAGTTCGTCACGCCCGCAATGTAAGCGTCGAAGTTGGAGTCAACAGCGATGGCATAGCCGATGTCACCGCCGGAGCCGCCCACGTACGTCGCGTAGGTCAGATAGGGATCGATGATCAGGGGGCGATGGTGGTCATAGGGGCCCAGCGCGAAGCCAACTTGGTTGTTCGCTTGCAGGACGTAGCGGCCTTCAACCGCTGTCCGAAGTCCGGGGTCCGAAGTCCGAGGCCCATGGTTAATCGCGGGTTGGTAGACCACCGGCTTGTGGAAACGAACCTCGCAGCCGTCGGCTTTAACGACGAGATCTCCATTGGCGGCGATTTGCAGAGGCGCATCGCGGTGCGCCCTCTTGGGCGGTTCACGAACCGCTCCGATGTCCAGGACGATGGCGGTGGGGTCCGCGCCGGGCGCGACCACAAAGTCATACTCGATCTGCCCGCCTCGGGCGCCGTAGTAGACCAGATCGACGCCGGGATAAACGCCCTGGTATTTCACCTGAGCGTACATGGGGACATCAGTAAGCCACTTCTTCGGGTCATTGCCGAGGAAGTAGTTGGCGTGGCCGGGCAAGGGATCCGCTCCCGTAACGGTGGAGGCGACGTCTGCGCCCACCAACCGCAAGCGCAGAACTGAGTCGGTTGTTGACAGGCCGCTAGCCGTTGTCCCGCGTCCAGGGGCCAACGCTCCTTCGAACCTAGGGCGGGAGGCCGACAACTGGCTACCGTCAACTGACGGCCGGCCCTTCAGCCTCAGGACCGCTTCCTCGCGTGTGAGGAACAGAGTGTACCCTTGCCCCCGCGAAAGGAAGTTCACCTCCCGATCGGTCTGCCCCTGGTTGACTTCGAAGCTCATGGGCAAGGCGGAGAAAAGGCGGGCCCATTGGGCTGAAGAACGGGGCTTGGCGGCCGGGGGCGCAAATCGATCCGTGTGAATGCTGGTCGCGCCGAGCAGCAGGGCTGCCAACAATAACCCATAGGGAAGGCGAGCCCATTTCTTGATCGCTCTTCGGCTGGCGCTCAAGGCACAACTAATAATACCGGTCCTTTCACTCACGACGGTCCTCCTCGGAAATCATCCAATCTCGTAATGGCTTTCCTTGATTCTTGAACTCGTCCAACGCCGGGGACTCCGCGCCATGAGGCGCCGCCATAATTGGCGCCGTGCTCAGGGATTCACCGTAAGGTTAATCGTGGTCGTCCGCGTCACCTTGCTGTTCTGCGCCAGTGTCCCCGTGATCGTAATCACGAAGTTTCCGGCGGGGGTTCCCGTCACATAGGGAGTGATGTTGATCGGGTTCACATAATTGTTGCACGATGCGCCGAACGCCCCCAGGATGATCGCTGCCAGCAGGAGGCCCAAACTGAACTGCGGCCGGAGCCGAGATCCCATCCCGCCCAGACCTGCGGCCAAGACCAGCAGGATGGTGACGGCCATTAACAGCAGCGGCCACCCCCAGAAGCCCGGACGACCGCCCCCATGCCACCAGGGAAAGACCCCCGACTCCGCGGTGGTCTGTAGTGTGAGCAGGGACGTCACCGTAGACGTCGCGTTTCCCACACCGGTTGGAACTACGGCGGGAGGTGCAAACGTGCAGGTAGTATTCGCTGGAAGCACGCCGCAGGTCAGGAATACTACCTGATTGAACCCGTTCGTAGGGGTGGCTGTAATAGTGTAGGTGATCGCATTTCCGGCCGCCACTGAAGCTCCCGAGGGTGTCGCTGAAAGCGAAAAATCGGCCAGAAAGATTCCCAGGGCTACCGTGGCGCTTTGGCCTTCGGAATTTCCCGTCACCGTAAAGTTCAATGGACTTGCGGTAGTCGCCGACAGGTTGCTTACGGTCAGGGTGCTGGACTGTCCGGCCAGGATCGAACTCGGACTAAAGCTACAAGTCGCGCCGGAACCGCAAGAGAGGACGATGCTACCCGTAAACGAACTGGGAGCCGAGGCCGCGATACTGAACGTCGCGGAAGCCGTGCCGATGAGAATGACGTTCGACCGGCTGTTGGCTGAAAGGGTGAACTGCGGGGTTCCGGTTCCCGAAAGGCCCACCGCCGCCGCACTGTTCGCCGCGTTGGACCGAATCGTGACACTCCCCGTGCGATTACCGCTACCATTGGGAGTGAAGGTAACGTAAATCGTACAAGCTTGACCCACGTTGAGAACGGTGGGCGTCGTGGGCAAACCCCCGCAGGTATTCGTTTCCGCGAAGTCTCCCGACACAGCGATGGAAGTGATGGTAACGGCCACGTTCCCGCTGTTAACGAGCGTCACCGACTGCGGAGGGCTGGTAGTCTGATACTCCTGCGCGGCAAAGGTCAGCGAGGTGGGGGTGAGGCTCAGGGAACCTGTCGCGAGAACGCCGTTCCCGGTGACCGTAATGTAGTGAGGGCTTCCGGCGGAATTGTCGGAAATCACCACTTCGTCGGTCTGCTGACCGGCTTCGGTCGGCGAAAACGTCACTTGAATGGTGCAGGTGGATCCGCCCGCTGGCAATGATGTGCCACAGTTGTTGGTTTCAGTGAAGTTCCCGCTGGCGCTGATACTGCTGATACTAAGCGGCGCACTTCCCTCATTGGTGAGGGTGACCGCCGCCGGGGTAGTAGTTGTCGTACCGAGCGCTTGGTTGCCGAAGCTAATCTGTTGCGGGCTCAGGATCAGGGCGGGACCGTCCGCCGGGCCGATCTTGGCGACGAAGGCGTTCGAACTGGAACTTGTTCCTGCATAGGCCCACTGGAACGCACCTTCCGTAGCCGGAAAGTTTGGTGAGGCTGTGCTGCCCGCCACGTATGCTGTGCCTGAAGAGTCGACGGCAATCGCTTGGCCGTAATCCGCGCCGCTCCCTCCCAGGAAAGTGGAATAGATAGGACTACCCGAGGGCCCTAACTTGGCCACGAAGGCGTCGGCACAAAGGACGGGCGCGGTGGCTGTTCCGCAGTTGCTCGCGCCGGCTATCCCGAGCACATTCTGCAAGGGATCGCGCAAAGGGAAGTTCCCCGACTCGGTAAAGCCGGTTAGATAGGCGCTGCCGGCCGAGTCAACCGCCATCGCGGTAATCCCGTCTGTTCCGCTGCCACCCAGAAGGGTCGAATAAATCAACGCGCTAGTGCCGCGAGCGAACTTGGTGACAAACGCATTCGCGATGCCGTGGTTCACGGACTGGAAGGCGTTGGAGGTCACGGGGAAATTAGTGGACTGCGTATCCCCAGCCAGGTAAATACTCCCGCTCGCGTCCAGCCACATCGAGAAGGCTCTGTCGATGGAATTCCCACCCCAAAACGTTGAAAACACCAGAGCGATGTTGCCGGGTGTCAACTCCGTGATGAACGCGTCAGAGCCACCCGCCAGCACACTTTGAAGCGCGCTCTGAGTTGGGAAGTCAGTCGAGAAGGTGTAGCCGCTGATATAGACATTGCCGGAGCCATCGAGCGCGATAGCGGTGCCGTAATCGCTGCTGGAACCGCCGAGGTAGGTGGAGTAAAGCAACTTCGTGCCTGTGGGGTTGAGCTCCGCCACGAAGGCGTTGGAAACACCGGCAAGGCCGAGCTGGAGAGGGTTGAAAGTGGGGAAGTCACGCGATTGGGTGGAGCCTGTGAGGAAAACGTCCCCGGCGCTGTCGAGCGCCAAAGCCGTAGCGTTATCGGCCCCACTCCCACCTAGATAGGTGGAGAAAACCAGGGAGGAACCATCGGGCTTGAGCTCGGCAACGAAGGCATCGCTGTATCCGCCGTAAACGGGCTGCGCGGCTCCGGCCGTGATTGGGAAGTCAGGGGAGAAGGTGCTGCCTACCAGATAAATGTCGCCCGAGGAATCGAGCAGGATGGCGGATGCAGCGTCGGCGCCGCTGCCGCCCAAGTAGGTGGAAAAGATGAGTCCGGTTCCACCGGGGTTGAACTTGCTCACGAAGACGTCGCCCGCGCCCCCGGCCGTGGTCTGCACCACCTTGGAAGTAGTCGGAAAATCGAGGGAGGCCGTGCTCCCCGTGAGGTAGGCGTCGCCCGACGAGTCTACAGCAATGCCGTAGGCAACATCGCCGACGCTGCCTCCCAAATAGGTGGAGTAGCTGAGAACGGGATCAATGACCAGCAGCCGCGAATGGTCGTAAGGGCCGAGCACGAAGCGAACTTGGTTCGAGGCCGTGAGGGCGTAACGACCTTCGACAAGTGATGAGCGCCGAGTGCCGGGTGGCAAACCCGCCGAGGAGGGCGCCGGGGCCGGATCAGCTTGGTAAACGATGGGCTTGTGGAAGCGTACATCGCCGTCATTAAGGTGGATAATAAGGTCGCCGTCAACAGCGATTTGGAGGGGCGAGCCTTGTGGTTGGCGTTGCGCGGGCACAAGGCCCGCCCCTACGTCCAGCGCTATGGCGTCAGCGTCTGCGCCGGGTGCAACAATGAAATCATACTCGAGCTGTCCGCTCTGGTTGCCGTAATAAACCAGATCCACGCCGGGATAAACACCCTGGTACTTCACGGAGGCGTAAGTAGGAAGGTTGGTGCGCCACCGGCTAGGGTCGTTGCCGAGCAGGTAGTGGGCTTTGCCGGGCAGGGGGTCTGCGCCGGTGACGGAGGAGCGAAGGTTTGCGCCCGCCAGGTGGAGGCGCAGGACGGAGTCACCTGCTGGCAGTCCGTACTCCGAAGCCGGCTGCCTTAAGCCTCCCAGCGCCGATTCCTGACTCCTGGCTCCCGACTTCCGACTCCGCAGCCTTAATACCGCCTCATCGCCAGTGAGAAACAGTGTGTAAGCACGGCCGCGAGCCACAAACTTCACCTGCCCATCCACCTGTCCCTGGTTGGCTTCGAAACTCAACGGCAGGGTGGAGTAGAGGGGGCCGTTAGGGAAGGCGGCTTCCCCCTGTGGGGCAGCCGTACCGCCCCACGTGGGCCGTAAACTTAGCGAGCCTGCCACAACTGCCAAAAGTAGGAGGAACGATCTAGACCGACGCACAGTTTTCAAAGGTCCTCTTGTGGTCTGTTCGGGGCCGCTTGATTGATCGTGCTGGGGCACTGGCCTGGGCCGCCTCCGGAGTTAAACCCCCGGTTGACTGCCTTCCGAGGCGCCCGGCCAGCTACTCGCCGATTGTCAGGTTCCGCAACAGCTTGGTAAAGTCATACCGGATCATGATGAACGCGGAATCATACGCATAGTGAACGCTGCGCGTATAAGCAACCTCGATGCTGAGATTCTTGAATCGGGTGACCTCGAGCCACGCGGAGTACCCGTTGTCGCGGGAAATTCTCGATGGCCCCGCACCATAGGTGTCCACATACTCGCCGCCGGTTTCGAAGTATGCATCCCAAAAGCGATTGTGCGTTGGATAGCTGGCCAGGAGCGAATCCGGCGATACGAGCCGGCTAAATACTTTCTGCGGTCCCTGCGGGGCAAGGCCGTAAATGGAGCCGCCGAGCTTGTAATGTTTGCGGAATCCAAAATTCCCTCCGGCCTCACCGCTTGCAATATAGCCCAGAGTTTCATAAGGGCGGGCGACGTTGTACGGGCTCGGCATGACAGCACGGTCCATGGTTCCCGTGGCCTCTCCGAAATTTATGAAAGGCGTAAAAGTCGCGAGATTCAATACGTCGTAAGTGTGATCGATATGGTTGTAAAAGTCAGCTACCACCCGGCCGCAGGAATATATCTTGACTGAATTGTACCCGATCGAGGCCGTCAGGATCGAGGTGATGTTCAGTCCGGAACGCTGGGTGGTGTACCGCAGGTCAATGTAGGGAGCACCCAGGATCGTCGTATACCGCCAGTCAGACGTGGTGGTCAGGGGGAACGGGGTGCGGGTGGTATAGAGCGGCACGCCGATGTCCGCTCCTATTTTCGACGTGAGATTGTAACCAAGATCGAACGTGTAGGAGGCGACCGCGCCCATGCTACTGCTATTGCCCGCGATCTGCACAAAGGCAGTGGGCCCGATCGTGCTGGCCAGATTCTCCGCACCCGGAGCCGGGGCGGGGGCATTCGTATCGGGCGTTGATTGGGCGGCCCCGACATGTGCCACAAATAAGGTGACGAGCAGCAGCGTGTAAATTGGCCTCACTTAGCGTATCCCCTTCCCAAAAGGATTTCTTCTTGGGGAGAAGCCGCCGGCCTCGGCCAGGCTTGCTTCCCCACCCACAGGCCCCTTGCTTCCTCGACCCCAAGTTCCAGTCGGGCGGGTCGGCGGAATCCCGGTTACGATGGTAAAGACCCGCCGCTCCCGAAGCTGAACTGCCTTGTCCTAACTTCCACCCCAGGCCGTTCGACCCCGCGCGAATGGCGCTCGCCGCGCGACTAAACGTGACTGCCGGCGCGCGCACAGTAGGGGAACCCTCTGCCCAGCGCCTCCCCACCTGCCGAAATCGCGAAAAGCATCCGGCTCAATTAAATCCCGAGGTCTATGATGGTCCTGTTCTTGACCACCGCAGACTCAGATGCAGATTCCTACTCCAGAGGTTTGCAGCGCAACCTCAAATTTATACAAATTATTCTCGTCATTTGCTTGGGACACTTCTCTGCGCTAACCTGATCAGGCTGTCCGGATTCTGAGTTGCGTTAGTGCACTCTCTATCTAATGCGTCAAGAACGATACATCAAGAATTGTACCAGCACAACAGGAGTTTGTGAATCTGGGTGAAGCCCTGGCCGTGCGCTATCTTGACGTGGCGGGGCCTCAGACTGAACCCCGGAACTTTTTCCCAGGAGCATAAGCATGGTTGATCATCGGCTGGACGGCCGCGTGGCCGTCATCACTGGCGGCAGCCAGGGTCTCGGGAGGCAGATGGCGGAAGCTCTGGCGGAGGCCGGTGCCACTGTTGTCCTGGTCGCGCGCCACCGCGAGCGTCTGGAGAGTGTGCGTGCGGGTATTGCAGCGCGAGGCGGAAAAGCATGCGCTTTGGTTGCCGACGTCAGCGCTGAGGGGGACGTCGCCCGGCTGGCCGAACAAACGGGCGGCGAGGTCGGCGCCCCCGACATTCTCATCAACAATGCCGGGGTGAACCTTCGCAAGCCCCTTCACGAGTTCACTCTGGAAGAGTGGCATGGCGTGATGTCCACCAACCTGGACGGGCCCTTCCTGTGCGCGCGCGCTTTTGTACCGGGCATGATCGAAAAGAGGTTCGGCCGCATCCTCAACGTGACGTCCACCATGGCCCACGTTTCGCTGCCGGGCCGCTCGGCGTACAGCACGAGCAAGTTCGGACTACTCGGCATGACCAAGGCCCTGGCGCTGGAGCTGGCGCCTTACGGTATCACGGTAAATGGCATCAGTCCCGGTCCCTTTCCGACGGATTTGAATATGGTCTTGACCCAGGATCCGGTGCGCATGGCCGAATTTACGGCCAAAATCCCCTTGGGCCGCTGGGGCAAGCTGGAGGAGATTGGCGCCCTGGCGGTGTTCCTCTGCTCGGACGCGGCCGGCTTCATCACGGGCACAGACATCCTCATCGACGGCGGTTGGACCGCACAATGACCCCGTCCGTCAAGATGGAATAAGGCTTGAAATATGTTCCATTATCAATATGATTGCCGCGCGAGGTAGAGGTGTGGAAAGGGACCCCATGACGCGACGAGAGTTGTTGGCCCGCACGGGCCAAGTAGGAACCGCTCTGGCTGTAGGATTGCCGGCGGGTACCGCGAGTCAGACTGAGCCTCAGATGCAACCGCCCCTGGGACACAAACTCAAGGTTTTGGTTGCCGGGGGACACCCCGGTGATCCGGAGTACGGTTGCGGCGGCACGATCGCCCGTTACAGCGACCTGGGTCACGAGGTGGTTCTCCTCTATTTGAACAACGGCGAGTGGCCGGCGGCTCAGGGGGGAGCGCCCGCCCATATCCGCATGGCTGAGGCCAGCAAAGCCTGTGAGATTCTGAAGGCCCGCCCCGTGTACGCGGGGCAAGTGAACGGCCACGCCGTGCTCGACGCCGCCCACTTCGACGATTTCCGGAAGATCCTGTCCGCCGAGCTCCCCGACGTAGTTTTTACGCAATGGCCCATTGATGGTCACCGTGATCACCGGGCGACTTCGGCGCTGGCGTTCGATGCCTGGTTGCAGATGGACAAGAAGTTTGCGCTCTACTATTACGAAGTTTCAAACGGGGAAGACACGCTGCAATTCTCCCCCACCCACTACGTGGATATTACCCGGACTGAGCCCCGCAAACGCGCCGCCTGTTACGCCCACGCCAGCCAGACCCCCGACCGGTATTACGAGCTGCAGGACCTGGTTGCCAGGTTCCGGGGTATCGAAAGCGGTCATAAGCGGGCGGAGGCCTTTGTCCTCCAGATGGAGAGCCCTCATGAGGCGCTCCCGCCGGTGTCCTGAAGAGGAGCGCTTTGACTCGCGACGTGAGATGCGGCCGGCTTATCCTCAGTTTGCTCCGAAAGGGAGACTTTGATGAGTAACCAGTTCTGGGCCGGCATGGCCGTCATATTCATAAGCGGAGCCTTGAATGGAAGCTTTCCACTTCCCATGAAATACGCACGCCGGTGGAAATGGGAGAACACGTGGCTGGTTTTCTCAACAACAGCGCTGGTAATAATCCCATGGTTATTGGCAATCGGATTCGTTCCCCACCTTGCGGATGTGTATCGAGGAGGGGCCGCCCGAGCCGTGCTCATTCCCCTGGTCTTCGGTTTCCTGTGGGGCATCGCCCAAGTCACCTTCGGTCTGGGGATCAGTGCCGTGGGCATGGCTCTGGCTTTCGCGGTCGTGGCCGGGCTGTCGTGTCTGTCGGGATCGCTTATTCCCTTGCTGGTCCTTAATCCCGCGGACATGCTCCGGCCGCGCGGGATATTGCTGCTCATCAGCATGCCGATCCTGTTCGCCGGTCTGGCCCTGTACGGATGGGCGGGACGCCGCCGGGAGCAGGAACAACCCGCGGCGGGCGGCGGCGGGGCCGTGGCGATGAGCTTCATGACCGGCCTCGCCATCTGCATCTTCACGGGCATCTTCGGGTCGAACATCAATCTGGGCTTCGCTTTTAGCGGCCCCGTCATCGCCCGAGCTGTCCAGATGGGAGCGAAGCCGTTGACGGCGACCTACGCGTCGTGGGCGCTGGTGCTGGGCGCAGGTTTCATTCCCAATCTGCTCTATTGTTCCCGCTTGCTGTTTCGCAATCACACCTGGTCTCTCTACTTCCAGCCGGGCTGGGTCAAGGAGGCGGGCCTGGCCATCGCCATGGCGTTGCTCTGGCTGTCGGGCATGGTGGGTTACGGCATTGGCGCGACCCTGGTGGGAAGCTATGGTACTTCTCTAGGCTATGCCTTGTTCGTGGCGGCGATGATTCTCTCCTCCAATCTGCTCGGCGTCCTCTCGGGAGAATGGAAAGGCACGTCGCAGAGAACCCGGGGAGTGTTGGCGGAGGCGGTTGGCGTCATCCTGCTTTCGGTGTTGGTCCTGAACCTGGGGGGCCTCTTCCACTGAGTGGACAGGAGAAGGAGATCCAGAAGGGAATCGAATCGGGAGTGCCGGCCATGACACCACGCGAAAGAGTTCTTACTGCCTGCAATCATCGTGAGCCCGACCGGGTGCCCATTGATTTTTCCGGCCACCCTTCCTCCGGAATCGCGGCCCTCGCTTACGCCAAGCTGCGCGACTATATGGGGCTCCCGAAGCGGACCCTGCGCGTTTACGACCCCATCCAGCAGTTGACGATCGTGGATGATGACGTCCTGGAAAGATTCGGAGTGGATACCATCGATATGGGGCGTGGCTTCGCCCTTACAGAAGGATCCTGGGCTGATTGGGTCTTGCCGGACGGCACCGCCTGCAAGATTCCCGCCTGGGCGTTGCCGCAAAAGGAGGACGGGAAGTGGGTCTTTCGCTCCCGGAGCGGGAGAGTGATTGCCCAGATGCCCGAGGGCGCGCTCTATTTCGAACAAACTTATTTCCCCTTTGCCGATGAAGCCGGTCCCCGGACCATCCCGGAGGCCCTCGCAGAATCGATGTGGCACGTCATGACTTGTCCTCCCGGCCCCGGGGTCGATCTGGTGCAACTGCGCGCAGGCGCCCGGAGGCTTCGGCAGAACACCGACAGGGCAATTTTGGGCGGATTTGGAGGCAACCTGCTGGAGGTGGGACAGTTTCTTTATCGCAACGACAACTTCTTCATGCTGCTGGGCAGCGAGCCGCAGCAGGCGCACAAATTCCTCGATGGGCTCGTAGAGATTTACCTGCCGCGACTGGAAAAATTCCTGGAGGCGGTGGGGGAGTACATTGACATCATCCGTTTCGGAGATGATCTCGGGATGCAGAGCGGGCCGCAAATCTCCCCCCGCATGTACCGCGAGTTCTTCAAGCCCCGCCACCAGCTCATGTGGAAACGCGCCAAGCAATTGGCCAACGTGAAAGTCATGCTGCACTGTTGTGGCGGGGTCCGAGAGCTGCTCCCGGACTTGATTGATGCCGGCTTGGATGCCATCAACCCGGTGCAGATTTCCTGCGCGGGTATGGATGCCCGGGAACTCAAGGCGGAATTTGGGAAGGAGATGGTTTTCTGGGGTGGGGGTTGCGATACGCAGACGATCCTGCCCGATGCGACGCCCGACGCCGTCAGCCGGCATGTCCGGGATCAGGTGGAAATCCTCCGTCCCGGCGGAGGTTTTGTATTTCAGCAGGTCCACAATATCCTGGCCAATGTCCTTCCCGAAAATATCATCGCGATGTTCGAGGCTATACATGCGAGCGGCGAACGCTGATCCCGCCGGGCGCCTCGCGCGTAAGCGTCGGGCCATCGAGAGATCGGGTGATTGAGTGATTGGTGATTTGCGATTTTTGCAGAGTCGGCAGTCTGATTCATTTTCTCACCTGATTCTGCCGATAACCGATACGGGGAAGTGTGTCACATGGGGTTGGGCCGTCGTCCCCGCCCGCCGCGCTGTCATCCCGAGCCTCGCGAGGGATCTCGCCCTGAATGTCCTTGCGCCCGTAGGTTTGGCCTTTTTCTCGTCACTCGTCACTCATCACTACCCCTGTCTTGGTAGTCCTTCTTTCTTTCCGGCTCTTGCCTTCCTGCTCGCCACTCATAACTCGTCACTTGTCACTGCCCCTGTCCTTTACGGCCTTTAAGTCCCACAAATCCCCTTTTTTCTGCCCAAAAACTGTAATTTCGCCTCGAATTACTGCGCAAAACTGCAAATTAGGTTGCAAAACAGCCTGACATATTGTCATCTGCCGTTTGTTTTCATACACATAGTCGGATCGATCTTTATTCTTAACATCTCTAAGGGGCAGGCTCCCCTTATTTCGGACTTTATGACCATGTTCGCGAGCCATGGCCATTCCCGCGCAAGCCGGAATCCAGTCCGTCAGCGACGCATTTCCGAAGGCTTGCGCAGTAGATTCTCGCTCTCCGCGTTTGCGGAGACAAGCGTCGCAGGAATATCGGGGAAGCGCAGGCTGGAATCCGATTTGCGCCAAGAGCGTTTTCGCCATTCGAAGCCACCGGTTTTCTGATCTGGCCGACATGCCCCACGCCGAGCCCGAGAGCGCGTTTCTTTCGAGTTGACCATCGAGGCCGACCTGTACGGTCAGAGGACATACGATAAAGCCTAACATTCTATTTAACGACTTGTCAATCGCTTTATAGGCGCAATGCCTACCGGTAGGACCTATTTTTCTGGAAAGCGCCTAATTGTCAGAAGGAGTATCCCCCTCCTGGCTCAGGAGAGACCGGGCGGTCGAGTTGGCTGTCCAGTCGCGCCCGCCCGCATAGATGGTGGCCATACTCAGCGCCTTTCTGCCTCCTTTAGCGCCCTTGGGGCCTGGAGTTTACCAGCGATGAGCCAGAAGCGCGGTCAGGCCGTTAATCAGGCACGTGGATTACTTCCGGGTGCCCCGTTACCCGGCCTCAAGCTGGAGCAATCTGCTTAAGCAGGCGACCAGTCCAGCAGTGGGGCAGTGCAGCTCGCTCGCTTGTGGCAAGCCGCTCGACTCGCTTGGATTGGGCTTGAGTCATTGCCAGACTGAGCAGTTAGTCAGAACTTCCGCCCCACCAAATGGCCCGCAACTGCCGCCGCCGCACTTAGCGGCCCGAACCTCTCTTTGAATATCTTCGAGTACAATGCCGCCGTGTCCCTCGGCGGCGGCGGTCTGCGTTCTTTCTTGCGAAGGCTCATGGCCTCCGACGGGCACGTCGTCACGCATAACCCGCAGCCAATACACCGCTCTTCGACTACCACCGGAGGCCCCTCATCCCCGGCAATTGCGTCCATTTGACAGCGAGTCGCGCACGTCCCACAAACTTGACATTTATCTCGGTCCACGACTGCCAGGAAGTCCGCCTGGAAGAACTCGGCGGGCTTAGGCAGCTTCTTCGCCGTGGTCAGAACGCCGCAACAGCACCCGCAGCAACAGCAGACAAACAACGGATTGAGGGTGTTCTGCGGCTCCAGCACCAGCCCCTGACGGTCGGCCTGTTCCAGAAACCCGAGCATCTCTTCCTTGCTCACCGGGCGGGCGATTCCCTTTTCGATCATCATCGTTGCCGCTTCGCCGAACATGAGGCAATTCTGAGGTTCGGTGGTCTGTTTGCAGGTTTTCCCTGTCAGCGCCCGCCCCTGTCGGCAGATGCATGGGATCACCGCGAACGGCCCCTGCATGGCTTAGACGGATGTGCGTATGTGGTCATAGCTCGCCACCGCGTGCTCCACCGGGATGGACTTGTGAACCGGAACCGTCCTCATCTGCGGCGTACGCGGTCCCAAAAGTTCCCGTCCAAAAGCCTCCTCGAAATAGGTGCGTACGTCACGCTCCAGTTCGGGCGTCAGGCGATTCACTTGTGCCTCGTACATGCCCAATGCCAGAGGCGATTTTCCGTACAGGGGACCTTTCTTACCCGGCAGCTTCTGAATTGAGCCCTTCTCGGCCATCTGGTCCAGAGACTGGCCGAGTTGCTCCCGGCTGATCTGGCGGCGCGTTCGCCTGTGAATGGTCCCCAGCGTCTCCGGAATTGCGCTCAAGCACAAAGCCAGCCTGGCCTCATCGGGGGTAAAAAGCTGTTTGAGAATGCGGATTTCGACGCCCGACTCCGTAGCCGGATATGGCACCGGCATGCGATCAAGGTGGCGCTGCAATGCACGGTAGAGTTCGTCGCCTTCCATACGGATCCCTCCTCGGCGGGTGCCTCCTTGGGCATGATCCGGCTCCATTATACCGACATCGTTGTCAGAAAAGGAGGATTACGATAGCGAGAACGCCAAGGCCGGCTCACAAAATAGCCTCCAGTGATTTCGGGGGAGGACCCCAGCCGGGCGTATGGTCGGCTACTCGGCACCTATCGCCGGACACGGCTAAGTCCCGGTAAGTTGCCTTGCTGTCGTCGTGACGTAAAGCTTGGCGATGGTCCAAAAGCGAGTAGCGCGGGACTGTTTTGAAGGCCTGCCGCGGGTGGCGCATCTATAAGGTTGTCGGCTCCGTCAAGCAAAATTCTAGTGTCGGCCCTGGAGGGTTTTCGCCTTTACGGTGGCCAGGTTCCACCACACATCTATTCGATCCCGCTCCGGGGACCATGATGGCT
>Ga0326727_10003232_pt1 | contig 52829 bp, 31 predicted proteins | sample MB2enrmetagenome_FD_207643 | JGI IMG/M metagenome (GOLD analysis project Ga0326727, IMG submission 207643) | Lab enriched peat soil microbial communities from McLean, Ithaca, NY, United States - MB29MY | ecosystem: Environmental > Terrestrial > Soil > Wetlands > Peat | place: USA: New York...
GGATTGCGGACCCCGCCTGCCCTTGAGCGGTCAGGGTGGCAAGAATGGTGGCGTTTTGGCCAAGGTCATAAACGATGGTGCTGCTGGAAAGAACGTTGGTTTGGATGGGTTGCAATGTTTGCATGGCCACAATGGGCGGAGCCGCGTAGGCTGCCCCGCGCAGGGTTCCGCCAGGCCCATTCGTCACCGTTGCCACCGACCACCCGGAAGTGTTGAAACCAGCCTCATTCCAACCCGTGGGCCAGAGCCGGGCATCGTAAAACTCGCCCCCATAGACATGGGAGTAGGTAATGGGTCCGGAAGTGGCCAGCCAGTTTGTATCGGTGGGAATGACCTGGCTGGTGCCGTTGGTATAAAAGAGATAAATCTGTGCGATCAATGTGGGCGGTCCGAAGGAGCCGGTGAACTTGGTGTAATTCGTCGTCGGCTGGACATTATACATGCCGTTGCCCAGCATCACACCCAGGGCATTCTCACCGTTGGTCAAATACGAAGTGATGTCAAGCGTATCGTAGAGACAGGTCTTGTTGTACATCGTCCAACCGGGAGCCATTAGCGCATTGCCCACTTTCACGCCGTTGGCGGATAATTCGTACTGGCCCAGACCGCAGATGCAAATCAGGGCGCGCTGCAAACCGGTGTTGACCATGAACTGCCGTCGAAAGATCGGCAGCACGGTGCTCTGCACGATGGTCACTTCAGTCCCCCAGGGACTTATCCCGTAAGTACCCAGCACCAGCGCATTGGTCCAGGAACTGTCATTGAAGCCAGGCAAATACCATCCCGTCTGCAACGTATTGGCGGCCTTCCATGTCGCGTCCATTTGGATGTTGGTTTGCGTGCCATTGGCGTAGTTCAAGATTAATTCCCCAATCAACCCGGCGGGATTGGGAACGGTGCCGGTATTGGTGGCGGCGATGGCCAGGATGTTCGTCCCAGCCGAAAGTTGGGCCGTCACGGTCACGGGCACCACGGTTGTGTAATCCTGTCCCGTGCCAACCTGTGTCCCGTTGATGTAAGCAGTATAACAATTGTCCGCCGTCACCAGCAGCGTGGCGTTGTTAAGGGCCGAGTTGGAACCCACCACGATGGTTTTGAGGAAATACCGCGTGGCAACCGGGGCGGCCACGGCTGGGCTGCCTTCCGGATACCAGATCCAAGAGCATCCGGTCAGACTATAACTAGAATTGCTGGCCGAAGGAACCAGCCAACTGCCCTGCCAATTGGTTGAACTAAGCAGCCCCATCGTCCAAGTAGCCACAGAACTGTAAGCAGAGGGTTGCCCGTTCTCGTCCCAAACCCGCACCTGCCAGAAGATTTGTTGCACCGACGCCAGCGCTTTGCCTCCATATGGAACATAAACCGGCTGCGCCGACACCACTTCGCCACTGTCCCACAAGTCCGGTGTGTTGCTGGCCAGCAGGGCGGCGGAAGAAGCTGCTTGAATCTCATAAGCGGTTTCGCTCAGGGCGCGTGCGCTGGAGTTGGTCGCCACCACTTGCCAGCTCAAATGCGGGTTGGCATCGTCAATGCCCAAGGGGTTGTTCTGCCACAAATCACAGGCTAAATACGCGGGGTAGATTGTTGCCGCGTTAAGCCACTGGGCAGACAACACCATGGCCAGGTAAGCCATGCCTCTAATGGGGAATAAAGATTTCGGTATCAAGTCTTTACCAAAGACTATACGCGAAAAACACCCCATTACAATAGCCGTAAAATGTAGCGCAAGCATCACTAAAACAGGGGAGGCTCGTGCTTCGTCTTACCCGCGCGAATTTGCCGCAATCCCCCAATTATCCATGCGGAAGGCCATTCCACGCTGTGGACGGCGCGGCGGACTCAACAAACCCGCACGGCTTCAATGCCCAGAAGCGATCCGAGTTTGTCGATTTTGTCACCCATGTGCCCCACTCCCACCGCACAATGATGTGCGGGGCTGTGGGAGTTCCATTGGTTCACGAATTCCCGTGCGCCCAAAGAAAAGCGATAGCGGCTGTTGGTGTTGCCGATCTCCAGGATCGGACCCGGCACCGATTCGGCATGCGCATACAATAGCGTCAGCCGCCCATCCCCGCGTTGCACCACGGAAAGAAGCGTGACCGGCCCGTGTTTGACCGACATTTCCACGGACAATCCCCTGCCCACCTTGCCATGATAAAGCCGTAACGGGCGCACTTTGGTTTTGCCTTGAGAGATGGCGATGTGCCCGGGGCCGTCGTGCCCCATCAGGACCACGTCATCGTTGAAATCGATGGCGTAGTACTCGGTGAAGGATCCGCCCGCGCCAAAGCTGTCCATGATCTTCATTGCCTGCGCGTTTTTGATTTCGTACTCGCCGGCGACTGGAATGCCGCGCGCGGTCAGGAGAGAGTTGCCGAGGATGATCGAGCTGATGGCCTCTTCGTTCTCCGCGTTGCCTTCGCCCATGTAGTAGTAGGCCAGCGAACCCAGATCATGCGCTTGCACCAACCGATCCAAAGCAACCGACGTGCGCGCCGCCCGCTGCAATTCCACGGCCGGACAATCCGGTTGCACGTCAAACATTCGATGAAACTCCGCGAGGCGGGCTTTGCTCTGGCGTCCGGTGACTTCCCGCCGCAATGCCGCCAATTCATCCACCTCGATCATTTCGATGTGCCCTCCAAACGTGGCGCATTGTTGGGTCAAGTCGGAGTAAATATCGAGCATGCCGCCGTAGTAGTGCCCCATCACGCCCAGGCGATTGTGGAACATGACATTGGCCGTCCGTGCGGCATCGATCCAGGTTGCCACTTCGTTCCAGCAGGTCGGATCGTCGTGCAACATGCCTGTTACCTGGTAAAAGCGGATTCCGCACCGATTAAAGACATTGGCGATCTCGGGCACGGGACAGGAGGCGCAATGAGCCAGCCATTCGGCGGTCATGGCCGTGCGATCCCCCATTTTATTGAAAGCAGCGTAATCAATCGCCGCCGCCGGCTGTAAATTGAGAACAATCACCGGCACTTTGGCCCTTTGCACCACCGGCAGCACAGTGGCTGAAAGCGCGTAAGTGGTCACATACAGGAAAATCAAATCCACGTCCTCCCGGCGGAACCGGTGTCCGGCCTCCAAAGCCCGGTCTGGCGTATCGATCAGACCGAGGTTGACCAGCTTGACGCCGCGCCGCTGCATTCGATTCTCCACCACGGCCAGGTATTTCTCCAGCCGTTGTTTCAACCCGGGGAACTGCGGCCAGTAAGCGTCCAGCCCAATTCCGAAAAGGCCCACGCGCACCGCGGGGGGAACGCGCCGTTGAGCGTCGGAACCGTCTTTGCATCGAATAGGACCTTTCATCTTTAACTGCATCTTTTTGAGGTGCGGCCATCTCCTGAGTTTCAAAACCTGCCAGCTTGCCAAACCCCATCCTTCACCCTACCCAAGTCGGCGGCAAGCATGAAAGGTGACCTCGAAAACTCCCCAGTCAAATATATTTGTTTCAGTTCGTCCTCAGTTTGACGCCACCGGACCACGACGAATTCCCTGAAGATGGGCGAGGTCGCTGCTGCCACAGGCAACATTTGCGACAGTCAGCAGCTCGGCGGTTTGAGCCTCCGCCTGCAAGCCAAAATTTGAATAGTTCCACGCCAGTCCCAACCGGCGGTATTTGGCGCCGCACGATGGATTAAAGGCGCAAAGTTCCCATCGCTCGACGACGCCGTCGAGTTCGTTACGCAAGAACTCGCCGATGGAGTTCAACACTTTCGGGTCGGCCGCCGCGCCGGGAACCAGGGGCGTGCGCACCCACAGCTTCAAGTCTCCCTTCCGCGTCCGGCGAGCTGCTTCGCGCAAGTTGGCGTGAATCGTGGCCAAACCGGCGCCGGTCAATTCACGGTGGGCGGCTTCGTCCGAATGTTTCAGATCATACAGGACCAAATCCACATGATCGAGGATGCGGGCAAAAACCGGCGGCGAAATCTGGCCGCAAGTATCCAGGGCCGTATGCAGTCTTCGCTGTTGACAGCGGGTGAGGAACTCCCGCGCAAACTCCGGCTGCGCGCAAGGCTCGCCGCCGGACAGAGTCACTCCGCCTCCGCTGGCCTCATACCACACGCGATCCAACTCCACTTCCGCAATCAAATCCGAAACTTCCCGGCGCACGCCCAAAGTTTGCATCGCCCGCGAAGGACACACCCGAGCGCAGGCCTGACACCCAACACAGCGCGAACGATCAATGATGATTCCCGCTTCACCGGCCGTCAAAGACTGCGCTTCACAGGCCTGAACACAACGCAAACAGCGAATGCAGTTTTGGGCCGACCACCAAACTTCAGGAGTGAATTGCCGGCTCTCTGGATTGTGACACCAGCGGCATTGCAACGGACACCCTTTCAGAAACACGGTCGTGCGAATCCCCGGCCCGTCATGCGTCGAGTTGCGATGAACATCGAAGACCAGGGCGTGAGATTGGGAGTCCGCTGTGCGCATGCGGCGTCACTTTCACAGAGCCGGGTAATTGACTCGTTGGATAAACTCTTCCTGAAACTTTCGGTCCATGATGAGAAAATGCGACGAATATCCCGTCACTTTCACCACGATGGCCTGATGTTCCGGAAGCTCCGGCTGTTCCATGGCCCGCTTCAACTTCTCCATCGTGATGATGTTGAGATTAATCTGCACCCCGCCAAGCTTGAAGAAGGTGCGGGCAAACGTTTGCACCAGATCGTCGCGGCGGATGCCTTCCGGGAAATAGGAAGGGTCCAATTCAATTTGAAAAGAACCGCCTTGGAATTTGCGAAAATCCATTTTGCAGAAGGAATTGGCGGTGGCCGTCAAACCTTTCAAGTTGCGCCCATGCATCGGGTTCATGCCGTGCGCCAGGGGTTCGGCAGCGTGCCGTCCGTCGGCGGTCGCGCCCAGCATCGGGCCGGCATACGTATGGCCCATGAATTGAAACAGCGACGCCCGGAAATGTCCGCCTTTGTTTTGGCGCAGCGATTCCAGATGCTCGCGCACCATCTCGGCCACCCGGACGATCAAGTCATCCGGACCGGCCAGATCGTTGCCGAATTTGTCCACGTTGAGAAACTCGCGGCGCATCGGCTCTTTGCCGGCCCAGTCCGATTTCACCGCCTGCTCCACTTCAGCCAAAGTGTAGCGGCGTTCATCGAAGACCAGACGCTTGATCGCATACAGCGAATCCGACACGTTCGGCACACCCAGAATATTGACCGAGGTCAGATTGTAATCCACCGCGCGGGCGTCGGTGCAGTCGCGCCCGCGTTCGAGACAGTTGTGCATGCAAAGCGAGGTGACCATCTCCGGCCAGACGCGGCTCTGCCACATATAAGTGATGTTCTTGAAATCCCGCAACGCCTTGGCGCTGGCCAAAGTTTCGTTGCTGAGGAGACGGAACAGGCCATCGAAGTCTGCCACGCCATCTTCCACCGCCCGGCGGATGGCCCGTTGCATCGGTTGCAGCAGCACCAGCGAGTTCAAATCCTGGTCATTGTATTCGCGGCCCACCACGCAATACCACTGGCAGCCTGAATAGGCCACGTTCCAGGCGTGATCTTCGCTGACGCCACTGCGCAGTTCGCTGTCCCGCAACACGTCGTAATTAATTAAAACCGGCGTGCCAGTGCCGTGGCGGCCGAGCACCTCGCAGGCATACTTGAAAAATGCCTGGTCCATATTCTCATGCCACATGACTCCCAGATTGTTGTCGCCCCCGTTCAAATCGTAGGCTTCCAGGATGACGCGGCTTAACTCGTTGGTGGCGTCCCTTCCCTGCCGGTCCCGGCCGCCGACGGCAAAGTAATTGCCGCCATACTTGCAAAACAGCTCGGCCACCCACCCGCGCGCTTCCTCGCAGGTCATGCGGCCGGCAGCGAGATCGCGGCGATAAAAATCCGCCAGTAATTGGTCCAATCGTCCATAGCCGTTGCCGTGGGCGATGATCCGCTCGGCGAGCTGGAAAAATTGAATCCACTGGATGGCTTGGAGGAACGTGCGCGGCGGCTCGCTGACAATCGCTTCACAGGTTGCCGCGACAACCTCATAATGCCGGGCCAAATCAGGAACGGCTTCGCCAGCCAATGTTGCGGCCTTTTCGGCGTGGCGCTGGACCCAGCGTTGAATGCTCTCCACAACCAGTTCCTGAGCAGCCAGATACCGGGCTGCCGGTTCGTTGCGGTTGGCCTCGTGACGCGCTTTCCAATGCCGTGTTTTTTTGAGCAGCCCCCCCCAGCCCAGTTCCAAACCGATGGAAAGATCCGGACAGGTGTGCGCATAGCTGATCCCGCCAGCACCCAGTTTGCGGGCGGCGAAACCGGCCTCGTGAACCTCGTCGGGATAGCGGAAGCAACGAGCCTCGTCCAATTGCCAGTGAAACTCGCCCACAACTTCTTCTTCCGCATGAACCTCGCACGGATTGTGATCCAAAAAGAAGGCGTAATCCCGCGCCCAGTTCAGCACGTCGTGCACCAGCCCATCCACGCGCGAGGGCATCTCGGCCGCGTGCGGGAAAGGAATATCCAGAAAGACGCGGCAATTATTATCGCCCACGTTGATGCGTTGGGCCACGGCCTGTTCGCCGGTGGGCGGCGCAAAGCCTTCGCCCACCCCGGACCAGTGATAGACCAGAAACTCCGGGTTATCCACGAAGTTGCTGCGACGGCCTTCCCGGCCAAGACGGTCGCGGCGCTCGGCCAGCCGCCGCATCCGGTCATCGCGCACCAGTTTGGAAACAGTCGCATCACCACGAGGCCGGGGAATTGTTGCGTTCATAAATAGCAGATAGTTTAATGCGCCTTTCCGGCGGATCTTGGCGCTGTATTCATCAAGCCAGGGCAATCCTCAATTCCATCAGGCCGCATTGAATCGGCAACCGCCAATGACAGGCAAATGCGCCGGCCAACTGAATGGAATGAATAACCCGGCCTGTTGAATAAGATTGCATCCAACCTGATTTTCTGCCAGACTCAAAGCCATCTTTTTTGAGTAAAAAATACACATGCGAATTTTTGAAATGTCTTAAGGGTAAAAACCGTTTTTTTGACGGAAAATTTCCGCCCCGCCACTTTAATTTGAGCAATCTTTGCGCCTGATGCCTTCAGACATTCTAAACCTTTATCAACTGCCGCTGTCTCCACCGATAGATGTTCTGTGCTGCCACTTTGCGGTGCTGAAAACCTGGGATTACGCCGATCTCGCCGCACCCTATTGGCGCTGGTATTGGGTGGACCGGCCGGGAGCTTCCATCACGCTGGGTGAAAAACATTTTGAACTGGTTCCCGGGCAGATTGTTCTCATTCCGCCGAACACCCATTTTTCGGCTCATAACCGGAAAGTCATCGGGTTTCTCTATATTCACTTTTTCGTGGAGGCCACCTATGAACAGGCCTCGCCTGGCATTGTCATTTTCCCGCTGGCCGCCGGCCAGATTCAATTCATCCGAAAATTTGTGGATCAGTTCAAGCAACTGGAACAAGAAGACGTGTCGCCGCTGTTTTCGTTGCCGCTGGCACTGGTGAGTCTGGCCTTGAGCCTCACGGAGCGGGAACACTGGACCAGTGCCTATAAAGATTTGCGGGCGGCCAGCGCCATCAAGCTTATCGAGTCAAATTATCCGGTGGCCGTGCCGAACCAGAAACTCGCCCGGCTGGCCGGAATGAACGTAAACGCCTTCATCCGCATGTTCAAACGGGTCACGAGCCAGACCCCCCGCCAATATCTCCAGGAATTGCGTTTGAAAGAAGCGTCCTCGCTGCTGCACCACAGCAAGTTGAGCATTGAGGCGATTGCCGAGAAAACCGGGTTTAACGACCGGCAGCATCTCAACCTGATCTTTCGGAAGAATTTTCGCATCACACCGGCGCAGTTTCGAAAAAACTCCCTGAAACTTTGACCCGGCTCCCGGTGTTTCCGGCGTGTTTTTTTACTCATGATTGATAAACCGGAAGCCTTCAGTTTTGGCGAAAGAAAATGCCCGAACTCAAGGACGGCGAAGATTCACGCCAGCCTGTAATCAGTCTTTCAGCGGCCTGGAACCGGCGCGGACTTCTGCTCAGGCTCCATGTCATGCCGGTAAAACTTCCCCCAACTCAATCCGTAGAAGGCGATAAAGGCAAAACAGCACAACGGCATGATGAAGCCGACGCGCATCGAGTATTTGTCCGCGAGCAAGCCCATGAAATACGGCAGAATCGCCCCGCCCACCACCGCCGTGACCATCCACGACGCGGCCAGCTTCGTCTTTTCACCAAGCCCGCGAATGCCCAGCGCGAAATGGGTCGGATACATGATGGACATGAAAAAGAAACTTAGAAAAAGCGCGGCCACCGACAGCCAACCCAGCGGCAAAATGACCAGCGCCATCATCACCACGTTGATCACCGCATAAACGCCGAGCGTGATGTCCGGTGCGCAGTAACGCGTAATGGCGCTGCCCGAAAAACGCCCGATGGTGAAAAATCCGAAGGCCACGGACAAAAAAACGCCCGCGCCATATTCCGTGATCCGCCAGACATCCGGCGCAGAAGAAAATTTCATGGTCGCCGGCAACAGGTTGGCCGCCCATAACGGCAGCGCCGGCACATAACGATCGTCTTTCATGTAGTTCACAAAAAAGCTGAAGATGCCGATCTGGCCAGCGCAATAGAGAAATTGGGAAACGATTGCCAATACGAAGTGCCATTCCTGGCAGAGCGGACGTTCCTGCTGCGTGCCGCTCGTGACTGGTTTGGTTTCCGCCGGAGCGTGGATTTCGGGAATCGGGCCGACGCTGAAAACCAGCACCAACACGGCGACAATGCCAGCAACGACGAGATAAGGCAGGTAGAGCGAAGCATTACTGGTGTTGGCCACGCCGGTCTTGGACAGGAGGAAGCTGCTGGCGAGCAGCGGGCCGAGAATCCAGCCGACAGCATTGCAGCTTTGTCCCAGGTTGATGCGCGCGACGCCTGACTCCGGCGGGCCGAGCACGGTTGAATACGGATTGGCAATCGCCTCCAGAAAGGTGAGGCCCGCGCCGACCACGAACAGCGCCCCGAGAAACGCCGCAAAGACAACCACGGTCGAAGCGCGCAGATTTGTGACCGGCACGAACAGGAGCGACCCCACAATGACCGTCACCAAGCCGGTGAGGATGCCTGCGCGATACCCGAATTTCCGCGCGATCCACCCGGATGGCAACGCCATGAAAAAATACGCGCCATACCACACCGCCTGCACGAAAGCCGAATGCGCTTTGGAAATTCCGAGCGAATTCTGAAAGTGCTTGTTCAGCACATCAATCATGCTGTTGCACAAAGCCGAGAGCAGAAACAGGGTGCAAACCAGGGCGAACGTGAGTGCGCGGTTCTTGCCGTCAGGCGTGGTGAAGATTTTGCTGGCCATAAAATTTATTTACCCGGCTCTCGACCCGTAACTGCTTCAAATCAACGTGCGTCTTGAAAAGAGAATTATGGAACGCCTGAAGTTCACTGCCAGAGCCAAAAATCATTTTTTATGAGTAAAAAAGATGCTTGCAGCAGACAAATCAATTCCACGACAGAAAATGTTCGCCCGTTTGCTTTTGCCCCAATGAATCTCGTCCACGCTGATGGACTCGACACCTTCCAGTTTGCGATGGGCCAGCCCCCATTGTACAAACCACTCCACCGAGCGATAGACACATTCCCAACTGGTGGCAAAGGCCCGCGCCGTCTCCCGCCACGACAACCGCCGCGCCCAGCAGGAAAGAAAGCGCATCATGGCGATGGTGACCGGCCGCTTGCCATCGCTCCAAAAAACGTGCTCGACGACCACACCGGGCTCCGGCCTCTGGCTTTGGAACCTCCGGCCCCTGGGACTGGCCTGTCATCGGCACAAAGCGAACCGGCAGGACCGCGTGCCGCTCAAGCCTGTCACCTTGTTTGCGTAATAGCACCAATTCCTGGTCCCACGCGGGGCCGACCGGAATAATCATCCGGCCTCCGTCTTTGAGTTGCTCGATGAGCGGTGGCGGCACTTTCTCCGGCGCGCAGGTGACAATAATGGCGTCGAATGGCGCAGCCTCGGGCCAGCCTTTGTAGCCGTCACCGGCGCGCACTGCCGCAGCCGGATTAAGCCCAGCGCGCATCCAGACGCCATAATCCAGCTTCATCTGCGCAGGCCAAGGCCCGCCGGAACTCGGGGCCAGAGATGCGCCGGTTGATTTCAGAGAATTGGGGCTCCGTCCCGGCTTTGTGCGCCGGATGGTACTGGTCCATCAGATTCACATAGGTATCGGGCGACAGCTCGGTCGCCAGCCAATGCAGGACAGAACGTGTCTCCTCAAGCAGGCCGGGCATGACTAGGTGCCGCACCAGCACGCCACGCAAAGCAAGACCGTCCTCGTCCACGCGCAGCTCACCCACCTGGTCATGCATCGCTTTAATGACGCGCCGCGCCGTTTCGGCATAATCGCCGGCCCGGAGATACTTCGCGCACAGTTGAGGGTCCCACAGTTTGAAATCCGGCATGTAAATGTCCACTACGCCATCCATCAATTGGATGCTCTCCAGGCTGTCGTAAGCGCCGGTATTATAGATCAGGGGCAGGCGTAGTCCGCCCGGGATGGCGATGAGCAGCCCCTCCAGGACCTGCGGCACGACGTGCTCCGGCGTGACAAAGTTGATGTTGTGGCAGCCGGCCGCTTGCAGACGCAACATCCCCGCTGCCAACTGGCTGGCGTCCAATTCCTGCCCCTCGGCAAGGTGGCTGATCTGGAAATTTTGACAGAAGACGCAGCCCAGATTACAGCCGCTGAAGAAAATCGTTCCCGACCCGTTCCAGCCGCGCAGACAATCTTCTTCGCCGAAGTGCGCAAAGGCGCTCGAAACCCGTGCCCACCGGCCGGTCTTGCAGACGCCGGTTTTGTTTTCCCAGCGGTTGACCTGGCAATCCCGCGGGCACACTTTGCAGCAACGCAGCAGTTGCTGCGCGGCCACGACTCTTTCTGTGAGCTGCCCCAGTTCGTAGGTTTTGAGGTAAGCGGGAACAAAATCGCGCCTTTGGCGCAGGTAACGGCCACCCCCGTCCAACCCCTTCAAAAGGGGTCGGCGCCTCTGGGCGTGAGGTTCAAACTTTTCAGCCAATTTCAGGTCCTTTCCATCATCTGAGGATAAAAATTGCCTTTGCCCTAATTTCATTTATAATCATATTAGATGATGAATTGTGGGCCAACTCATTTAAAACAACCGCTGTCTGCCGTAACTCGATTCCGGCCCTGCCATGAACATTTTCAAAAAGCAATTTTCCGCCGGGTTTAACCAGCCTGTTTTCGCCTTTGTCTGCGCCGCGTTGTCCATGACAACCGTGGCGCTCGCCCAATCCAGCCAGCCCGGCTGGGGTTCCACGCCCTACAGCAACGCCCTCGGGTCCGGCGTTACGTTCCGGGTCTGGGCGCCAAACGCAACGAGTGTTTATGTTCCCGGAACGTTTAACAATTGGTCAACCACGGAAACGCCGCTGGTTCAAGAGCAGACCAACGCGGCCGTGGACGGTATCTGGTCGGCGGATGTGGCGGGAGTAACCAATGGTTCACAATACAAATACTACATCAACAACAATGGAGGCATCTGGAAGCACGATCCACGGTCGCGTTGGGTGACCGCTGCCGGAAGCGCGCCCGGCGCGAACGACATTGTCTATGATCCCACGGCCTTCAACTGGAACGGCGACAGCCTGACCCCGCCGGCCTTGAATGACGTGTTCGTTTATGAACTCCACATCGGCACGTTCTGCACCAATGGACCCGGCGGTTTTCTCGGGGCCACCAACAAGTTGGATTACTTGAGAAGTCTCGGCGTCAATGCGGTTGAGGTCATGCCGATTGCGGAGTTCGGCAACAGTGGCAGCAGTTGGGGCTACGACCCGGCCCAACCGTTTGCGGTAGACAACAGTCAATACGGGCGGACCGGACGGATTCAAAACGTTTGTCCAGTCCTGTCATGCCCGCGGCATCGCCGTGCTGTTGGACATCGTGCATAACCATTACGGACCGGAACTCCTCGACATGTGGAATTTCGATGGCTGGGCGGGCGTCAACTCGCTCGGCGGCGGCGGCATTTACTTCTATGAGAGCAACACCAACCTTCAAATCACGCCCTGGGCATATACGCGGCCGAATTTCAGCAGCAATCAGGTCTGCAACTTTATTCAGGACAACTTCACCCTGTGGCTCAACGAATATCATGTGGACGGATTTCGCTGGGACGCGCCTTCCGCCATGATAAATGCCAACGACGGCAGTTACATCAGTGCGGCGGGCAATCTCATTGACGCCATCAACGCCATGATTCACACCAACTACACCGGCAAAATCAGCATCGCCGAGGATGTGTATGATGCATTCGGTTTCGACAGCGCATGGGACACCAGCTATCCTTACGCGGTCACGCCGGTGCTGGCCAATGTGGTGGATGCCAACCGGAATATGACCGTGATTATGGACGCGGTGGAGTATAACGTCCGCTATGGTGGTCTGGCGGGTTCGGGCCGGGTGGCTTATCTTGAATCGCACGATGTGGTGGGCGATTTGAATGGCGGCGTCCGCCTGGTCACCGCGATTGACTCCAGCGCACCCAGCAGCTACCGGGCCAGAAAACTTTCCACACTTGGGGCTGTTCTCACCTTCACCGCGCCAGGCGTGCCGATGATATTCGAGGGCCAGGAAATGCTTGAAAGCAATGCCTTCGATTCCAGCCGGCCCGTGGATTGGACCAAAACCAACACCTACAGTTACATCGTCCAACTTTATCACGATCTCATTAGTGTGCGCCGCGATGCGCAAGGCTGCACTCCAGGCTTGGAAGGCGACCAGTGCCAGATTTATAAGGAGGACAACGTGAACAAGTTGCTGGCCTATCGGCGATGGTCCAGCGCAAACAGCAATCAGGACGTGTTCGTGATCGCCAACTGCTCCAGCAACATCCAAAGCAACTACTCGCTTGCTTTCCCCGAGGCGGGCGTCTGGTACGTTCAGTTTAACAGTGACTCCACCAACTATGGGCCGGACTATGGCAACACCGGGCCGGCCACAGTGACCGCCCAAGGCTCCCCGGTTGCGGGCAACATTACCATCGGTCCTTACAGCGCGCTCATCCTTTCGCAAACCCCGCCTGCTCCGCCCCAGCTTGCCATCGGGCAGACCAACGGTGTCCTGACCCTTTCCTGGCCGAATACGTACGGCTGGTGGGTGCTGGATTCCAGCCCGGCGCTGACTGGCAATCCCCCGCCGTGGGTTCAAGTGCCGTCCACGCAATACCAAACCAACGCCGCGGCGGTTTTCATCAACCCCGTTGCCTCCGCTGGTTCGGTCTTTTATCGTCTGCGCAGCACCAAGCCGTAAAGGCTTTGCCACCCAGCCTGCATAAACAGGGTGGCGCCCCGGCCCGGCTCCCCGTGCAGTAATAATGTGATTGCTGCCGGTTCGAGTTCGTGCTACTTGGGTGGTACAATTGAAATCGCGTTCCAAAGCACGGCAGGCCGCAGCCCCCCCCCTGGTTCCGCGCCGCAAGTGGCTGTTCCGCCTCGCGGCCCTTCTGATCATACCGTTGCTGGTGCTCGCCGTGTTGGAGGCGGCGCTGCGCCTGGCAGGCTACGGTTACACGACCAGTCTGTTCGAGAAGGTCCGCCTCGAAGGCCGGGATTACCTCCTCAACAATGAGAAGTTCGGCCTGCGCTTCTTTCCGCCGGAATTGTCCCGCTGGCCCAACCCGCTGATGATCGAGCCGGTGAAACCCGCCGGCACATGCCGCATTTTCATTTTTGGCGAATCGGCCGCGCAAGGTGATCCGAAGCCGTCCTTCGGGGCGGGCCGCTATTTGGACGTCTTGTTGCGGGAACGGTATCCGGGCGTGAATTTCGAGGTGGTCAACGTTGCCATCACCGCAATCAATTCCCATGTCATCGTGCCCATCGCCCGCGAATGCGCCCGCTGCCAGGGCGATCTTTGGATCATCTACATGGGGAACAATGAAATGATCGGGCCGTTTGGCGCGGCCACGGTTTTCGGCGCCAAAGCTCCCCCCTGGCCGGTGGTGCGATTGGGGCTGGCTCTCCAGACAACGCGCGTCGGCCAACTGCTCATGAACCTCGGCCGGAAACTGAAAGGCAACGCCGCCGGGCCGCGCGTTTGGAATGGGATGGAAATGTTTCTCGGCAACCAACTGGCCCCGGACGACGCGCGCAAGGAGGTCGTCTATAAGAATTTTCAGAAAAACCTGCAGGACATCCTGCGGGCGGGCCGCAAGGCCGGCGCCGCCATCATCCTCAATACGGTGGCGGTGAACCTCAAGGATTGCCCCCCCTTTGCCTCGCTCGATTCCAGCCGTCTGGCGCCGCCCGACCGGGAAAAATTCGACCGCTGGTGCGCGCAGGGACGCGGGGCGGAGATGAGCGGCGACTGGAAGCTGGCGGCGGCTGATTTTGGAGAAGCTGTCGCGCTGGACCCGCAAATGGCCGAAGCCCAATTCCGCGAAGGGGAATGCCTCTTGCGGCTCAACGATGCCGCCGCCGCCGCCGGGCATTTCCAGAAAGCGTGCGACTGTGACGCCCTGGTCTTCCGGGCCGATTCCCGCATCAACGGCATTATCCGGGAAACCGCCCGGCAACTGGGCGGGCCGGACCTGGTTTTGTGCGACGCCGCGGCCTCCCTGCCCGAACCCGGGAGCATTCCCGGGCAGGAAACTTTTTACGAGCACGTCCATTTCAATTTCGACGGCAGTTACCGGCTGGCCTTGTTGTGGGCGGCCCGGGCCGAACGGCTCCTGCCCGAAAATGTCAGAAATAAGGCGCAGGGCGGCTGGGCCTCCCAGCAAGTCTGCGAGGCGCGCCTGGGCTTGACGGACTGGAACCGGAGCCTCGTGCTGGAGGCGGTGCGAGGGCGCATGAGGGGGCCGCCGCTCAACAGCCAGTTCAACAACGACCGCCGCGTCTCCGAATTGACGGCCCGGATAGACACCTTGATCCGGCAGAGGGACGCAACGGCGGCGACCAACGCGCGCGCTCTCTACACCGATGCCATCGCCCGCGCGCCGCGCGATTATCTGCTGCGCCAGAACTACGGGGAATTCCTCGAACTGACCGGCGACCTCAAGCAATCCGCGCTGCAATGGAAGCAAGCGCGGGAGTTGACGCCGAACTACCCGGTCCCGTTTCTGGTGGAAGGGCTGTTGTTGGAGAAGCAAGGGGAGTTCTCGTCCGCGCGGGATTCCCTTCAGCAAGCAGTGTATCTTCGTCCGCGCTACGCCGCGGCTTGGTTTGAGTTGGGCAAACTCGCCGCCGTGCAAGGCAAACTCGATGAAGCCCTGGAGAATTTTCGCCGGTCGGCGGCGTTGCAGCCCAACGATCCGCAAACTTATCTTTGTATGGGCAAAGCCTTGGCCCTCTTGAAGCGAACGGACGAGTCGTTGCAAAACCTCCGGCGCGCCCTCGAATTGGACGGAGCGAATTGGGAGGCGCGTTACGCGCTGGGCGGGGAGTTGGGCGCGCACGGGCGGTTTGCGGAGGCGAAAGCGGAATTCCAACAAGTCGTCCGCCTGCAGCCGCAATTTGCCAATGGCCACCTGAACCTGGGCCTCGCCCTGCTCAAACTCAACGACCCGGAGGGCGCGCGGCGGGAATTCGCCGAGACCTTGCGCCTGGACCCAGCCGACAAATTGGCCCGATCCTGCCTGGCTGCCGCCGCCAAATGACATTCATGTTTCGCCTTTAATCCCTATCCCATGCACCTTTGAAATCGCGCCCTAAAACACAGCAGGCCATTGCCCCGCCGCCGGTTCCGCCCCGCAAGTGGCTCTTCCGCATCGCGGCGGTCCTGGTCATGCCGTTGCTGGTGCTCGCCGTGTTGGAGGCGGCGCTGCGCCTGGCGGGCTACGGTTACACGACCAGTCTGTTCGAGAAGGTCCGCCTCGAAGGCCGGGATTACCTCCTCAACAATGAGAAGTTCAGCCTGCGCTTCTTTCCGCCGGAATTGTCCCGCTGGCCCAACCCGCTGATGATCGAGCCGGTGAAACCCGCCGGCACGTGTCGCATTTTCATTTTTGGCGAATCGGCCGCGCAAGGTGATCCGGAGCCGTCCTTCGGGGCGGGCCGCTATTTGGACGTCTTGTTGCGGGAACGGTATCCAGGCGTGAATTTCGAGGTGGTCAACGTTGCCATCACCGCAATCAATTCCCATGTCATCGTGCCCATCGCCCGCGAATGCGCCCGCTGCCAGGGCGATCTTTGGATCATCTACATGGGGAACAATGAAATGATCGGGCCGTTTGGCGCGGCCACGGTTTTCGGCGCCAAAGCCCCCCCCTGGCCGGTGGTGCGATTGGGGCTGGCTCTCCAGACAACGCGCGTCGGCCAACTGCTCATGAACCTCGGCCGGAAACTGAAAGGCAACGCCGCCGGGCCGCGCGTTTGGAATGGGATGGAAATGTTTCTCGGCAACCAACTGGCCCCGGACGACGCGCGCAAGGAGGTCGTCTATAAAAATTTTCAGAGGAACCTGGAGGACATCCTGCGGGCGGGCCGCAAGGCCGGCGCCTCCATCATCCTGAACACAGTGGCGGTGAACCTCAAGGACTGCCCGCCCTTTGCCTCGCTCGATTCCAGCCGTCTCGCGCCGCCCGACCGGGAAAAATTCGACCGCTGGTGCGCGCAGGGACGCGGGGCGCAAATGAGCAACGACTGGAAGCTGGCGGCGGCTGATTTTGCAGAAGCCGTCGCGCTGGACCCGCAAATGGCCGAAGCCCAATTCCACGAAGGGGAATGCCTCTTGCGGTTGAACGATGCCGCCGCCGCCGCCGGGCATTTCCAGAAAGCGTGCGACTGTGACGCCCTGGTCTTCCGGGCCGATTCCCGCATCAACGGCATCATCCGGGAAACGGGGCGGCAACTGGGCGGGCCGGACCTGGTTTTATGCGACGCCGCGGCCTCCCTGCCCGAACCCGGGAGCATTCCCGGCCAGGAAACTTTTTACGAGCACGTCCATTTCAATTTCGACGGCAATTACCGGCTGGGCAGGTTGTGGGCGGCCCGGGCCGAACGGCTGCTGCCCGAGAATGTCAAGACCAAGGCACAGGGCCGCTGGGCTTTCCAGCAAGTCTGCGAGGCGCGCCTGGGCCTGACGGATTGGAACCGGAGCGACGTTTTGAACGCGGTGCGCCAGCGTATGGAGGGACCGCCGTTCAACAGCCAGCTCAACAACGAGCGGCGCGTGTCTGACTTGACGGCCCGGATCGACAGCATGATCCGGCACAGGGGCGCATCAGCGGCAACCAACGCGCGCGCGCTCTACACCGATGCCATCGCCCGCGCGCCGCGCGATTATATGCTGCACGAGAACTACGGGGAATTCCTCGAACTGACCGGGGATCTCAATCAAGCCGCGCTGGAATGGAAGCAAGCGCGGGAGTTGATGCCGCGCAACCCGTTCGCGTTTCTGACCGAAGGCCAGTTGTTGGAGAAGCAAGGGGAGTTGTCCTCCGCGCGGGAATCCTTTCGCCAGGCGGTGAGTCTTCATCCGCGCTACGCCGAGGCTTGGTTTGAGTTGGGCAAACTCGCCGCCGTGGAAGGCAAGCTCGATGAAGCCCTGGAGAACTATCGCCGTTCGGCGGCGTTGCAGCCCAACGATCCGCAGACTTATCTTTTCATGGGCAAAGCATTGTCACTCTTGAAGCGATCGGACGAGTCGCTGCAAAACTTCCGGCGCGCCCTCGAATTGGACGAAGGGAATTGGGAGGCGCATTACGCGCTGGGCGGGGAATTGGGCATGCACGGGCGGATTGCGGAGGCGAAAGCGGAATTCCAACAAGTCGTCCGCCTGCAGCCGCAATTTGCCAATGGCCACCTGAACCTGGGCGTCGCCTTGTTCAAACTCCACGACCCGGATGGCGCGCGACAGGAGTTCAACGAAACCTTGCGCCTGGACCCGGCCAACAAATCGGCCCGAACCTATCTGGCTGCCACTCCCAAATGACATTGAGGTTGCGCCTTTAACCCCCATCCTGTATGGTAGGAGCAAGCATGTGGCCGTTGTTCAAGGAATTCATTGGGTTTTGCAGGCAGGAGAAGAAGTGGTGGCTGATCCCGCTGATTGTCCTGTTGCTGGCGCTGGGCGCCATTCTCATCTTTACAGGCAGTTCGGGCATCGCCTGGGCGCTCTATCCGTTCATGTAAACGATGCCGCCGCCGCGCCATGTCCTGGGAATTTCCGCCTATTACCACGACGCCGCCGCCGCGTTGCTGCGCGACGGGCGGATCATCGCCGCCGCGCAGGAAGAACGGTTTACGCGGATCAAGAACGACCCGGATTTTCCGCGGCAGGCCATCGAGTTTTGCCTGCGTTACGGCGGGCTGAACGCCGGGGAGCTGGACTGCGTCGTTTTTTACGACAAGCCGGTGTTGAAATTTACCCGCCTGTTGGAAACGTATCTGGCGGTGGCTCCAGGGGGATGGCGGACTTTCCCGGAAGTTGTTTCCAACTGGCTGGGAGGGAAATTGGACCTGCGCAAAACCATCCGCGAGGAGTTGCCGGGCCTGCGCGCGGAGTGTCCGATTCTGTTCACAGCGCATCACCAGGCCCATGCCGCCAGCGCGTTTTATCCCTCGCCTTTCACCGAGGCGGCCATTTTGACCATAGACGCCGTGGGGGAATGGGCAACGACGACGATTGGCCGCGGACGGGGAGACACCATTGAACTGCTGAAGGAACTGCGTTTTCCGCATTCGCTCGGCATGCTCTACTCGGCGTTCACGGATTACTGCGGTTTTCGCATCAATTCCGGCGAATACAAGCTCATGGGCCTGGCCCCCTACGGCGAACCGCTCCACACGGAGGCGATCCTGCGGGAATTGTTGGACTTGAAAGCCGACGGTTCCTTCTGGATGAATTTGGACTACTTTAATTTTCTCCGCGGCACGACCATGACCAATGGCCGTTTTCACCGGCTCTTCGGCGGACCTCCCCGCCGCCCGGAGGAAGCCATCGAGCAGCGCCACATGGACGTCGCGCGCTCGATTCAGGCTGTGACGGAGGAAGTGGTGCTGCGCCTGGCCCGCCACGCGCGGGAATTGACCGGCGAAAAGGATCTCTGCCTGGCGGGCGGCGTGGCGCTCAATTGCGTGGCCAACGGGCGTCTCCTGCGCGATCGTGTTTTTGACCGTATCTGGATTCAGCCGGCCGCCAGCGACGCCGGGGGCGCGCTGGGGGCCGCCTTCGCCGCCTGGCACGCGGAACAACACGAATCCAGCCTCCTTCGCGCCAAGGCGGACGAGATGCAGGGAGCGCTCCTGGGACCCGAATACTCGGATGAGGAAATCGAAGCAACGCTGCGCAGCCACGGGGCCAGGTTCCAACGGCTGAGCACGACCGGCTTGCTCGATGCCACCGTGGATCTGCTGCGGGCCGGGAAAGTCATCGGCTGGTTCCAGGGGCGGATGGAGTTCGGACCGCGCGCCCTGGGCAACCGCTCGATTCTGGGCGACGCCCGCTCGCCGCGGATGCAATCCATCATGAACCTGAAGGTGAAGTTTCGCGAATCCTTCCGTCCTTTCGCTCCCATCGTGCGCCGCGAACGGGCCGCGGAATACTTTGATTTGACCGGGGAATCGCCCTACATGCTGCTGGTGGCGCCGATTCTGCCGGAGTGGCGCCTGCCCGTGCCGGCGGGCCTGAAGGGATTGGAATTGTTAAAGCAGGCGCGATCCACGCTGCCGGCGGTGACGCACGTGGACTACTCGGCGCGAATCCAGACGGTGGCGCGCCAGGACAATCCCCTGCTCTACGAACTGCTGTGGCGCTTTGAGCGCGCCACGCAATGCGGCGTTTTGGTCAATACTTCCTTCAACGTGCGGGGCGAGCCGATCGTCTGCACCCCGGAGGACGCCTACCGCTGTTTCGTCCACACGGAAATGGATTACCTGATGCTGGGGAATTTTGTGCTGGACCGCGCCGAACAGCCGGCGCGCCCGGCCGGCCGGCGCGTGGCGCCGCAAACCGACTGAGCATGAAGCTGAAACTGAAAGAGGAGCCGAAGGAATGGCGCAAGGCAGCGTGGCTGAGCGCGCTGGGTCTGGCGCTTCTCAGCAGCCTGCTGCGCTGGCGGCGCGTCCTGCCCGTGGCGGCATGGGGGGTGGTTTTGTGTTTGCTGGCCGCGCTGGCCGTGGCCGCCGCGCTGCGGCCACGATGGTTTCGGGGATATTATCGCTTTTCCGCAAAGGTGGGGTTTGGCCTCAGCCAGATGGCGGGAGGCGTCGTCCTGGCGCTCCTTTTTTTCATCGTCGTCACGCCCCTGGGGCTGGCCCTGCGGCTGTTGGGCAAAGACCCGTTGCTCCTGCGCCGCCCGCCCGGCGCTCAGAGCTATTGGTCGGAAGTCCGGCGGAAATCCTCGTTGGACCGGCTGTTTTAGGCCTTTGATGAGGCTCCCTCACCGCACAAACATGCGGTAGCGGAGCAAAGGGGGGTATGATACGTTTTATAGAGCGACCCAACAAGTCAACATTTGAAAAATATTATGAATACAAAATTATCCTCAAAAGCCATCCAACGCGGCCTCTGGATGGGAGCTTTGCTCCTAACCGCTGCAACAGTATCCGCCCAATATAACACAACGCTGAACTTCACAGTGGATATGTCTGCTCAAATAGCAGCCTCCACTTTTAATCCGCCTCCTCCGCAAGGCACCGGCACCGATGGGGTATGGGTGAACGGCAGTTTTAACAATTGGAGCGGGGGGGTCCAACTCGTAGCCAGAAATCTTAGCGCAACGGATTACGTTTGGACTAATCAGATCCTCGACGCAGCCGACGTCGAAATAGGTAATGAAGGGTCTGTATCGTGGAAACTTAGTGATTCTGCAAGTTGGGAAAACACAGCCGATTGGAATAATCGGCAGATGTATTTGCCCACAGCCAATGGCCAGACCCTGAATATGCCCTATACCTATTTCGGTGACGCGGGCCCCGCCTCCCCTGAGCCTACCAGCGTAACATTCTGCGTCGATATGGCCGCGCAAAGCGGCTTGGGAAACTTTATTATCGGCACGGACACCCTCGAGGTGAAAGGCAGTTGGGACGGTTGGGCTGGAGACCCGCTGACGCAGGTCAGCCCTCCTGACGGTTCTGTTTATTCAACAACCATAACTCTGCCGTTCACCAGGGCGATATGCAGCTCCATCGACGCGATGAATGACTTTAAATATGTTGCCACAAGCGGGGTTCTTGCAGGCATTAATGGTGGGTATGAGGACCCTGCCCCAATCAATCAGGACGGAGGCGGAAATCGCTGGTTTATCATCCAGCCCACTGACTCGTCGGTCCTCTCGTTGCCGTGCGTCGAGTGGAGTGATACAGGCTATTACCCTGAGCAATATCTGGCCAGTTCCGATTGCATGGTAACGTGGAACGTCAATGTGGCCGACGCGGTGGGGACGGATGGTTATGTGTTTGGCACCGACCCCAACGACGTCATCTGCATCAACGGCGTCAGTGGTGGAACCAGCCCGAGTTGGGCCACTTGGAACCCGGCAGGCCCGCCTTTCGAGCCACTTCCGCCTCCCCTCCCTGGTTTGGCAATGACCCCCACGGCTAATCCGGACATCTGGACCATCACCTTGCCGATCAACACGGGCAATTACGAATACTTGGTTTACAAGTACAGCATTAATGGTTGGGACGACGAAAATGGTTTCGGCGACAATCACAACCGTTGGATTCGCGACACGAACATGGTGTTCCTCGGCGGCAGTTGGGTCATGCCCACGGACACATTCGGCCAGCCGTCGGGCGCCAGTTTTTACGAGCTTAACTTCGGCAACCTGGCCATCGCCCTGAGCGGCAGCCAAGTCAACGTTACATGGTACGGCCATAACGGCATTTCACTGCAAACGGCCACCTCTGTGAATGGTCCCTGGACAACCCAGCCCAGCACGGACGGATCAGTATTGGATTGTGCCCAAACAACAGGCACAGCGACCATCAATTATGGTGCAAACCAGCCTGCGACATACTACCGATTAATTGAGCATCAGCCGTAACATAGTAGTAAAAAATTGCGCGACGCTCCCCGCCAGGCGACGGTTTGGCCGCCTGGCCGGGGAGCCGAGTTGTTAATATGAACATACGAAAAGCGTCCGGACAAGGAGCATTCACGTTAATTGAGTTGCTGGTTGTCATTGCCATTATCGCCATCTTGGCGGCCATGCTGCTGCCGGCGCTGGCGGCCGCCAAACAAAGCGCCATGGTCACCAAATGCATGAGCAACAAGAAGCAGATGGACATTGCATGGGTCATGTATGCGGGCGATAATCGTGATACCCTGGCGGATAATCATGACTACCTGTCTGGGGGTGTCGGCACATGGGAGCCGGGAACCCAGACTCCCAGTTGGGCTACGGGCGAGTTGGATTGGAGCACCAGCCAGCAAAATACCAACATGATCTACTTGATCAATCCTCAATGGTCCTTGCTTGGCCCTTACGTCGGGAACCAGACTGCACTCTTCTGGTGTCCCGCGGACATCTTCCTCAGCCCGGCGCAGCGGAAGCTCGGGTGGCCGAACCGCAACCGCAGCATTACCATGAACGCCGCGATCGGCCCACCACAAGTGAGCGAGCAAAATGGGAAATATACGGGCTTTTCCTGGTCAGCCGATTATTTTGTCGTCGTCACAAAAATGAGCGGGTTTATCCATCCTGGCGTGGCCGACACCTGGGTCTTTATGGACGAGCAACCCGATAGCATTGACGACGCAATATTGTACTCGGACGTCGAACCTTCGGCCCTGCAAAATGGCACGGGGCAATTTACGGAACTTCCCGCCGCTTACCACAACAACGCATGCGGCGTCGCCTTCGCAGATGGGCACGCCGAGATTCATAAATGGCTCAATCGTCAAACACTTGTTCCTGTCTCGTATGTTGCGCATGAGCTTGGTGTAAACCAACAAGTGAATGTGACTCTTGATCCTGATCTGCAATGGCTGGCGCAAAAAACACCACGACCGCCGTCTGATTATTAGAAGTTGGAGCAGCGCACACCTTTGCCAATAAGCGCGGTGACGGCGTCGCCCAAACGGGCGCTTCCCTATCCGACAAGCTGGACGCCCCCCGCCACGCCGTCACCCGCGCAGGTATTTGACCACCGCGTCCGTCCGCGAATGGACGTGCAGCTTCTCATACACCGTGCGCACGTAGCTGCGCACCGTGTCGATGCTGATGTTCATCCGGTCGGCGATTTCCTTGTAGGCGTAGCCTTTGGACAGTTGGTCCAGAAATTCCCTTTCCCCCGGCGCCAGGCGCGACACCGGGGAGTTGTCCCCGGCCGGCTTGGAAAAAAACTGCACCACCCGCCGCGCCAGTTGCGGCGTCATGGGCGATCCGCCGCCGTGAACGTCGCGGATCGCCTCGAGCAGCCGCGCCGACGCGGTCCTCTTGAGCAGGTAGCCGCTGGCCCCGGCCTTCAAGGAATTGAACAGCGAGTCGCTGTCCTCATAGACTGTCAGCATGAGGATTTGCGCTTCGGGCAGGAGGCTTCTCAATTGCCGGACGCATTCCACGCCCTTCATCCCCGGCAGGTTGATGTCCATCAGCACCACGTCCGGAGGATGGTTGGGGATTTCTTTCAGAGCCGTTTCGGCGTCAGGATAGTCGCCCGTCAGGCGCAGCGCCGGCGCGCGGCGGATGAGCGTCGCCAAACTGGCGCGGATGCCCTCGTCATCATCCACAATCGCCACTTTGATCTGGGTCTTTTCTGTCATAATAGCATAACAGTTGTCAGGCTCCATTTATGGCATACAACCGCCCCGCCCGGCAATCCCATGAACCTGTGGCGGGGAGGTTTTCAAGCTGCGGCCTTTCCATCGCTGTGAACCTGTGCAAAATGCAGGCTCAATCTGACGGTGGTCCCCTGGCCGGGCCGGCTCTCGATGGTCACGTTTTCCCCTATCGCCTGCGCGCGGCGGCGCATGTTGCCCAAGCCGTTGCCCCGGCTCTGTCCGTTGACGTTAAACCCCTTGCCGTCGTCCTGCACCATGATTTCCAGCGCATTACCCGTCGCCTCGGCGCGGATGAGGACCTCGCGCGCGGCGGCATGTTTGAGGGCGTTGGCCAGCGCTTCCTTGACGACCAGAAATATATTGTGCCGGACTTCCGGCGGCAGCGGGAGCGCCGGCAAATCGTGCGGCAGGTCCAGCCGGCAACGAATCCCGCCGCCCTCGAATAATTCATTGGCAAAGTGCGTGATGTACTCCACCAGGCTTTGCAGCGAATCGCTCCCGGGCCGGACCGCCCAGACAATCTCCTCCAAGGCCCGCACGGTTTGATCGGCGGACTGGGAAATTTTGACCGCGTGGCTTTCGACTTGGCTGGGATTGTCCCGGTCCGCCTTGAGCAAGCCGCTCAAAAGCGAAATGCGGGCCAGGGACGAACCCAAATCATCGTGCAAGTCGCGCGCGATACGCTCGCGTTCATGGGCCAGGGCGCGCTCCCGCTCCAATTGCTCCAACCGGCGGTGAAGTTTGCGCTTTTCCATCACGCGTGAGGTGGCCGCGATGATGGCCAGCAGACCCAGCGAGGCTGGCGCCTGAAACCACCACGTTTGCCATAAGTGCGGCTGCACGGTTACGGAGACACTGGCGCCCGTCGTGTTCCAGCCCCCTTCCCCGTTGCCAGCGATGACCTCAAACCGGTACTTGCCGTGCGGCACATAAGGAAAGGAAGCCGAGCGGCTCGAGCCGGCTTCCACCCAATCGGAATCCAGTCCTTCGAGCCGATAGCGGAAGCGCGCCCTTTCGGGAGCATCGAAATCAAGGCCCGTGTATCGAAACTCGAGGCGGTGTTTGCCGGGTGCAAGATGCAATGATTCCGCGGCATTCGGCACCCCGTCCACCAGCGTCTCTTCCAGCACCACCGCCGGCACGGGAATTTCCATTGCTTGGTGATGTGGATCAGCCACCACGATCCCCTCCTGCGTTGGGAACCAGAGCAGGCCTGATTTTGTTCTGAGGCCAATCGGAAAAAACCCGCTGAGGCATTCCTCGGACAACATGCCCTCTGTGCGGCCATAGACCTGCGGATACGCCGCCGCTGTCTTTTGGGCCGCCAAATCCTCCAATTCATGCTTGCTGACACAAACAATGCCCAGGTCCCCTCCCAGCCAAAGTTTGCCCGCATCGTCTTCCAGAATTTGCGATATCGTATTGTCGGGAAGCCCTTCGCGGGTTGTAAAAGTCGCCACCTTCCCCTTTTTCACCCGGCTCAACCCGCCACCGCCCGTTCCGATCCAAAGCGTGCCTTCCGCATCCAGGTAAAGTGTGCGGACCCAATCGCTCAACAATCCGTTCCATTTCCTCCAATGCCCGTCTGCCTTGCCTTCAACACTGAACAATCCATCGCCGGCGGTTCCCACCCATGTGGAGTCATCCTGCTCCGGCACAATGGCTGTAATCGCATGGACGTGCTGGCCGTTCTTTTGTGTCAGCCACTGCCCATTCTCCTGCCGCCAAAGCTCTCCTTGTCGTGTCCCCACCCATAGCCTCCCCTGCTCATCCTGCCCCAACGCACTGACGTCCAGGTTGGTCAACGCCGGCAACCCGGGTTCGTTCTCAACATCGCGCACGTCCTTAAATTGCAGCAACCCGCGTGCGCCGCCCATCCAGCAACTGCCGTCCTTGGCCCTCAGCAGCGCTCCCGCTTGACCATCCCCCGGAGACAAGCCGGCGGCAGGCAGCGGCCTGAAATAACGGCCATCCCAAACATAGAGGCCCTCGCTTGATTTGCTCGCCCAAATCAAACCCGGCGCTACCTCCGCCAAGCCCTGCACAGCGCCGTTGCCCAGCCCCTCGTTATAGCTGATCACGGACAGGTTTTTGGGTCGCAGCCGATTCAAGCCTCCGTGTGTGCCCACCCACAGTTTTCCCTCCCGATCCACCAGCAGCGCTTCCACCAAATTGTCCGACAAACCGCTGCTCGCATTCACAGCCACCAGCTTCCCATGTTTGAACTGGAACAAACCCTCGCTCACGGAGCCGGCCCAAACCGTTCCGTCGGGATCCTCCGCCAGGGCGCTGACGTAGTGCCTCGCCAGGTGGCGGGGAAACCGGTAGCGCCGCCATTGCCCCCCCTCACGATACAGCACCGAGTCATCGCCCGCTCCGACCCAGATGCGCCCTTCATGATCCACCAGCAGGCAGTGCGGATCTTGGAGCAAATTATCGAAGACCGGCTCATGCACCTGCATGAGTTGCCCGCCTCGCAAACTGAAGAGCCCCGCGCCCTTCGCCCCGATCCACATCGCACCGGTGTGTTTGCTGAACAGCGAAGTGATCGGTTTTCCGGCCAGTTCAGCCAGGGCGCTGTAAGCATCCAGATGTCCATTCTGCCATGCCGTCAACCCGGCTTCCGTGCCGACCCAAAGCCGCCCTTCGCTGTCCTCCGCCAGCGCATTAACTGAATCCGACGGGAGTCCCTCCCGGGTGGTAAACGCCGTAAAGCGCCCGTTCTGCCATCGTCCCAACCCCCGGCCCACGCTGCCGATCCACAGCGCGCCCTGCCTGTCCCCCAACAGCGTCTGCACCGGCCCCGCTTGAAATCCCTCCGGCAAGCCGAACGACACAAATCTCACCCCGTCGAACCGGCTCACCCCGGCATCGCTCCCCACCCAAAGGTAACCGTCCTTGGTCTGCGCCAGCGCGCGCACAAAATTCTGCGGCAACCCTTGCTCGCGTTGCCACACCCGGAACGTGAAGGGTAATTGCCCGCGTCCGATGGTCAGGCCCGCATTGCCCGATTTTATTCCGCTCTCGTCCACCACGAAATCGCTGAACGAGGTTGCAATCGCCATCTCGCTAAACGTCCATCCACCCCCGCCCCCGCCGTGGCGCAAGCGGATTTGGTTGAACGATGCGTTCGCGGCGAACTTCGTTGTCAGGCTTTCCATCTGGCTGGCCTCGGTCGCGCCCAGCCCAAGATCCGGATCCAGCCACACGGTCACCAGGTCCTTGCCCCCCGCCACATATTGCACTTTAAAAACAATCGTCCGCTCAATCCCTTTGCGCGGCAGCTCATATTCAAAGTACACGCCGCGCCCCGCATCCGTCGGCTTCGACGAGTGCAAATCAATGCCATAATCGGTCGTCTCATTATTGGTCTTGCCCGTCTCAAAAACATTGAAATTGGTTTTGCGCGCCTCAAAAACATTGAACGCGCCGTAGGCCCAGGCATTGAGCGCGTTGCCCACCGCCAGCCGCTCCGTGTCCCCTTCATATAGCTCGAACGCGGCAAAATAAGGCTCCGTGCCCGCATCCGATATCGGGTTCACATGAAACTTGAAGTAGAGCGTATCCGTCGCCGTATCATCCCGCTTCACCGACCCTCCCAGAATATCCATTCCCGGCCCCGTCTCGTGCGCCAGCGTCGCTCCCAAATCGCTCCAGATGATGTCCGCCGGGCAGGAGACCGATGCCAAAAACACCAATCCAGCCGCCACCCACACCCGTCCACAGCGGCGGAGCGAAAGCACGGCAGGCATGATCATGCGCAAAATATGCGCCAACTGGCGGCGCCTGACAAGGGCTGACCTCAATTTTCCGGCGGGAACAAATCGGGGAATTCCGCACAGCAACACCCTTGATGAATTGGCCAGTCGGAGCGCCGCAGCCTGATTATTGTCAACCGCAAATAATTGCCAATTATGCAAGTGCCTGTCTGACAACATGTTGCGAATATGCAAAATGTCGAAATTTTCACGGTTTTTTTCGGGGCAATATTGTTCAACGCAAGTTGTCTTGAGAAAATCAAAGGTGGATTTTGGATTTTTTTGTGCCTCGGCCTTGCAAACTGCAAGATTTCAAAAGCTGATCCGCCCCCGCACATTTATGCGGTTGTGCAAACAGGGCGTCTCCGGTAACATGCATCCGGAATTCGGAGACGGACAACAACGCAAACAAGAATCAATCATGATTAATTTGGCATCAAACCGGGGCTTTCGCCTCATGCGCCAGTCTTCCCGCGTTGACCGGCTGGCAACCCTTGCGGGATCCAATTCCTGGCCGTGGAGGACACCAGGGCAGTTAATTCGAGGACAATCTTTATGAGAAGCAAACTTGCTTTGAGATTCATCATCGGCTCCCTGGCGGCGGTGGCGTTATGGTGCCAGCCTGCGGCGCGAGCGGAAAATCTTTCCCAAATCCCGGCGCGAACCTCCCCGGCATGGCTGCGCGACGGCGTGGTTTACGAAATTTTCCCGCGTGATTTTTCCCCCGCCGGAAATCTCGATGGGGTCACCGCGAGCCTGGATGAATTGAAGGATTTGGGCGTGACCATCCTTTGGACCATGCCGATTCATCCGATTGGGGAACAGTGCCGCAAGGGCGAGTTTGGCAGCCCTTATTCCATCAAGGATTATTACGCCGTGGATCCGCATTACGGAACGGTGGACGATTTCAAACGGCTTGTCGCCGAAGCGCACAAGCGCAATATGAAGCTAATCATGGATCTGGTCGCCAACCATACGGCGTGGGACAGCGTGATGATGCGGCACAAAGAGTATTACAAGCAAAACGCGCAGGGCAAGGCCATCCCGCCGGCGCCTGAGTGGACGGATGTGGCGGGGTTGAATTATCAGAACCCGCAGCTTCGCCAGTACATGATCACGATGATGAAGTATTGGGTGCAGACGTGCGACGTGGATGGTTTCCGCTGCGACGTGGCCTCGATGGTGCCGACGGATTTCTGGGAAGCGGCGCGCGCCCAACTCGAAAGCGTCAAGCCGGACATTATGTTGCTGGCCGAGGCGAGCAAGCCCGAGCTTCTGGTGAAGGCCTTTGACATTGATTATGCCTGGCCGCTGATGGGCACGCTGAATGACGTGCTGATCAAAGGCGCGCCAGCCTCCAAGCTTCGCGCTTCTTGGGAGGACAGCCAGCGGCAGTTCCCGCGCGATTCGCTTCACATGCGTCTCACGGACGATCACGATGAATCGCGCGCGGTTTCGCGCTTTGGCGTGCGCGGCGCGCTGGCCGGCTCGGCGCTGATGTTCACGCTGGACGGCGTGCCGCTGCTTTACAACGGGATGGAAGTGGGTGACGCCACGGAATCCGGCGACCCTGCGCTGTTCTACAAGCTGCCTATTTTCTGGTCGCCCAAGGACCGCCCGCCTTTGCGCAAGATTTATCACGACTTGATCCAGTTGCGCAAAGACAACGCCCCCTTCCGCAATGGGCGCGTCATTTGGCTGCACAATTCAAACGAAGGCAGCCTCGTCACGTTCAAACGCACGGATGAGACGAATGAATTCGTGGTGGTGATCAATTTCTCGAACCACCCCATCCACGGGCAGGTGGAAGTCACCAGCAGCGAGGATTTCAAGCCAGTGCGGATTGCCGGAATGCCTCAGGTTCCGAATCAGGATTTCCCATCGGTTCATTTGGGGGGTTTTGACTGGCGCATCTATCAGCGCAGCCTGCCGGTCGCGGAACACACCGTTGCGGGCACAGCCACCATCCAGGTTGGCTCGACGCACTGAAACAAATGCCCGCTGGTTTATGACGCCATGAGCGCAGTGCGAGATGAACCCGCCGCCCGGCCAAAAGCCGCCGCGCCGAAGCCGCGGTTGAGTTTCTGGCAAATCTGGAACATGAGCTTCGGCTTTCTGGGAATCCAGTTTGGATGGGGTCTGCAGATGGCGAACATGAGTTCCATTTACCGGTACCTGGGGGCGAACTACGATTCCCTGCCCATCTTGTGGCTGGCCGCGCCCGTTACCGGCTTGCTCATCCAGCCATTGGTCGGGCAATCCAGCGACCGCCTCTGGACCCGGCTCGGCCGGCGGCGCCCCTTTATTCTAGGCGGCGCGATTCTCGCGTCGGTGGCTCTGGTCCTGATGCCTAATTGCCCGTCGGTCTGGATGGCAGCGGGACTGCTCTGGGTGCTGGATGGAACCATCAATGCCAGCATGCAGCCTTTCCGAGCCTTGGTGGCGGACAATCTTCCCGAAGAACAAAACTCGCAAGGCTTCGCCATCCAATCCCTTTTTATTGGGTTGGGCGGCACCATTGCCTCAGCGTTGCCTTGGATGATGACCAACTGGTTTGGAGTTGCGTCCGAAGGCGCGGGGCAGGGCCATATCCCCGCTTCCGTCAGGCTCTCGTTTTACATCGGCGCAACCGCATGCCTGGGCGCGGTGCTCTGGACGGTTTTAAGCACCAAGGAATATCCGCCGTCTGACTCCGAACTGGCCGCCATCCGCGGGCGGAAGTTTGATTGGACGCTTGGCTTGGGCGACATCTTCGCGCTGGTTTTTCACCTGCCCCGGAGGATGTGGGAACTTGGCCTCGTTCAATTCTTCACCTGGATCGGGATGTTCGTGTTATGGGTTTATTTTCCCCCGGCCGTTGCGAAAAACGTATTTCATGCGGCGCCCGGCTCGGTGGAAATGGAAGCTTCCGGTTCCTGGTCGGGCTTCTGTTTTGCCGCGTATAATGCCGTCTGCTTCATTTTTTCATTCGTGCTGCTGTGGGGCGCCAAATACACCGGCCCCAAGCTGACGCACATTCTCTGTCTGGCGGTGGGCGCGCTGGGGCTGGCGTCCGTTCCTTTGGTTTCAGACAAATACCAACTGCTGTTCTCCATGACCGCCGTCGGCATCGCGTGGGCGAGCATTCTCTCCATGCCTTACGCCATGCTGGCGCCCTCGTTGCCGAAGGAAAAAGTCGGGGTCATGATGGGCATGTTCAATCTGTTCGTCGTGCTGCCGCAGATTGTCGCTTCCAGCCTGCTCGGTTACATTTTGAAACAGTATCTGCACAACGAACCCATGAACGTTCTCTTCCTGGGCGGCGCGAGCATGGGACTGGCCGCTCTGCTGACGCTGTGGGTGGTGACCTTCAAGAAAACCGGCGGGGAATCCACTGCGCGCGGCATGGCCGGCACGATTGAACCAGCATTGGATTGACAACGCCGCGCCTATGCAACACAAGTCTTATTGGGGCATTTTACGGACTCTTGTCTTGAGCGTTGCCCTGCTGGCGCAGGTCCCGGCACAGTGGGTGGATGAAAAGCCCGCGTCGCCCTGATCCCGCCCATGAAACTTACCATTCGATTGCGTTACCATACGCGTTTTGGTCAGGCGCTGTTTCTTTGCGGCGATCACAAATGGTTGGGTGGCGGCCGGCAAGAGCGCGCACTGCCTTTGCGTTATGTGAATGAGGAATTCTGGGAGGTGGCGCTCGACTTGCCGGACACGCCCCAGCCCAAAGCGCCGGTGAGTTATTACTTCTTTTTGCGGAATCAGGATGGCTCCGTGACTGAAGATTTCGGCGGCGACCGGAAACTTGATCTTGCCGGCCTCACCCGCAGCCCCACCGTTATCATGGATTCATGGAACGACTTGGGCGCGGTCGAAAACATTTTCTTCACCGAACCGTTTAAAAATGTCTTGCTCCGGACGGAAAAAGAGTCAGTCAGCGCCAAGCCGCCCGTCAACGCCACGCATTCCTTCACGGTCAAAGCGCCGTTGCTGCCGAAAGGACAGACGATCTGCCTGCTGGGCAGCGCCATCACACTGGGCGGTTGGAACCAAGCCGCGCCGGTATTGCTGCGGTGCTGCGCGGAGAACGGATGCTTCAGTGTGCAGCTTGATTTCGCACGGGAACCATTTCCCGTCGCTTACAAATACGGCGCCTATGATATCGAAAGAAATGCGTTTGTTCGCTATGAGGACGGCGCGAATCGCTTGCTCGCGGAAGCTGCTCCCCCGGGCGGGCAGGTGATCGTCAACGACGGTTTCGCGCATTTGCCGGGCGCACCGTGGCGCGGCGCGGGCGTGGCCATGCCGGTATTCAGCCTGCGCAGCGCAAGAAGTTTTGGTGTGGGTGAATTTTTAGATTTGCCCCTGCTGGCGGATTGGGCGCGCCGCGCCGGACTCAAGCTGATTCAAATACTGCCGGTCAACGACACGAGCGCCACGCTTACTTGGATGGACTCGTATCCGTATGCCGGGATTTCCGCGTTTGCGCTGCATCCGCTCTATCTGAATCTTGACCGCCTTGCAGGAACCGGCGCCCGGAATTTGCTCGAAAGCCTGGCCAACCAGCGCGAACAGCTCAACGCGCTGGCCACGGTGGATTACGAGGCGGTGATGAAAGTCAAACTGGCGTTCGTGCGGGAGATTTTTCCGGCGCGGCGGGAGGAAACATTTGCCAGCGCGGAGTATCGGAAGTTTTTCTCGCAAAATAAAAATTGGCTCGCCCCGTACGCGGCATTTTGTTTTTTGCGGGACAAATTCGGGACGGCGGATTTCAACCAGTGGCCGGAACATCGTGTCTATAACGCCAGGAAGATCAGCGCCCTGGCTGCGCGTGATGCCGCCGCAGGCGATGAGATGGCCTTGCATTGCTTCCTCCAGTTTCATCTGCATCTCCAACTGCGCGAAGCGGCCGATGATATGCACGCCCAGGGCTTGATTCTGAAGGGCGACATTCCCATCGGCGTCTCTCCTCACAGCGCGGATGTCTGGCAGCGGCCGGCGTTGTTTCACACCGACATGCAGGCCGGCGCGCCGCCGGACGCCTTCGCCGCCAAAGGCCAGAATTGGGGCTTCCCCACTTACAATTGGCCGCGCATGAAGCAGGATGGTTTTGATTGGTGGAAGCGGCGCTTCGCGCAGATGAGTTGTTATTTTGATGGCTTTCGCATCGACCATATTCTCGGCTTCTTTCGCATCTGGAGCATTCCGCAGAACGCCGTCGAGGGCATTCTCGGTTATTTCGTGCCCGCCCTGCCGGTGCAGGCCCGCGAATTCGCCGCGCGCGGCATCGCGTTCAATTACGAACGATTCACCCGGCCCTTGATCAACGACGCCGTATTGCACGAAGTATTCGCCGACCTCGCCGGGAGCGTGAAGCGCGAATTCCTGAACCCCGCTTCGCGCGGAACGTATTCGCTAAAACCGGAATTTGCGACGCAACGGGACGTGGAACGACATTTTGCGTTGTTGGAACAGGACCAGCGCGACACGCGGCTAAAAGAGGGGCTGTTTGATTTGATCAGCAACGTGCTGCTGATCGAGGTTCCGGGCAGCGCGGGCGCGGAATTTCATTTTCGGCTGGGCATGGAGCAAACGGCCTCCTTCCGGCAACTGGATCAGGCCACCCAGGCGCGGCTGAAGGATTTGTACGCGGATTATTTTTTCCGGCGGCAGGACGGCTGTTGGATGCGGGAGGCGCTGCAGAAATTGCCCGCTCTGAAACGCGTCACGAACATGCTGATCTGCGGCGAAGATTTGGGGATGGTCCCAGCCTGTGTGCCGGAGGTGATGAAACAACTGGGCCTGTTGAGCCTGGAAATTCAGCGCATGCCCAAGGACTCGCACCTGGATTTTTCGCGTCCGGCGGACGCTCCTTATCTGAGCGTGGTCACGCCCTCGACGCATGACATGAGCACGATTCGCGGCTGGTGGCTGGAAGACAAGAAGCTCACGCAAAAGTTTTTCAACCAGGAGTTGCGACACTCCGGTGCGCCGCCGGCCAAATGCGAGCCGTGGGTCAATCAGGAGATCATCCGTCAGCATCTGGATTCGCCGGCGATGTGGAGCATTTTTCAATTGCAGGACCTGCTGGGCATGGACGCCGCGCTCCGCCACCCTGATGTGGACGCGGAACGCATCAATGTGCCGGCCATCCCCAAATATTACTGGCGCTATCGCATGTCTCTGCCGTTGGAGGCGCTGGGCCGGGCGGAGAATTTTAACCGGCTGGTGGAAAATCTGGTTCGGCAGAGCGGGCGCTGATTTCTTCCGGCACTTGCGGCTTCGCATTTTCGAAAAATGAATTGTTTGGCTGCTTGCGCCATACTTTTACGTACCCCGCCTCATTTGGGAATGGTTCGATGATAAATGAACCACTCATAGCCATTGAGGCTAAAGCCAGAAAGGAGGGGGTCGGCAGGGACGGGCCGGCCGCTGATTCTCACCGGTTCAAAGCCCTCTGCATTTGAGAGTTCAACCGACCCGATCGCGCGGCGGCTTGTAAGATTGATCAAGACAAGGAACTCATCCTTCTCATCCTTTCTCAGGAAGCCAACGACTTGTTCCGCCGCCGTGTTTTGAAGCCAGGCAACATCCCCGCCATGCAACGCGGCGTATTGTTTGCGAAGCTTGATCAAATCCCGGTAAATGTTGCGCAGAGGAGGGCGTCCCCCGGGGTGCCAAAACACCGGCATTTTTTCAAACAAAGCCGGGTCGGCGGATTCGGTGGCATCACCTGCTTCCATGCCGTTGTAAAAGAGCGGCACCCCATCGAGCGTCAACATCAACACCTGTGCGGCGAGGGCGCCATCGATGCCGTGACGCGCCACCGCCCGTGGTTGCTCGTGGATGTCTGAGAAGCGCAGGTGCAACGCGCCCTTGGGGAACTGCTGGCAGGTGTGTTCCCACGATTCTTTCAGGGAAGAGAACGGTGCAATGCCGTTCATGACCCAGTCCAAAGTGTAGAAGAAGCCCCAGGAGGAATCCACATCGAAGGCTTTGGCAAGCAGTTCCGGCTTGGCGCCAGCGTCAGCGAGAATGACGACCTGGGGATTTATCTTCTCGAGTTCATCCCGGGCTGCTTCCCAAAAATCCACCGGCACCGTGGGAGCCACATCGCAACGAAACCCGTCCACGCCGAAGTCCCTCAACCAGTATTTCATCATTTCAGTCATGTAGCGGCGCACCTCCGGGTTCGCATAATTCAACCCGGCCACATCCGTCCAGGCCGGATCGGGCGGAATGATCACTCCATTCGTATCCTTCTTGTAAAAATCCTGATGTTCCATGAGCACGCTGTCCCAGGCAGTTTGACCGGCCACCATATCCATGATCAGTTTCATGTCGCGCTTGTGGGCTTCATCAATCAGTCGCTTGAAGTCGTTGGTTGTGCCGTAGTCGGGGTTGATGGCGTAAAAGTCGCGCACGGCGAAAGGACTTCCGAAGGGGCCTTTCTTCATTTTTTCGCCGATCGGATGGATCGGCATGAGCCAGAGAACGTCCACACCCAGATCCTTTAATTCATCCAACCGGGCGGTAATCGCATTGAGATCCCCTTCCTTGGAAAAGTTTCGTGGAAAGATTTCATACACGACCGCGCTCCGGAGCCAGTCGGGTGATTTGCGGGTGCTCGGAGTCGACGGGGCTGCCCCTGACAGGACGGCCGAATTAATCGCCAGCCAGCCAATAAGTGCCGTGGCGAGGAGGCATCGTGATTTTTGTTGCATTCTGATCATGGCGTTTGAGACTTTCAGTTAATTTTTAGACCTGCGTTGTCGGGCCGGATGCCCAACAGTCAAAAGACACTAATGGCCGTCGGAATTTCAACAGCATCCAGACCAATTCTCCTTAGTCTGCCATCCGCGGCGGAGAAGGCAATACAATTCAAAGCATACAATTCAAAGCGGTGCTTCCGGAGGGTGCAGGTTCAAGTCCTGCCGGATGCGCCATTGATGTACAATAACTTACGCTCATCATTGACAGCGGCATGTTTAAGGGTGTGGATCCTTCGTGTCAAGCTCATTAACCAATATAATGGAATCCATTACATTGCTTGTAATTTTTTTGATTGAAATACATGAGAGAAACTGTTATTGTTGCCCGTGACATAACCGAAACAATCAACTGGTGAACACGATTTTGGTTAAACTGCGTCGTCGTCTGTTCGGTTTGCAGGCTGTGGAAACAAATTATGTCCGGCGGGGCTTTCGCGGTGCGACGCCGGAGGTGCAGGCGCGGCTGGAGCAAATTGGGGCGGCGTTTCTTGGCGGGTACCACGCCGCATTGGAACAGGACAGGCCGGCGGACCTTGCGGCCGCCTTGAAGGCGGTGGAGACAGACTTGCGCGGTTTTGCGTTTGAAGGAGCGGCGATGGGGCTGGCACTGCTTGACTTTCTGACGCCGTGGCGTCGAACCCGAATCAGTGAGTTTTTGCGCGGAGCAGGCCATGCTCACGCCTACATGGTGCTCGTCGGCGCGGGTTGGGCATGGGCGCGTTTGCCGGTCAACGCGCGCCGGGCCGGACAGCGTCTGGATCCAATGCTGGGCTGGCTGGCTTTCGACGGTTGGGGATTTCACGAAGGATTTTTTCGCTGGCCAAAATACATCGCCGGCCAGCCGCCGCCGGAAAGATTGAAGGGCTTCGAGCGGCGCGTCTTTGATCAGGGATTTGGGCGTTCGTTATGGTTTGTCAACGGCGGAAACGTCGAACTCATCGCGCAAACGATTTCAATTTTTTCCCCCGACCGGCAAGCCGATTTGTGGAGCGGCATCGGCTTGGCCGCGACCTACGCCGGAATCCTCAGCGAGGCTTCCCTGGACAAGCTCCGCGAAAAATCCGGATCATTCCAGCCGCGGCTTGCCCAAGGCGCGGCCTTCGCCGCCAAGGCCCGGCAGCGCGCCGGAAATTCGACCGATCACACCAGCCGCGCCGCAAAAATTTTGTGCGGCTTGTCCGCCAGCGATGCCGCAAGGCTCACGGACGAGGCGCTGGAAAACCTTCCCGCCGACTCCGATGCGCCCGCTTACGAAATCTGGCGCCGCCGGATTCAAGATCATTTCGAACAAACCCGGCAGCTCCATAAAACCTGAATGAAAAAACTCCTCCTCCGCTACGCCGCGCCGCTGGCTGCCATCGCCATTATCGTCTTCTGTTACTGGATGGCGCGCTATCCATGCTTGTCGTCCGGCGATTGCATGAAACTGGCGGCGCGGTTCAAATTCGACAAACTCCCGCTGGCGGAAGTCGCCCATCATCCGCCCTACAAATACGTCCGCCAAGTTCATCCGAGCTTGAGCCGCATTTCCGCCTGGATTTCCACGCTGGGCGCATCCGTGGCGCTGGCGGATCTGGATGGCGACGGCTTGCCCAACGACCTCATCAACGTTGACCCGCGCACGGATCTTGTCACCGTCGCGCCCGCGCCGGGAACGGGAAACCGTTACGCCCCGTTCACGCTGAATCCCGCGCCGTTGCCGTTCAACGCGAGCAACACTGCGCCGATGGGGGTGCTCGTCGGCGATTTCAACGAGGATGGCCTGGCTGACATACTGGTGTATTATTGGGGACGCTCGCCGGTGATTTTTCTGCGCAAAAACACCGCGGGGGTCGAACCCGGCAAGCCCAGGGCAATTTCCGCCGCCGATTACAAGCCGGTTGAACTCAGCGCCGGCGGCGAACGCTGGTTTTCCAACGGCGCGATTCAGGCCGACCTTGACGGCGACGGTCATGTGGATTTGCTCATCGGAAATTATTTTCAGGACGGGGCGCACATTCTCGACGCGAACGCGGGCGGCGTCGAGGTCATGAACGAAGGTCTGGCAAAGGCGATTACCGGCGGCAGGAAACATTTCTTCCTCTGGGCGGGCGCGACTTCGGGGGAAAGCCCGACCGTCCACTTCCGTGAGGTAACAAACGTCGTCAGCCCCGAAGTCGAACACGGCTGGACGCTGGCCATCGGGGTGGCGGACCTGGACGGCGACCAGTTGCCGGAAATTTATTTCGCGCACGATTTCGGCCCCGACCGGCTGCTGCACAACGAATCGAGGCCCGGCCATCTGAAATTCACGGTGCTGGAAGGCCGCCGCCGTTTCACCGATCCGAAATCATGCGTGCTCGGCCAGGACTCCTTCAAAGGCATGGGCTGTGACTTCGGCGATGTCAATGGCGATGGAATTCTCGACATTTACGTCAGCAACATCGCGGAGAGATTCGGTTTGTGCGAAAGTCATTTTCTCTGGGAGAGCACCGGCAAGCTCGACGACATGAAACACGGCATCGCGCCCTATGTGCAAGCGAGCGAAGAACTCGGCCTCTCGCGCAGCGGCTGGGGCTGGGATTGCCGCCTCGCCGATTTCGACAACGAAGGCGTTTTGCAGGCCATCCAGGCCGTCGGTTTCATCAAAGGAAAAATAAACCGCTGGCCCGAACTTCAGTCCCTCGGCACCAGCAACGACCGCATCGTCCATGACCCGCGCTTGTGGCCGAGCTTCAAGCCGGGCGCGGATTTGAGCGGCCACGACTTGAATCCTTTCTTCGTGCGCGCCGCCGACGGACATTACTACGACATTGGCCGTGAAATGGGCTTCACCACGCCGATGGTCACCAAGGCCATCGCGCTGGCCGACGTGGATGGCGACGGGCGTTTGGATTTTGCGTTCGGCAATCAATGGGGGCCGTCTTATTTTTTCCACAACGTTTCGCCCAACCCCGGCGCGTTTCTCGGCCTGCATTTGTTGCTGCCCCTGGCCGCTGACGCCGGCTTGCCATTGCGCGAGCGGCCCGGACATCCGGGAATTGACCTGCACGGTCGTCCGGCGATTTGCGCGCAGGCGCTGGTGACGCTGCCGGACGGCCGCAAATTCGTGGCCCAGGTGGACGGCGGCAGCGGACACTCCGGCCGGCGCAGCCCGGACATTCACATCGGCCTGGGCAAACTGGATCCGGCAATCAAACTCGATGTCCAAATCAAATGGCGCGACACCGCCGGCCAGTTCCAGCAAACCACGCTGAAACTCGCGCCCGGCTGGCACACTATGGTGCTGGGTAAATCCGCCGCCGCGCCATTACTGGCGGCAAATCGGGGCGCAAACCAATGAAAACTCCCTTTTTCAACACCACCCTCCTTTTCTATCCGAACAAAAATCCGAAACTGCGGCTTCTCGCGCTGTGGTATTTCACGATCCTGATGATTGTGTGGAATATTCTCGGCCACACGTATCTCGGTTTCGAGCAATCGCACGCCGCGACCGTCGCCGGCATCGGCTCGGCGATTTTCTTTCAATTCTTTCTGGAATGGGTGGACGCCCGCGCGAAAAATCGCGACGTGCGCTGGGCCGGCGGTTGGGCAAATTTCCTCAACGCGCTTCCCGCCGCGCTCATTCCCGGCTTCGCCTGCTCGATGCTGCTCTATCCGAATGAGCGGCTCTGGCCGATTGTTTTCGCGGTCGCGCTTTCCATCGGCTCGAAAGTCCTCATCCGCGCCCCCGTCGGCGAAGGCCGCACGCAGCACGTTTTCAATCCGTCAAATTTTGGCGTGGCGCTGACACTGGTGCTGTTCCCGCAAGTCGGCTTTGCGCCGCCGTATCATTTCACCGCGAACGTCACCGGCGTATGGGACTGGATTTTGCCGGGGATCATTTTGTTTTCGGGCGTCATGATCCACGGATTTTTCACCGGGCGATTGCCGCTGGTGGCCGCGTGGCTGGCCGGCTTCGCGCTGCAAGGCGAGATTCGCGCGCACGTTTTCGGTTTTCCGCCGCTTGTGCCGCTGATGCCGATGACGAGCGCGGCATTCATCGTGTTCACGCTTTACATGGTGCCCGACCCGGCGACGACGCCGCTCAAGCCGTGGCGGCAGGCCGCGTTCGGTTTCGCCGTCGCGATGGTCTATGGGATCATCCAGATGTTGCACCTGGTCTTCGGCCTGTTTTTTGCCCTGCTGGCCGTCGCCGCGATTCGCGGAATTTCGCTGCACCTTTATGACGCGCTCCAATCGCGCGGCCCGGCCCCGGCGGGAATTCCGGCGGCTCAAAGCGCCTAAACACTGAAATGATGCCACACGATTCAACAATTCAACGCCCATGAATGCCATCGCCATCGTCGGCATGGCGTGTGTCTATCCGGACGCGCGCTCGCCGGGTGAACTCTGGGAAAACGCGCTCGCCCAGCGCCGCGCTTTCCGCCGTGTGCCGCCGGAGCGTCTGCGCCTTGAAGATTATTTTTCCGCCGACCCGCACGCGCCCGACGCCACTTGCGCCACCGAAGCCGCCGTGATCGAAGGCTACGAATTCGACCGCGCCGCCTTTCGCGTTGCCGGCAGCACGTTTCGGGCGGCGGACCTCGCGCACTGGCTCGCGCTTGACGTGGCGGCGCGCGCGCTGGCCGACGCCGGTTTTCCCGACGGGCGCGAACTCCCGCGCGAAACCACCGGAGTTTTGCTCGGCAACACACTCACGGGAGAATTTTCCCGCGCGAACACGTTGCGCTTGCGCTGGCCCTACGCGCGGCGCGTGCTCGACACCGCGCTCGTGAAGGAAAAATGGTCCGCCGCGCAGCGCGAAAGAATTCTCGCCGAACTCGAAACCGCCTACAAATCGCCGTTCCCGCCCGTCAGCGAAGAAACGCTTGCAGGCGGCCTCTCGAACACCATCGCCGGCCGCATCTGCAATCAATTTGATTTTAAAGGCGGCGGCTACACCGTGGACGGGGCGTGCGCCAGTTCGCTGCTGGCCGCGGCCAACGCCTGTTCCGCGCTCGTGGCGGGCGATCTGGATGTTGCGATTGCCGGCGGCGTTGATTTGAGTCTTGACCCGTTTGAAATCGTCGGCTTTGCCAAAACCGGCGCGCTCGCGCCCGAGGAAATGCGGGTGTTCGACCAGCGCTCCGCCGGTTTCTGGCCCGGCGAAGGCTGCGGCATGGCCGTGCTGATGCGCCAGGCGGACGCGCTCGCGCAAGGCCGCCGCATCTATGCCGTCATTCGCGGCTGGGGCATTTCCTCCGACGGCAGCGGCGGCCTCACCCGGCCTGAAAGCGACGGCCAGATCGAAGCCTTGCGCCGCGCGTATCGCCGCGCCGGTTTCGGAATTGAAACCGTTTCCTACTGCGAAGGCCACGGCACGGGCACAGCCGTCGGCGACGCCACCGAACTGGAAGTTCTGTCGCGCGCCCGCCGCGAAGCGAAGACAAATTCACCTCCCGCCGCCGTCGGCTCGATCAAAGCCAACATCGGCCATACGAAAGCCGCAGCGGGCATCGCCGGTTTGATCAAGGCCACGATGGCTGTCCACACGCAGGTGCTGCCGCCCCTGACCGGCTGCGAGCAGCCGCACCAGCAATTCGGCGGACCGTTGCCCGCCTTGCGCGTGTTGCGCGAGGCGGAGCTTTGGCCGGGCGACCGTCCGCTGCGCGCGAGCGTGAGCGCCATGGGCTTCGGCGGCATCAACGCCCACGTCGTCCTCGAAAGCGTCGTCGCCCAACGGCGCGAGACCTTCAGCGCGCGAGAGCGGGCGCTGTCGCGTTCGAGCCAGGACGCCGAATTGTTTTTGCTCGCGGCGGACACGCCGGAGCAACTCGTGCCGCGGGTGGAAAAACTTTTTGCCGTCGCCGCGCGGCTCTCGCGGGCGGAATTGACCGACCTCGCGGCCCAGTTGGAAAAAAATCTGGAGCGCGGACCGGTGCGCGCCGCCCTGGTCGCTTCCAAGCCGGAGGAATTTGCGGAGCGGCTGCAAACGCTCAGGTCGTGGTTGCGGAACGGTGTCGCGTCGCGGACGGATTTTCCCGCGGGCGTGTTTCTTGGCGCGGGCGGGGCCGCGCCGCGAATTGCCTTTCTGTTTCCCGGCCAGGGTTCGCCGACGCATCTCGACGGCGGCGTGTGGCGGCGGCGTTTTGCAGCAGTTGGTGAACTTTACTCGCGCGCCGGCTTGCCGGCGGATGGCGATTCGGTTTCGACTCGCGTGATGCAACCCGCCGTGGTCACCGCGTCGCTGGCGGGTTTGAAAGGATTGAATGAATTCGGCGTGACGGCGGAGGCATCCATCGGCCACAGCCTTGGCGAAATCACCGCGCTGCACTGGGCGGGGGTGTTCGACGAGGAAACGCTGCTGCGCATCGCGCGCGTGCGCGGCGCGGGCATGGCGGAACTGGGCAGCCCGACCGGCGCCATGCTCGCCGTCGCCGCGCCCTGGCGGGAAGTCCAGGATTTGCTGAACGGCGAACCGCTCGCTGTCGTCGGTTTCAACTCGTCGCGCCAGACTGTCGTCGCGGGCGAGGCCGGGGCGATCGAAAATCTCGCGCGCCGCGCCGCCGCGCGCGCCCTGCGCGCGAGCCTGTTGCCGGTGTCGCACGCCTTTCACACACCGCTCGTCGCCGCCGCCGTGCCGGTGCTGGCCGAACAACTTGCTCGCGAAAATTTTTCGGAACTCAAACAAACCATTTTTTCCACCGTGACCGGCGCGCGGCTGGACAATGATGAAGACCTGCGCGAATTGCTGTGCCGTCAGGTGACTTCGCCGGTGCGATTTGAGAGCGCGCTCGCGGCGTTGCTCGGCCCGGGCGCGGACACGAAGTCTGGCGGACGCCGGAAAGCGCGTTCCGGCCGCGGAATGGATTTGCTGATCGAAGTCGGGCCGGGCGCGGTTTTGAGCAGCCTGGCGCGAGAGACGGCGGACATTCCGGTCGTTGCGCTCGATGCCGGTGGAAATTCCCTCCGTGGATTGCTGCAGGCTCTCGGCGCGGCCTTTGCGCTGGGTGCGCCGGTGAAGCACGCGGCATTGTTCGCTGACCGTTTCGTCCGGCCCTTCGCGCTGGACTGGAAACCGAGATTTTTCGTGAACCCCTGCGAGCTTGCGCCGGTTTCCGAACCATCGGAACGCCGGGCGCCGTCGCGGCTCGAAACTGAAACTGTGCCGCAACGCGCCGGGGCGGCGCCTGGCGCTGCAATCGAGTTGATCCGCCGTCTCGTCGCGGCGCGCGCGGAGCTGCCGGTTTCAGCGGTGGGGGACGCAAACCGCATGTTGAGTGATCTGCATTTGAATTCGATCACGGTCGGGCAATTGGTTTCGGAAGCGGCGAAGCAGCTCGGCTTGCCGCGCATGGTCGGGCTGACGGATTTTGCGAACGCAAGCGTGGCCCACATTGCCCGCGCGCTGGAGGAATTAAAATCCACCGGCGGCGTGGCGCGAAGGGACGACAAGCGGCAACCGCCACCGGGCGTGGACAACTGGATTCGGAGTTTCACCGTCGAGTTGATTGAAACGAAACGCCGCGCGCCGCAACGCGCCGGGGCGGCGCCCGGCGTTCCGGGCCGCTGGCAGATTTTCGCGCCGGGTAACCATGCGCTTGCCGAACCGCTGCGCGAAGCGTTCGGACATACGAACACGAGCGGCGTGGCGGTTTGTCTGCCGGAAAATCCGGGCGAGGAAATTATTTCCTTGCTGCTCAACGCCGGTCGCGCGGCGCTGGCAATGAAGGAGTCGCCGCGCTTGGTCGTTGTTCAACACGGCTGGGGCGGCGGCGGCTTCGCGCGCACCTTGCATTTGGAAAATTCCAGCGTGGCGGCTTGCGTGGTGAATGTTCCCGCGCCGCATCCGCAAGCGGTCGAGTGGATCGTGGCGGAAGCGCTCGCGGCGCACGAATTCACGGAAGTTCATTTCACGGGCGACGGCCGGCGACTTGAGCCTCGACTGAAAGTGGCGGAGTTTTCTCCACCGCAAATCAAAGCGGAGTTTCCCGCCGGCCCGGAAGATGTTTTGCTCGTCACTGGCGGCGGCAAAGGCATCGCGGCAGAATGCGCGCTGGCGTTCGCCCGCGAAACCGGCGTGAAACTCGCCCTCATCGGGCGAAGCGATCCGAAATCGGACAAGGAACTCGCGGAAAATCTCTCGCGCATGGCCGCCGCCGGCGTGCGTTCCAGCCATGTGTGCGCCGATGTGACGGACGCGGAAGCCGTGCAGGCGGCGGTCGCCAGGATCGAACGCAATCTCGGCCCGGTCACGGCGATTCTCCACGGCGCGGGTCAGAACACGCCGCAATTGATCAGCGCGCTGGATGAGGCGGCGTTCCGGCGGACGGTCGCGCCGAAAATTTCCGGGGCGCGGAATTTGCTGGCGGCGGTGGACGCGAAAAAGTTGCGGCTGTTTGTCACGTTCGGCTCGATCATTGCGCGCACCGGACTGCCGGGCGAAGCGGATTACGCGGCGGCGAACGAATGGCTCGCGGCGCTGACGCGGGAATTTCAAACAGGGCATCCGCGCTGCCGCTGCCTCGCGCTCGAATGGTCGGTGTGGTCGGGCGCGGGCATGGGGGAGCGGCTGGGCCGCGTGGAAGCGCTGGCGCAACAGGGCATCACGCCGATCACGGTGGATGAAGGCGCGCGAACCTTTTGCGCATTGCTCCGGCAGCCGGCGCCGGCGGTTTCGCTCGTCGTCGCGGGACGGTTCGGCGCGCCGCCGACGTTAAAGCTGCTTGAGCCGGAGTTGCCGTTGCGGAGATTTCTCGAACGCAAACGCGTGTTTTATCCGGGCGTGGAACTGGTGGTGGACGCGGAATTGTCGTCGGGCGCCGATCCGTATCTCGCGGATCATGTCGTGCAGAAACAGCCGTTGCTTCCGGCGGTGCTTGGACTTGAAGCGATGGCGCAGGCGGCGATGGCGCTCGCTGGTTCAGCGGACGCGCCGGTGTTTGAGAACGTTGAATTTCCGCGGCCCGTGGCCGTGTCCGACAACGCAAAGGTGACGATCCGGCTCGCCGCCCTCCAACGCCATCCGGGCGTCATTGAAGTTTGTCTGCGTTCCGAGGAGACGGATTTTCAAGTGGATCACTTCCGGGCGGTCTGCCGGTTTGCCGCACGCGATGAGACGACCGTGCCGCACCTTTTGCTTTCGCCGTTCGAGTCGGAACATTTGCCGCTCGATCCGCCAAATGATTTGTATGGCCGGATTCTGTTTCATCGCGGACGTTTCCGCCGGCTGCGCGGGTACCGTCTGTTGAAGGCGAAGGAGTGCGTGGCGGAAATTGCGGCTGACGACGGCGCGGTCTGGTTCGGCCCGTATCTGCCGGCGGGATTTGTTCTCGGCAATCCGGCGGCGCGCGACGCGGCCTTGCACGCGATTCAGGCGTGCATTCCGCATCGAAGAATTTTGCCGGCTGGCATCAAGCGCATGGTGATTCGGCGCGATGAGTCGGGCGCGCGTTTCGTCCGGGCGAAGGAGCGGTGGCGCGATGGAAATGATTTTGTTTATGACGTGGAGGTCACTGACGCGCTCGGCGAAGTCATTGAGCGCTGGGACGGGCTTCGTTTGCGCGTGGTGGAAGTTATGGCGGCGCGCGAGCCGTGGCCTGATGCGCTCCTGGCGCCTTACCTCGAACGGCGGCTGGAGGAATTGGCGGACGCGGGCACGCCGGTGAAGGTCGCCCTCGAACGCGATTTGCGCGGGGAACGTTCGGCGGGCAGCGACCGGGTGATGCAACAGGCGCTCGGCAAAACGGCGCGCCTTTGGCGGCGGCCCGACGGCAAGCCGGTTTTCCCCGGCGACGAAGGCATTTCGGCGGCGCACGCGCTGGATTTTACCCTGGCGGTTGCCGCCGCCGGGGGCGCGGTCTGCGACCTTGAAGAAGTCGTCCCTCGAATGGATGCGGTCTGGTGCGATCTGTTGGGCGGGGAGAAATTCAAACTCGCGCAGCGGATTGCGCGCGAACGGGTGGAAAGCCTGGACACGGCAGCAACGCGGCTTTGGACGGCGATGGAGTGCCTGAAGAAAATCGGGCAGCCGGTGACTTCGCCGTTGGTGCTGGAATCGAACACCGCCGACGGCTGGACGCTGCTGCGTTCCGGCTCCATCGTGATCTCGACGTGCATCGCGGCGGTGCGCGGCATGACATCGCCGCTGGGCGTGGCGGTCGCGCTTCAGTCCCGGGTGGAAAACCAGCCCGCGCCCGCAGCCGTGAAAACGGTCGCGTAAGGGCAGCCATGCGTTTCTACGAATACCGCCACATTGTCAGCTTCGAGGAAACGAACCTCGTGGGAAACGTTTATTACACGAATCATTTGTCCTGGCAGGGGCGTTGCCGCGAACTTTTTTTGCGCGAGCACGCGCCGGATGCGATTGACGAGTTGAGCCGCGGCTTGAGCCTCGCCACGACAAGTTGCTTCTGCGAATACTTCGCCGAACTCACGGCCTTCGACGAAGTCATCGTGCGGATGCGGCTGGTGGAACTCGTGCAGAACCGGATGCGGCTGGCCTTTGAGTATTGGCGGAGCAAGGGCGGCGGAGAGGAACTGGTGGCGCGCGGCGAGCAGCAGATCGCCTGCATGAGACGTGAAGATGACAGGCTCGTGCCCGCGCCCGTGCCGCAGTCGTTGCGCCAGGCGCTGGCGCCGTATATGGGATGAAAGCTGATTTGCAGGCAACCTCGCATCGCGGGGACACAGTGGCGGCTTACGAAACCTCCGTCGTGCGCGCCATCCGCCACATGCGGGAGCATCTGGCCGAGCCGCTGGACTTGGACGGACTTGCGCAGATCGCCGCCATCAGCAAGTTTCATCTCGTGCGCGTGTTTGACGAAACCACCGGGACAACGCCGCATCATTTTCTGTCGTGTCTGCGAATACAGCGCGCAAAAGAGTTGCTGCTCAAATCCGGCACATCCATCACCGGGGTGTGCCTGGAGGTCGGATACAATTCGCTCGGCACTTTCTCGAAAACATTCAGCGAACTGGTCGGCTTGTCCCCGCAGGAATTTCGCGCCATGCCCAAGCGTCTCACCGCGACACAATTTGCGGCGACGATCTGGCGCCACCTTGCGTCGCGCAAAAAAATTTCCGGGCCGACGATTGAAGGTGTGGTCGAGGGGCCGCGCCAGCCCAAAGGCTTCACCTTTGTCGGCACATTCACTCGCGGCGTCCCGCTGGGCGTTCCGTTTTCCGGGACGGTGATGGTGGGCCGGGGAAAGTTCTGCATTGAGCGCCCGGCGATGCCGGAATTCCATCTGCTGGCGGCGCTGGTTCCACTTTCGGCCGACTTGACTTCAATGATGGTGAACATTCCGATCAGTCTCGTGGCCAGCCTTCGGGTGCGGGCTGACAAGGCGGCGTCAAAGCCGCACCTGCATCTGCGCCCATTGCGGCCGACCGATCCGCCGATTGTGCTGGCGCTGCCCGCGTTGCCTCCTCTGCGCGGTTGAGGCCGCCCCAAGTTCGCAATTGCGGAGAAGCGGGGTTGCGGAGAATTTGCTAGGTTCGATGCCATGATATACAGAATTAGAATTCCTTCTATTCAAATGCCAAGTCGTTCCGGCTCGTTTCTTTCCACGTTGCTTTTGGCGGGCGCGATGCTGCTCGGCAGCCGCGAGCGCGGCGCGGCGCAACCGTTCCCGGCCCAAGGCGATGACACGACGCCCAGCATGGGTGTGTTCCAGATTGTCGTGGATCCAGCGTTTTACCCGCTGATGCTTCCTTCCGGGGCGTTGGTTGCTTATCCCGGCTATAATATTCCGGGCGGAACATTGACCAGTCCGTTGTGCATCGACAGCGCAACGACTATCGCACGCAGTTCGCCCAACAAGCGCCCTTACACCTTCCCGCCCGGCGGCATCCCTCTGGGTGTTCCAACCTTTGATACCATTGCCGGTTATGCAGCTTATCCGGCAATCCCGGCTCCATGGGCCACGGCGGGGTCCGTTGATGAAGTGCTGACGGAGATTGAAAGCTTTGTGCTGACCAGTCTCGGAAGCAGCACCGCTGGCGCTAATTGTCCTTCCGATCCGCGCCTGCCGATGGTCCCTATTGCGTGGCCGATGGTGACAGCCGGGACGGGCGCGGGCGTGACGCCGAGGAGCATCGGCATTGTGCAGCAATTGCCCGCTGACATTCCTCCCAACGATTTTCCTGCGTAGAGCTTTTTTGACATTTTCGTGAATGTGAGTCTGCCGCCAGTGCCCGGGACGGAGTCCGCATCGGCCTTTCCCGCGACTGGAGCGCTGCTCTACAACGATTCACCCCTGATCATCACCAATACGAATCTGACTTCCTTTCCACCAACGGTTGTTTACATATTTGTTCAGCGGCCACCAGTGCAGCAGCACCGGCAAAAGCAGCAGCGACGCCACGAAGCAATTCACCAGGCCCAGCACCACGAGGATGCCGAGCCGGGCATTGGCCGGCACTTGCGAGAGCATCAGCACGCCGAATCCCAGCGAGACGGCCAGCGTGTTGATCAAGGCGGGCACGCCGGTCAGCCCCAGCGCGCGGCTCAATGCTTCCGCCGGCGGCGCTCCGGCGGCGCTCGCCTGGGCGTGGGCTTCCAGCAACTGGATCGCGCAGTTCACGCCGATGCCGAGCGTCATCGCGGCGAACATCGAGGTCGCCACGCCCAGCGGAATTCCCAGCCAGCCCATCACGGCAAATTTGATCAGCACCGCCAGCGCGCTCGGCAGCACGCAAAAAATTCCCCAGCGCCACGAGCCGCCCAGCAGCGCGGTGACAAGGTAGATTCCGGCCAGCGACCAGCACAGCGATTGCAATTGCGTGGTGACGATGCCGCGGATGAGCGACTGGCTCAGGGCCACGTCGCCCGCGAAACCGAGCTTGATGCCTTTCGGCGCGAGGTGTTCGCGCTCGTAAGCGCGGACTTCGTTCATGAGTCTGGCGGTCTCCACGAAGTTGGCGTCCTTCAAAAAAACCGTCGTCAGCGAACGCCAATAATTGTTGTCCATAACCTGGCGCAGCCGTTCTTGGCCCAAGGCGTATCCGTAGTAACTCCACAGCGTCCGATTCTCGCTGGCCAGCCCCATCAAATCGCGCGCACCGGGATCGTCGGGCTGGGTCATGAACCGCGTCGTGGAAAGATATTCATAAGGCCCGATGACTCCGCCGACGGCGCAATCGCGCCGCTCGCGCAAAAACGCGGCCAAGTCGCGGTTGGCTTTGACGATTTCAGGTTTGAGTTGCGAATGAACGGCCAGTTCAAAACGGACTTTCCCCTCGCCGATGTCGCGCGCGAAGCCGTCGCTCCCGGTTGTGGGCATGACCCAGGCGATGATGCTCGTGCCGATGCGCCGGAGCAACTCGATCTGTGAACGCCACACGCGCGGCGCCGCTGCGTTTGTCGGAGTCGCGGACAATGCGATGGCGCTGCCTTCAATTTCTTGAAGCTCGCGGCAAATGTTGCCCGGAAGAAAGATTCGGTTTTGGTCATTGGGTGGAGCGGATAATTTCCCAGTTGCCAGTTCCGGCGCCTCAAGGCAGACGAACAAGAGATGCATCCCGTAAAAGTTGCTGTTGACCAACTGCGTTGACCGGCGAAATTCGCTGTCGGGATCAAACGCGTCGGTCCAACTGTCTTGCACGACCAACCGGCGCAAGCCCAGCGGTGTCAGCGCAACCACCATGCATGCGCCGGCAACGACCCGCCATCGCCACCGCACCACCCCGCGTCCCAAACCGGCAAACCATGTTGCCAGCCGGGAAAGCGCCGCCTGTCTCTCCGGACGCCGGCGCGAAATCAACCAGGCCGGCGGAATCAGCGCCAGCATGGCAGGCACGATGGTCAGCGAGTAAAACAAACCCAACAACACACCGGCGCCCGCCCAAACGCCGAAGGCGCTCACAGGTGCGAGCGGCGAAAACACGAAGGAAAAAAAACCGATGGCGGTGGTCAGCGAAGTAATGGCCACGGCGCAGGATAATTTGTCAAAAGTTTCGCCGAGCAATTCAACGCGGCCCCTGCCTGGATTTTCCCGCAGCAAATTAAAATAACGGGTGAACAAATAAATGTCATTGGTGACGCCCGTCGCCACCAGCAGCACCGGCATCACGGCGGTGGTGAGGTAGATCGGCACGCCGGCCCACCCCATCAGACCAAAGACCGACACCAGCGTCGCCACGAGGCCGGGCAGCGGCGCCAGCGTGGCCAGTGGATTGCGAAAGGTGACCAGGAAAACCAGCGCCATGACCAGAATTGCCACCGGCACCAGACCCATCCGCCGCCCCACGAACAGTTTCAGTTGGTGAAGATTCGCCGGCGTTTTCCACCCGGCTTGCTCCGCGCGCGAACGCGTGCTCGCGCCGAGCAGCTTTTGCGGCGCTCCCAGGTCTTCGAGAATGTGGATGCCCAGCAGCGATTCCGCCACCGGCGCGCCCGTCACGGCGATTTCCTCCGGCTGCCGCCCGGCGATCATTTGTTTCAATTGCCCGTAAAGCCGCGTCCGGTCGCAATCCGCCGGCGTGCCAATCAAAATCGCGGTGCATTTGCCGTCCAGGGAAACGAGCGTTCCGGTGTAAAGTTCGATGCGGCGCAAGTCCTCGCGCAATTGGTCCAACTCGGCGCGCGTTTTTAATGGCGCTTCCAGAAGCCGCTGGGGATTGATCGTTCCGGGCCGCATCCGAAAACTCGGTTCCGTCGCCAGGCTCATGACGTTGGACGGGTTGATGCCCGGCAGCTTCCGAAAATCCGCCGTCAAGTCGCGCACGAGTTGCAGCGTGTCCGGGTTGAAAATTCCGTCCGCGTTGGCGGAGCGGATCAACACGACGATTTCGTCTTCAATCCCAAACTGGTCGCGGATGGATTTGTCATACTGGACTTCCGGGGCGTCCGGCGAAACCAGCGCCCGGCCGTCGGTGCGGAGCTTGAGGCGGAACATTCCCGGCGCGGCGGCCAGCGTGATCGCGGCTGCGACAACCAGCGCCGTCCGGGGGCGGCGGATGGCGAGACACGAGAATTTGCCAAAGAAGTCCGCGATCAGTTTGTGCGGGGTCATGGCGCGGCTCGTGGATTCAGATTCATGTTCCAGCAAATCATCGCGTGCTGCTTATGCGGTCAGAGTGGCTTGGAAATTAGTCCGCACTACACGCCTTTGACAATGGCAAACGTTTTGATCCGGCGCGCCGGCGCCCGTTTGTATGAAATTGTGGTGAGCGACGGGGGAACGTCAAATCATTGCGTGCCAACCGATATCGGGCCACCCACGCTGTAGTAACTTTGGTCGGTCCCTGGCTCCGGGACTGAGAACGAGAAGTTTCCATTCGTATCCGACGTGGTCGTTCCGTTCGTCGTCCAAACGGCTTGGGGCCCCAAGACCGGTGTCCGAAGCAAGTAGTAAGTCGAGTTGGTGGTGGTGGCCATCCCCTGAACTGTCAAAGTGGCGCTTTGCAACAGGATGTTGGTGATGATAATGGGCGGCGCCACGATCAAGCCCGGCGCCCATTTGTAGTACGTCGGCAGGACGGGAAGTTCCTGCACCTGCGCCATCTGCGCTTGGAAGTTCGTCTCGTCGGTCGTGTTGGTGGTATATCCGACACCGTGCCCGGCCAGCGTCAAGATGCCCATGGTCTCGCCAGCGCTCCAGTAGGAGCTGCTGGATGAGAAGAACACCGGCACCGCCGAACTGTTGCCATGAGTATAGACAACCTTGGGTGGAAAATCGGTCAAGCTGTTTTGCTGCACGAGCAACGGCTGGCTGTTGGTCAACGTCATGGCCGGAAGAGAGCCTGCCGCGGGCAATGTCACGTCAACAAAAACGTCAAAGAAACTCATGGCCGGGAAGTCCCAGTTCGTGTTGCCGCTGTTGCCGGAGAGCGATGTGACCTGGCCCGGACTCAGCGGCAGGGACTCGCTGGCGCTGCCAGCCAGGACGGAAGCGCCGCCGCCAGCCATGTTCAATGTAGTTATCTTGGTAAACACCGTCCAGGCGCCCGCCGGACTGTCGAAGAGAGGCGGCAGGAGACTCAAGGACGCGTTGCTGACGGTCACGGGGTTCGACACCCCCACAGTCACTCCGTTGCTCGCGCCCGAAGAACCGAGAGTCACGGGCGAACTGCGGCCAATCACCGTGGACGGATCGTAGAGCAGAGGGCTGGTGAGCCGTTTGGTGTTGGTGTTGTAGCCGGGATAGGCCGCGGCGGCAAACAGTGACTGATAAGCGGGGTTGACGACTATGGTAAAGGTTCCGAGAGAAGGAACGGTGTCATCGCCCAGATTGGGGAAACCATTCGTCGCCACCACCAGCCCCGGGCCCCAATTGGAATACTGCGGATCCACAGGCGACTCTGGAACGACCGACATGCCGGACTGGAAAGAGGTCGTGCCGTTGGTGGCGGTTGAGTTGGTGTTGGTGCTGTAACCCATGCCGTGCCCGGCCAGCGTCAATACGCCAAAGGTTTCGCCAGCACTCCAAATGCTGCCGTTGTTCGAAGCAAATAGAATCGGCACCGCCGTGCTGTTGCCGTGGATATAAATCACCGTGGGCGGAAAGTTGGTAATGTCGGTGTTTTGAATCACTAACGGCACGGCGTTGCTGAATGTGGCGCCCGGGAAGCTGCCTCCCGCCGGCAACGTCACACTCGCGAACACGTCGAAAAAACTCTTCGCCGGAAAATCCTTGTTGAAGTTGAAACTCGCGCCGGACAGGGATTGCACCTGGCCGGGACTGATCGGGGTGCCGGCCGGCGCGCTCGTGCCCGCGGTGACGGAAGCGCCGCCCCCCGTCAAGCCTAACGAGTAGAGTTGGGTATGGACTTCGCGGGTGTTATTCGGCCCCAGAAATCCGCGGGGGAAAACACCATTGTAGCTCCCATTGCTGATCATCGTGCCCGCCAGGCCCACGGCCACTCCCTTGATGTCGCTTGCGCTTCCGCTGTAAAGCGGGGCGCTGCGTCCGATCACCGTTGACGAATCGGACAACAGCGGGCTTTGGAGCTGCTTGGTGTTGGTGGAATAGCCGGGGTAACCGACCATGTACGATTGGAACGCGGGATTGACCACGATGGTGAACGTGGCAAGCGATTGGTTGGTGTCGTTGCCGGCTCCGGGAAACTGTCCGCCTATGCCGGTGGCTGGCAGAAGAACCGGGACCAAGGCCGGGACGCACATCAAGATCGTTTTAATTCCAGTTTTCATTTCATTTTCATCCAGTTCAAAATTCCATGAACGGCTTGAATAAACCACAAGCGCAAAAAACGCGCTTCTCCGAAATTGCGAACTTTGGGGGCAATGTGTGCGCCCGAATAATCCCACGGCTATTCTGTCCTGGCCGTTAAGAGTCGCCCTCGGCTTTCTCCTAAAAGCCGCCATCGGCGCGAGTCGCTGGGTTGAACGCCGGCGGGTACCGGCGGTTTGCCTTTTGCTGGCCGCGATCACTTTTGCCGTTTTCGGCCAGTCCCGGGAGCAAAAAGAAGGCGCCGGTTGCCCGACGCCTTCGTGAATTCCGTTATTCCGGCCAAATTAATTAGAGCTTGTCCCAAAAGGGAGGTTTCCGAGGGAGTTTTTCGCTTTCGGGTCGTCCTATAACGCGGGTGACCGTTTCAAGAACGGCAAAATCTGCGATTATAAATCAGCCC
>Ga0326727_10003235_pt1 | contig 52788 bp, 47 predicted proteins | sample MB2enrmetagenome_FD_207643 | JGI IMG/M metagenome (GOLD analysis project Ga0326727, IMG submission 207643) | Lab enriched peat soil microbial communities from McLean, Ithaca, NY, United States - MB29MY | ecosystem: Environmental > Terrestrial > Soil > Wetlands > Peat | place: USA: New York...
GTTGCTTTCCGGTGGCCCCTTGCATATTATTATAGATATATTGTTAGCACTCAATAGAGTCGAGTGCTAACAAATATTAAATAAACATTAAGGAGGGACTTTTCTTCATGAACATTAAACCTCTCGCCGACCGAGTAATTATCAAAGCGCTCCCGATGGAAGAAAAAACAAAGAGCGGAATTATTATGCCAGATACCGCTAAGGAAAAGCCTCAAGAAGGTCAAGTTGTCGCCGTAGGTCCTGGCAAAATGGAAAAGGGAGTTCGCATGGCTCTCGATGTTCAAGTCAATGATCGAGTGATTTATTCCAAGTATGCAGGTACTGAAATTAAGTATGATGGTGAAGAATACCTGATCCTGAAAGAAGCAGATATTTTAGCTATTCTTGGCTAGTACGATAAGAATTAAATTTGAGGAGTGAATAAACGTTGGCAAAACAAATTATTTTTAATCAAGACGCACGTCACGCTTTAGAGCGCGGTGTTAATGCTCTTGCTGAAGCAGTACGAGTAACCCTCGGGCCGAAAGGTCGTAACGTAGTACTTGACAAAAAATTCGGATCTCCGTTGATTACGAATGATGGTGTGACAATTGCTCGTGACATCGAATTGGAAGATACATTTGAAAATATGGGGGCACAACTCGTTAAAGAAGTGGCCACGAAAACCAATGATGTGGCTGGGGATGGGACGACAACTGCTACGGTTTTGGCACAAGCTATCATTCGCGAAGGGCTTAAAAATGTTGCAGCTGGGGCCAATCCTATGGGGATTAAACGTGGGATTGAACAAGCAGTAGAAATTGTTGTTGCTGACATCAAATCGAATGCCAAACTCGTTGAGACAAGCGAAGCGATAGCTCAAGTTGCCTCGATCTCGGCCAGTGACAAAAACATCGGTGCACTCATAGCTGAGGCCATGGAGAAAGTCGGCAAAGACGGCGTCATCACTGTCGAAGAAGCAAAAGGCATGACGACTGAACTAGAAGTGGTTGAAGGAATGCAATTTGATCGGGGTTACATTTCAGCCTACATGATTACAGATACAGAAAAAATGGAAGCAATACTTAATGACCCTTACATCCTGATTACCGACAAGAAGATCAGTGCCATTCAAGACGTTCTGCCAGTACTGGAAAAGGTAGTACAAGCTGGTCGTCAACTGATGATCATTGCTGAAGACATCGACGGGGAAGCTTTGGCAACCCTCGTTGTAAATAAACTTCGCGGTACTTTCGTCTGTGTTGGGGTTAAGGCACCGGGCTTTGGTGATCGTCGTAAAGCTATGTTGGAAGATATTGCTGTGCTAACCGGTGGAACCGTCATTACTGAAGATCTAGGCTTGAAACTGGAGAACACAACCATCGATATGCTCGGACGCACTCGTCAAGTTCGGGTAACTAAAGAGGAAACTACCCTTGTTGAAGGCTCCGGCAGCACTGAAGATATTAAAAAACGCGTAGAAGCCCTTAAGAGACAAGTCGAAGAAACCACTTCTGACTTTGATCGTGAAAAACTCCAGGAACGTTTGGCGAAATTGGCCGGTGGTGTTGCAGTGATTCAAGTTGGTGCAGCAACCGAAACGGAAATGAAGGAAAAGAAACTCCGGATTGAGGACGCTTTAGCTGCGACCCGGGCTGCTGTTGAAGAAGGAATCGTTTCCGGCGGAGGAACGGCTCTGATTGATGCTCTTGGTGCGCTAGATGCCCTTAAGTTGGTCGGGGACGAGGCAACCGGCGTGAATATTATTCGCCGTGCCCTTGAAGAGCCGCTTCGTCAAATCGCGAACAACGCTGGGCATGAAGGCTCCGTTGTCGTTGAGAAAGTTCATAACTCAGCAAGAGGTACGGGCTTCAACGCTATTACTGAAGCCTATGAAGACATGATCGCAGCCGGTATTGTTGACCCGGCGAAGGTCACACGTTCGGCTCTGCAAAATGCGGCTTCTATTGCTGCAATGCTGTTGACCACCGAGTGCTTAGTTTCGGATCTTCCTTCAAAGGACGGCGGAGCGGCAGCTATGGGTGGCATGGGCGGTATGGGCGGTATGGGCGGCATGATGTAAGTGAAAGCTTACAATCCGCTCGTACCAGGCATTTAAGGGTTTGGATGCCCCTCAAAAGCCCTTTGGGGTGACATTTGGGTAACGTAATCAAATAAAAAACATCCATACCCTTATCGGGTATGGATAGAACTAGAGGTTTTTCATGAGTTCACTGAACTTGCGAGAAGCCTCTTTTTTCATTCCCTTGATGTGTGAGTTTGTTCAGGAGTGAAGGGGTAGGCACCCACTACGCTAATCTCAAAAGAAGAGGCCACTCATTACGAGGCGGTCAAAAACTAAACCAATATCTCTTTAGGCACAGTTGCCTTTATTGAACAGGTTGATACATTGGGGCAACCGTGATGTATACATGTAACCAATCCTTGAATGTACCTATTGGGGAAGTCAGGTGTTCCAGCATCTTCGTATTCAACTTCGATGGCATAGTCTCTATTAAGAGTAGGACAAAACCCGCAAAAGATTCGAGTTATCTCCATAAATTAACACCTCCTCTTGTACGATATTGGAAGTCTAAACTACTTACCAATTCGACAAGAAAGACTAAAAACCTGTAAATAGTTTATGAAGCGAGGTGCAGCCTAACTTAGCGCATATTGGCAAAAGAAATCCGGCTGCGAAGCAAACGGCCGGACAGGAATAAAATTTCTTAGATTACTTTCGATTTTTGTACTCTCTTACTCTCACTTGTGTTCAATGGTCCATATTTCTCCCAATCTTCGGGGGTCATCATTCGGGTCATGCATTCACTAACTACAGGGAGAGAATCCTCTTGTTTAGAGATCGATGGTGCTGTTTGCCAAGTGTCAAAATTATTTGTTTTAATATACATTGTCAGTAATGCTCCTTCCGACTTTTTTCTACAGTTTACAAGGGAAAGGAAAATAAGGGTATAAGTCGTTAGTCATGTCTGAATAGGACTTAAGTAGGAAATTATATAAAAACTGCAGAAGACCCTAGAGTAGGGGAGGAAGATAGCTCAAAGTCCTTACTTAAGGGTACTATTCAAATTATTTTAAATCATGTACTATTATACATAATTGCTTTTATCTGTTTTCGAAAGAGGGTTTTGCCAAATTGTTTGTAAATGAGGAAGCTGCATTTTACTACAAGAAGAGGGGGAATTATCATGCATCTCGAACCAACCCCTAATGGAAAAGATGTAAATGAGATTTTGGAAAGTTTAATCAAGGCTGCTCCATATTTTCAAAAAGTATTTCCAATTGACAATATGGTCGGGATCACTGACACAAAGAAATTTCTCAATTTGGTGCCTGGCAGTACGATAAAAATGCCTGTTGACGTTATTGGAATGGCTTTACCTCCGGGCGATGCCATAACCGAAGCAGTACGCACTGGACAACCAACTTCGATTACGGTACCTGCTGAAGTCTTCGGGTTCGCTTTTAAAGCGGTCGGCATCCCGATTAAGGATGCAAGGGGACAGGTAATAGGAGGGTTGGGTCTGGGGATTGGGTTGCAGAATCAAAATGCTCTCTTAGACGCTGTTCAATCTGTTGCCGCAGCGTCACAGCAGATTACGGCTACTTCAGAAGAATTAACCTCCACTGCAGTGAAACTGGCCTCAAGTTTAACCGGAATCAAGGATATGGGTGAAAAGGTTTTGGACAGCCTTAAGCAAACTGATGATATTCTTAAATTTATTAATGATGTATCAGCCAACTCTAATCTTTTGGGTCTTAATGCGGCTATTGAGGCCGCCAGGGCAGGTGAACAGGGCCGAGGATTTGCTGTTGTGGCTGATGAAATTCGCAAAATGGCTCTTACGAGCGCCTCATCGGTTAAGGAGATTAAACAAGTTCTCATTTCGATCAGGGATGATTCGACGCAAATGATCAATCGTATAATAACAGCTACAGAGCTAGGTGAACGTCAAGCGGCAGCCTCAGAAGAGATTTCCGCTTCTATGGTCGAACTAGCATCTGCAGCCGAGAATATTCAGACAGTCGCACAAATATTCTAATTATTAGGATTAATTGTCAATGGCGCAGTTAAAAAAGTGACGACACATGGAAGTCACTTTTTTAACTGTGCCATTGTCCTTTTCCTTACCTCTACTTGACCTTCTAATTCGACCTGTATCGACAATAATAATTACCAATAAAATCTTTATCTGTAAATAAGAATAATGTATAATATTCCCATCAACCCGTAGCGAATATGAAACATTAATTTGGGAGGATGGATCAATTTATGAAAGCCAAAAGTAAATTTTTGCTTGTTATCTTAATTCTGTCTATGGTGGCTGTTTTTCCCAGTCCTGCTTTTGCCAAAACTGATCAATATGGATATGACGCACAAGCACGCACGTACAAAGGAACCTTAGATAATTGGGAAGCCTTTCTAGATGGCCTGCCACCAACTCCTTTTGACTGGAAACAAACAGATACTGTTTTTGTGGAGAGGAAATGGGACAAAAGCTTTGATCCCATGGTTCAGGGAAAGCCGCCATTAGCTCCGGGAGCTTGGCAAAAGGCTAAACTCTGGGAATACTTGTCCGGTGATAAACTTGGATCGACGTGGCATCAAGAATTAGAGGTGGTATATTCTCCGAATAAACCCATTCCCGGTGCAATAGCACTTACTCCGGAAGAAATTTTGTATACAGGTTTTTATTTAGTGGAAAATAATGAATGGGTGGTGGGACCAAATGGTGAAATAACTACTGACCAGGATTTATCAGTTAATCATAAAGTAATAAAGAGAATACTTAGATTACCGGCTAAGAGAACCTCATCATAAGCGGACAAGGTAATTTTTACTAAAAATAAGTGAAACATAAAAGCCGCCCAAAGGATGGCTTTTATGTTTCACTTATTTTCTTCAGCCCCCACTGATCTTGGCGGCAGTGCTGAGAACTGAAATAAATTGTTAGCTTTTGTCAAAGATTAATTACAAAATGTTTTTTGCCATAAAAGAAGGAATCAGAGATAATATGTGGAATGTATTTGTCAGTGAAAATAATGGCAATTAATATGCAGTCTTACTTGAAGATGCCTCAATCGGGACAGAAAGATTTGTGAATAAATTGAATTTCTAAGGTGGGTCTAAATTATGTCTGGATATGGTACCGTTTGGGCAGAAATTAACTTGGATAATTTAAAGGATAATCTGAATCTCGTTAGGAAACAGGTGGATTTTAAGACGAAAATACTTGCTATTGTAAAGGCGGATGCTTATGGACATGGTTTGTGTGAAATTTCCCAAAAGCTTTACAATGAAGGTGTAGACTATTTTGGTGTTGCTTCAATCAATGAAGGAATAGAACTTATTAACTGCGGAATGAGTGTGTCAATTCTTGTACTAAACACCGTTTTACCTGAAGAGTTGCAGGACTTACTTGAAGCTGGTCTTATTCCAACTATTAATGGTCTTTCTCTCGCTGAGATAGCAAACGCCTATGGAAAATCCAAAAACAGGCGTATGAAAATCCACATAAGAGTGGACACAAGTGCTGAGGGCGAAGGCATGCCACATAAAGAATGTCCTGACTTTTTAATGAGGCTATCGGAGATGGAAGGGATAGAAGTAGAAGGAATCTATACCCATCTAGTATCTGCTTACGGTCCGGAAGATGAGCTTGTCCACAGTCAACTGAATAATTTTAAGGCTATAATTGATTTCGCTAATGAGCATTGTATTCAGATACCCTGCATTCACGCCGCCAGCAGTCCGGCGATATTTGGATATTCGGAGTCACACTTTAATATGGTAAGAGCGGGAACTGTCTTATATGGTATGCCTTTTATAAAAGATGATATTTTTGTATCTTTGATAAAGCCGGTTATGCAAGTAAAATCGCGAGTTGCTTGCATAAAAGAATTCAGCGATGGATTTTGTTTCGGTTATGGTGTGAAATATTCCAGACAGAAGAATCTCCGTATTGCGCACGTTTCGATTGGTTATGCAGATGCCTTTTTCTTACTGGGAGCTGATAAGCTAAAGGTTCTAATCGGTGGACGTTTTGTGTCAGTCTACGGAAAGGCAGGAATGGATCATATAAAATTAGATATTAGTGAAAAGGAAATGGATGATATAAAAACAGGTGATGAGGTTGTCATTTTTGGAACGCAGCAGGATGAAAGTATTGGGGCCTTTTATGTTGCCCAAGCATGTGGGATTAGTAAGGTGAATTGTGAAAGCATCTGTTTTCTTGGCAAAAGAGTAAAGCGTATATTTATCGAAAATGGAAAAATAATTGACTCAGAATAATATAATTTTCGATAGGAGTGGGTTTCTTGAGGTTTATGAAGAGAATTATTCCGATTTTATTGACTTTCATTCTAGTTCTAAGTATGGCCACTCCCTCCGTAGGGTTAGAATCAAACAGCAGTTTTAAACCAATAATGCATGACGGTAAGAAATGGAGAATCGGGTATTGTGAAACGGAACCATTCTCTAACTATTCTGAGATCCTATTCAGTATAATTCAAGGCTTGGATGAATATGGCTGGCTGAAAAATGCTAAAAGTCTTCCTTATACTCATGGTCAAGATGATACAAAAGCTATGTGGCAGTGGCTTTCAGAAAACGATTTAGGAGAGTACATTGAATTTCCCAAAGATGCGTATTATTCAATGAGCACGATGAAGGTGGAAAATGGTAAAAATCCTGAGGATACTATTATTGACAGACTCAATTCCCAAAATGATATTGACCTGATGATTGTTATGGGAACTAAAGCAGGTATAGCCTTGGGTAATGACAAGCACAATGTACCTATCTTTGTTTTCTCAGCCAGCAATGCTTATAATTCAGGGATCGTAAAAGGAGTCGACTATTCCGGGAGTAATCATATTTGGGCACATATGGACGTAAATCGCTTTAAGAGGCAGCTTCAGGTTTTTGATGATGTGTTTAAATTTAAAAAACTTGGCATAGTTTATGAAAACTCTGAAGTTGGGCGAAGTTATTCAGCATTGAATGATATTGAATATATGGCTAAAGAAAGGGGATTTGAGATTGAAAGGGAATTTGTTGATGAGCCAAAAGACGACAGTGACATTGAAAGGTATAAAAATGACTTGAAAGCTGCTTACAGTAAGTTAGCGCCAAGGATTGATGCCTTTTATGTTACAATTGCCTCAATTGATCCTAAATGGCTGCCGGAACTTCTTCAACCAATATATAACAATAAAATACCGGTTTTTTCTCAGCTTGGGTTGGATGAAGTTCAACATGGTGCCTTGATGAGTATAACATATTTTGACTTTCCGAATATGGGCAGATTCGGCGCAGATACGATTATTAAAAAAATGAGTGGTGTGCCGCTGGATAAGCTGGAGCAATCCTTTGAAAATACCCCGCAGATATTACTGAATTTGGAAGCCGCGAAGAAAATCGGGTACAAACCCTCTTTTGACATCTTACTTGTTGCAGATAAAATTTTTAACAAGATTGAGCAATAGTACAAATCTGCACATTTTGGAGGATTATTAAAATGGAACATTTACGAATTCGATTTTCTTTATTAGCTGTTTCAATATGCTTAATCGCAATCGTGTTAGGATTTGCCGGAGGGATTGATGTTGCAGCATTTAAGAAAAGCTATACAGAATCATTAGTTGCCAGCTATAGTGTTGCCGGGGCAGAACCAGTAAGAAATATAGAATACGCAATAAAATACGGTAAACCATTAACAAATTTCTATGGCATGAATGATCTGCTTTCGGAAACTCAGCAAGACTTTCCTGAAATATCGGATGTCAGAATTATTCTGCCCGATGGGGTGGTAGCTTATAGTTTGCAGGAAAATCAAAAAACAAGAATAGCTGAAGATCTCAGAAAAGCTGCGTTTTCAAACGGAAGTTTTATAAATGGTAAAAATTACATCACCCTAGGAAATAAGTACGATATTCTCATTCCGATCAGGGATAATCAAAAAGTTCAAATTGGTGCCTTAGATATGGTTTTGGATAATTCGACAATTAATTCAAAACTGACGAATTATACGGATAAAATAAAATTTCTCCTTATTCTCATTGCCTTGGTCTCCGTAATATCAGTTGTTCTGCTATCTTATTTTGTACCTGTAATAAAGTCTGACGGAGAAATAAAAATTCGAGTTTTGGCCTGTATCTTGATATCCGTTCTGGCAGTTGCCCAGCTAGTTTTTGGAATATTAAATTACAATCTTTTTAAGAAGATTTATATTGAAACTTCTAAAGAGAATACTTCAATGGTAGTGAAAGTTGTTCAGAGAGATATGAATTCAGTTATTCAAAAAGGTGTACCCGTAAGCGAATTAAATGGTATAGAAACTTGGCTTAACTCTATTGTTCAGTCTGTACCCGAGATCGAAAGCCTATATATCACAAATATCAGGGGAGAAGTGTTCTACAAAACCAAAAATCTTATCTTAATGCAGGAAGAGTTAATCGATCCATCGTACAATTACAGCCTGCCCTTAATCAAAGATAATTTATCACAAAAAGGGCTTGTGAATCTTGTCTTATCAAGACAGTATATAGAAGAAAAGCTTACGGATATAGCTCTTGATACGCTTACTGTACTACTTACATCATTCATTTTTATGACTGAAATTATCATCACCTTACTATTGTTTCTCAAACGCAGAAAATTAGAAAGCGAAGAAATTACAGAGGAAGCAAATAGTCGGGGTGAATTAACGCAAGTGAAGATGATTAGGCCCATTGCCTTTATATTCTTCTTTGCTTTTAGCTTAACGACTTCATTTATTCCGATAGTAATGAGAGGTTTCAATACTTCTTTATTGTGGATGCCTGAGAGCTTGAAACTAAGTCTGCCAATCTCGTTAGAAGCCTTTGGCACGATAATTTCAACAATTATTACCGGCTATGTCATTCATAAAAAAGGATGGAGGGTTCCTTTCCTCTACGGAATCCTGATTGTCTGTGTTGGCTCCGTCTTATCGGGTATTTCATTTGATGGGACAATGTTTGTTCTGTCAAGACTTATTACTGGGATAGGGTATGGGTTCTCCTGGATGGCCATGAGAGGATATGTAGGTTCATTCAATTCAGCAGACCAAACCCAAGGATTCTCTTCGCTGAATTCAGGAATAATGTCGGGCTGCAATTGTGGCATCGTTCTGGGAGCTATGATTGCTGAAAGTGCAGGCTACTCTTTCGTATTCTTTATAACATTAGGAATTTTAGTAATTAGTGCAGTTGTCGCCTGCTTATTGATTAAAAAGAATAAAAATGAAATTATTCAAACTCCAAGTGTTCAGAACCCTTTAAAAGAAGATGTTTTGAAGCTTGTCTTCAATTCTAAAATACTAGCCTTCGTCTTACTTGCTTTGGTACCTGCGTCGATTTGCGGAGCATTTTTAACATACCTTTTTCCAATCACGGCAACCGATATGGGAGTATCGTCGGCAAATATCGGCAGAGCCTTCCTAATGTATGGTCTGTTTGTTGTTTACTTAGGCCCGCTATTTGGCAAATATGTGGGAAGTAAGATTAGCATCAAAAAGTCAATTATTGCGGCAAATCTGGTATATGCCTTGGCAATTCTGGTATTTGGTTTTGGTGTAAGCGCCACTGCAGCGATTGCGGCGGTATTATTAATTGGATTTTCAGATAGTTTTGGCTTGGCGGCACAGAGCAGTTATTTCTTAAGCTTTGATGCGACTAAACAAGTGGGAAATGGGATTTCTATTTCAGCATTCAGTGTGTTCTATAAGTTGGGGCAGATGATCGGACCGTTAGTCTTTGGTGGACTGATCGCGTTAGGTATCGGTACCGGGACGAAAATCATCGGTACACTGACCGCAGCTTTCATTATTGCTTATATTTTTGTTAATCTAAAAGTTAAAGCTGTTAATAAACCGTTGGGGATGTGATGAATAATCCATGGGTCCGTTAACGACTGGAAGGCTGCGGAACAATGCTCAAGGGAAAGAAGAGAATTATTATGTATCCCGACTTGATTTAAGTCACTTGGATCGATTAGTTGAATTGCAAAAAGTCGTATTAGACAACATGGCAAGAAAAGATCACTTTACAGGACTTTCAGTTGGAGAATTTGAAAACGTTTTAAGTGACAGTGGTGTTACAGTAGGTGCTTTTGTGCGGGAAGAGCTGATAGGTTTTTACTCGATTTTATTCCCAGGTTACAGTGAGGACAATTTGGGGAAAGATATCGGAATTCCTGAAAAGTATTTTTCGGATGTGGCACATTTTGAAGCAGCCGGTGTACACCCTGATTTTCGAGGTAACTCCCTCCAAAAAATAATGACAGGCATCTGCTTGGAACAGGCTATGAAGATTAAGCCAATAAAATACATCTGTGTAACTATTTCTCCGTATAACTACCCAAGTCTTGATCATATGTTTGCTTTTAAGCTTTATATAAGGGATTTAAAAGTTAAATATGGTGATATGCTGAGGTATATTTGCTCGAAGAATATGGAAGAAAGGCAAATAATCCAGGCAGATAGTATTGTAGAGATTGAGATTTCCGACCACAGTGAGCAGTTAAAGCTTTTGCAGCAGGGGTATGTTGGTTTTAGGTTAATCAGATCGGATGGTAAAAATTTCATAGGTTTTGGAAAGGTTCAAATTTAAATTTATGATAAAACAAAGGGGGATGTTACTGTGAAGTTCGAATTTTCAGACACGATCTCTGGATATGTCACAAAGATTGATCCTGCCAACCGTGATTTATTTTCTATTAAGACAACCGATAACCGCGAATTTGAGGTGAAGTTGACCGCAAATACTTTTGCTCGCTTGATGCGCAATCTTGGAGAACCCTATTTTGATTGTACCGGACAGATGAGAAAGATGCTTGTACCTGGGCAGTTTGTTTCGATCTATGGAGTATTTTATCCTCAAGCCGGCGGACACGTTTATGAAGTCAAAGTGATTGATTTTCCTGATAAAAAAGTTGAAGAATTTAGGTTTGAAGAGGCTGATTGGTGGGTAAAACAAGCGAAGTCAATCTGCGATTTCTTCATCAAATCTCAATTTGGGGAAGGGAAAGAAATTGATTATAAGAACTATCGAACAAACCTTTCGCTATCCGGTGTTAAAGACAATGATTTTCGTCAAGAAACTGATACGATCTCGAGAATGATCTATGGTATGGCTTCAACTTATTTACTCACAGGTGAAGACATTTATCTGGAAGCGGCAGAAAAAGGCACTCAGTACCTGAGGGATCATATGCGGTTTTATGATGTCGATGAGAATGTTGTCTATTGGTATCACGGCATTGATGTCAAAGGTATCAAGGAACATAAAGTTTTTGCCTCCGAATTTGGTGATGATTATGAAGCTGTCCCTATGTACGAACAGATCTATGCCCTGGCCGGTCCGACTCAGACCTACAGAATTACCGGGGATCCTGCGATTATGAAAGACATCGAGATGACCATCGATTTATTTGATAAGTTTTATTTGGACAGAGAAAGAGAAGGGTATTTTTCCCATATAGACCCTGTAACGCTGGACCCTAAAAGTGATAGCCTTGGCAGTAATCAGGGGCGCAAAAATTGGAATTCTGTCGGTGACCATGCACCGGCGTATCTCATTAATTTATGGCTGGCCACTTACAACGAAAAATATAAGCAATTCCTCACCTATACCGCGGATTGTATTGAAAAGTATTTTCCGGATTATGAAAACAGTCCTTTTGTCCAAGAAAGATTTAACGAGGACTGGAGTCACGACAAGGAATGGGGTTGGCAGCAGGACAATGCGGTAGTCGGCCACAACCTTAAGATTGCCTGGAATTTAATGAGGATTAACAATGTCGCTGCTGCGGATAAGTATGTCACCTTTGCCGAGAAGATCGCCGAAATAATGCCAAAGGTTGGCATGGATGCCCAAAGAGGCGGCTGGTATGACGTGATGGCAAGAACCATAAAGGATGGGGAAGAATTTCACCGTTTTACCTGGCATGACAGAAAAGCTTGGTGGCAGCAGGAACAGGGAATATTGGCCTATCAAATACTTTACGGGATACTTGGAAAGCCAGAATATTTAAAATTAGCTCGAGAATCGGCCTCTTTTTATAACACCTATTTCTTAGATCATGAAGATGGGGCAGTATATTTCAATGTTATGGCCAATGGATCACCTTATCTGATGGGAACGGAACGGAAAAAAGGCAGTCACTCAATGAGTGCCTATCATTCCGTCGAACTTGCCTATCTTTCAACTGTTTATATAAATCTTCTCCACACCAAGAAACCCGTTGATTTGTACTTTAAACCTTTGCTAAATGGCTTTGCGGATAATATTCTGCGTGTTGAACCGGATATTTTACCCAAAGGAGTTGCCAAAATTTCCGAGGTATGGATTGATTCTGAGCCGTGGTTTAATTTTAGCCCGGATGGGTTTACAGTTGAACTGCCCAAGCTTGATCATCGGCCAAAGATTAAAGTTAGGATAATCCCAAATTAGTAAATTTGAAATAGCGGAAGGTGAATCTGATCCTATGGAAATCAAAACCTATTTAAAGGAAAAGGCCACGGTTATTTGCTTGGAAGGGAACCTTGACGGGTTGACTGCAGAATATGCTCAGGAAAACCTGATGAATTATGTTATTCCAAATTGCGCCATTGTTATTGATATGACGGACTGTCACTATGTTTCAAGTGCCGGATTAAGGGTGCTGCTGATGACAGCGAAACAGCTCGCCAAGATTGGCGGAGTTGGAGTGTTCTCCGGTCTGACCGAAGAAGTTAAGGATGTAATGGAAATGACCGGATTTTCAAGTATCTTTGAAAGCTATAATAGCGTTGATGATGCAGTCGCCGCAATTCGGAAGGAGTAGCCATGATTAGGGTTGATACATTTGCTACGGATAGTTTTGGTGATTATGATTTAAGGCCGGGTAAACCTCTTCCGTTTGGAGCAACTCTTGTACCGGGAGGGGTTAACTTCTCGGTCTACTCCAGTCATGCTAAATACTGTGAACTGGTGCTTTTCAATAAGCATGAGTTTGAGCCATTTGCCGTGATACCTTTTCCGGACAGTTATAGGATCGGTAATGTATTTACCATGGTGGTCTTTGACTTGGATTTTGAAAGTATTGAATATGGGTTCAGAATGGACGGCCCCTTTAATTTTCAGGAAGGACACTGGTTTAACAAAGAAAAGTTTTTGATGGACCCCTACGCTAAGGCTTGTGGAGGAAGAGATATCTGGGGAGTGGAACCTGATTGGAGCAACCCGTACCAATTTCGTTCAAGGATTATCATGGATGATTTTGACTGGGAGGGCGACAAACCCCTGGAAATTCCTATGCGTGATTTGATTATTTATGAAATGCATGTGAGGGGTTTTACAAAGCACGCTTCTGCAAAAGTAAAGTATCCGGGGACCTTTGCCGCAATGCGTGAAAAAATTCCTTATCTAAAAGAACTGGGCATCAATTGCGCAGAATTGATGCCCATCTACGAATTTGATGAATTTGAAAATTCACGTATTTCCGAGGCCAGCGGTGAAAGACTGATGAACTACTGGGGATACAGTACTGTAGGCTTTTTTGCTCCCAAAGCCGGATACGCTGCTTCCGGGAAATACAGTATGCAAGTGGATGAGGTTAAGACCCTCGTTAAGGAGCTGCATAAAAGCGGCATTGAAGTTATCTTGGATGTGGTATTCAACCACACCGCCGAGGGTAATGAGAAAGGTCCTTATATCTCCTTCAGGGGTATAGACAATAAAACCTATTATATGCTCACACCCGAAGGTTACTACTTTAACTTCAGCGGTTGCGGAAACACTTTAAACTGCAATAACCCGGTTGTTCGCAGCATGATCTTGGACTGTCTGCGTTATTGGGCTTCAGAGTATCATATTGATGGCTTCCGTTTTGACTTGGCAACTATTCTGGGCAGAAATCAGGACGGCTCCCCCATGCATAACCCCCCGCTTCTGGAGACTCTGGCCTTTGACCCGGTTTTAGGTAAAGTAAAACTAATTGCTGAAGCTTGGGATGCCGGAGGTCTTTATCAGGTAGGATCCTTTCCTTCGTGGGGTCGTTGGGCTGAGTGGAACGGAAAATATAGGGATAACGTCCGAAAATTCATTAAAGGTGAAACGGGCCAGGTCGCGGGATTAGTTCAGAGCATCCAGGGTTCTCCGGATTTGTATGACTCTTATTATCGAGGAACTTGTGCTTCGATTAACTTTGTTACTTGTCATGATGGGTTTACCTTAATGGACTTGGTTTCCTATGATGGCAAGCATAATGAAGCAAATGGGGAAGGAAATTCCGACGGCTCTAATGATAACGATAGCTGGAACTGTGGCTGGGAAGGCGAGACGGATGATCATTACGTCAATCGTCTGAGGGAAAAACAGATCAAGAATGCGTTAAGTATACTGCTCATCAGCCATGGCGTTCCGATGATACTTTCGGGGGACGAATTCGGCAACACGCAATACGGAAACAACAATGCCTACTGTCAAGACAATGAAATATCCTGGCTGGATTGGGATCAGCTCAAAAAAAATATTGAGATATTTAATTTTGTCAAAAGGGTTGTGGCGTTTAGAAAGGCCCATACCATTTTGAAAAGCCGCGATTATGCTATTGATGACAGACCGGGCGAAAGTGGTTATCCTGAAATATCCTGGCATGGAACAAAAGCTTGGCAAGCTGATTTTTCAGCAGATTCCCGCTGTATTGCGGTGATGTTCTGTGGAAAAAGTCTGAGTAACACGGAAAAAGACGATCTGATTTACATCGCGATCAATAGTCACTGGGAAGCGCATGAGTTTGAACTTCTCGGACTCCCGGCAGGTTTGAGTTGGCATGTCTTCGCAAACACAGATATGCCGTCGCCAGAAGATATCTTTGACTTGGGCGATGAAAAGCTGCTGGCTATTCAATCAGCAATCACAGTCGGAGCGCGGTCTCTGGTGATTCTTAAAGCTAAGTGAAAGTCAAATTGAATTAATTTTAGAAACGAAGGGAGAAGTGAACTATGGAATCTTTAATGACAATTGAACTAGCCGGTAACATTTTAAATGTAACACTCGGAGGAAAGCTGGATGCTGTCAGAGCTCCTGAACTGATGGAGGAACTTAAAAAGATGTCCGGTCAGAAGCTGGAAAAGATTATTTTCTATACAGCTGAGCTGGAGTACATTTCCAGTGCCGGTCTCCGAGCAATAATCTTCGCTAAACAAAAAATTGGTTTAGACTCAGAGATATTTTTTGTTGGAGCCCAAGAAGCAGTTCTTGATGTAATTAATATGAGTGGATTAGATAATTTTCTTACTATCTTAGATAAAGTATAAAGGAAAAGATTATGATTACGATTGAACTTCCCGCAGTTATGGAGAATCTTGATGACTGTCTTGATTTCTTGGTTAAGGGAATCGAGCAGGCTGGGATTGATAAAAAGACTGTTTTCCAGCTGAGATTGGCATGTGAAGAAGTGATCGTCAATGTGATCCATTATGCCTACCCCAATCAGCAAGGCAAAGTAAGAATATCCTATGAATTAGCTGAGGACGCGAGCAATTTAGTTATCTTGGTGTCAGATAGCGGTGTTCCCTTTAATCCGCTGGAGAAAAGCGAGCCTGACATCAGTTTACCGATCGAAGAACGACAGATAGGTGGTCTTGGTATATTTATGGTGCGCAAAGTAATGGATTCAGTTGAGTATACGCGGGAAGATGGTCGCAATATCCTTACTTTAAGGAAGGTCCTAATGAAATAAGTGTTTTGTAGGATTACCAAGACGTAATCTAACAGGGGAGTTTTATGATGTGGTTTGTGAAAAAACTCAAATTGAGGCTTAGAGAGAAAATCACAATTATTCTAATCCTTTTAATCATTATATCGATTACGGCAATAGGGGTCGCCTCAGTCTTGGCACAATATCAAGCGCTAATTGATGATACTGGAAAAAGACTTACTTCTCTTGCGTATTATGCCGCAAGTCATATCAACGGCGATGATCTGCTTCAAATCAAAGATTCCCAAAGTGAAGAATCCGAAAACTATAATAGGGTTCATAAAGAGTTGGAACAGGTGATCGAGTCTGCTAACAAAATACCTATCTCACAGATATCAGAGATTTTGCGCATGGAAGGCAAAAGTGCCGGAAAAAACCTTAAAGCAGTGTATGCGTATACACTGCGAGAGGATGGCGACAAAGTACTTTATGGTGCGGATGCATTTTCAGCCAAGGATTCTGCTAACTATGAAAGGCCCGGAAGTATAGTTACTAACAGCAATCAGGTTAAGAATGTCTCTCAGATCTACAGTGGGATACCTTATTTTTCCTCAGAACCTTATACCGATAACTATGGAACCTGGATTACCGGCTATGCACGTGTTTTTGACTCGAATGATAATGTTGCCGGGGTTGTTTGCGTCGATGCTTCTATAGAATTTATCTATGGAAAAGCCTGGAACCTTGCCGTGCAGATTATTATTTTTGGAATTATGCTGATTGTTATAGTTTCCGTTTTAAGTTTTTATCTTGCTCGAAAAATCACAAAGCCATTGATCATGTTAAATGAAGGGGCAGGGATCATTGGCAATGGGGATCTTGATTACAATCTGACTATTAAAACAGGAGACGAGATTGAGGATTTAGCCGGTGCATTTAATAAAATGGCTGAAAAACTGAAGCTGTATATTGAGGATCTCAGGGTTACCACCGCAGAAAAGGAACATATTCAAAGCGAGTTGAAAATAGCGCACAATATTCAAACCAGTATGCTGCCGAGGATATTTCCGCCTTTTCCGGAGCGGCAGGAGTTCTCAATCTACGCTATGATGGAGCCGGCTAAGGAAGTCGGCGGAGACTTCTTTGATTTCTTTTTTATTGAAAAAAACAAACTGTGCTTTTTAATTGGGGATGTATCAGGAAAAGGAGTTCCTGCTGCACTTTTCATGGTAATTACCAAGACTCTTCTAAAGAATCAGGCACTTTTAGGTATCTCAACTGCTGAAATACTATACAACACCAACAATTTATTGTGCTTAGAGAATGAAGAACTGATGTTTGTAACTGTGTTTATCGGTATTATCAATACGGATACAGGAGAATTCCAATTCTCTAATGCCGGGCATAATCCGCCCTTAGTGTCTAAGCGTGGTTCGGAATTTGACTATCTGAAACCGAAAAAGAGTTTTGTACTGGCAGGCATGGAAAACTTTAAATTTCAATCGGAAACCATTCAGTTAGAAAAGGGGGATGCCGTTTTCCTCTATACCGATGGTGTAACTGAAGCCATGAACGCCTATAGTGAGCAGTTCTCCGAAGCAAGACTGAAAGAGGATCTGAGGTTGCTTGGATATAGTAATGAGCGTGAAATCGTGGATTCAATCAGAGAGAAAATCGGATTGTTTGTCAAAGACACCCCCGCGTCGGATGACATTACAATGCTTGTGCTTAGGTATCATGGCAACGATGTAAATTTGCTCGAACAGGAGGGTGAACCGGGAAGGTAATTTAGCTGGCTTGCTTTAACCATAAATCTATTGACGGTGAAATTGCGCTGGTTTTAATTGCAGTGATCGAGATCGAAGTAGAGGGGAGAGAGAATAATGTTTTGTTATCATGAGAAAATTGCCAAGAAAAACCTTGGCGAGGGAATTGTTTTTCAATACCTTGGGATTGGTCAAAGCATAAATGTATTTCATTGGAATATGGCAGCCGGAAGTGTTGTCGAGATGCATGATCACCCGGAGGAGCAGTTTGGCTATGTAATAAAGGGTGGCTTTGAAATTATTCTTGATGACCAAACCTATGTGTTAGGGGCTGGAGATGCCTATTTCATTCCACCGAACGCCAGACATTCCTTCGTGGCCATAGGTGAAACGGAGGCGATCGACGTTTTCACGCCAATTAAAAAGGTAATTCCGGGAGAGTAAAGGCAAGTGGCAAGGAATCAAATCCGAATTACTTAATTCAGATTTGAAATAAAATGAATTGGGGGAATTTCAAATGGGTAAAAAGGTTTTAGTCGCAGCAACAAATTATGGTACATGGGGCGAAGAACTGCAAGCGCCCTGGGATGCTTTGAAAAAAGCAGGGTTTGAAGTGACACTAGCGACTCCGTTTGGTAAAAAACCATTGCCATTACTGGTGAGCGTAGATCCTGATTTTGTTGATCCTGTGCAGAATTGTAAGACCAACCCTCCGGAAGTCTGCCAAAGAATTAAGGAATTGACTGACAGCGATGAATGGGCGAATCCAATTACCTTTAAAGCTGCCCAAATGGCCGATTACGATGCAATAGTTTTGACCGGCGGTCTAGGGGCAATGATTGATATGTGCAATAATTTCCACCTGCACAAGCTTATTATGGATGCCTATAAATCCAATAAGCTGATTGGCGCTTTGTGTTATGCTGTTGCTACACTTGTCTATCTACGTGATCCGGAAAATGATTATAAGAGTATTATATACGGTAAGAAAGTTACGGCCCATCCCCGCGCTTGGGATTTTTACGGCGATTTTGATTTTACGTACGATTTGTATAATCCGACACCGGACAATAAGGGTACAGACGTCCATACTCCGGGCTTCCTGTGGCCTTTAGAGGATATCGTAAAGGATGCAATAGGGCCAAGCGGCGAATGTAACTCGGATCCTAAAATATCCCGCGAAAATCCAGTCGCTGTATTTGACTGGCCGTTTGTAACCGGAACCTCGGTAGAATCCTCCATTGCTTATGGTGACAAAATAGTTGAGGTTTTGAAAAGCAGATAACTAAAAATGCTCCTACCGGAGAAGGCTTCGGAGGAGCATTCTTTACATGATATTTTATTTCGATGGGGGGATGCGTATGCCGGCCATAACTATTCAAAGTCTTGAATTGACCGATGAGCAAAAGAAGACCCTGGCGGATACCTTTATAACGGCATTTTCTGAAGTGACTAATGTGCCCAAGGATCGGATTTATTTGTTTTTTGACGGATACACCTTAGATAATGTAGCAACCGACGGAATTCTCTTTTCCCAGAGACCACCTAAACTCGCCAAGGGAAAGTTTAATCAAGAAACGGATGCTTGATAGAGTTAATGAAAAAGGTGTTATGTATGAGTAAAATCACGATTGAAGGATTTCAGAAAAGAGTGGCGGATAACAGGTTTATTGATAAGCAAGCTTGTCTCAATGAAGACATCAATTTTCCGGAATGTGATGCGCAGTTGTTTCTATTGACCTTTAATCCTGGTGTGGAGAGACCGTTGCACAAACACGAGGAGCTGCGGGTGACATTTGTCAGAAGCGGAAGCGGCCGGTTCAGGATTGATGGCGAAGAGCAAACAGCTACGACAGGAGATGTCATTCTCACAATGCCCTTCAAAGAGCATAGTCTTGAAGTTTTGGGCAGCGAGCCGCTGAATTTGGCGGAATTTATAATTCCGGGCAAATGATTTAAATAAAGTAGGGGGGGAAATATTATGCCGGTTATTATGGTTCACAGTCTAGAATTAACGGAAGAGCAAAAGAAAATCATGGCGCAGCAGTATACCAAAATCTTGTCAGACCTGACGAATGTTCCGGAAGAAAGAATTTACTGCCTCTTTAGTGGTTATCCGTTAGATAGCATCGCAGCAGGGGGCGTCCTTAATTCTGAGATGCCGGTAGAGGTCTTAAAGCAGTTCAATATTAAGTATACCGAGGATTTGAAAGAGAAAAAGTAGTAGTAAAGTCTGGAGCGAATCCTGATCTGAACTATCAGGATTCGCCCAGGATAATCGGTTTAGCCAATCCTAATGATTACTAGGTTTGACCATGTCATCATATACAATGCCAATTATCGGAGCAAGCAGGGAATCACCCTTATGGTTTTGATTTTCGGCAAGATTGAGGACAGGGACATACTGTGACACTCATTTTTTCGCCAAATAAGTAAACAGGAACTATGTAACATATTGAGAGGAGAATTTACTGCATGAGTAAAAACCCCAAAAACATGCCGAAGAAAGTCTTAGCGGCACTTGTTATAGCAGGCCTGATGTTAGGTGTGACAGTAACGCCAGCCATGGCGGTAACGGGTGATTTCTACGATACAACGACAAATTTGCATTATGCGACAGCAGGGTTAACCGAAACGGCTAAGTCCGACTTGGTTGCGGCGTATGTGAAAGGTGATACCTTAGTCAAAGAGCAAGCAGGTGGCAAATTCCTAGATTATAACGGAGCTTATGCTCTTTTCGAAAGTAAAATGCTTGCAGGCATGTCTGCTGATGAGGCAATCCTAGTTGTTGCCAATGATACGACGCTGCAAAAAACGATCGATATCACTAAATTTACAGATGTTGAGACTCTTGTAAATGTCACAGGAGTCAGTTTAAATAAAACCGTTCTTACTCTGAATGTAGGGGCTAATGAAATCTTAAGCGCTACTTTAGCTCCAGCGAATGCCACCAATACGAATGTGACATGGTCAAGCAGCAACCCGGCCGTAGCAACAGTAGATGCGAATGGTAACGTTGTCGGCGTAAATTCAGGCTCAGCAGATATCACTGTAACATCGGTTGATGGAAGTAAAACCGCCATTTGCACGGTAACGGTTAATCCGGTACAGCAAGATGCTATTATGGTACTTTCGAGGATGAAGGCTCTACCTGGGACGGAGAATTCTGTAAACTCTGATCTGATGAGTCTGTTGTTACAAACTAGAGGTGAAGTCGGCTGTCTCGGCTATGATTTGTATGGAAGTAAGACAGACCTAATTAGTAACACCCCGGACACCTCCAACTTCATATTATCGGAGGATTGGAAGAATGCGGATGCTATAACTACCCATATGGCTACTACTTATTTCAAAGATTTCATGGCCAAAGATGCTAACGCTTTTGTCGGCGGAATAGAAGTTACCAAACGGATTGCATCTCCTAAGCAAATCGATACTTCAGGAATCGCCAATAAGGTCAAGATAGTTCAAAGACTAAAGGCTAATGCCGATAAAATTAACATAGTAGAAAATGGATTAATAAGTATGTCAAAAACTATGGTAACGACGCCGGGTTGTATCGGTTGTGACATTTACCAAGGCTATGAAGGAATTTATGATACATCGGTATTCTATGTCGATGAGATATGGGACAGCACGGACTCCTTTAATAAAGCCGGAGATATACTCTCCGAGGTACCTTTCAAATTGGACGATCTTGCCGAGCCGATACAGCGGTTCACATTTGCGATGATAAGCCAACCTGTGAAAAACTAAATAGGCTAAGTGGAAATCTCCCTCTACGTAACATTAGAGGGAGATGAAATTTAAAAAAAAGGTGATTTTTATGTCTAACAATAAAGAAGAGCTTAACCGGAAAGATGATTTCTATCTTATAAGAAGGCTGAAAGCAAGACGAGGACATGAGGAAAAAGCAAAATCAGCACTGTCAAAGTTGTTGTATCAGGCACGAATTGCCAAAGGGTGTCAAGGATTTGACGTTTTTCAAGGTTCAATCGATATGACGAGCGGCAAACTGGAAAGCTCACTTTTTATTATTAAGGAACTTTGGCAGGATAGGCATTCCGAGTCTGAGTTTGAGTCGAGTTTGGAATATCTGAAATTTTGTGAAGTAAGAGGTCAATTTTTCGAAGACAAATTTGAAATATTGCAAGGGATTACCTCCTCAGCAGGAAATTCGGACCAAGCTTATTGGGGTAAAGCCGTTGTAACTACGCGACTTAAAATTCAAAAAAGTTTGAAAGAAATAATTGAGAGCCGCATCTTGGAGAGGTCAGCGAACTTAAAATCAAGGACAGAATGCTTGAAATCTGAAGTGTACCAAGGTGTAGGTGAAATAACTAATTCCGAAGTGTATGTTCTGGAAGAACTATGGGAGGATTCCAGAGCGGTTTATGAGTCTGGAATTCATGAACCTGACAGCGCGATATGCAGCAGCGATGAATTGATTGAGCCACTTGAGAAAAACATTCTCAGCATGTTGAGCACTCCCGTGGGACACCTCAGCGAAAATGCTGTTTTAGGAGATACAGAGTTAATGGCGGGCTTAATGAAATTGAATCCTGATTTTGGTGAACTATGCATCAGCGCCTCGGCGATACCGTGGGGTAAACCGCTGTTAGATCAAAAAACTAAGGTTTTGCTGGCTGTTGCAATTGATGTGGTTGAACAGATTACCGGCAAACCCTTTGAAAACCATATTAGCATGGCTTTGAAACAGGGGATCTCACGGGAGGAAATTGAGGAATTGCTTCTGTTTTTGACCATCTATGTAGGTTTTAACAAAGCTGGGGCATTCTACCCTGAACTAAATAGAATCTTCGGTCCTAAAGCGGATGCTTGAAATCCTGAAATTGACGATTTGATTATTTTGAAATGAGGTGCGATCATGGATGTTAATCAATGTATAGTCAAAATACTTGATCAGATTGGTGTAGGCTTTGTTTTCGGTGGTTCGGGTCAAGTGAATGCCTCAATGCTGCTTGCCTTAAAGAAATCAGAAAAAATCAAAACTGTAATCGTCAAAAATGAGCAAGCTGCTTCTTTCATGGCTTGCGGGTATGCCATGTACTCGGATAAGCTTGGGGTATGCTTTGCGACAGGAGGGCCAGGTGCCTTTAATTTATTCTCGGGTATGGCAGTTGCTTATTCCGATTCCTTGCCTGTTATTGCAATAACCGGATATGCTTCGGCAGGAATACGGGGAAAAGGCGCTCTGAATGAGTCTACAGGTCTTTCACGGACGCCGGACTCTCATAAAATGTTTTCAGCGACAACCAAAAAGTCTTTTATAATCGAGAACGCTGACGAGGTCTGTGACATTATGGAAGAAGCTATTAATATAGCTTTTGAAGGCAGACCCGGTCCTGTACATATCCATATTCCCAAAGATATCACTATGGCTGAAGTAAATAATTTTAGAAATATTAACCTAAATGTTATCAAAGTAATGCCTGAAGATAATGAAATCCAAGAAATCGTTAAGCTCATAGAGCATTCAATCAAGGTTAATAAAAAGATTGTCCTGCTTATCGGTTATGGAGCAATCCGGAGTCATGCTGCTGATGAGCTATTGACGCTAAGTGAGAGGTATAAAATACCGTTTATGACGACGATGGATGCTAAAGGGATATTGCCTGAGAATCATGAGTTATCGCTTGGCGTCTTCGGAACATCAGGAGATCCGGGCGCGTTTGAATATTTTCAAAATTCCGAGGTTGTATTAGCCGTGGGCAATTCCTTTGCAGAGAATGCTACGTTTGCCTTTAAAAAGGATTTATATGCTGAGAAAACCTTGATTCATATTAATATTGATCCTCACGAGATTAATAAGGTTTATCCTGCCGAGGTTGCTTTAATCAGTGATGTGAAGCCGGCCATCACAGCGATATTACAAGGATTGAGAGAAAGTGATATTTCAGCTCAGAAGGTTGACGTTAAGAGAAATAAATTCTGCGATGAAAAAGTTACGTATGATGGTGAAAAGATACATCCAGCCGAATTAGTACAAATGATTTCCAGAAACCTGCCGGAACAGAGTATAATTATGGGTGACGCAGGAGCGCATATGCTCTGGTTGAACTGTTACTTGAATCTTGACAAAGGGCAGCTTTATCAGAATCCCGGCAGCTTTGGGCCTATGGCCAGCAATGTCAATGGAGCGATAGGGGTGAAATGTGCCAACCCGGATAGGACCGTGGTTTGTGCCTGCGGAGATGGAGATTATTTAATGGCGGGATTTGAGTTGCTGACAGCTGTTGAGTATGAGGTTCCCGTGGTTTGGGTGATCTTTAACAATGGTGAGTTTAACATCATCAAGAAGTTTTTATTGAATATATTTGGCGAACATGCCTTTATGGAATTTAAGAATCCGGACTATGTTAAATATGCTGATGCCTGTGGGGCAAGAGGGTATCGAGTTGAAAAGGCAGAAGATTTTGAAAGCGTATTTATCGAAGCTTTAAATCTTAAAAAACCGGTGATTATCGATGTGGTCATTGAACCCGATGTCTATCCTCCTTTTGCAATGTCAAAGGTATAGTAATTAATTTGCGTTCCAAAATTCGCCCGGATTTAGTTAGGGCCATAGAGAAAAGGAGGGTATATATGAAACTTAAGGGCAAAAAAATCGGAATACTCCTGGAAAGCGACTTTTATGAAAATGAAATTTTTTACTACCAGCTTCGTTTTGCTGAGGAGGGTGCTGAGGTTCATTTTCTTACTCGTCTTTGGGGACAGGAGAGGATAACTTTTAAAGGGCATGAATATCAAGTCCCGATGGACTGTTGGGAAAGCTTTGAGAATATGGATGATGAGACCCTCAGAAGTTTTTCGGCCATTATAGTACCTTCAGGCATTGTGTCTGACAGACTGAGGTATACCGAGGATATTAATAAACTCCCTCCGGCAGTAGCTTTTATTGAACGGGCTTTTGCCCAAAAAAGCATTATCAAAGGTATAATCTGCCACGGTATGTGGTTGATTGCTCCTGTTCCCGAGTTGGTAAGGGGCAGAGCGGTGGTGGTGCACAATAATCTGCTTGGTGACGCTAAAAACATGGGTGCCGTCTATGTCAATGAGGATGTAGTTGTTGATGAGGACTTGGTTACAGCGAGATCCGGCGGACACTGTCATTTGTTTGCTAAAAAAATTATTCAGTTACTATGTTCACGTGAGGGTATTTGAACAAGAGTCTATTTCGGAGGTGATAGACTTATCCGGAGTTGTGAGGTGTTCAAGTTCGGAAGGGCGGCCTCGGTTCGGCTCAACCCTTCCCTGCCTTAGGTGTTAGACTAATTCGGGTTAATTAATTGTGAACTGCAAATAGGGGGAGAATTCGGAGTGTTTGAGACGATCGCGGTAATGCTTGTTGGTATGGGTTTGATGTTCTATGGAATGAAAATTTTAAACACTGAGACGAAACAATTGACGGGGAGACGCCTGCGTATTCTTATGGAAAAGTGGGCAAGCAACCGAGTTATCAGTATAATATTTGGCCTTGTCTCGGGTGCGGTTACTCATAGTGGAAGCAGCGCCTCTCTAATCATTAAAAACCTTGTCTTAAGCAGATTCCTGAGTTTAAGAAACGCTTTACTGATTCTGGCGGCAGCCAATGTTGGGACCGTTGCCATTGTCTTTTTGATGGCGGTTAATATCAAGCTCGGAATTATGTATATATTAGGGATCACAGCAATGCTTTATAGCGTAAACAAGAAAGCAGCTGAGATTATTTTAGTGCGCGTAGCATTTGGTATTGGTATGCTGCTTTATGGCTTTCATGAGCTGGAGGTAGGCACAGAGCAGCTAATTGAAATGAATATTGTCCACCATTGGCTTTCGGTCATGCAGAATCACTTGATATTCAGCATTATTCTTTTGATACTAGGTTTCATTCTGCGGTTATTGACGCAATCCAGTTCGACAGTCGCGATCTTAGTTATCTCCTTAGGACATGTGGGTATACTTTCTGAAGGAGAGATTATGTTTATGATCTTAGGGGCACCTCTTGGAGCAGGGGTAGCAATGATTTTCGAATCTATGCATGCGAAGGGGTCAATGAAGCAGATCCCCATGTTCCAAATTTACTTTGAAATTGTTGGAAGTGTTATTTTAATAATTCTTCTTGTTATAGAGCGCTCAATGGGCATACCGCTCATCGAAAGTGGTATTGCCAGATTCTTTCATCATATTCCGGAATTCGTAGCGGTGACCTTGCTCTTGGTACGACTTCTTCCTTTTATCCTCACCCTTCTTTTTAACAACCGGATTGCTGACCATCTCGAAAGGGCCTTCCCGCCAATTAAGGAAGAAACCTTAGCGATTCCACAGTTTATCTACGATCAGGCGGTTGAAGATCCTGATACAGCAATAGAGTTGGTGGATAAGGAAGTAGCTAGAGTGATGGACCGTTTCCCCATGTATTTGGAAAATGTTCGCGTCGAGCATGAGAGTACAGAACTAATTGGCAATGAAATTCTGCATAAAGCTTCAGTAAAGCTGGGGAATGATATCGAACTATTCATAAAAGATATGTTCAATCATAACCTGTCCCATGAGGCGGCAGAGATACTTTTAAAAATTCAAAACCGTCATGGCATTATTATGTTGATTGAGGAAAATACCTACAACATGGTTAAAGAAATCAGTGAAAACTCCGTTCCGGAGGATTTAAACCGACTGATAGTAAACATTATTGAAAGCTTGCATGCGGTACTTATAACCTGTACGGACAGTATCGCCGAAGAAGGTTATTCAATGAAACAGTTAATTCAAATGACCTCAGATAAGGGTGGGTTGATGGAAAATCTTCGTACCAGATACTTATCAGGCTATGAAGATCCATCGGGAAATACCAGAAAAACAATGATGTACGTAACAGACCTCTATCAGCGGATCATTTGGCTTGTAAATAAGTGGGCCTTGAGCATTTAGAATACGTCTTATGTTCAAGGCGCGAAATTTGGTATAAGGGTGATTTGATGACGGTACTGCCAAAAACACTTAAAGATTTGAAAATTAAATCTTTAACAGACTTCAATAAATGTCTATACAGTAATCAAGTAGGACCCTTATTGGCAGTGAGAGCTGATCGGCTGGAAACTGATTTTTTCGGTTATGAAGTAAAAGATAATGAAATTCATTGGGATCTTATAGAATTTACTAATTTGATAATCGATGTTGAACAATTAACTGTTTTTCCCAAAGCGGGAACTGTCCTTAAAAATTGCATATTTAAGGGGAAAATATGCATAAATGGCAGAGATAGTAATGGCAGCGAGGATTCTTCAACCATTGAAATCGATAACTGTATCTTTTTAGATGAGTTAATTATAACGGGCTTTATAAAAATGCATAATGAAAATATATCAATTTTTCATACCAATTGTGCTTACGTATCCTTATTTAATATTAATGCTTCAGAAATTATTATCGCAGGCTGTAGTATTTTCTTTTTTGCCCTTCATAAGATTAATGCCCTCAAATTAGAGGCAGAGAATAATTATTTCAAGCATTTTGAGATTGAGAGCGTAAAATTTGACAAGGTGGTATTTGACCACAGGCAATTGGATATTAACAGCATAGGAAAAAGAATTATAAAAAACAAAGGAGATTTTCAATTTAAAACTTATTCACAGCTTCCTGTAGATATTAATTTGTTTTCATTTATATCCTATAAGACATCGGCTGATATAAAAAGAAGTCAAGGTTATAATACGATGCTGGAGACCATTGATTTTTATAAGAATTCAACGTCCTTAAGTTTTGACAGAAATAAATACATGAAGTTGATGTTTTTTGATGTATTGCTGGCCCAAGATGAACCGTTCAACAAGGCTTTTGTCTGGATCACCGGTGGATTTTTAGAGCCATATCGCTTTATTATAATGGCCATCGTCGTGCTGGTGCTGTTTTCGGGAGTATATATGCTTCCTTGGCTGGAATTTCACATTGCCAGTGGAAATTTAGTCGGTTCACTGAGTTTTGATCAGGCACTATATTTCTCGGGAATAACCTTCGAAACAGTCGGATATGGTGATATTTCCCCTTTGGGAGGAGCAAGAGTGTTTGCTGTCGTGGAGGGGGTCCTTGGAATCTCAATTATGAGCAGTTTCCTGGTTGCTTTGGTAAAGAAATATATAGATTAGAAAAAGCCGTTGATCCACAACGGCTTTTTCTCTCTTAAGGATATTGTACTATTAAGTTAGAGCTTGCTGTTCTAACTGAGCCTGTAGTTGGGTTAATACCTCATATAATCCATCTGTAGGGTCTAACTCTTTTAAGCCCCTTGAGACAGTTGCCTGTGCACCGGATATATCCCCCAACTCTTTTTGACAAAGAGCCAAGTTCAACCAGCCATAGTTAAAAGAAGGCGCAATTGTCGTAGCCTGAACATAATACGGCAAAGCTGCTTGAGGATCCTTCTTCCCTCTGAGATAGACATTTCCGATGTTATTATGGACGCTGCCGTCACTTGGATTAATAGCAATGGCCCTCTGATAATGAACGATGGCCTCATCATATTCTTGGTTGGAATAGGCCCTTACTCCAGCATTAATTTGAGCTTTATCGAGCTTTTGACTTTGGGCGACAAGCCGTTCTAACGTCTTAGTGTTATCTACCGTAGTGATCACGTTTTCAGGTTGATCTTCTTCATTTTGAAGATCCGGAGAGTTGGAAGCAGGGGGTGTAGGCGTTACTTCAGCTCCCGAAACCCCATTTAAGAGCTTTGCCATACTTTGAAATATTTTAGACTTCTTAAACATCCGCATCAGCACCTTTCCAATTCTTAATCATCTAAACCTATGGTTTTAGGCAACCCTTCATCTCAGCAATTATAATGTGATTTACGTGTAATGTAAACTTAACCATTAAAGCCTTAATCTATGCGATAAAACCTTAAGGCAAAGACCGACAGGAAGGTTAAGGAGTTGAGCAATACTTTGAAAACCTTTGGTGTCAGGAAGCGAGTTAAACGACAAAAGTCTTTGATTCTAGTTAAGAAGAGTCTTGGTGTTTATTTGGCCGGCATAGGTGGAATAGAGCAAGCTGATCACACATAATAGTAGGGTAAGAACTCCGCCAGGGAGGCATGAAATGAAGAAAAGAGGATTATGGTTACTCATCGGAATCAGCATCGTGTTGATCGGAGGGCTTTTAGGGTACTTTCTCTGGCAGCCGGACCCTACTAAATTGGCCACACAAGGCTTAGAACGATTGAACGCAGCGGCCTCTTTTCGCTACAGCTTGACCCAGCATCAATGGGTCGAGGGAAAAGATCGGGTACTCACTCAGGTGCAAGGGGAAAAAGACGGTGGGAATACTCGAATCTTAGGGCAGCTGACAGGAAGCGAAGTTGAGATGATCAAGATCGGAGATTCCACCTACAGTAAAGATCCTTTTAACAAGAAGTGGATCAGGTTTGCTAATGCTCCCGCAGCTCAGGAGGTCTTCCTGGCGGAGCTCAACCCTTTATCTTCGCTTCAAATGAAAGAACTAGGAGAGGTGATGCTTAGCGGTCAAGGAGATGTAAACGGGGAAAAAGTATGGATATGTAATTTAAAACCCAGTGTGCAGAATCAAATGATGGAGGTATTTTGGACCGATTTTCAGTACACGCTGTATATTCGTAAATCTGATAAAATGCTTGTAAAAGCGACGATCGAAGCAAAGAACAAAGCTAAGTCCGACCCCATGACAATGACACTTGAGTTTAAGGATATTGGAAAGAAGATTAATATTCAAGCGCCGGATATCTAGGTGATGTTCCATAGATACAAATGAGCAGAGCTATACCATTGCCAGGTATAGCTCTGGTTGGTTATTGTAGAAGGGAAGAATAGTTTAGTGCTTCAGAAAGTTATAGATTCGCAAAATGTTTGCACTATGGACAAGCCTCTGATATAGTTTTGACATAAGTTTTATTTGAGACTTGGTTACTTCATAAGAGTAAGTTTCATATATGCAACGCAGGGTGGAGGTACCTATATATGGAGGAGAATATTGCGAAGGTATTAATCACACAGGAAGAATTGCGCAAGCGTGTGGCTGAACTGGGGGCGGAAATTTCACGAGACTACCTAGGAAAGAAGCTTTTGGTTCTCGGGATTCTTAAAGGGGCCGTTCCTTTCATGGCGGATCTCATCCGGGAGATCAAACTACCCTTGACCTATGATTTTATGGCTTTATCGAGCTATGGGGCGTCGACGCAGTCTTCCGGTGTTGTGCGGATCCTCAAAGATTTAGAACGCAGTGTAGAAGATGTTCATATTTTGGTTACTGAGGATATCGTCGATACAGGATTGACGTTAAAGTATTTAAAAGAAAACTTGACAGCTCGGAATCCTCTCAGCGTAAAAGTGGTCACCTTACTCGACAAAGCTACCCGACGGCAAGTGGATGTCTTTCCGGATTATAATGGATTTACGATTCCGGATGAGTTTGTTGTAGGGTATGGCTTGGACTACAATGAAAAGTATCGCAATTTGCCCTATGTGGGGGTCATAAAACAGGAACCCTGGGAGGTTAACTAATTTTAACAGGAAATGGTGATGATAATAAAGTGACACAGGAAGTCGTTTTAGTTTTGGATTTTGGTGGACAGTACAATCAACTTATTGCTCGCCGCGTGCGGGAGGCTCATGTATTCTCAGAAATGATTTCTTACAAAACATCTCTTGAAGAGATTCGGGCTCGTCGGCCAAAGGGGATTATCTTCTCGGGTGGACCGGCAAGCGTCAATCAAGCAGACGCACCGATTGTGGACCCTGAAATTTATAACTTGGGGGTCCCGATTTTGGGGATTTGTTATGGGATGCAGTTAATGACTGTCCAATTAGGTGGAAGCGTAGAACATCCGGAAGCCAGCGAGTATGGGAAAGCGCTGCTCACGGTGGATAGGGCAGAAGATTTGTGGAAAGACTTGGCTGGAGAACGTTTGTGTTGGATGAGCCACGGTGATTCTGTGCAGAGGTTACCCGAAGGTTTTGCGGTGGCAGCCCATACAGGGCAGACTCAGGTCGCAGCCATGATGGATGTAGGGCGACGTTTTTACGGTGTTCAGTTTCATCCGGAAGTAAAACATACCCCCGACGGGCAAATGATGTTGGAGAAGTTCCTCTTCGATATATGTCGATGCAGTGGGGACTGGACTATGGAGTCCTTTATCGAACTGCAAGTCGCGGAAATCAGGGCCAAGGTTGGAACTGGGCATGTTCTCTGTGCATTGAGCGGCGGAGTGGATTCTTCGGTGGCTGCGGCTTTGGTTCACCGGGCAGTGGGGGATCAATTGACCTGTGTCTTTGTTGATCATGGCTTTATGCGTAAGAATGAGGCGGAGCAGGTTAAGAAGATTTTTGCGGAACAGTTCCAACTTAATTTAGTGTTTGTCGATGTCCATGAACGATTTATGCAAAAACTCGCCGGTGTTTCAGATCCCGAAACTAAACGCAAGGCGATTGGCAATGAGTTTATTCGCGTCTTTGAAGTGGAAGCCTTAAAACTTGGTCAGGTCGATTTCTTAGTACAAGGGACGCTTTATCCGGATATTGTGGAGAGCGGGACAGAAACAGCGGAAACAATTAAGAGCCATCACAATGTTGGTGGTTTGCCGGAGGACATGCAATTTGAACTGATTGAGCCGCTGAGGATGCTCTTTAAAGATGAAGTGCGCGAACTGGGAAGCGAATTGGGGATGAGTGAGGAGATCATTTGGCGTCAGCCGTTTCCCGGACCGGGTCTGGCAATTCGTATTCTTGGCGAAGTGACTCGCGAGAAGCTGGATATTTTACGGGAAGCGGATGCTATTATTCTGGAAGAAATTCGTCGGTCAGGAATGTATCGCGATTTGTGGCAAAGCTTTGCAGTACTCCCCTCAATCAAAAGCGTCGGGGTGATGGGGGATGGCCGTACCTATGAGTATCCGATTATCCTCCGGGCTGTAACCAGCGAAGATGCCATGACGGCGGATTGGGCAAGGCTTCCGTATGAACTTTTGGCCAGCATCTCCTCGCGGATTGTTAACGAAGTGCAAGGGGTTAACCGCGTTGCTTATGATATCACCTCGAAGCCGCCCGGAACGATTGAGTGGGAATAGGGCGGAAAGGTCTGAACACTTGGTTTGGAAGGGCCTGAGGGGTGTTTGTTTCAAGGGGGTTATGATTTCCGTCACTTTTTTGGCGACTCATAGCCCCCTCGTTATATTCAGGACGTAAATATCAACGAGTATTGAATAATGCGATAAGGATTAGGTGAGTACTATGCCGTTACCTGAGAATAACTTATTGTTTGGGTTCGAGCCGAGATTGACTGCAGAACAACGTGAATATGTAAATGCGATATTTGATTACCAATTAGTAATGGTCAACGCTAAAGCGGGCACCGGAAAGACTACTCTGGCCGTTGCCTGTGCTAAAATTTTAAAGAAGCCGCTAACCTATATTTTTAATCCAATTCAAGAGTCTTACATGGGTTTCAGACCGGGAACTCAATCTGAGAAGGAAAGTATCTATCATCAACCTCTGATTGACGCTCTCCTGGAAATTAACGAAAATCCGGCCCAGTGTATATATAACGAAGAAGCCTTGGTAAATGAAGCGCTCCGTAGAAAGGTAAGCATTAAACGAGTGATGGATAACATTTGGTGTTACCCTAAGAGTCCGCTGTTCTTGAGAGGAACTAATCTCAAGGACATGACCATAATTATTGACGAATGTCAGAATTTCTCTGTTCAGGAATTAAGAAAAATCTTAACTCGCGTCCATGACTCCTGTAAAATTATTTGTATCGGACACTCAGGGCAAATAGATATTCCAATTTCCAAAAGTGGTTTTGTCCCGTATATGGAACATTTCAGGGATCAACCGTATTGTAAGATTGTTTCATTAACGAAAAACTTTCGCGGTGATCTGGCGAATTGGGCCGACGCGTTCTAAAATACTTAACGCCGAACCCGGTTCTCGACCCATTGCAACGCACTTGGCCTGTAGCAATAAGTAAATAAGAGAATAGGCTTTTAGCATATTTCTTTATAATCGAGCAGGAAAACAGCTCTCGACGTCGAAGAATATAGTTTATAAGATTTACTTTGTAAGATTTACTTTGGATCTTAGGAATGGCCAGATACGGCGCTTGACGCAGTCGAAAGCATAAAACAGATCTTATTTAGAGCATTTACGCTCGTTGTCTGAAAATTTTGAATAAATGACCTTTCTGTGCTACTATATTAACAACAGAAAGTTGTGTATAATAAAAATAGCGACAACATATAGATTTGAAATAACGTTATCATTACGCTACAGTCAACCTTCTTTAATTTGCAGAAGGATTGAAGTAAGGCCTTGAGATTCTAGCTCTCAGACAATTCAGGATGTATAACTTGTCCCTATTGTCAGGTATAGTTAATGAGTAAAGGAGAAAAATTATGAAACATTCGATTAAAATCAGCGGAAACCATGCAACGATTTTTCTAAATGATAAAATATACGTTAGTGACGCTTCGTTACTAAGAGATGATTTAATCGAAATTATAGACCAAGGGGTTACAGATCTTAAAATGGTTCTCTCAGGGCTTAGCTATATTGATAGTTCCGGACTGGGAACGCTAGTGACGATTAATAAACGGGTCAAGGAGAAAAACGGCAAACTTGTTCTAACTGGGGCTCAAGGGTTGCCTTTGGATCTGATTAAACGCACACGACTCGACAAGGTTTTTAATATTGAATAATTGTTTTTTTTCACAGAATTCCAGATGCAAATAAGCATTATGAAGAATGTTCTTTTATTCCGAGGCTCTAGACAAAAGATTGTTAATCTGAGGTCTAGAGCCTAGTTGTCTTTAAAAGCAATTTGTCGAGCATTGAGGTGATTAGCGAAGTACTCACGGTGGGAAATGTTGCAGATTCAGAGAATATTAAGAAGGAATTTTGAATGTTGTGTCAAATGAGTAATATCAGTAAGGAATATTTTAGATAAGTGCAAAACAAGTGATCAAGGCATACTTGCCCAATGAATTTTCAGACTAAATAGCAAGGGGGGAATCTGGTTCTACCTGTTTAGAACCAGGAAATGAATGAAAATGACGTTAGCAAAGAAAATGGTAATTTACTTTTTGTTTGTTATTCTAGTGGCGATGGCGGGATTTGTTTATACTATTTCGGAGTGTTCTAATTCGGAGTTAGCTGTCAATGATCTTATGGGTAAGATTCCGCGTCTGCAGACGAATAATGATATTGCTTATAATGCCATGGCTGAGGCTTCGAATATGAGGGCTTATTTTTTGTATGGAAAAGACCAGTATCTGGACGAATACAAACGCTTAGCTGATTCAAATGTTAAGCTTGAAGATAGCCTGATCAAAGACGCAACTACGGAAGAAACCCGTAAGTTATCTCTCGATATTAAAGCCTTGAATGGGAAATACGTTGATATCACGGATAATAAACTCATTCCCTTATTAAAGGCCGGCAACAAAGACGCTGCCACGGAGGTCGCGATTAACGAATTAGCTCCGCTAAATAGCCAAATTCTCGAGAAGGTTGACGAAGCAAAGACATCACGAATTACGACAATTACCAAAGCTATGGAGGATACGCATAATGCCTCGAAACAGGCTAAAATGGTAGCCATCATAGCCGCAGCCTTAGTGGCGATTTTAGGAATTCTGATTGGCTTGTTTGCTGCTCAGAAGATCACAACTCCGATCAAGGCGCTGCAAGGGTTAATGGCTGAGGCCAGTGCCGGAAATTTGCTGGTCAAAGCGGTTGCTCAGACTGAGGATGAAGTTGGACAGCTTTGTGAATCGTTCAACATAATGATAGTCTCGCAGTTGGAAATTGTGAAGGCAGTGAGAAACAGCTCGGTTGAACTAACTGCCGCATCCCAGGAAATGGCGGCATCTTCAACAGAAGTGTCGGAGGTGACAGCCGTTATCTCCACAAAAACTCAAAGTGTGGCCCAGTCGATGGAAAGTGCCTCCAGTTCCAGTGCAGAAACGTCACAAGTCCTGATTGAACTTTCAGCGCTAATTCAGATCGCTAAGGATAAGGCTGTATCAGCCAGCATCAAATCTGAAGGCTCCATCAATGCAGCCAGAGAAGGAAAAGCTACTGTAGAGGTCGTCATGCAGAGCATGAACACTATTTATAACAAGACGAGAGAAGCGGAAAAAGTAATCACCCTTTTGAATGAATATTCTCAGCAAATAGGGATGATTAATGAAACTATCACGGGCATTGCCAATCAAACGAATTTGTTGGCACTTAATGCGGCTATTGAAGCTGCTCGGGCCGGTGAATCCGGCAGAGGCTTTGCTGTAGTGGCTGAGGAAGTCAGAAAATTGGCGGAACAATCCAATGCCGAGGCCAGCAACATTTCCCAGCTTATTTCTAAAATCACCGAAAACACTGACAGTGCGGTTGTGGCTATGAAATATAGTCTGGCTGAGGTTGAAGTCGGGGTGGAAGAGGTCAACAAAGCAGGGAAATCTCTGGAAAACATTCTGTTGGCTGTGGCAGAAACAGTAGGTGATATTGACGGAATTGTCAAGGTAACGGACGATGAAGTTGCCTCATCCGATAAAATTATCCAACTAATCGAGGTTGTGGCCGAAAATATCGAGGGTACAAGTCAGGAAGCTCAAGATGTTTCAGCAGCAATCGAGGAAACCGCCGCAAATATTGAAACAGTAGCAGCAAGTTCCGAGCAGGCCAGTGCTATGGCGCAAAACCTGCACAGTCTGATTACGAGGTTTAAAGTTGAAGGGTAAAGGTGAAGATAATGAAACATTCGATTAAAGTCAGCGGAAACCAGGCGACAGTTTATTTAACTGACAAAATATATGTTAGCGATGCGTCGTTACTTAGGGAGGACCTATTAGTAATCATAGATCAAGGCGTGACGAACTTTAGAATCGATCTCTCCGGACTTAGCTATATCGATAGTTCGGGATTAGGGACGTTAGTGACGATTAATAAACGCGCCAAGGAGAAAAACGGTAAGCTCGTATTGATCGGTGCTCAAGGGTTGCCCTTAGATCTAGTCAAACGCACACGCCTGGACAAGGTTTTTAATATAGAATAACTGAATTGCCCAACCATAAGGAGATAAATGTTAGGGTCTACCGTAAAAGGCTTTGGGCCAGATTGACAATCTGGCCCAAAGCCTTTTACTTTCAAAATTTTTTGATACGTGAAGGGATTTAAAGAGTTTTGTCTAATATAACAATCATGATTTCATTGCAGAAATTTAAAAAAGCATTACATCGAATCGCAGGTCTAAGCACACTAATTTACATAGGGGATATCTGGAGGACAACTTCAAATTAAAACGCTATATTAATTGGATTTCAGATATCAGTCCCTCGACAGAATAGACAAATGCCTTTCTTTTGAATGTCTGGGAATTTTTTTTTGCGATTTCTGGGTTTTGCAGTGGAATTAAACAAACATTATTACCGGATAACAGTAAATATACATAAGAGTATGGAAGGATAGGCGCGTTGTTGATGTACAGAAGATTCTTTGTGGCTTATAGGTCATGTATGGATGAACATGAGAGCTAAGTTGAATTGCATTTTGAGGGGGGAGATCTGGTTCTACTTAGTAGAGCCAGGAAACAATGAAAATGACATTAGCAAAAAAAATGGTAGTCTACTTTCTACTGGTAATCTTAGTAGCAACAGCGGGATTTGTATATACCGTCTTGGGGTGTACCAAAGCAGAAGTGTATGTCGATAGCCTTAAGGGATATGAGATTCCGCGCCTGGAGAAAACCAATGATATCGCCTATAATGTCCTGGGAGAGTCCTATAACATTAAGGCTTATTTGCTCTATGGGACAGACCAGTATCTTGATGAATTTAAACGCTTAGCGGATATGAATGCCAAGCTGGAAGATGAGCTCATTAAAGAGGCGCGGACCGATGATTTGCGCAGTTTAGCGGTCAATATTAAAGCCTTGAATGATCAATACACTAAAGGAGACGATGAGAAACTAATTCCTTTATGGAAGGCAGGCAATAAAGACGCAGCTATGGACATTGCCACCAACGAATTAGCACCCTTGGCTACCCAATTGATCGATAAGGTTAATCAAGCTAAAACTTCTGAAAATAATACAATTAACCAAGCTATGGATAATACGTCTAATGCCACGAAACAGGCTAAAATGGTAGCCATAGCTGCGGCGGTTCTGGTAGCAATTTTGGGGATTCTAATCGGGCTGGTTGCTGCCCGCAAGATTACAGACCCTATTAGAGAGTTGCAAGGCTTAATGGCTGAGGCCAGTGAAGGAAATCTGCTGGTTAAAGCGGTTGCTCGGACTAAGGACGAAATTGGGCAGCTTTGCGAATCGTTTAATATAATGATGGCCTCACAGCTGGAAATTGTGAAGGCAGTGAGAAACAGTTCCATTGAATTAACTGCCGCGTCTCAGGAAATGGCAGCTTCTTCGACGGAAGTGTCGGAAGCGACAAACGTTATCTCCACAAAAACTCTGAGTGTTGCCCAGGCGATGGAGGAAGCCTCCAATTCAAGTATGGAAACCTCGCAAGTTCTGATCGAACTTTCGGCTCTGATTCAGATCGCCAAGGATAAGGCTGTATCTGCCAGTATTAAATCGGAAAGTTCTATCAACGCGGCAAAGGAGGGGACGACCACTGTAAATGGCGTCATGCAAAGCATGAATACTATTTATAGTAAGACAAGAGAAGCGGAAAAAATAATCACCCTTTTGAATGAATATTCTCAACAAATAGGGATGATTAATGAGACTATCACGGGCATTGCCAATCAGACGAATCTTTTGGCTCTTAATGCGGCCATTGAAGCTGCTCGGGCCGGCGAATCCGGCAGAGGCTTTGCCGTGGTGGCCGAGGAAGTCAGAAAACTGGCGGAACAATCCAATGCCGAGGCCAGCAATATCTCTCAGCTTATTTCTAAGATTACCGAAAGCACTGATAGTGCAGTTGTGGCTATGAAGCATAGTCTGGCTGAGGTTGAGGTTGGGGTGGAAGAGGTCAACAAAGCGGGTAAATCTCTGGAGAACATCTTGTTGGCTGTGGCGGAAACCGTAAGTGATATCAATGGAATTGCCAAGATAACGGACGATGAGGTTGCCTCATCGGATAAAATTGTCCAATTAATTGAGGTTGTGGCCGAAGATATTGAGGGTACAAGTCGAGAGGCTCAAGGTGTTTCAGCAGCAATCGAGGAAACTACAGCCAATATTGAAACGGTAGCGGCAAGTTCCGAGCAGGCCAGTGCTATGGCCCAAAATCTGCATAGCCTCATAATTCGGTTTAAAGTTGAAGAGTAAAGGAGACAATTATGAAACATTCGATTAAAATCAGCGGAAACCAGGCGATGATTTTTCTAAAGGATAAAATTTACGTAGGTGATGCGTCGTTGCTCAGAGATGATCTGTTGGAACTGATGGATCAAGGAGTCACAGACCTTAGAATGGATCTTTCCGGACTTAGCTATATCGACAGTTCCGGGCTGGGAACGTTAGTAACGATTAATAAGCGTGCTAAGGAGAAAAACGGCAAGCTTGTGCTGACGGGCGCTCAAGGATTGCCTTTGGATCTGATTAAACGCACACGACTTGACAAAGTTTTTAATATTGGCGACTGATTGCTTGGCAGGGGAATAGTGAAAGGGCATTGTGAAGAATGTCTATATCTTATGGCTCTAGGCTTATAGATTAATCTGTTGGTCTAGAGCCGATTTATATCACAAATACCCGCAGAAAATATTAAGAAATAATCGTGAAGAATCTTAATTAGATCTAAAATGATACTAAGGTTACAGCAGTTTGTAGAGGAAGGGCTTGTAGAGGCAAGGGAAGATACAGGAGGTAGACTGCTATGAATATGGAAAAACACAATCATGCTGTGCTGGGCAATCAATACAAACAGGGCTTTAATTTGTTATTTGATCAGGTAGAAGATTATCTTTTCATTTTAGACAAAGCGGGTAGAATCAGGCGAGCCAACAAGGCTGTCTTAGAGAAGTTGGGATACACTCTGGAAGAAATGATCAATCTGAATGTAGAGCTGCTCTATCCGTTGATTGGACGTGCGGAAATACAGGAAGAAGAAAACAGTATATGGGAAGAAGGGGATGTTGGCAATTGCCTGATGCCCCTGCGTGGCAAATCCGGCGAACTGATCCCTCTGGAAGTTCGCGTGCTAAAGGGTACGTGGGAAGGAGAAAATGTATTATATGGAATAGGTAAGGAAGTTCTCAATTACGAGCGAGATATGCTGTCGGCAAGTGACATAACAAATAGAAAATCAGAAAAAGGAGATCAAAAGTTAAAGCATATTCAATCCGTACTTGATAGCTTGCCATTCTTAGCTTGGATGAAAGATAAAGGTGGCAGATATGTTATTGTCAATAGGGCTTTTGAAGACTTTTATAGAATAAAGAATCTTGAGATTGCAGGCAAGACAGATTTTGATATTTTCCCTTATAAAATCGCCTTGAAACATAAAGAAAGTGAGGAAGAACTGATCAATTCAAAACACAGATTACAAGAGCCGCTTCATCATGAAGTGGCAGGAAAGTGGCTCGAAACTTTTGTTGTACCGTATTTTGAGGATCAGGGCGAAGTTGTGGGGACTATAGGAGTCGCCAAAAATATTACAGAACGGAAGCAATTAGAAATCGAGCTGGCCAACCAAAAAAGATTTCTAAAAACAATGCTGGATACAATACCCGATTATATCCTTTTTAAGAATATAATCGGAGAGTATTTAGGGTGCAATAAAGCCTATGCCGAAAAATATTTAGGAGTAAAGGAGGACGAAGTCAGAGGCAAAACAGATTTTGACCTCCTGAAGGATATTGAACTGGCTAATTTTTATCGCCAGAAAGATCAGGAAGCATTGCTGATGGCTAATACCCTAAAGTATGAAGGACAATATACGTTGACTGACGGTCATATAATCGACACTGAAACGGTGAAAACTCCTTTTTTGGATGAGCAGGGGAACGTAGCCGGACTGATTGGGATCGCCAGGGACATCAGCGAAAGGAAGATCATGGAAAAAAGACTGAGGGAACAGGCAGAATATGCTGAGTTGCTTTTTAGAACAGTGCCGATTGCTGTCCTTTCAGTAGACAGATTCAGAAAGATTATTCGCTGGAATAAAATAGCCGAGGAGATCACCGGCTATACTGCAGCAGAGGTTACGAACAAAGAATGCTCACTGGTATTGCATGGAGTTGGCATTGAGGGTTGCGAGTTGTGTCGCAACGCTAGCGACTCGCCGTTAATCAATGAGAAGTGTAAAATCGTGACTAAAGATGGTCAAATCAAGCATGTTCTAAAGAGCATAGCTATACTAAAAGACGAATTCGGGGAAATCAGTGAGAAAATGGAGTGTTTTGAAGATGTTACAGAAATGATTAATATGGAGGCAGAGCTCAGAGAAAGCAGAGAAAGATATGCAGCAATAGTAAATAATGCTCCTCAGATTGTAGTGATTTTTAAACAGGGTGTTGTCAAATTTGTCAATGACACCGGCATAGGGGTTTTGGGGTATAAAGAAGATGAGTGTCTTGGTCGCCAGATGAAGGACTTTATGACTGAAGATTCGCTGGCCTGCGTTAACGCTGCCTTGATTAATGGAATAAATGGAGAACAGTGTATCTCCAGTGAAATAGAACTTATTAAGAAATCCGGTCAACTCATCAATGTGCTTTTAAAGGGTACAGACATAACCTATGAACGTGAAAAGGCCTTTTTAGCGATCATGATGGACATCACCGAGAGTAAACAATTAAACGCCAAGTTGCGGGCGAGCGAGGAAAAATTCAGACAGCTTGCTGAAACAATTAATGAAATCTTCCTAATTACAGATAAGGAAAGAGTGCTTTATGTGAGTCCGGCCTATGAAAGAATCACCGGAGTGGCCAGTCAGACTCTACTGGATGATCCTCAGGCCTTGGTTGAGTTGATTTATCCGATTGACCGTAAAAGCATGCGGAGTTCTTTGCCGCAGGATCTTTTGAATATAAATAAAGCTACGAACGAAGAGTTTAGAATAATCAGACCGGATGGGGAAACGCGTTGGCTCTGGCTTCAAAGCTATCCTCTGCGAGATGAAGCAAACGAGAGTTCGCTGAAAGCGACCAGCATTGTAGATATAACCGACCGCAAGAAGATTGAAGATAAGCTCTGGGAGCGCGAGCGACAAACTCAGATGGAGCTTTTGTTGGCGGCGCGGGTGCAGCAAGACTCCCTGCCCCACCCCTTAGAGGAAAATAAGGTGCGTGTCCGAACGATCTTTAAGCCCTATAGTACGGTCAGCGGAGATCTCTTCAACTACAAATGGTTCGAAGAGCATAATAAACTGTGCGGATATATTGTTGATGTGAGCGGACATGGCGTGGCAACAGCCTTGCAAACCGCTACCTTTAAAATGATGTTGGACAATATTTTACTGACTGGTGAGACAGTTGAAAAGGCTGCCCTTCAGACAATTAACCAGAGAATAATGAACTATCTGTATGAAGATTCTTTTGTAGCTTTGCTGTACTTTGAATTTGATTTAAGTACTGCCGAACTGACACTTATCTCCGCAGGTATAACCTTGTTTTTGGTTGCCAAGCCTGAGGAGTGTTCCTTAGTCCCGATAACCGGTTGTTATCTCGGCATGATTGATGATCCTGAAATTGAAATGATAACTATGCCCCTTAAAGCAGGAGAAATCTATGTTATGATGAGTGATGGGGCATCGGATCTAATTGAATTACATGGCATACGTAAGCAAGAAGGTTTTACAGAATATAGGAACTGGTTGGAGAAGCTGGCCGAAAGCCCTGAAAGAAACGATGATTTTTCGGCTATATGTATAGAGATTCTCCAGGAAAATAAGGAAACAGACGTGCTGGATATCAAGACTGCAGAAGATCTCGTGCGTGCCCAACTGATTATCAGTGAGTTTTTAGAGCAGAATGCACCGAGCCATACTCTGCTGTTGGAGGTGGCTGTTAACGAAGCGGTGAACAATGGGCTTGACTCCAGCGGACGGGTTTGTGTTAAGACAAGGCGGTTGGGAGGCAAGCTTATTGTCAGGGTCAAAGACGATGGTCCGGGTTTTAACACTGAACGACTTAATTGTAGCTTTAAAGAAGAATTGTATGAAGATGAGTTTGAAGAGCTGTTGGAGGCGGAAGGTGGACGGGGTATTTTCTTGATGAGATTATTTTGCGACAAAGTGATATATAACGCTAAAGGTAACGAAGTACTCTTAATGAAGAAAATTTAATTTATTGAGCGCTAGATTTCTCATTCGCAGCGCCCAGAATTAAACCTTGAAGATTCAGAAAAGTGAGAATCGATAATTAATTCCACATTACGACAAATGACTCCCTATTAATGGATAATATATTCTTGCCATTTCAGCAAAAAAGCAATAAAATCTTCTTGAGAATGACATTTCAGGAGGAATCCATATGGAAAAGAAACTATTGAAAAGAATAGAGGGGCTGCGTGAGAGACTCAATAAATTCGGACTAACTCGTAACCTTATTGATAGCGAGGTTGTTGAGGTTAGTCAACAATTAGATCGCCTACTTAACCAATACCAAAGGTTAACTTCTTACCAGCAGCTAAGTTTTTGGTAAACGTGAAGTGCGGGAACAGGTCAAAGAGATGTATTAATTGAGAGCCATCCTTAGGATGGCTCTCAATTAATACATCTCTTGTTCCGTTTATATTTTATGTGCGTTTATATACGAGAAGGATTATAATGAAGATAGTTGTTGGAGTCTCTGCTGAGGTTGGATAGGCAGAAAGCGTAGGAGGTTAAAGAGAACTATTGAACTACATTGTATTTGACTTGGAATTTAATATGTTTTTCAGATTTAAAGAAGGTAAGACTGCTAATCCTAATCTGAAGAACGAAATCATCCAGATCGGAGCACTTAAATTAAATGAAAAGCTGGAGACCATTGGTGAATTCAATTTATTAGTTAAACCGGTAGTCTATAAGAAATTGAACCCTTATGTGAAGAGGAAAACTAATCTTAAGACAAATCAGGTTGTCCAAGGAACGCCGTTTGTTAAAGCAATTGAGAGATTTAATGCCTGGATTGGCAGTGAATATATTTTATGTTCTTGGGGGCATGACGATATTCTGGCTTTGAGAGAGAATTGCCTGTTTTTTAGCTTTGAATCACTGTTCTTTAATAAGTTTATTAATATTCAGAAAATCTACATGAATTTAAAGAACTTAGCCAAACAGCCGAGTTTAGAAAGTGCCGTAGAAGGCCTAGAGATTGAAATGAGTTCTCCATTTCACGATGCCTTAAGTGATGCCTCCTATACCTCGGATATTTTCCGAAAGGTATATGACTTTTCCGGGAATACAATAATAGATTGGGAAAAGGAACAGACTGAAAATCAGCTAAAGATAGAAGAGTTAATAACTCAAATAGACAAAGCAAACATTTATTGTCCGGAGTGTGGCGGATATGTGCCAAAAAATCAGGAAGTAACTAAAAAGAAAAAGCATTTTGCGTTTGGGTACTGTACCGAATGCAATAAGCATATAAAACATACGGCTAGAATTACTCACGAAGCTGGAGAGTATCGTATTTGTTTGAACAATATGATTTATACTTCCGTTGAAGCAACAGATTAGAGCTTAGGTCTTTAAGAAATGTGAATATTCTTAAAAAAGAGCCTTGTCAAACTCAGGGTAATTGTTTATACTGTGTTTATAAAACTTAAGATTACAGGTGCCTCACTTAAGAGGAGAATATGGGAAGTCGGTGTAAATCCGGCGCGGTCCCGCCACTGTATACGGGGAGCGAGAAGCTTAACCACGGGGTAGTTCCCGGAAGGTGCTTCAGGCGTGTTGATCTGTAAGCCAGGAGACCTGCCTGTAATTAGCCAAAAGCCTACCTTGTCGAAGAACCAAGAGTAGTGTGGACGAGATTATGGAAAAGTCTCTAGTCACTTTGTGATTAGAGACTTTTTGTTTTTTTACCACTTGAAAACGTTCTTTTCAAGGTAATTAAACTCCAAATGATGAAAGGAGAGCTAATCGTTTTGACATTAATGGAAATGGCCCAAAAAGGTCAGGAAAACCCACTTTTTACAATGATTGCTCAGAATGAGCAAATGAAGGTTCAGCTTCTTATGGAACGGGTTGCGACCGGTCAGATTGTGATACCCTATAACCTTCATCATCAGCCCAAAAGAGCCCAAGGGTTCGGGTTGGGCCTAAGTACCAAGGTTAGTGCCAGTATAGGCTTAGATAACGACGAGGATCTGTTAGCTGACGAGCTGTTTAAAGTTGATGAGGCCATGAGAGCCGGGACTCACGCTATCATGGATTTGAGCACAGCGGGTAATATAGATGAGGCCCGAAGAACGATCATTGAAAGAGTACCGTTGCCTTTGGGTTCGTTGCCTATTTATCAGGCCTTTGCCGAAGCTGTGCGCACGAAAGGTTCTGCCTTAGCGCTGGAGCCGGAGGACTTCTTTAGGGTTATGGAACGTCAAGCGGCGGATGGCGTGGATTTTATGGCTTTGCACAGCGCTCTGCATACGGGATTATTACAAACGGCTAAGGAAGACCGGCGGGTACTGAATCTGGTGAGCCGAGGTGGGTCCCTGTTGATGGGCTGGATGATTTATCATCATCGGGAAAACTTTTTATACACTATGTTTGACCGTATTTTGGAAATTGCCAAGAAACATGAAGTCACCTTAAGCTTAGCGGATGCTATGCGACCGGGGGCGGGTGCCGATTCATTATGTCGTTCGCAGGCTGAAGAGCTTGTCGTTTTAGGCGAGTTGGTAAAGCGGAGCCGAGAAGCAGGGGTTCAAATAATGATTAAAGGACCCGGTCACACTCCACCGCAGCAAATCGCTGCAACCGTTAAATTAGAAAAACAAGTATGTCAAGGTGCTCCCTATTTTGTCTTCGGTCCCGTATCGACGGATGTCGCCCCAGGGTATGACGAAATTACAGCTGCGATCGGTGGCGCTATGGCCGGTGCTGCCGGAGCGGACATTCTCTGCTACGTCACGCCTGCGGAGCATATAGCTTACCCGAATGCCCAGGACGTTTACCGGGGGGTGGTCGCCTCTCGCATTGCGGCTCATGTGGCTGATCTGGCAAAAGGATACCCGGGAGCAGAGCAGTGGGACTTGCAAATGAGCCAAGCACGGCGAGAACAGAATGTAGAAGCTCAGAAAAGGTTAGCCTTAGCCCAGGAGCGGCTTAAGGATTTCCACTCCAGTGCAAAACCCTTCTGTAATAAATGTCAAACAGGCTGCGCCATGGCTGTGGCCGGTGAATTTTTTCAAGAACTGCCGTGGGAGTGCTAAAAAATAAATTAAGAATGGAGAGATTGAAATGACTCAACTTATTAAAGCAAGAGCAGGAATTATTACCCCAGAGGTAGAAAGACTAGCAAAAGAAGAAGGGTTTAGAGCAGAAGAACTAGCCGAAAAGGTAGCCCAAGGTCGGGTAGTGATCATGAAGAACAAGCTGCGCCGGAACTCGGTCGCCATAGCGGTAGGGGAAGGACTGCGGACTAAAGTGAATGCCAACATCGGAACGTCGCCCGACTGTGTGGACTTCAAGGATGAGCTGTACAAGATCCGGGTTGCCGAAGCTGCCGGTGCGGATGCAATTATGGAATTAAGCACCGGCGGCGATATCGATGCCTTCCGGCGCACGGTCCTGGCCGCCACCGCGATACCTGTCGGTTCGGTTCCGACTTATCAAGCAGGTATGGAGAGCATTTCCAAAAACGGAAGCGTTGTCGGCATGAAGGTTGAGGATATGTTCGAAATGATTGAACGCCAAGCGGCGGATGGGATTGATTTTATGGCCATTCATTCCGCTTTAAACAGATCAATCCTGGAAAGATTGAAAAATCAAGGCCGAATTACGGATATTGTAAGTCGGGGCGGGGCGTTTTTAACCGGCTGGATGTTTCACAATGATCAAGAGAATCCGCTTTATACCCAGTTTGATCGGGTGCTGGAGATCTGCAAAAAGTACGACGTAACTCTTAGCATTGGAGATGCGATTCGACCGGGTTGTATTGAGGATTCTTTGGACCGCGCTCAAGTCCAAGGGGTGATTGTAGCCGGAGAATTAGTGAAACGAGCCCTGGAAGCCGGCGTACAAGTGATGGTGGAAGGTCCGGGCCACGTGCCGTTGGATCAGATTCCGGCCACGATCTTGCTCCAGAAACAACTTTGTCATCATGTTCCGTATTATATACTGGGCAATTTGGTCACGGATATTGCCCCGGGCTATGACCATATTACGGCAGCCATCGGCGCTACGACAGCTGCCATTTCAGGGGCTAACTTTATTTGCTATGTAACCCCTGCCGAGCATCTGCGCTTGCCAACCGCAGAAGATGTGCATGCCGGAGTGATCGCAACGCGCATTGCTACGCATGCCGCAGATCTTGTCAATGGAGTTAAGGGCGCCCGGGAATGGGATTTAGCCATGGCGCGTGCCCGTAAAGCTTTAGATTGGGACAAACAAATTGAGCTGGCTATTGATCCTCCGACGGCCCGGCGGATTCGTGGAGAACGTAATGCCGAGGGAGATGAAGCCTGTTCCATGTGTGGCGGTTTCTGTGCCATGAAAGTGGTTGGGGAATACCTTGGCACAACAGAAGGCAGTTGCTGAATTAGACAAGGGAGGGGTTATAAATGAACCAAATTGGGGTTATTATGGGAAGTGATTCAGATTACCAAGTCATGGAGGAAGCGCTGGAAGTTCTCCGTCAATTTGACGTTTCCTTTGACGTTATAATTTCTTCCGCCCAAAGGACTTTGGCGCGAACTGTGAATTGGGTGAAGGGTTTTGAAACCCAAGGCGGAAAACTTATCATTGCAGCGGCCGGTCTAGCTGCCCATTTGCCCGGAGTTGTAGCCGGAGCGACAGTTTTACCGGTCATCGGCGTTCCGATGAGCAGTGGCGCCTTGGAAGGAATCGACGCTCTGTACTCCATTGTGCAGATGCCCAGCGGGATTCCGGTTGCCACGGTAGGGATTGGCGCGGCGCGCAATGCGGCGCTGCTGGCAGTGCAGATTCTGACGATTCAGGATAAAGTCTTAAGGCTTAAGGTTAAAGACTATCGCGCTCAAATGCTGCAGGATATTGAAGCTAAAGACGAAGCCCTCCAAAGAAAGTTGAGTGAAGTGAGTTGAAGGCCGGTACCGGCGCTCAGTACCTGGAAGACCTAGCGACGGGGTACTGGTTTTCCGAGGTACTGTTTGCAGCAGTCGAATTAGAAGTCTTTACCTTGCTTGAGCCTAAAGGCCTGACGACTGACGAATTGGCTGGGGCCTTGGCTATGCCTGCCCCCGGTCTGAGGCGTTTTCTGCAGGCTCTTGGCGTCCTCGGCTTAGTGGTTGGGGATGGCGGCAGTTATTTCAATACCCAACTTGCCGGTAATTATCTTGTAGTAGGCAAGCCTGATTATCAAGGAGATTCGATCCTCTGGCGCAAAGGTCTCAAGTCCGGCTGGCAGGACCTTATTGAATGTCTTAAGGCCGGCGGCAGAGTGAACTTTCCGGCCGAGGAAGAGGATTTCGGGCAGTTTACCCGGCGAATTCGCAAGTATATCAAGGCTATGGATAACGTGGCCGGGACTAAAGCGGAGGAAATCCTGCCCTTCTTTGAGGGGCAGGACCTAAAGGGAGCGCTGCTTGATGTAGGGACCGGTTCCGGGGCGATAGCCAGCGGCTTTCTGGAGCGCTTCCCTGCGCTATCAGCTACCTTGCTGGACATTGAAGAGGTCCTGAACTATACCCGGGAGCTGTTGGACCAGAAGGGGTTCGGGAAACGGGTTTCTTACATACCCACTAATATTTTAGAGCCCTGGACTGTAGCCGGGGAGGGGTTTGACGTGGTCATACTCTCGAATATTATCCACGCTTATTCCGAAGTAGAGATTCCTTTGATCCTGGACCGAGCTGCCAGTTGTCTTAAACCGGAAGGTTTCCTGGTAGTCCATGATTTTTTCCCCGAACACTTTCCGGAAAAAGCTGCCCTGCTCGATTTGAATATGTTTATTAATACCTACAATGGCCGGATCTTTTCTCAGGCCTGGGTCCGGGAGCAACTGGCCATGTCCAAACTTTACTCAACCGATCTGCTTCCTTTAGAGACGGACACGGCTGTGATCTTTGCGGCGAAGAATGAAGCGAATTTAGCCAATCTGCGCTTGGATGCCAGGACTCGGCTGATTGCTAGGATCAAAACGATCGGATTTGCCCAGGTTCTTCCGGTTTCGGCGGCAGATATCCATGTCTCAGATTGGACGGATCTTCGTTGCCGGTACGGCTGCGACCGGTATGGGCATCCTCACTGTCCGCCCAATAGTCCTTCCCCGCAGAAAACCAGAGCCGTTCTGAAAGACTTTTCCCACGCCCTCCTTCTGGAAGGGGAACCTCCGGGAAAAAGCTTTCAGAAACAGGTTTTGGCTGCGGAAAGAGAAGGCTTTTTGGCGGGATTTCATAAAGCCTTCGCTTATTGGGCCGGTCCCTGCGTACTTTGTGACCACTGTGCGGCAAGTGTTCCGAACGGGAAGTGCTGCAATACACGGGATGCCAGGCCTGCCATGGAGGGAGCGGGTATTGATGTCTTCGAGACCGTCAGACGGGCGGGGCTTAATCTTTGGATTTTGTGCAACAAGGGTGACTATGTCAGATATTTTGCCCTGTTGCTATTGGAGTGAATGAGCGTGCGTGTTTTAATGATTCAAACCCCTTCAGTTGAAGGAATTTCTCAGGAAAGGGTCTATCCGATCGGAATTGTCCTGCTGGCCAGCTGCCTTCAAGGGCATGGTCATGAAGTGAGTATTTTGGACATGAACCTGGAAGTGGATCCTTTCGGAGCGCTGAAAGAGAAATTATTAACGTTCCAACCGGAGGCCGTTGGTCTATCTCTGCGCAATATTGATCCTTTGGGCAACAAAACCAGTTCGCTTATTTCTCCTTTTATTGTTACGGTTCACTTGATTGCCGCAGTTCTGCCCCAAGCTTGGCTGATTGTAGGCGGTACGGGATTCTCTCTTTTTCCGGAACGTCTGATGCAGGAGATACCGGATTTAGATTACGGGATTGTAGGGGAAGCCGAAGTTTCCTTCCCCGCTCTGCTGAGTTCTATCGATAATCCATCTTCCTTGCCGGGACTTTGTTGGCGGGAAGGAGTTAAGGTCAGAGTTTCACCGCCGGCCACAAATTTTGACATGGCCAACTATGTTCCGGCAAATAGGCTTTTATTGACCCCTGAGCTTTATAAAGGAATTAACAATTATGTGCCGACGATTGGAATTGAGGCCAAACGGGGATGTGCGCTTTGCTGTGCCTATTGTGTCTATCCCCAACTTCAGGGGAAGAGATTGCGCTGCCGCCCGCCGGCAGCCGTTGTGGATGAAATGGAAATTCTGCATAAAGAGTTTGGGATTGAGAGTTTTCATTTTACCGACCCCGTACTGAACATTCCTCCCGGTCATCTTGAGGGGATCTGTGAGGAGATATTGCGCAGAAAACTTAAAGTTCGCTGGGATGGATTCATGCGCGAAGACTATCTCAATGAAAAAAATGTGGCGCTGTTTGAACGCGCCGGCTGTGAATGCTTTTCCTTCTCCCCGGATGGTTTGTGTCAGGATTCCCTTGACGTGCTGTGTAAAAACCTTAGTGAGGCAGAGATCTTAAAAGCGGCAGCGCTCGTTGCGCAAACGGATGTGGTCAGTGTCTATCATTTTATGGTCAATGTGCCTGGGGAGACCAAAGAGTCCTGCAATCAAGGAATTCGCTTTGTCGAACAGCTTTATGAATTGCACAGTAAAAAAAGGAATCTGGGAACGATTGTTTTGAACAATATTAGGATTCTGCCGGGCACAAGGATCGAGCGGATGGCCAAAGCACAGAAAATAATCAACGCTGAAACGGATCTGCTCTATCCGACCTATTACAACCCCAGACCGTTTGATACCCTCAGATACAAGCTGGAGACCCTCCAGCAGTGCAGAAACGTCTTTATGTGGCAGGGAGTTGAACAGTAGTATGAAGATACTTTTATTGGAGCACCCCCGAACTGTCTGCGCAGAGCGGTGTAACGACATTGCGAATACTCCTCTTGCCTCCTGCCTGCTTTCTGGTTATACTGCCGGAATGCTTCTCAGTGAGGGGCATGAGGTAAAAATCATTGAGGGATTTTTGGAAGGGCTTGACTACCGGGAAATTGAGCGTAGGGTCAAAGTATTTGAACCGGATGTGCTTGGGGTTCATATGGTCTACCATTGGCAGACGGACAAGGCCTTGTATGATTTTCTCCATAAGATTAAAGCCGAACAGCTTGCTGATTACATCACGGCTTATGGGTATTATCCAACCACTGACTGCGAAGCCGTGTTGGCGCACTGCCCGGATCTTGACTCAGTGATCCTGGGCGAACCGGAACTAACCTTTGCGCAGTTGGCAGAAGGGATTGTCGGTCAGGTTTGTTTGAAGGACTTTCCCGGCCTTGCCCGGAGATCTGACTCAGGGACCATTATTTCCCGGCGGCGTGAACCGCTGGCTGATTTGGATGTCCTCCCCTTTCCCGTGCGAACGGAAGCTCTGTTCCGTCTGCCTGAAGTAAACCTGCAGGGGAGTAGAGGCTGTTATGGCGGGTGTACCTTTTGCTACATCAACCCTTTTTATGGACAAGGCTCTCGGTGGCGTGGGCGAACCCCGGAAAATATCCTGGCGGAAATCGATGACTTAATTGCCCAACATCAAATAAAGTCGTTTTATTTTACCGATCCCAATTTTTTCGGGCCCGGTGAAAGAGGTCAGCAACGGGCCTTGCGTTTGGCAGAGCTGCTTAAATCCAGAAACATTAAGTTTGGCATTGAGGCTCGGGTTAACGATATCCATACTGAAACCATCAAAGCGTTGGCAGAAGCCGGTCTGAACAATATTCTGATCGGACTGGAGAGCGGCAGTGACCGTTCGCTGCAGCGGATTAATAAACTGACGACGGTTGCTCAGAACGAGAAGGCTATCTGTATCCTCCGCGAACATGGGATCGAACCAAGTATTGGGTTTATCATGTTTGAGCCTGATTCATCCTTGGCGGATATTCGGGTCAACTTTGAATTCTTGAAGCGCAATGACCTGCTCAAGAATCTTCCGATTACTGCTAATGTGCTTTACCATCATTTGATTGTTTTAAAAGGGACCAAGGCCTATCGGGATCTGCAGACTGCCGGGCAGCCGGAAGTCCAAGCCTCAGCTTATGAAAGTGTTATAGCTCTGGTCGATCCTAAAGTGGAGGTCTTAGCTAGGATTATGAGAAAAATTACGAACTTTCTCTTTGAGCGTATGTCCGAGATTTGGGGCGGGAAAATTGCGGAACCCGAGCAGGCTCAGGAAAAATATAGCGCAATAAATAGTCTGTTGGTTACCCTGTTTGAGAACTCGTTAGTGACCTTGGAGGGCGGGGTACAGTTTACCGACGAACAGGTTGAGACCCTGGTCGAGACAATTGAACAAAAGATTAATGAGATTTTGGTGTGAGTATGTAAGAGATGCGGTTCCTGACTGACCTAAAGGGGGTCAGGAACAAGTAAGAGATGGATAAGACTGTCAGGTCGCTTTTAGATGATCTGGCCCTTAGGCGTTGGAGGAAACACGTTCAATCAAGGCGATTAAAGGTGGGGCTTCAGGTTTATTTGCTCAAAAGTTTACAAACAGTGGAACCTTTGACTTGCCAGCAGGCTTGAAATAGGGTGAAACCGCAGACAGAAGTACAGTCGCTTTTGCGGAAACGGACTGTGCTTTTTCTTTTGCGCAGATTGATACTCTTCCCTCATACTTGCAGCAGGATATCTGGGATGGTGGGGAATATACTTAGCTGTTGGTTATGGTGGGCATAGAAATATACTATAATTAAGAGGAGAAAGTCATTTATTATCGAATAAAGTCGTAAAGTGCAAGATCAGAGGAATGTGAAGTTAGGCAAATCTAAGAAGGGAAGGGGAAAAGTATTTGAGAAAGCTTCGTTACCTAACTATGATTATCGTTGCTACCATGATCTTCTCATTAAATGACTTTGTTCCCAGTTCAGGACTGGTAAGGGAAGCACATCCGCTAATTCATCTAAAACCAAAGATTAGTATGGCTCCAAGCGGTTATTCGCCTGAACAAATCAGAAACGCGTATGGTTTCAGCCAACTATCTTATACGGGTATCGGACAAACAATTGCCATAGTCGATGCTTTCGGAAGTCCTACTATGGCGAATGACTTGTTGGTTTTCAGCAGACAATTCAGGCTCCCTCCTGCTAACCTGACTATTGCCTATCCCGACGGAGAAACTCAGACCGACCCTGGCTGGGCAACTGAAACATCTCTCGATGTTGAGTGGGTACATGCCTTAGCTCCTGATGCTAAAATCTTGTTAGTGGTTGCTAAATCGGATCTATTATCAGATTTCGTAACAGCCATTGATTATGCGACTTCGCATGGGGCACAAGTTGTGTCTAATAGTTGGGGAGTTGATGAATTCTCCTCAGAAGCCAGTTATGAATCTCACTTTCAGCATTCCGGGATAGTATACGTTGCGGCTTCCGGCGACAACGGGGCAGGGGTGGAATGGCCGGCGGCTTCCCCAAACGTGTTAGCAGTTGGGGGGACATCCTTAACCATTGACGCAAATAATAATTACCTCAGTGAGTCCGCATGGTCCGGATCCGGCGGCGGCTTCAGCAGTTACATGGCCATGCCCAGTTATCAAAGCAATTGGGCAGCGATTGTCGGCCCACATCGGAGAGTACCGGATGTTGCCTTTGATGCAAATCCGTTGACTGGGGTGCAGGTCTATGACAGCACAGAGGCCAATGGTCAAGCGGGCTGGTTTGAAGCCGGAGGTACAAGCTTCGCGGCACCGGCTTGGGCAGCCATGATCGCCCTTGCTGACCAAGGACGGACTAGCCCGTTGACCAGTTTTGAGGCGATCAGCGATCTCTATAGCTTGGCTGTGACGACAGGAAGAACCGGTTATAAGGTGAATTATCATGATATCAGGCGAGGAAGCAACGGATACCCTGCCAAGGCCGGATATGACTTAGTAACCGGGATCGGTTGTCCAAAGTGTAACAAGCTTATACCGAATTTGAGCAGCGCTTTATAGTGAAGCGGCGCAAGCACACCAAACGTTTTTCAGCCTAAGCAGAAAGAAATTATCCTATTCCGAATTCATGTTATAATAACATGAATGGGGAAGGTGGTTAAGGGTGGGGAAAGTAGTTCAATCATGGAAAATCTGGATAGGAAT